>Ga0209567_10000599_pt1 | contig 19696 bp, 15 predicted proteins | sample COG_12_FD_184756 | JGI IMG/M metagenome (GOLD analysis project Ga0209567, IMG submission 184756) | Pelagic marine sediment microbial communities from the LTER site Helgoland, North Sea, for post-phytoplankton bloom and carbon turnover... | ecosystem: Environmental > Aquatic > Marine > Neritic...
TAATCTCCGGCGCGGATCCCCAAACGACCTTCGTGGATCTCGTCGGGGTCGAGTATCTCGACATCGGCTTCACGAATCGCGTTCGCCGACTGCGCTGTAACGGTCTCGTCGCGAAATTGCACCTCGCATTGGACGGCCTGCCGGAATTTGCCGGTCTCGAGCGACCCGAGGGCCGTATGATCATTGCGCCAAGCATGGATGCGATCGAATTTGCTTTCGATGATGCCAAGTACGGCCAGTGCTCGAAGGACCCGGTTATGGAAATATCCGTTCCGAGCCTGACCGACGATGCATTGGCTCCGGCAGGCAAACACGTACTCTCAGCCCACGTGATGTACGTGCCACACGAACTGAAGGGTGGATGGACCGATGCGGCGCGAGATGAGATTCGCGACCGCGCCATCGACACGATCGCCAGGTACGCGCCTGGCATTCGCGACCAGGTACTCCACAGCGAATTCCTGACGCCGGCCGACCTCGAAAGAGACTATCGCGTCACCGGAGGTCACTGGCACCACACCGAGTTTGCGATGGACCAGCTGCTGATGATGCGGCCGACGTACGGCGCGGCACAGTACAGCACGCCGATCCCGGGACTGTACCTGTGCGGCGCAGGTAGTCACCCGGGCGGCGACGTCGTCGGTGCCGCCGGACACAATGCCGCGCAGGAGGTCCTGCGATGAGCAACTACGACGCGATCATCATCGGAGCCGGCCACAACGGGCTGACAAACGCCACCTACCTGGCGAAAGCCGGGCTCAACGTCGTCGTTCTGGAGAAGAACGATTACATCGGCGGTGCGGCCGTGACGCGCGAACTGCACGACGGCTGGAAGTACTCCAACTGCTCCTATGTGTGCAGCATGATGCGCCAGGCGATTCACCGGGACCTCGACCTCGGCCGTCATGGCCTGATCCTGGTCCCCTACCTTGGCACGGTCAATTTCGGCGACGGCGACGAACGACTTTTCTCCTACCACGATGAAGAAGCCGCTCACCTCGAGCTGATGCGACACTCCCGCCATGATGCGGACGCAATGCATCGTTTCCAGACGGATCTGACGCGCTACTCGCAGCTGATTCGCAAGACCTTGATGCGGACCCCGCCTGATCCTACGTCCTTCAAGCCGCGCGACATCATGGAGTTGCTCTGGCTCGCCAAGAAGTTCTGGGCGCTGGGCGAGAAAGAGCTCTACGAGTACGTCCGTTTCTTCACGATGAGTGCGGCTGAATATCTCGATGACTATTTCGAGAACGACCTGATCAAGGCGGCGATGGCGAGCCCGGGCATTATTGGCACTGCGCTCGGTGTCGAGTCGCCGGGTTCTTCCTACATCCTGTTGCATCACGTGATGGGCGACGTCGATGGGAGCATCGGCGCCTGGGGGCTCGCGCGCGGCGGCATGGGCGCCATTTCCAACGCGATTGCATCTGCCCTGCAGGCTGCCGGCGGTGAAATCCGCACCAGTGCCGGCGTGCAGAAGGTGCTCGTTGAAGGTCGTAAGGCCGTCGGTGTCGTATTGGAAAACGGCGACGAGATTCGGTCGAATATCGTCGTCTCGAACCTCGATGCGAAGCGGACGTTCACGCGCATCATGGACAAGGACGACCTGCCCGATGGCATCTACAAGCGCGCGAAGAATTTCAAGATCCGCGGCTCGTCGGGCAAGGTCAATATCGCCCTGTCCGGAATGCCGAAATTTACGGGTGTACCGGATAACCCGTATATCAACCGCGGCGGCCAGGGCTTTACAGGCTCCATGGAAACGATGGAGCGCGCCTACGATTGCTGGAAACGCGGGACGTGGTCGGATGATCCTTTCGTCGAGTCCGTCATTCCTTCGGCCTGGGACCCGACTGTCGCACCGATTGGCAAGCACTGGATGTCTAACTTCGTGCAGTACTGTCCGCCGAAACTGGCCGATGGACCGTGGACGCCCGAGAAGCGTGACGCTTTCGGTGAGTCTGTCATCAGCAAGATTGAACGCTACAGCCCGGGATTCCGGGACCTGATCGTCCACATGGAGGTGCGGACGCCGCACGAGATTGAGAATGAAATCGGCCTGACAGAGGGCAATATCTTCCAGGGCGAACTCACGATCGACCAGTTGTTCTTCAACCGGCCCTTCCCGGGATTCGGGCAGTACCGCATGCCTGTGAAGAATATGTACATGTGCGGCTCATCGACCCATCCGGGCGGCGGCGTTTCCGCTGTCTGTGGCGCCAACTCGGCACGCGAGATCCTGATGGACCTGCGCAAACCCAACACTGTTCCCGAAGATGACTTCTACGATGAATAGCCCTGACCGATTCGCTGGCGAACGCCCCAGGCCATCGCCCTTCTATCCCAGGCAAAAGGAACTCAACATCCGCGATGCCTGGGCGTCCTGGAATGGCTACAAATTCGCCGACTACTACTACGACGCGGAGTACGAGTACTTCTGCGTGCGTAATTTGTGCGCGACGTACGACATCACGCCCATGCAGAAGTACGAGATCAAGGGCCCGGATGCCGAAGCCATGCTGAATCGCATGGTGACACGAGACGTCAAGAAGATCGGGCTCAATCGCGTGGCCTACTGTCTCTGGTGCACCGACGAGGGCCGCATGATCGATGACGGTACGATCTTCAAGCTCACGGACGACAAGTTCATGCTCACGTGTGGCAGCCCGTGTACCGCGTGGCTGGAAATGAGTTCCTTCGGCTTCGATGGAGTTTCCGTCACCGACATCACGGACGATCTTGCTGCCTTGTCATTGCAAGGCCCGACATCCTGCGCGACGCTAAAGAAGATGGGGCTCGATGGCATCGAAACGACCAAGCCATTTGAAATCCGTCAGTTTCCGTACCACGGCGACACACTCATGGTGTCGCGCACCGGCTTCACGGGCGACCTCGGCTACGAGCTCTGGATTCAGCCGGGTCTCGCGCTGCAGATGTGGGACGATCTCTATGCCGCGGGCCAGGACTACGGTATTCAACCCTATGGTGAGGCGGCAACGAACATGGCACGGCTCGAGGCTGCATTCATCATGCCGGCGATGGAATTCAACGAGGCGCTCAGGACCGTCAATCTCAATCACGACCAAACGCCGTTCGAACTCAATCTCGGCTGGCTCGTGGACTTCAAAAAACCACACTTCAGCGGGCGTGACGCACTACTGAAGGAAAAACAGCGCGGACCGAAGTACACGCTTACGAAGCTGGATATAGAGGGCAACCGTCCTGCGGAAGGGTCCTGGATCTATAGCGACAAGCGCTGCAACCACCATATTGGCTACGTGACCTCGGCAATGTGGTCACCTGCTGTCAAAGCGAATATCGCGCTGGCCATGATCGAAACCAAGTACCTCGACGGCGACATGTGGGCCGAGATTTATTACGAGAAAGAATTGCGCCACTACGAACGCGTCGTGAAATGTACCAAGAAGGACAAGCCATTCTGGACGCCAGCGCGCGCGCGCCAAACTCCGCCTGACGACTTCTAGGTCGAGACCGGCGAATAGGCCCGGCGAATGTAGCGTATCGCGAAGCGTGCAACGCCAATCCAGATAACGCTCCAGCTAATCATCAGCGCCATTTCTCCCGTTGCCCAGTTCAGTGATCCGTCTGGCATCAGGGCACCGGTCGCGCGCTGGTAAGGAATAACGTAGTTGATCGTAAGGAACACGGGCATGAACAGCCCGTTGACGACGATCAGCACGACCGGGGCAATCAGAGTGATCCTGGTTCGCTTCGGACCGACTTCGTCAGCCGGACGTACGTGCAATTTCGCCAGGTAGCTGACTTCCTCGTCGCTTGGCGTCGTTCTGTAAGAAACGAGAATCGTGACGACCAGGCTCGCAACGCCGCCGATGATGACCGGGTTCAGATAAGACGGCAGGTGGAGCATGCCGATGAACTGGAACAACTTGGGCACGACATTGAATACGAGCCCGGTCAGCATGCCCCAGAAGGCCGCCTTCTCGGTGATCCGTTTGCTCCAGATCGCCATCAGGCCGACCGGTCCCCATGACGACGCGAATATGGTCGCAATAAACGTCGTCAGCCAGAAAATCTGCGGCGGGAAGATGAGTGCCGCCGCCAGCGCCATCGCGCCCACCACGAGCATCATGATGCGACTGAAACGCAGCGTCTTTGCCTCATCACCCTTCTTGTGCAGGCCAATGTCATTGCTGACGCTGAATCCGACGAGGGACAGGAACGTCGACGCCGATGAGAGCACCGCGGCCATGATGCCGGCGAGCATTAACGCACCGAGCATCTTGGGCAGCATGTGCAGGGATGCCCAGACCGTGGCGCTTTCGGGCGGGACGATATCAGGATTACCGATGTTGATTACGGCACCCATGCCGTAAACCATCACCTGCAACAGGACCACGAACAGCGCGGCAATCGTGGCGGATCGCAGCACGACGTGTTCGTTGCGCGCCATCTGGTGTCGGCTCGACTGCCATGGGCTTACCATGTAGACCAGCATCCAGCTCACATCGATGACAATGGCCCAGATCAGGTAGTCCAGAGGTGTTGGCCATTCCGTGCCGGGGCCGACCATGCCGTGCCATGACATCAGGTCCTTCTTCTCATCGATCGCAACCAGGTCTTCGATGATCGTTGGAATGCCGCCGAGATTCTGCAGGAGAAACACAATCGCCGCTGCGCTTGCCATCGTGAACACGAGGAACATCAGGGTGTCGGTCAGAATCACACCGCGCGATCCTGAGTACATTGTGAAAAACGTGTAACTGAGCCAGGCGACAACGAGGCCCTGGACGTAGTTCAAGTCCGTGAGTTCTGCGAGAAGTATTGCCGCACCTTGGGTGACAGCCAGCAAGTAGCCGCCAAGGGCAAGGATGATCGTTACGCCAGCAAGGGCCTGGATGCGCTTGCTGTTGAATCGCTCACCGAAGAACTCGGCCAGCGTATTGGTGCGGCTGCGTCGCAGGTAACGCCCGAAAAACAGGGCACCCAGGACGTAACCCGTTGCAGCGAACTGGGGAAAGAGAACATAGGGTCCGCCCTGCGTTTCGTAGGCAAATCCCGCTTCTCCAAGAAACATGGTCGAGCTCATCACGCTCGCCACCAGCGTGCCGACGATCAAGAATGTCGGTGCACGCCGCCCGGCGACATAGTAGTCATCGAGATTCCGAATACCCTTGCCGGCGTAGTTGCCAATCGCGATGTAGACCAGGATGCTGATCGCAATCGTTATCGTGTAGATATCCATCAATCGTCAGTTCGAATCAACCACGACGGTGTCTCATAGAGCGCAACTTCCACTTCGTCGCCGGTGTTTATGGCGCCCGTGACTTCGACTACCCCGACGAGTCCGCGGCTGAGCTTCGCCGCTTTCGAGAACGCCGTTGAGGACAATGGCTTGCCGGACCGCGTCGCATGTGTCGCGGCCAGCTTCTTGCCCATATCGTGGCACGGCGGGTTGTACTCTTCGACGACAAGCTCGACGCCCGACGGGAATTTTAGCACGGTGCCCTTCGGCAAGCGGGACAACTCACGTATGCCGCTGAGACAAAGATTCGCACCGAGCTCGGTCGGCGTTGGCGCAGCGACAAGGTCCATCGCCTCCTGAATCTCGGCAAGCTCTTCGACGGAAACGGCCGACCACTGGCGCTCATTACGCCGCACCGTTCCTTCGGGCTGCTTGTCGCCCGCCCAGGCCTTTCGCGAGTAGGAGCGATGTGCATCACCCACGATACCATCCAGTTCCACGTCGATCGACGCATGCTCCTGCTTACTCATATCGTCGTTGGATCCGGCATGCACCGACTCGACAGTGGCTATCAGCTTCGTCACTTTGAACTCCTTTGCATTAGCAACAGCATAGCCTGTTCCCCTGAGTGCGCAAGTCATTCATAATTGTGCAGATTCTGTCAGTCCTTCCGGTTCCGTATGTCATCCAAACTGCCCCAACTCATCGCGACGTCGGTCGTGCGCGGTAGCCAGCAAGGCGAAAGCCATGGCGGTGTCTTCATCGTCGATTTCGAGAATCGTGCCGGCAAGCAGGTCGTCGACTGGAATACGAGCGGCATCGATTTTGAAGGCCGTGGCGCTGACCGCGGCCTGCGTGGCATCACCTTCGACGGTGACGACGTCTACGTCGCTGCCAGCGACGAACTGTTTTGCTATGACCGGGACTTCAACCGCAAGAAGTCGTTTCGCAACCGCTATCTCAAGCACTGCCACGAGATCATCCGCAAAGACCGCCGCATTTTCCTGACCTCGACCGGATTCGACAGCCTCCTGAGCTTCAATCTCGAAACCGAGGAATTTGACTGGGGCTTTCGTCTGACCCGGGAGTACGAGCAATGGAAGGGCTACGCGTTCGATCCCCGCGAGAACACCGGACCGCGCCCTGTCAATGATTTTCATATCAATTCCGTGTACGTGGACCAGGGCGGCATCTTCTTTAGCGGCCTGCGTTTCGAAGCAATGTTGCAACTCGACAGTAACTGGACTGTGTCCACCTTTTGCAATCTGCCAACGGGTACACACAATGGGCAGCCCTGGCGTGGCGGTGTGCTATTCAACGATACGGCCAATGACTGCGTGCGCTTTGTACCCAGGGAAGGCCAACCGCAGGCATACCCGATCAAGTCCTACGACGAGGACGCGATCGAGTTCGCAGGCATCGACGATTCCAAGGTCGCTCGGCAGGGGTTCGGCCGCGGGCTTTGCGTCATTGACGATCGGCTGATCGCGGCCGGTTCCTCACCGTCGACGATCAGCCTCTACGATGTTGAAGGCCGCCAGGTCGTCGGCACCGTCAACCTGTCGATGGACATTCGCAACGCGATCCATGGCCTCGAGGTTTGGCCGTTCTCAGATTGAGCATTCCCTAAAAAGAAAGGCCGGGCAATGCCCGGCCTCGCTCAGCTTGCTTTAGGCAGACTTCTTACAGTCCCCAGCTCTTGGTGAAGCGAACACCAAATTCACGGGGCCGGTTCGTGTAGACACGCTGCACGTGGTCGCGACCTTCTGCCGCATTCGCCATGCCCCATTCCATGATGCCTGTGCCAATCGTGTAGGTGGCCCTTTCATCCGTGATGTTATTCAGGAAGACGGACACCTGCCAATCCTCTCCGCGAACACCGGCACTAATGTCGGCGATCGCGTAGGCAGAGTTCGTAAACTGCGGGTTCGGTGAGTCGTCCGGATCCGCCGGGTCGAGTCTATTCACACTTTCGCCCGTGTAGGACACCTGGAATCTCATGAACCGTTCGGAACCGTTAAACCACGATGATTCCCCGGCGTAGCCAAGCCATGCCGAGCTCTTGAACTCGGGTGTAAGTGGCAGCCTCAGGCCCGCTACGAGATCGAGTTCTCCATCACCATTCAAGTCAGCCGACGTATCGGTCTCCGCTTCGATGAACTCGGCATTTCCTCCGAAGGTCCAGTTGTCACTCAGCGCATAGTCCAACTCGATATTCACGCCCGTGATGTGAGCTTCACCTGCATTGGTCACGATTTGTTGCCAGGGCTGGCCGCAAACGCCCGGAACCGAATCCTCCGGGCGACCAAGATCGGCACACGAGGTCGACGACGGATCGACGATCTCGAGCTGGTAGTCGGTCCAGACCATGTGATAAGCCGTGACATTGAAGCGACCCTGACCACCACCGAAGGTCGACCGATAGCCGAATTCGTAGTTATCCATGAGATCGGACTCGTATCCGATCGGGAAGAACGGCTGGCCGCGGCTGCGATTCACACCACCGGGGCGCGCTCCACGGGTGAACAGGCCATAGACTGACTGGTCATCGCTGAATGCCCAGTTCAATGCAACCTTGGGAATGAACTTGTCTTCAGTCTTCTCATGGTCTTCAGGCTGGCCATCATTCGCCAAGCGGTACTGGCGCGATTCCGGATCGCCAACATCCGGTTCGCCGTTGCCACCGAGATCACCCGGGTGGTCGACGATGTACCTGTTGTTGTTAGTGCGTTCAAAGTAACGCCCGCCCACCGTCAGATCGAATTCATCATTGATATGCCAGGTGAGTTCACCGAATAGCGCTTTTTGTTCCCAATCTGTACTGCTCTCGGAGTGCCAGTGCGACGTCGCCTCGGGGTAAGTGACCGGGGTTCCGTAGTAGTTGGAGAAATAGAACTCCCAGAAGTTCAGGGAAGCGGATTGCTGGTACACGTTGACGGAACCGTCGCCGCCAAGCGTCGGCTGCGCGAACGGCGCCTGCCAGGAGTCGTTGCTGTCCTCGTAGTAAAGGCCAACAATCCAGTCCATGCGGTCTCCCTGGCTGCTAAGGCGCAGCTCCGCCGTCATCTTGTCCTGCTGCGCAGGTGACGGGTAGGCGCTATAGAAGTCAGATTCGACCTCGGGACCGGCACAATACACCGGCCACCAAACGGCGTAGCCCGTATTCGGGTTCGCCCAGTAGTACGGTCCGAGGTAGTAAGCCTGGTAGGCGGAATCGTAACAGTAGAGCGCCGCCCAGTAGTGCGCATAGGCGGTAATGTCGTACGTCTCCTCTATTTCCCGTTCGTAGTAGTTTACCGATCCGACCAGTTGCGCGAAGCCGACGTCGCCATTAAGCACGAATGAGTACATATCATACGTGTCCTTGCGATAATCGTCGTGGAAGCGGATCGTCTTCAGGTCGCCAACAAACGGGTCGTAATCATTGTCGGCGCCACCGTCCGTCGTTTGTGTCAGGGCTGTGAGGCTGCTCGACCAGGCGTCGTTCATATCCCATTGGAGGATCATGCGAACGCCAGTGGTGTCGACTTCGTTCCAGCGTTCCTCGACGGAGTCGGCGTTGTCGAGCGTGCCGAAGCCGGCAGGATAGTCCGGCCCACCACCTATATTCTCCCACCCAACCAGTGATGGCGAATCGGGCGTATTACCGAGCACGTTGTCGATGTAGCCGCCGTCCCGGTCGCTGTAGCCGACGAGACGCACCGCCAGGGTGTTTTCGATAAGCGGTGCATTGAACACGATGGAGCCGCGGTAACTCGGGTCGCTCTTGTCACCACCACGAACCTCGCCATCAATAATAACGCCCATCTGGCCCATATCAGGCTTGTTGGTGATGATCCGCATCGTGCCGGCTTGTGCATCTGAGCCGTACAGCGTGCCCTGTGGGCCGGAAAGCGCTTCAACCCGCTCGATGTCGACCATGCGGATAGCCGGCTGGCTACCCGTCGTCGTGATCGATATCTCGTCGAGGTAGACCGACGACGTCGATTGAGCAATGTAGCCCGATCCCGTGATCGCACCGCGGAATACCACGGTGTTCGATCCCGCACCGTAGGAGACGACGTTCACTGATGGCACGAAGCGCGAATAATCTTCCATGTGCCTGGCGCCCATCGCCTTGAGCGATTCGGCACTGATGGCCTGAATGGTCGCAGGAATGTCCTGGACACTCGTCGTCCGCTTGGTCGCGGTGACCGTGATTTCGTCCAGAACTGCGCCCGATTCCTGGGCTATTACCTGCTGAGCCGGTACCAGCGCTGTTGCAATTGCTCCTGCAACCGGCGTCAACCGGAAGGTGGCGTTGATTTCCATACTTGTAGTACCCCCGTCTATAAGCGACCCAATCGTCTCACAAGGCCCGGTTTCAAAAACTCCTGCCCTATAGGGTTGATAGTCCGTCACTCTGCGGTCGTGTGTCAAGCAGAGGCTGAAGTACCTCGACCAGTTCGCCTATGTGACTTTCGTAACGTTTCCAAAGGTTTACGGATGTCGCATATATGGGCTTCCGGACCTGCTCCGAACTTGCGGTCTTAACGGCTCGTGTCGTCTCGTGAAAGCGCAGGCATGCCTCTTCAAAAGGCAGACCGCAGTAGTCCAGAATTCGGCGCACCTGTGTCTCGAAGTCCCCGACGACATCTTCGTATTGCACGTCCAGGACAAAGCCCGGAATGACTTCATGCATGTGCTCCATAAGTCTCTGGTACTGAAGGTAATATTCGCCAAGTTCGACCAGGTCATAGCTGAAGGGCTGGCCGCTCGCGAATAGCTGCTTGTACGAGCCAAAACAACTGTCGAGCGGATGTCGCCGTGCGTCGATAATCCGGGCATTGGGCAAGATCAGCCGTAAAAGGCCTACATACATGAAATTATTGGGATTTTTGTCAATGAAGTGCGGTGCCCCGGCGCGGTATTTCTGCGTCGCCGCGAGATAGCCTTGCCCCGCAGCCAGCCAGTCGTCGGCACCGAGATCGCCCAGGTTATCGGGGTAGCCGGATTTCCTGCCGCGCCCCTGCCCCAGCTTGTTGACGATGCGCGGCAGATCGCCGAGTTCGTGGGTGCCATCAACGTGGCTGTGGCTGGCAAGGATTTGCTCGATCAGCGTCGAACCCGAGCGCGGCAGCCCGACGACAAAGATCGGTGCAGGATCAGGGTCTCCGACGCCCTCTCGCTCCGCAAAGAACTTGGCGCCCATGATTTCGATCACGCGATCCATGCGGGTCTCAAATTCGACGGGATCGTAGGATTCCGCATTACGGCGCAACTTGCTGCACTGGTCGAAATGGTGGAACGCTTTGTCATAATCCTTGCGCGACTCGAAGTCGAGGCCGAGCGCATTGTGCAATTGCACACGCGATTCATCGGGCAGCTGCTCATTATTCAGGAGGTCCTGCATGGCGCTGACTTCGTCCGCCTCAAACTGAAACGTCTTCAGATTCGCCATGCTCCAGTAGGCTTCGGCGTGATCAGGCTTGGAGGCGACGCATTGTCGGTACGAGGCGATTGCTTCGTCCGTCTGACCTATCGTCTTCTGGTGGTGTCCGATACTGCAGAGCGCGCCGGCCTTCCCCGGTGCAATCCCAAGGGACCGTTGGTAGGCCTCGATTGCCTCCTCATGTCGCCCCATTGTGCCGAGAACATTGGCATGCAGCATGTGTGGCTCGGCCATGTCAGGCGCCAGCTCAAGAACGCGTTCCGCGCATTCCAGCGCCTCATCCAGCTTCTCACGCTCGCGCAGCACATTGGCCAGGTCCACCCAGACCCTGACGTAATCCGGTGCATTGGACGCCGCGTGGCGTAGAAATACTTCCGCGTCCCGAAAATGCTTTTTCTCGGAAGCAATCGCGGCGAGTAATCGTGCTGCTTCAACATGGTTCGGGTCGCGTTTCAGAATATCGCGATAAATGTCCTCGGCTTTTTTTAAGTCCCCCGATTTCGCCAGGTCCTCAGCCTCTCTTATGCGGTCGGCGTGCGCCATTTGCCGGCCAGAGTTCGGCGCGGGCACTGTGGCGGCCGGCGGCGTCTCGGCCGCAAGTTCGTGCGTGCGCTCCAGCTTCTTGACGAGATTGGGCCGAGTCGGGTCAAGTCGCAGTGCCTGTTCATAGGCTTTGACTGCCAACTCGACATAGCCCTCGCCGAGCAGCACGTCGCCAAATACATCATGCGCGGGCGCAAAATCCGGATGCAGCTTGATGGCTTTGTCCAGGTGCATCTTCGCCTCGGCGAAGTTTCTTTGGACCAGGCTCACACGCGCTGCGAGGCACAGAAGATTGGCATCCCGAGGGTAATGCAACAAGGCACTGCGACAAGTTTCCGCAGCGTGGTCGATCTGGCCGGCACGCAGGCTGGCACTGGCCTTGTTGAACAGGTCTTGCGGTTGAATCTCGGCTGAAATGGCGGCTTACTCGCGGAACATCGAAGATGCGAAAGTTCAACACAGCAATTGGCGAAATGCCAGCGGGTATTGCGACAGTCGGCGTAACCTTCTAACCTCACTGACCCGCTCGAGTGACCCGCATGAACACCTTCCAGAACGCGATCCGAAACAAAGACTTCGTTGTTACCAGCGAGTGTTTTCTGAGGCCAGAGACGGATGCCGAGGCAATTCGCATCCAGGCCGATGTGTTGCGAGACGCCGTCGATGGCGTCATCGTCACGGACAATCAGTATGGCCGGCTGCATATGTCGTCGCTTGCCGCCGCATCATTGATGCTGCAGAACGGCGTCGATCCGATCATGCAGCTTAGTTGCCGCAATCGAAATCGTATTTCATTGCTCGCCGATCTGTTCGGCGCTGCCGCCCTCGGAGTAAGTAGCGTCTTGCTCATACGAGGCAATCGCGTGCCCGAAGGCATGCAACCCAGGCCGAAAGCTGTCTTTGACATGTCCGCCGCGGAGCTCATCGCTACTGCTGCGGCAATGAAAGACGACGAGCATCTGCCATCGCCGCCTGAATTTTTTATCGGTGGCCTGGTTACGCCCCACAGCCCGAAAGCCGATTGGGTTCCGCACAAACTCATCGCGAAAGCCGATGCCGGTGCCGGCTTCATGATCACGTACCCATGCATGGACCCGGCGTTATTGCGTGGCTACATGAAGCATCTCGTCGGCAACAAGCTGACGCACCGCTTTTCAGTCATTGTGACCACAGCCATACTCACATCGGCCGACGATGCGAGGTGGCTGCGCGATGCCCGGCCCAATGTCGTGATGCCTGACTCGATTGTCAATCGCATCGAAGCCGCCGCTGATCCGGTCCAGGAAGGTATCGATATCTGTGTTGACCAAATCCGGGAGCTTCGTGAAATCCCAGGCATAGCAGGCGCCAACATCATGGCGACAACGGACCTCGGGCAGATCCAGAACGTCGTGCGCACAGCCGGACTATAAGAGGGACCCATCCGCATGACCCAGGCTAATGACACCCAACTGACGATTGATGGCATTTTTCGGCTGATCAAGTCGGGCGAGTTTGGCGCGGCGGAAGAGTACTGCCGCTCTTACCTCGAACAAACTCCCGATGACGTCAATGTTCTCGGTTTGCTGGGTGCGATCCTGCTCAAGCTTGAAAGGCCCCGGGATGCGAAGCCCTTTCTGGAAAAGGCCATTCGGCTCGAGCCCGAGTTTGCAAAACCGCACGAGGATCTTGGCTTCCTGCACCTGCGCACCGGCAACCCGGAGCAGGCCGTCGCCTCATTCGACGAGGCGATTCGGCTGGACTCCGATCAACCCGGCGCTTGGTCGGGCCTTGCTGATGCGTTGATGCGTAAGGGCGAAAAGGAGCGCGCTCGAACTGCCCGCCGCCGGTTCCTGGAGCTATCACCCTCCGGACGGACCATTACCGAGGCAAGCCGTCTTTGGCGCGCGGGAGACTCTGAACGAGCCGAAGAACTCTGCGAAGAAGTCCTGAAGTCGGACCCGGACAATAAGGACGCCCTGCGGCTGCTCGCGAGCATCGCCACCGAAGACGAGCGCTTTGTAATCGCCGAGGGCCTGCTGAAGCGCCTCGTCAAGCTCTCGCCAAACCACTATCTCGCGCACAACGAACTCGGCCGGTTTCTCGGTGACCAGGGTCGAATTCCAGAAGCAATCGAGGAAATGCGCCTGGCGGTCGAACTCGGTCCCGACATCGTGGCCAGTCACCGCGTGCTCGGCGATCTCCTTTCGGTCCTTGGCAATACCGAACAAGCCCTTGCCGCCTATGACGAGGCGCTGCAGATCGAGCCCGCCGACGCCGCGTCCCTCTCAGGGCGAGGCCATACGCTACGCATCCTCGGGCGCTCGGCAGAGGCTATCGCAGCGTATGAGCAATGCACGAGCCTGCGACCCGAGGCTGGCGATGCATGGTGGAGTCTCGCGACCATGCGCGGGTATGACTTTTCCGAGGAGCAAATAGCCGCAATGCGGCAGCAATTGGAAGCCGAGGACGGCGACGACACTACGCGAATTCACATGGCCTTCGCGCTGGCCAGGGCCGCCGAGCGCAAGGACCGCTATGAAGAGGCCTGGACCTATTACGAGCGTGGCAACAGCCTGAGGCGCGAGCAGGTGAAGTACGACCCGGTTACGACCGAGATCACACACAACGAAATGATCCAGACTTGCGACCCGGAGTTGCTGGAGCAGTCAGGCAAAGCCGACTTCAGCGAGCCCGGGCCGATCTTCATCCTGGGCATGCCCCGCTCCGGATCTACACTGATCGAACAGATCCTGGCCAGCCACAGCATGGTCGAGGGCGGCGGCGAATTGCCTTACATCGTGATGCTCACATCGACCCTCGGGAGCCAGGACGCGAAGCGATACCCGGATGTACTCGCTGACATGACCGTGGAGCAGCTTCGTGCCGTTGGCGATAGCTACCTTTACCATACCCGCTCGCACCGTGAAGGAACCCTGCCCTACTTCACGGACAAGATGCCGGCTAACTTTGCACATGTCGGTTTGATTCACATGGCCTTGCCGCACGCGCGGATTATCGACGCACGCAGGCACCCATTGGACACCTGCATTGGCAACTACCGGCAGCTGTTTGCACAGGGCAAGAACATGACTTACGACCTGTACGAACTCGCCGAGTATTACCTCGAGTACGACCGCATCATGGCGCACTGGGACGCAGTATTGCCGGGCCGCGTGTTGCGAGTTCGTTATGAAGATGTCGTTGCCGACCTCGAAGGCCAGACGCGGCGCCTGCTCGACTATTGCGAATTGCCCTGGGAAGACGCGTGCCTGGACTTCCACCGCAATGAACGTCCGGTCAACACTGCAAGCTCTGAGCAGGTGCGACAACCGATCTATGCCGATTCGGTCGGCTACTGGAAGAACTTTGAATCGCAGCTGGACGAGCTGCGGGAAATCCTGGCGCCCGCAATTGACGACTAGGCTGGCTTCTCCACGAGCTCCGGCGGCACATAGTCGAAGATAAACGTGATCCGGTCTTCGGCACCTTTGTTGGCGACCGAATGCCGCATTTGATTATTGATTTCGTACGCTTCGCCCACTTTGAACTGGTAGGGCCGGCCATCGATCATGAAGCGCACACGAGGATTCGTGGTGATTGGCACATGAATCCGGTGCCCGCGGTGAAATGACTCGTGACGGTCCACATGTGGGCTGATGTTCTTCCCTGAGAGCAGTTTCGCAGCCATCGCACGGATCACGGTACCCCCGGCCGGATAATGGCGCGATATTATGTCGTTCATCAACGGCAGCGCGGCGTCCGCAAGTCGGTCCCATCCTGCTTCCCGGCTGACGACGATATCCGGCCAACGTTCCAGGTCGACGAACAGCATCAGGATTGACTGGGTATCGTAGTGGACATCAAAGGTCTTTTGCCGATACGCATCTTCCTGCCACGCGCCTTCCTCCTGGGCAAGAATGGTCTCGGCCAACGCCGAGCTATCCACCTCACCCAGTTCGCGTAACGGACTGTCTATGTTCATGCCTGGTTCTCTTGGGCTGACTCTACAGGGCGTAGTGTATACTGGCCCGTCCGCATTTTGGGAATGTCTATGCGCGCGGAAAAATTCGTCGAAAGCTACTTCGATGCGTGGAATCACACGGATCCTGAAGGCGTTGCCAGCCACCTGACTGCCGATGGCATCTATACGGACGTGCCGCTAAACGTCCGTCGCACGCACGACGAACTCATCGTCACGCTCAACGACTTCTTCTCCGGCTTCCCGCACCGTTATGAAGTCATTGGCGACATAATCTCGAACGGCAACACGATCGCGTTTCAATACCGTGTCTGCCCTGCCAACGGCTCGAAGGATCAGGAACTATCGTCTTATCGCGGCGCGGAATTCATGACGCTCGATGGCGATGCGGCCGTCGCGATTACCGACTACTACGACTTCCCGATAAACGCCCGGAGAGACAAGTACGCGAAGTCCGGTTTGCGGCGCCAGCAGATGCAGAAATACAAGCAGCGACTCGAAGAGATCATGGTGTCGCAACAGGCCTACCTGCAACCCAATCTCACCCTGCCGGCACTGGCAAAGTCGGTCGGCTGTTCGGTAAACCACCTGTCGCAGGTCATCAACGCCGGCTTCAACATGAGTTTCTTTGACTACCTCAATAGCCACAGAATCGATCATGCACGGACCCTGTTGTCCGAGTTCGAGAGCAGCAACGGCGCGATCCTCAATATCGCCTTCACGGTCGGCTTTAACTCGAACTCTGCTTTCTATGCGGCGTTCAAGAAACACGTCGGCATGACGCCCGCCCAGTATCGCAAGATGCGAATCATAGAATGCGCGTAATAGACCGTTGCCTATAGGGCAAGATGCATCGTCAGCCGGTTTTCGCGAAAAGCGCTTGCACGAGGGGTGCTATCGATGAAACCACAAGCGCATACCGGCTCCTATTACGCCGCCACAGCTAACCAGCAAACTGACTACCCGACGTTGCAGGGTGAACAGTCTGCAGACGTGTGCGTGATCGGCGCCGGCTTCACCGGCATCTCGACAGCCCTGCACCTGACCGAGCGGGGCTACAAAGTATGTGTCGTGGAGGCCAACCGGGTTGGCTGGGGAGCATCAGGTCGCAATGGCGGGCAGATAATCGGTGGCATCGCCGGCGAAAAAAACATTGCGAAGCACCACGGCCGGGACGTTGAAGAGGTCTTCGGCGAACTGCGCTGGGCCGGCCACGGCATTATTCGGGAGCGCGTAGAGAAGTACGATATTCAGTGCGACCTCAAGTGGGGTTATCTTGACGTCGCAATCAAGCCACGTCACATGCGCGATATCGAGTACGATCACGCGCGACTCAAGGCCGCTGACTTTCCGCACGAGGTGCGGGTTCTTTCAGGCGAAGAAACCAGCGACCTTATTGGTACCGACGCATACATCGGCGCACTGCTGAATCGCGGTAACGGGCATCTGCACCCCCTGAATCTCTGTATTGGCGAAGCCGCTGCCGCAGTATCGCTGGGTGCAGTGATCTACGAACAATCGCCTGTACTTGATATACGCAAAGGCGGCAAACCCAAGGTAGTAACCGCACAGGGATCGGTGACGGCCGACGCCGTGGTCCTGGCCGGTAACGCCTATCATTTTCTGGATCCCAAGCTGCGCGGCGTCATGTTTCCGGTCAACAGTTTTATCGTCGCAACCGAGCCGCTGTCGGATGATGTCGTACAGCAGATTAATCGAGAAGACCTGGCAATCTGCGATCCGAACTTCGTCCTCAAATATTTTCGCCTCAGCGCTGACAAGCGACTGTTGTTCGGAGGGCGCTTCAACTACTTCGGCGAAGACCCGGCGTACATCGAAGCGCGGCACCGGAAGAGCCTGTCACGACTGTATCCCCAACTTGCGAACGCGAGAATCGACTATGCGTGGGGCGGCACGATCGGCGTGCCCGTGAACCGGGTGCCGCTCCTCGGCAGGCTCGCTCAAGGCGTTTATTACTGCCAGGGTTACTCCGGCCACGGTGTGAACGTGACGCACCTCGCGGGCCGCATCATGGCGGATGCCGTTGCAGGATCGGTGGAACAGTTCGACCTGTTCGCGAACGTGAAGCCGTTCATCGTTCCGGGCGCGGCCACGTTCACGAAACCCATGGTCACGCTTGGCATGATGTACTACCAGGTAAAGGATCGCCTGTGATTGCGACCCGCAATCTCGACCTGCACAAGCTGCAGCAGATCGTCAAATGGATCGTCTACGGGCTTCTGCTTATCAACTGGGGCTTCTACATACTCGAAGACTGGGATCGCGCCATCCACACGCTCGAGCCCGGAGCCGGGTTTCTCAAGTGGACCGGCGAGTTCGCGACAAGTATTGACGAATCTGCGTGGTTCATTCTGCTATTCATGTTTGAGCTCGAAACCTATGTTCTCGAGGACGAAGATTTTACTGGCTGGACTGCGAAGGTGATCCACGCTGCGCGCCTTGTCTGTTTCCTGATGATCCTGCACACCGTGTACGCATTTGCCAACACCGTGAGCGAGTATGAAGCCACCGTTCCCGTGGACAACGCCACAAGCCTGTGTGACCTGGCTGCAGACGACCTGTCGTTCGTGTACAACCTCGAATACACCGAGATCACTACGGAAACCTGCGGTGACCTGTCCGATGCCACACAGTTCTTCTGGGTCGGTGTCGATCCGATTGTCAGCACCGATGATGGGCTCGTCCTGGAACGGCAACTCGCGTGGGGTGACCTGGTCGAAGTCATCATGTGGCTGCTGATCATCGCGGCCATCGAACTCGTCGTTCGCCTGCAGGAACACGGTGTTACGGGCGGCAGGCTTATTACGACCGCGAACAGACTCAAGCTCGTGTGTTATCTCGTGCTGTTCGCGCTTGCGGCCTGGTGGGCAACGTTGACACACTGGTTGTATACATGGGACACGTTCCTCTGGATTGCCGGATTCGCCGCGATCGAGATGAATATTAGTGAATGGCGCGAAGAAATTCTTGAAGAGGTGAGCACATGATCCAGGGACACTGCGAATGCGGAAAGGTCAGTTTCGAAGCTGATGGCCCAATAGAAGATTTCAGTCATTGCCACTGTTCGCAATGCCGACGCATGCACGGTGCTGCGTATGCCACATTTGCCGGCGTCCCAAAGAGCGGGTTTCGCTATTTGTCTGGCGAGGATGTACTGAGCACCTACGAATCGTCGCCGACTCACGAACGCGTCTTCTGTTCTGTCTGCGGTTCGAACATTCTCGTCGCCCTGACCGAAGAACCGGATGCCATGTACCTGAGTATGGGCGCGGTTGACGGCGATCCGCCACGTCCCGAGGGATACCACATCTACGTCGGGTCGAAAGCGCCCTGGCACGAGATTAGTGACGACCTGAAGCAACACGACACGGAGCCAGCCGTCTGGCCCTGAAGCCCCGTTCCTCAGTCTAGACCGCGCGCAATTTGTCCAGGTAGATACCGATCAGGTCTTGCTGCAGCTCGGGCGACATTGACTCGGGGTGCAGCAGTCCGAGTTGCCCGACGCCCGCCGAGTAGGCCCACACAGCCATCGCTTCGGATTCGACGTCGATCGACTCCCTGAGTTCGCCGGCTTGTTGTGCCTCGGCGAGCAGACCCTTGATTCTCGCGAGCCATCCCCGGACGAGATCGGCATGCAGTTCGGCGAATGAGTCGTCCAGCGCCACTTTGTACTGGAACGTCAGCCAGACCATCCAGTACTGGCGTGACGAGTCATTGACGATCGCGTCATCACACAACAGGTGCTCGAGCGCCTTGAGCCCGGAATACTGACTCTCATACTCGTTGACGCGCGTGGTCTGCTGCGATGTGAGTTGCCGCACAGCGTGCATCAACAGGTCGTCCTTCGAATCAAAATAGTGAAACAGCGAGCCGTAGGACAGCTGCGCCTCGGCAGCGACAGCACGCATCGTCACGCCTTCGATGCCATGGCGCGCGATCAGGCGCATGGCGGCGGCTGCGAAGGTTTCTCGTTGCGCATCGTGATCGACGATCTTGGGCATCGTGCCTCCGGGTCTTGACCGGGATTTGTTCCGGCGCTTACAATTGTATTATATCGATCAGTTGATATAAATAAAGCCCGTATTCCGAACTGAGAGACAGCATGCAACAAACCAATCAAAAACAGGAACATACAAGATCCTGGTACGCCGCCACCGTCAACGAAGTGACCGATTACCCCGAGCTCAAGGGCTCGGAATCGGCCGACATATGCGTCGTCGGGGGCGGTTTTAGCGGTGTCTCAACGGCCCTGACGCTGGCGGAACGCGGCTATTCAGTCGCACTTGTCGAAGCAAATCGTATTGGCTGGGGTGCCTCGGGCCGCAATGGCGGACAACTGATACACGGCGGCTGCGGGCTCGACAAGCTCCTGAAGAAGCATGGCGACAGCATCGCCGACATGGTCTGGGAGATGAAATGGCGCGGTAACGACATCGTTCGTGAGCGAGTTGAGAAGTACGACATCGACTGCGACCTGAAAGACGGCTGGGCCGAGGTTGCGACCAAACCCAGG
>Ga0209567_10000601_pt1 | contig 19637 bp, 26 predicted proteins | sample COG_12_FD_184756 | JGI IMG/M metagenome (GOLD analysis project Ga0209567, IMG submission 184756) | Pelagic marine sediment microbial communities from the LTER site Helgoland, North Sea, for post-phytoplankton bloom and carbon turnover... | ecosystem: Environmental > Aquatic > Marine > Neritic...
TTCTGTATCAATTTTAACTCCATCAAATGAATGATCCCCATCAACAAAAATAAAATCAACGTTTTCAAATCTATCAAAATCATAAATATGAGCATTAGCATAGATGAATTTGACATTTTGAAGATTATTTGCATATTTGCATAGATCTTCTTTTAATGCTCTTGTTTTCATTCCATGTTCACTAAGAATTAAATCATCTTCCATATAATCCATTGTGTGAATTATTTTTTCTGGAAATTTCATTGCTATTTCATAAGTAGTTTTTCCATACCACGTTCCAATTTCAACAATATCTTTTTTACATGACTTTTTTATTAAATATAATAAAGCTGAAATATCATATTTACTTGTGGGCCTTCTACCAAAATCTTCTACTTCAATTACTGAATAATTTGGAGCAATAGTTTTAATCATTATTGTTTCCTTATATATATCATCGAATTCTTTGTTTGCCATAAATTATTGGCGGGTTTCTTATCTTTTAAAATATCTTGTATATTAAAATTTGATAATTTAATAAAGTTAAATGAATTAAATATTTTTTCCCAATATTCAAAAGGTTGACAATTAATATGATTTACTCCACCTTGACCTATTCTTGCAGCAGAAAATAATATAATATCTCCTAATCTAATTAATGTCTCAATGAAATTTTTTGCATATTTTTCTTCTATATGTTCTGCTACTTCAAGGCTTACCACCAAATCAAATTTTCGATGAAGTTTAAAAGGAATTCTTAAATCATGAGCAATAAATTGTTCTTGAGGAATCATTGGATTTTCAATATAAGAACCATCTACTCCGATAACATCTATTATATTAATTTCTATAGCTGCTTTTAAAAATCCACAATTACCAGATCCAATATCGATAATAGATTTAATAACAAAATATTTTGTTAAAATAGGTAGTATTTCTTTTCCAAAGAGATAAGGTTTAGTTTTTTGTCCTCTTTGAAAATTACCTCCATATAATTTTGAATTATTCATTTTTATAAGACCAATCTTCTCCTAAAAAATGAGATTGATGAAGATGTTTATCTTTTGCTTCTCCTACATGTTGAACAAAAGAAGGACAAGAAATGAAAAAGTGTCTTTTAGGATGCTCATGTACTCCCCATTCTTGTAACCACAAATCAATACAGGCACCTTTCATTCCAGCAGGTTTATGATCTTTTTCACGAAATTTAAACATATATTTATCTATGTTTTCAATGCCGTTTATAATATGTTCTACTGCTTCTAAAGCAATATCTTTTTTAAACAAAATACATTGTGTACCATAAAACTGTTGAAACGATTCATTCCAATATTCCTTTTTAGCTTCTGTTCTTCTCCGCACTTCTTGATAAGCAGAATAAAAAGTAACCATTGGAACTTTGTTAACAAACTTTTGATGTTTTTTTATAAAAAGATTAATTGATCCTAACCAATATTTACAAAATAAAATGTCATCCTCTAATTGAATAACATATTCACAATCTTTATCTTTGCAGTATTCTATTGATCGTAACCAGTTTTCATTTCTGGTTATTTCTTTTTCTGTTCTATGAACAAATAGATTTTTTAATGATTCGTATTTATTTAAATATTCAGAAGAATTAGGTTTACCATCAAACAGATGAAATTCAAATGAGATTTCAGAATTAAACAGTCCAGAGTTAATCAGGCTTTTCATAGTAGTGTGTATGTAGTTTTCTTTTGGAGACCGATCCACAACTCGCATTGTAATAAAATATTTCATTAATTCTCCTTTAAATAAAATCTGAGTGAGGATTTCCTTCTACGATTTGTTGAATCATTTTATTATGATTTTTGTAGTAACAAATTCCTCCATTACACATTTTTCCAAAATAGCTAATTGGATTCATCCATGTTTTAATTATATCTTCAGTATTTGTTGTGCAAAGCTTATATTTTGGTATTAGCTTTCTTTCAAACATTTGAGTTGCACAGCAGTAGTAAATATTTTTATCAGTATTAATAAAAGGTTTTAACCACATCATCCAACATTTTTCTGGAATAGAATAGTTCTTCTCATGCCAGAAAATCCCTGTCTCATTAAATATTGCATTTAGTTTTACTTCTTTATCTAATTTTTTAATTTTATCAGCATCATAGGAGTTATCAGGAATAATTCTTACATATGATGCATTATACTTATCTTTAAACTCTTTTAATTTTCTAAATGTTTCATTATTTGTTTTATCTGTATAAACGTAAGAAAATCCAAGAGTAGTAGATCTTGATATATTAGTAAAATTAAGCTTATTCTCTGAAACATAATCTATAGAGTTTAATGAAATTCTAAGCCATGCTAAATTTTTAATACTATCTTCTGTTAAATTCTTTTTTATATCTACTCCATTTGATTTTAATCCAACAGAATAACCTATACTTATTGCATGATTAATTATTTCATTAATATTGTGATGTATTGTTGGCTCACCACCAGTAAATTCCACTGATATTGCACCAAGAGTTTTGAATACATTTAATATATTTTTTACTTCTTCAAATGTAAATTCATGACCTTCTCTTTTTTGATTTGAACAAAATTCACAATTAAGATTACAGTTATCAGTTAAAGAGAAATGCATTGATATTGGTCTGAATATATTCTTTTTCATATCATTTAATCGATCAGTATGAAAAAGGAGTTTACTTGGGTTACTGGTATAATTGTCTTTAAAGTTAATATTCATTTAAATCCTTATTGAATCATCTTCTTCATGATGAGTAGAAACCTCATAAAAAACGCAAGTATTATTTTTACTACGAAAACGATGTTTTGAAAAAGGTTTTACTCTTATTTGTTGTTGAGGATGAACAGTACAAGGCACATCATTAATGTCCAATTCAAGTATACCATTTTTTACAAAAAATGTCTCGTCTTTTAATTTATGGTAATGATATCGGCCATTTGAAGACCATCTTTGATGAACGCAAATTATCATTTTATAACAATAAAGATTGGTATTAATAAACCAGATTTCCATTCCCCAAGGCTTCATTACTATTGGATAAGTAGTCATTTTATTTTTGTGAAAAATATATTAAAATTAACAAAAGAAAGCCATAATAAATTATTGCAAACACAATTGGAAATAATTTATTCATTGTAGACATGGCACTAATGCTATTATAGCTTTAATTATAAACCAAATTATAACTGCTAATGCTAAACCTGCAAATATTCCTATATGAAAAAAATCTTTATTCATGATTGTGGGAGACCTTTTTAGTTGTAGTTAATGTTTACGCATCTGGTGGATCTTCACTCAATGGGTATATTCCAGGTATATCCCATTTATTATATTTCCGATTTAAAAGTTGAGTAGCAGTATTCATCAATTGAATAGCAATATCTCTGTCTGATGGATACAATGGAAAACACCTTTCATCATCCGGTGGAGGAGGAGGTGGTGGAGGTGGAGGCATGTAGCTTAATCGAAGCTTCTCCTTTTCTTTAGCATCCATGTCCATTGGAACATACACTGGAGGCATATCCCATTTTTGATATTTCCTATTTAAAAGTTGACTTGCAACGCCAAGTAGCTGAATAGCAATATCTCTGTCTGATGGGTAGTATGATGGAAAACAACCATCATCAGGTGGTCTTATCATTTTACTATTTTCGCTCATTTGTTTTCTCCTTATCAAAAAAATCTTCCCACAATCGATGTGTCGTTAAACCAAAACATATTTTTAGGTTTACTTTGTTCAATGTAATATTCGTTTAATCGGGCTGTATGAAAAAGAAGTTTGGTTGGATTGCTTGTATAATTATCTTTAAAATTGACACTCATTTTAAACCTTTGATATTGGAGTGAGATTGCTCCCACTCCAATATGATTAAATAACTTCACTTATGAATTCCTGGATTAATTTTAATCTTTCTTCTGGAGTTCATCCAGCGCCGGTCTCAGGACGAGTTGTTTGCGCTCCCTTCATGATCTGTTGGAGAGCAGCAATAGCTGTACCTAATTCGTCCACGGTACGGGCAAGGTCTGCTTCAGCTACTTTCTTTGCACCAACTGCTTCAGTTATATCAACACCGGCCCTTGGCAAAACAGCTTCTGCCAGGAATGCCTGACTGATCAGATTCATTGAATGCTGATGTGAAGCGGCATTTAATGCTGCTAATGATCCAGCCTGTGCAATGCCTGAAGCGGTGGCATTGGCGATAACCTTAAAGTTTGAATTTGCAACATCTGCTAATAGTTTCGTCTAATGGCATGATTTATTTCTCCTTCATCTTCTCAAGATTCTCCTCACTTTTTTTAATAATAGCCATTAAAGAATCTTCATGTTCTTTAACAAGTTTAGTTAATGATTCTTGATAAAGACCAACTGTATCATTTAATGTCTTTTTATGTATGGCTATCATTTCTTCAAGAGAGTCTTGATACTGTTTAAATAGTTTGTCCATAATTTAAATCTCCTTTGTCAGTTGTTGAATTGGGTTTATGTTATCTTTTCTGCATAGGCATCACCTCCTGACTTTAAACCCATTCTAAATGTGAAATTAATAATAAAAATCCTTTGATTATAAACCAAGCTACGATAGATCCTGCGACTCCTACGATTATGCCAAACCAAAACAAGGGTGTAAAATCTATATAGCCTTTTTGATTCATTAAAAAAATCTCCCGACAAGTGAGGTATCGTTAAACCAAAACATATTTTTGGGTTTCATTTGTTCTAAGTAGTATTCGTTTAATGCTTCTGTGACTCCAGGCCATCCTGCATAATCATGCCAAAAGATGATTCCATTTTTCTTAATCATCTTATGACCATTGTAGGAATCATTTTTACAATTTTCATAGGAATGAGAAGCATCGATAAATAAAAAATCAATTTCATTCTTATATTTTTGAAATGGCAATCGAGCAGTATCTTCCCAAATTAATTTGATACGGCTTGTAACGTCTACATGTTGTCCATGCCATAGTTTTTTCTTATTGCCAATGTATCCAGTTTCATCCAATCCATGTTGAAGACCTTTATCTTCAAGAGGATATTTGGTTCTAAGCTTTTTGTGTCTTGGTAAATCTACGGTAGTAATGATTGCACTTTCATGGTTGATTGCCATGTTTAAAGTAGTCCTGCCATTCCAAGTACCAAATTCCATAATGTGTTTTGGTCTAAACAAAGCAACGGTCATCACAATGGTAAATATTTCAGTTAAAGAGATATTACCGGAAACATATTTTAAGCATTTGAAATGAATAGTGGCAAAATCATCAACCCCTTTTTCATCTATCAATTGCATAAAAGGTTTAGTAGGGATAATAGGTTTGGGTCTTTCAATCATTTTTAATTCCTTCTGCCATGAGGCGTTTTTGATAAGATTTGCGGTTTTGTTCCCGTTTACATCTTTTACAAATGAGGTTGCATTGTTTGACAGCCCACAACGGCCAATTTTCCCCTTCAATTAATTGCTTTTCACAAAATTTGCAATGGGGCTTTTCCTTTCGGGTAGTATATTTTCTGTGCGCTCCACCAATATGTCCAGCTAAAGATTCTTTTCTATGAAACACCTTTTTACAGTATGGACATATAAATTCTCCGAATGGCTTTTGAATCGCTTTTTTATATTTATACTTTTTATATCTGGCTGTAACTGTTGGCACGATAACCACCTTATATTTTTAATTGTGAGTTTAATACTTCTTTTTTTAACTCATCATTGGTTATTGCATAAGTACCAAGATGACTGATGACAACCTTTGCTGCCATTGTCGCAAACAGCATTGCTATTTCCATTGAGTAATCTTTACAAAACGCAGCAGCAAGCACAGCAATTACAGTATCCCCTGCACCGGAAACATCATAGACCTCTTTAACTTTGGAAGACGCAGATTTTACTTTTCCCTCATTATCGATTAAAAACATTCCCATAGATCCTAAAGTCAATAAGATATAACTGATGTTAAATTGATCACATTGTCTTAATGCATATTTAACAATTTCTTTTCTATCAGTTATATCTAACTTGCGAACATGGATTGCATCTTTGAATTCATTCCAGTTAGGAGTGATACAAAAGGCATCTTGATAATGTTCCCAATTATTCAATTTAGGATCTACAAATATTGGAAGATCCTCATGACAATATTTTAATATGATCGATAAAATGGGAGGATATAATGTACCTTTGCCATAATCGGAAAGAATAATGGCATCGTATTTGACAATGTTTCCAAGAATATGATTTGTTATCACTGATTGTTTTTTTTCATCATACAAATTGATACTGGTATCTTCCTGATCAATACGAATGACCTGTTGGTTATGAGAAAAATATCTGCTCTTTGTGATGGTCGGAAATTTTGACAGGCTCAGAAGCCGATTCTCGATACGATTTTCAAAAAGGAAGGCTGAGATATGCTCTGAGGCGAGATCGTCCCCTGTGAATCCATACAGCGTTGTCTGGATACCTAATTTGGACAAATTTAGGGCCGTGTTACAGGCTCCACCTAATCGATATTCGGGTTTTTTGTTGTTTAACTGGAAAATTGGAACTGGAGCTTCAGGTGAGATACGATCAATATGACCATAATGATATATGTCGAGCATACAATCCCCGACAACCGCAATATGTATATTAGAAAAATCCAAATCCTTCATGGAGGGAAATCCTTAATGGAAAGATGCCCCTATTGAAAAGTGTATTATCCAATAGGGGCAATGGTAAACACTCTATCGACTTATGCAGATTTTTCGTAAACGGGTTTTAATCCCGTTTTGGATTTCATTAAAGCTTTACGAAAAATGGTGGTTTGTTTATTAAATTCCGTAATCGCTTTATTGGTATTAACTGCTGCTTTAACCTTATCGCCATTTTCATAGCAATATTTGTTAAGCAATTCTGCAAAAGCATCAAACTTCTTTTCCAATTGAGCATAGGCTTTTACAACAGTGGTTTCATCACGCTTTAACATTGTGAATCCTACCGGAACTTTCTTTACAGCTTTGCGCCCAGGTTTTTTGCGAGTGGTTTTCTGAGCAGCCGCTTTGGTTTGTAGATTCTTTCTGCCTTTAGACTTTGTTGTTGATTGAATTTGTTTCTTAGCCATAATAACCTCCTTTATCATTCAAAAGTTTTAACAATGGCAACAGGCTTACCATATTCCTCTGCCAGCACGATAACCAGAGTGTTTACTCGCTTTCCAAACCATTTTGTAATTTGATGATATACACAAGATGGAAAATTTTGTTTTAGCCATTCGTATTGATTAGGATCAATACGACCAATGTTTTCAATATCACCTCCTTCATCAATATCTAATTGTTCTTTTCGATTGAATTCAACTTGTAAATCAATATCATTATATTCAAAAGGTTCTACTTCAAAATCTTGCCCTTCTTCAAATTCCACTGGTGCTACCATCGGCCATTCTTTTTTACATTTTTTTAAAAATTCATCAGTATCAGAAAAAATTAAAGTAAAATTTCGTTTATCTGTAACTAATGTATGTGATGCATACAGTGTGTCTTGCGTTAAAGGAGTCCAATGCATAAGATCAAATACAGTTATTTCTTTTTTGATTTGGAGTTTCTTTTTCAATAGTGGTTTTTTTGTTTCCTTTTTGACCTGAAGTTTTTTTCTTGCCATGAGTAGCCTCTCTTAGTAGTCGTACTGACGATCATACTTGTTAAAGAAATAATTCCATAAATTAACATTGTGCAAGTCATAGGCATAATCTACAACTCGATAATTATGTCCAGGCTCATCGAACTTTTGGTATATTTCCATTTGTATGATCTGAAAATATAAATCCATCGGTTCCCACAGATGACAACAAAAATTGGGATCAACAAACTGAGGTTGTTTTCCCATATGTCCTGTTTCTCTGTGACTACGATTTAGGACGTGTCGGCATTTACCAGAAAAAACATGAATTTTATGTTTGGGCTTTTTTGCGTTTAAAAGTTTGAAATGCTGGTTAGTGAATCCATGAAAATAAGAACAACAGAAACATTTGCCAAATTTGCAAAACCATTGGGTATCAAATAGATCCAGCAGCTTTGGTGTGATAACTTTTTCAAGGTTTTTGGGCCAGGAATTATCCAGGGTGACGTTGGGATTGTTTTGTAATTCATCGATGTCGATCTTTCCGAAATGTGCGGCAATGCTGAATATACGTTTTTTTCGGATGTATTCTTGATCCTCGGTCATCAACCGATAATTGATGAATTTGGAATAGGAAATTTTCAGATGAACTTTCTTCCAATCGGGCAGGTTTAAAAACTGTTTTTCGTCTTTGATATTCATGGTTTCCCCCTTTTTGATTCAAGTTAAACGAAATAAACAGCTTTGTCAACCGCTGATTAAAATTATTTCATTGGATACCAAAATCGATTCATTCCCCGAACACCACGAATTTCATCTCTGACAAATCTCATCCAATTTTCAAGACTGACAAATGAATCCAAATTTGGTTTACGTTGAATCCAATCACCATACCAATCACAGTATTCTTCCAAAATTGGAGGTTCCCATTCTTCACCATATGGATTTTTAACTGATGTTTGTTGTGTTAAACTTCTGCCGTATAAATTTAATCGAGTTGTCTTATGACCTAAATCAACTTCATTGCATAATGTTATTAAAAAATTTAGTAAACGACTCCTATTCTCCTCAAAGATGTTTTCTCCTTTCTCTTTTTTGGTACGATAAAACGAGTCAACAAATATCTCCTTCCATCTTTTTGCTGCACCTTGATATTTCTTTTCAACTTTAAAATCATTAAATATTGCTTTTTTAAGTTCCACTCTATTTTTGTAAGCTTTGAAATATTTTTTAAGTCCATGTTTTTTATGATACAAGGGAATTTTATTTAATCCCCATTTTCTTGTCTGATCTCGGAGAAAGAAATTTTGATTTCCAAATTGATCGATGTTGTCAATTATTTTAAAAAATTGAGTTATGTCATTATCACAATTAAATTTTAATATGTAATTGGTCAATATCATTGTTTCTATGTAGGTGATAGATTCATGATTGATTTTATGTTTTGTAAATTTGGGATTATCAATGGCATTCCAATAAGTCAGAATCTTATCAGTTGTATCAGTGTTAAGAGGTTCACCGGAAAAAAACAATTCAAAATAGAATGAAAGCAATGTATTTGTATTTTTCTTAGCCACTGCTTGTCTTGTATTTAGTTTTTTATTTGAAAACACTTTTTCAAATTCAAAATCATAGGTGTGTTGAGCAACATAATTCAATACGTTACCCTTTTGATTTTCAGGTAAGGTAAAAAAATCAAAATCATTTGAAGAAACAAGTTGGCTGAAATCAAGATGAGTTTTGTTAATCAAAGTTGGTTTGTCTGGAATTGAATTTAATTTATACCGTGGAATTCTTTTCATTGGTTTAGTCCTTTCATTGGAAGAAAAAGAAGGGGTTTCGTATGGAGTTGAGTTTCCGTCAGGAAACTCACTGTAAAACGAAGTTTTACTATTTTCTTTAGAGCTACTAACTAACAAACTACTATATAAAGTATTAATAGAATATATATAATATATTATGTGTCGAAATCCTTGTAATGATTTCTGTAGTTTAGATATCAAACGGTAGCCCCTGCCTTCTAAAAAAGGGCTACCGTTTGCCATTTGGGGCTTCCGTTTGGTATTTAACATATTGAATCTATTGCTGAATGGCATTTGGCAAAAATCTTGTTCATCTTTAGATTGGGGTGACCGTTTGTTATCTAAGTATTTGATTCTGTGGTTTAATTTGACTTTGAGGGGGTTATGTGGAAGGAGTATTGCTCTTTCTTTATAATCGTTGTTTTCTTTGTTATGAAAAAACAAATAAAATCTTAACAGTATTTTTCTTTTGACCAATCGTTTAATAGCTCTTTGAATTGATGATCTTGGAACTTGCATTTGATCAGCCAATGTTGTTACTTTAACATAAGCTGGAAAGCTATTTCTAAAATATTTTTTGTGGAGAAAACTAATGATTTGTTTTTGGAGAATGGAGAGTTTTTTGTTTTGGTAGTAAGGCGAGGTTGCTGGATCTGAATTTTCTGACCAAGGACTATCTTCAGCTTTTATTGTGTTGTCGATGTAAAATCTCAGGTTTTTCCAAAGTTCTTGTTTTCCATTTTCAAAGTTATTTTTATCTAATAAGTGATTTTTTGGTTGACAATCATTTATTTCCGTATTAAGCTTCATAATCATGCCTCAAAATCTTTTGCTGAGTTTTTTGGGGTTTCACTCACAACGCTTTTTAACTCCTTTTTGGCTTGTGGGTGGTTTTGCCATTAGTTTTGTAGTTTTGCTTTTAGTCCTAACCTCCTTTCAGGGGAAATTCGGGATTGGTCGCTCGGATTTCCCCCCCTTTCCAATCACAATTCTTTCACTATATCACAATCCAAGTTGTTGTCAAACAAAATTTATAAAGCCTTGATATACTTCAGGAAATCAATCATCATCCCATGATTGAACGATATTGCAATAATATCGGGAGAATCGGGCCTGGAATTTCTGTAAAGCCTTGAATCTTGCGCCTTTACGGGCATGGGCAAATGGCACTTTTTGGAAGGGTTCTCTCTCGTAGGTTTTGACGAATGTGATCAGAAGAAGGTGGAGTAATTCTTCCATCGGCATGAATTTTCCAGTTACCTTTTTTGCGGTCTCTTGAGCCAAAATGTAAACTTCCGGTTCCACCTCAGTACTTAATAATAGCAGGTTTTTGGGATTTGTCTTGATAGAATCCACGGCCCTTTTGAATTTCCTTTTGAATAATCTTATAATGTCTTCTCTTTTAAGGTCTCCGGTCAATCGTCCAATCATTAATTCCTGAAATTGGTCTAAAAATGGGAATCTATCAGGATCTTGATTGAATCTTTGGATCACTGTTTGTCTCATTTAATTAAAATCCTTGACAATTTTTATTAGTTGCATTTAAAATAATAATCAGTTATTGTGTAAAAATTATTTTCCCGACCTTTAGATTTTGGGGGCAATATGGCAAAACGATTAAAGCTTGAAATCAGATCCAGACCTACCTTAGAAAAATCTAAATTACAACCGGATTTTTTAACCAAAGAAAAACTGGCAATGTACATGCAAAAGGGGCTTGACCTTGAAGATGCTGCAAAGCTTTGTGGTATAAGCACTTACATGCTTTCGGTGTATCGATCAGATTTTGAATTTGAAGAATTTGTACAAGAATGTAGTGTTAAATGTGAGGAGTCCTGCCTTGATAATATCAGGGATGCTGGTGATGCTGGCATGTGGAATGCTGCTGCTTGGATACTGGAAAGAAGGTATCCTTCTAAATGGGCAAAGAAAGACACCATCAGACATGAGTATGATGTTAAATGGTCATCTTTGGTTAAATTGATTTTTACTGCAATTAATTCGCTTGAGCCTTATGTTCGTTTATCTGTTCTTAAAAAATTCAATGAGCTTGATGTGGATGGTGAAATCATCAACATGCAAAAAAATAAGTTATTGGAATATGAAGTAGATGATAAAGAAATGAAAGGACAAGCGATAGGTTAATGGGAACGGTCTTTGATCACGACATACGAAAATTTATTAAGGGAAGCATTGCGGAGATAACAAGCAATATCAACGTTTCCTATGAAAAACTTGTTCCTAAAAAATCTGAATGGTTTGTCTGTAACGTATTAAAAGATAACAAAGGTGAATTAGTTGAAAATGAAGCGGTGCATAATATTATGCACCGTTATATTCGGTTTGCTAAATCAAAAGGTTTTACCAAGTATATGATCCTGGGAGCATTTGGTCATGGTAAAACTGAACAGATCTGCACTGGATACCTTTTATATCGAATTGCTCAAGATCCAAATATACTTATTAAAATTGTTCATGTCTCAGAAACAGAAGCAGTAAAACGATGTAGAGCTATCAGAGATTACATCATTAAAGATGATGATTTTAAACGCCTTGCTCCCCACATTCAACCTACCCCAATTTGGGGATCTCAACGATTTACAGTAAAACGAAAAACAATGGTAAAAGACGGAACCGTTGAAGCTTACGGGATACTCAGTCTTGCCATTGGTGGTCGTGCAAATTTAATTGTTTTTGATGATCCGCAGGATTTAAAAACCGCAGTACTTGAGCCTACCACAAGAGTCAAAATAGAAGACGTGTTTAAAAATATCTGGCTGACTCGTTTAATACCACAAGATTCAGAAGTTTTGGTAATGATGAATAAGTGGCATGAAAACGATTTGGCTTCAATGATACAGGCAAACCCAATCTGGTCATGGATGACCATTGCTTGTTCAGAAGATAAAAAGAGTCTAATATATGCTGACTCTTTTGGTAGGGAGATGACCTTTCCAGTATGGTCAAAGTTTAATACTAACGATCTTACAATAAAACATAAGGAGTTAGGTACAAGAGATTTTGATCGTGGTTATCGTTTAATTCCTTATACCGATTCAGATAAAACCTTTCCAAATTTTCTCAATTGTTGTCATTACGGAATCTCTCCCAAAGCACCTATCGAACACGAATCAAATTGGTTATTTATTGGTGGTATTGATTTTGCTGGACTACAGCGGCCAGGAACAATAATGAGTTGTTTAGCAGTTCATAAAAAGTCCGGTATGAAAGTTCCTCAAGAGGTTATCATGTTAAGAGGTTCGGGAGATGTTACTGAATACATGCTTCGTTGGTATCGCAGATACGGTTGTGAATTGTATATGGCTGAAAATAATGGTGTTCAGGAAGCATTAATTGATATGCTAATATCTTCTTTAGGTGAAGATAAGTATAAGCGTTTTGGAATTAAGATTGAACCTTTTCAAACCGGACGAAACAAAGCTGATCCAATTATAGGATTACCAAGCATCGATAAAGAATTTGAAAATCAAGAGTGGATGTTTTGTTTTCCTGATAAGGTTGAAGCTACCAATTTGGATGAAAGAAATCCCTGGCATAAGTTATGGCAGGAATTTAAACATCATCCATTTTTTGAAACAACTGATATTGTTATGTCTCTCTGGTTTTGTCGAGAAGGTGTCAAGCAATTATTCCGCAAATCTAAAGGCCCGAATGTGTACTAACGTTAAAACATACTTCTTGTATGATAACGTAAAATGGAGAGATAATTATGCGATTAGGCCCAATTGAAATCAGTTTTAATAGAAAGAAATCTTATGAACAATTAGCAACAATGATTAAAAGGGAAAAGGGAGAAGGTGCGGTAAATCTAAAACAACAACCGCAAATACAATTACAGGAATATAAATCTTGGGCTTATTCCTGTGTTGGTTTAATTTCAGATCGTATATCCACATTACCCTATTCCTTTTATCGAAAAAGTACCGGAGAAGAATTAACAAAGACAAGTAAAGGATATAGCTCATATACCAAACCATTTTTTAAGCCTAATTCATTAATGAGTTTTCGTTTTATAAAAGCATGGTGTCAGATTCAGTTGGATATGTGCGGTATGGCTGTATTGTGGAAAGGATATAATAAACTTGGTCAGGTATGGGAACTTTGGCCCTTGAATATGAATGATTTTATAAAGGTTGAAGTTGAGGAAACATTTTTTAATCCTTCAGTAAGATATTTTTTTAAAACTGGTACATCAAAGTTTATTGATTTTGATATCAATGAATTGATAGTCATTAATTATATCCATCCAGTTAATCCCTACATTGGCGCAAGTCCTATACAGGCACAGGCTTATGCTCAAGATATTGATTCATACATAGAAGTATATGAAAGAGATTTTTTTAAGAATTCAGCACGAATAGATTTTGCGTTGACCACAGATGAATCCCTTGATCAGGAAAAAGCAGATGAAATTAAAGAACGTTGGACAAGTAAGTATCAGGGAAGATTTCATGATGTGGCTGTATTGGATACCGGATTAAAACCAGTACCTTTGCAATATGCAAATCGTGATTTTGAATTTTTAAACCTTGCTCAATGGACAAGAGAAAAAGTTTTTTCTGCTTATCGAGTACCTAAATCTAAATTAGGTTTTTCAGATGGAAACAGAGTAGGAGGCGTACAGGATGATATCTCTTTTAATAGGGAATCAATTCAGCCAAGACTTACCATGTGGGATGAGGAATTAACTGAAGGTATCTTGCTTTCTTTTAGCAATGATATTGTATTTAAACATCAAAATCCAATTCCAAGAGATCGGTTAATTGAAGTACAAGAAGGAAGAATTCATGTAGGTGCGCCGACATTAACCATCGATGAGTTTAGGCAAATCACACATAAACTTGAATCTGTTGAAGGTGGTGATCGCATTTTAGTTTCAAAAGACATGGTTCCTTTGGATCGATTGGATGAAATTATTGATGCTCAACTTTTAGCTCAGACCGCAACAGATCCAGAGGATGATGATCGGGATGATGAGCCTGATTCTCATGTTAATCCTGATGGATCAGATGATCGGGATGATAATCCTACGGATGGTAGATCATTGAGCAACGGACAATTTAAATTTTTATGTGATGAAGTACAACGTATTGTTTATGGTTACGTTGAGGAAAATCTTTGTGATTCAAAAGTAGAAGATCTTGATGAAACTTTAAGAACGATATTTGCTGATATAACAGTTGGTATAGTTGTTCAAATGCTTGAATACTTAGGAGAAAAAACAATCTCAGCAGGTGACAATTCTATTGATATGGCAGATTGGATTGCTCCAATGGTGGATAAGGTAGTAGACGAGTATAAGAACACATTATTAAAAAATCCTAAATGGGAAAACGAAAATTGGAATGATTATTTGAAAGAACAATTAGCATCAAATCCACGACTTTCTAAAATTAAAAATTCCTTATCCAGGGCGTGTATTAATTATTCTAAATGGTTAATCTTCAGAGAACGTAAACAGGAAATGAATTGGATTATAAATTCCAATGAATGTGGACATAGAGGTAAATTAAAAGATGATGTGTCTGAAGATAATTTCCAAATAGGCAATATGCGTCTTAGATTCCCGAATGAGATATTAAACTTTTCATGTGATTGTACAATTGTAAAGGAGTAAAAAATTATGGCTTATAACATTTTAGCAAAAGATGGTCGCCCGATTAAAAAAGATGGTGATAACATCAAGGCAATGGATTTTACGGTGGAAAAGATTGAGCAATTAAATGATACTGAAAAATCTTTTATTGCTGTAGCTTCAACTGAACATGAAGATCGAGATAAAGATATCATTCGTCAGGATGGATGGAATTTGAAAAATTTTAAAAAGAATCCGGTGATTCCCTGGAGTCATAACTATTGGGGAATTCCTATTGCAAAGTCTTTGCGAACATGGGTTGATAAAAAGGCAAAACAACTCATGTTTAAGCCTCAATTTGATTCCGATGATGATGAAAGTATAAAGATCTTCAACAAATATAAAAATGGGTTTTTGACTTCTTTCTCCGTTGGTTTCAGAGGAATTGATTTTGAATGGAGAGATGATGAAAATCGTTGGGGCGGTGGTATGGAATTTAAAAAGCAGGAATTGCTTGAAATTTCTGGAGTAACCGTTCCGGCCAATCCCAATGCTACTGTTAGTTTAAATGGAATGGAAAATTCTGATCAAAATCTTTTGCAATTAGGTTATGTGTCAGATTTTGTTAAAACTGCCAGTGGTTTATTTTATCCCGTTCGTCAGCAATTGGCTGAATACTACAAACCTGAAGTTAAACAGCTTCAAAATAAAAAAGGTGAAGACATTGACGGTGTGCAGGTTGTGTCTGCCTTTTATCGTGGTGATTCAGACGATGAAGTATGTGCTGTTGGTTATTTCTTTGATCCTGAAAAATGGTCAACAGGTGATGTTCATAAATGGGTTTCAGATAACAATGAACCTACTTACAAACAGTTTTATTATGATTGGAAAACATTGGATGAGGGAGAATGGGAAGTCAAAGTACAAGAGGAAGATGCTGATCTTCCGGTGTATGATGAGGAACCTAAAGTCTTGACAACTGAAGATGTTGCCGATGATGATGAAACTGATGTCTATACTGTTGATGATAAGACCGATGATGATTCTGATGTCACTGTCGATCCTGTCGATGATAAATCCGATGATGAAGATCTCATTGAATTTCAGGAAGAAGTTGTTCGTGAACTTGGAACTGCTCTTGAAAAAATGATGAGTGAACAAATGCTTAAAATGGCAGAAAGTCTTGCTGTTGCCTTTGATAGCGTTTTTGATAAGATTTTGGTAGAGTTAGACGGTATCAAAAAATTGATTAATGAAAAAGAGGTTGATTCACCATCGAAAATAGATGATAATGATGATGATGAATCTGTTGATGATCCTGATGAGTCCAAATCACAAAACGATGATGAAGTTGAAATTGATGATTCGTTAATATCCCCTAACGATGATAAATCCAATTCCGATGATATCATTGAGATTGATGAGGATGATTTGGGAGAGAAAAACGTTGCCAAAACGGTTAACAATATCTTTCGGCAAAAACTAAAAGAAATATTTAACAAGGAAAAAAAAGACAAAGTAAACATTAAATTTTAATTACATAATACTTTTTATTTAGGAGGAAATTCATTATGAAACTTAATAAGGAAGAATTGATTAAACTGCTGAATGAGCAAGTCAAGGACTATATGGGCGGTGATGATTTTGGTGGTGTGATTAAAGGAACCGTTCAGACCATGATTGCGGAACTTCAGAATGATGTTGAAAGTCCATTTAACAAACAACAGACAAAGCAGTTGGACTTTATGGGCAATGGTGCTTTCAAGATTGATGGTGGTGTGATGACTACTCAGAAAGGGTCAATCATCAATCTCAACAACAAGTCAAATCCCTGGATACAGGCATCAGAGGAAATGACGGAATGGGCCAAAGACTTTGCCGTATATCTGAAGTCCGGTATGGTCAGCAAGTTTATGTCTGAGTCCGTTGATACAGAAGGTGGTTACCTTGTACCGGAGGAATTCCGAAACATTATGATCATGTATGATGCTGAAGATACTTTGGTCTGGTCGAAAGCTACCGTATGGCCGATGGCTGGTGAGAAGATCCAGTTCCCGAAACTTCAACAAAACCCCGATGTGCAGGATGCAGGGTTTGATCATTTTGCTGGAGTCTCCTTTGAGTGGACAGAGGAAGGTGGCGAAAAGGCAGAGACCGAACCGACCTTCGGCATGGTCGAAATGATCGTTCATGAACTGGCAGGTTATACTGAAATCACCAATACCCTTTTGGATGACTCGGTGATCAACTTGATCAACTATCTGACTCGTCTTTTCAGAGCAGCATGGTATTGGTATACTGATAAGGGTTTCATCCAGGGAACCGGAGGAAAACAACCTTTGGGTATTATCAATGATCCTTCCATTTTGTCTGTTTTCCGTCAGACCGCAGATACCCTTGAAGTACAGGATTGTCTGAATATGGAAGCACGTATGCCTTCAGTGTTTGATTCAAATGCTGTTTGGTTTATTACCAAACAAGGTCGTGCTGCCCTTCGTGGACAAACTGTGAGTGCTTCTTCCAAAGAACTCGTATTGCAGGAAATGTATGCTGATCTTGCCAAGGGTTATGATATGACGATCCTGGGCAAACCTGCATTCTTGGCTGATGGTAAGATTCCTGCACTTGGTTCTACTGGTGATCTTATCCTCGGAACGTGGTCATGGTACTACATTGGTTTTCGTCAGGACTTCAGCATGGATTCTTCGCGGCATTTTAAATTCCGTAATAACAGAACGGCTCTAAGATGTTCTGGTCGTCTTGATGGTCAAGCGGCAATTCCGCAAGCCTTTGTCGCATTGGATGCTGCCACTTCCTAATTAGTATTGGGAGGAATTCTTTAAACAACAACCAATTTTTATTTAACATTTATTACGGAGGTAATTATTATGTTTGATATGCTTTCCAATTACAAATTCGGGTACTTTCAGCAAGCCGTGTCTGATGCTGCTGGCGCTGCTGCCAATGCACCGGATGATGACGGTGTAGATCTTTGGGCCGATGTTCAATTGCCCAATAGTCTGCTGATTTTGGCTGATGTTGGTAGTGTTGGTTCAAGTGGTACTTTGGATCTGATCGTTCAGGATTCACCGGATCAAAGCACCTGGGATGTTGATTTCATTACGGTGGCTCAGATTACCGCAGCAGGGCTTTATCTCATTGAGGTTTATGATCCTGAACGGTATGTCAGAGTCAATGTTGATGTTACCACTGATGCCGTTGTTTGGTCTTGCCTGTTTATGACCTATGAGAATCAGCGCAGACCTGTAACTCAGGTGGGAACCAAACCCACTTTGACTTACGGTACAGGCAGAAAGCCCAAAGTATCCGCAACTTAATTCTGGTATAAACGAGTAACCGGAATAATGTGAAGTTAGAAAGGGCAGGTATTCCGGTATCTGTCCTTTTTTTTTAAGGAGGTTACAATGGCTAAAGTAAAAGTAAAATTATTAGACCGAAATTTAATAAGATCTTTTGGAGGTGTTATTCAAGAAATGGAATCTGATAAAGCTGATCGTTTTGTTGCTCAAGGTAAGGCTATCGTTGATGATCCCAACTATCGAAAAAAGATGAAACGTTTTCCCCCCCAACATAAGGCGATTTTTGAATCGCCTGAAGACAAAGCAATACAAGATTTCAATACGCATAGGTTTCCTGGGCCTGAAGATAAACTTTTTCCTAATATCAAAAAAGGAAAATAAAGATGGGTTTAAATAATAATGCATTGATAGATACTACTTATTTTTATCAGATGTACACTGATGAGGATTGGCTTGAGGACGAAAAAGAAAAAACAGCAATTGAAGCTATGATTAATGCTGTGTCTTCTGAATTTGAAAAATTCTGTAATCGTAAATTAAAGGCAAGAAATTACACCTATGATAGTGGTGATACTGATGATTATGATGCTAATATTCTTCATTATGCTGTCTTTGATGGCCCTACCGGATATACCTTTTGGTTTCCTACCTATCCGGTGAATTCTGTCAGTGAATTGATTATAAGTGGTACTACTATCTCTGTTGCTGATTCAGATGATTATGATGCTTCTGATGGGTATGTACTTAATTCACGCAGAGGCAAGATCATTTATTCTCAAGGTTATGATTATCCATATTTACAAAATGTCCAAGTTAAATGGAATGGTGGATATGATGATGATCATGAAGCCATGTCCGATCTTAGATACCTTTGTTTTTCCGCAATAAAACAATTTATGAATGCTCCTGATAATGAGATGATGTTGTCTGAGCGCATTGGTAACTATACCTATAAATTAATGGGAGCAGATTTTCAAAGAGAGTTGAGAGGATTGGCTCCGACTATATTTGAAAATTTAATGCCATATAGAAAGGTAGCAATTGGATAATGAGTTATAATAGCTTATTAGTTCAAAGATGTGACATTTACCGTAAGACTACTGATAAGAGTGAAAGTCATGGTTATACGGGAGAAGCGACATGGACTTTAACATATGAAAATGTACATTGTCGTGGTCAAAATTTATTTGAAAGTTCTGCTGGAATAAGATTACAGACCGGAGGTATTTCTGCTGAAAATGATTATTTGTTTTTCTTTAAGAAAACTCAAGATATTTTAAATGGAGATAAAATTGTTTGGAATGGTGCAGAACTTTTTGTGAAACCTGTTCAACCAGTTTA
>Ga0209567_10000602_pt1 | contig 19571 bp, 14 predicted proteins | sample COG_12_FD_184756 | JGI IMG/M metagenome (GOLD analysis project Ga0209567, IMG submission 184756) | Pelagic marine sediment microbial communities from the LTER site Helgoland, North Sea, for post-phytoplankton bloom and carbon turnover... | ecosystem: Environmental > Aquatic > Marine > Neritic...
AGCGCTTCGATTGCAGCCTTGAGTTTTGCCGTAAATTCTTCTGCAACGCCTTCCTGTACATAGATGCGGTTCGTGCAGACGCAAGTCTGCCCACAGTTGCGGAACTTGGTGGCCATACAGTCGGTGACCGCCGCATCTATATCCGCATCATCAAATACGATAAACGGTGCGTTGCCACCGAGTTCCAGGGAAACCTTCTTGACGCCCGTTGAACATTGTTCCATGAGCTTCTTGCCGACTGGCGTAGAACCCGTAAACGTGAACTTGCCGATTTTCTCGTGTTGCGTCAGAACTTTTCCTATCTCTCTTGAATTTGAGCCGGCGACAACATTGATAACGCCTTTCGGAATACCGGCCCTGTCGGCGAGATCGCACATCGCGAGAGCAGAAAGTGGCGTTTCTGTGGCGGGCTTGATGACGATTGTGCAACCGGCGGCCAGGGCAGGGCCTGCCTTGCGACCGATCATCGCGTTCGGAAAGTTCCATGGCGTAATGCAACCAACGACGCCGACCGGTTGCTTGTAGGTCTGCAGGCGTCGGTCGTTGGAAATCGTCGGGATCGTATCGCCCTTGAAGCGCTTGCATTCCTCCGCGTAGTACTCAATAAATGACGCGCCGTAGCCGATCTCGCCTATGGACTCGAACATCGGCTTGCCCTGCTCAGCCGTCATGATCGCTCCCAGATCTTCTGCATTTTCCATCAAGAGATTGAACCAGTCCCGAAGAAGGACAGCGCGCTGTTTCGCCGGCACGCGACTCCACGTCTTGAACGCCTCGGCGGCCGCCTCGACGGCGCGCTCCGCATCGGCGGCATCACCATTGGCCGTCGTGGTCACAATCTCCCCGTTGGCGGGATTTGTCACGTCGATCGTACCGGCACCGCCGGTGACCCACTCGCCGTTGATGAAGTTTTTGGTCTTGAGGAGGGATTCGTCTTGTAACGTGAGCATGGTTTTGTCTCGTGTTGCGGTATTCGCGAAGTTCGGAGGCGCATTTTGCCATCTTGTGGGCGCCGTAACAGCACTTTTCTCGAACGGAAATTCAGGTCGGTTTCGGCATTGCACGGGCAGCTCCGATTGCCGTATAATCCCGCGCCAGCGCACCATTGGGGCCGCGTGACAAGCCTGCCGAGAGGCTGCTTGAGGACCCCTCGCTACCAAATTCTTGGTAGGCACAGGCCCCGCTCAGGGGTTTTTTGTTGTCTGACGACAACGACATTGCGCTGGGATTGAATGGGCCGCTGGCCCTTTTTTTGTTTTTGAAACAGATAGTTAGGCGACAAAAGACAGGCAAAATGGGATGACGGGAGATGAGTTAGAGACATTGCTCGAACCGACCGTCGAGCGACTGGGCTACGAATTGGCGGACCTCGAGGTTCGGCTGAGCGGGAAGAGTGGTCTGGTGCGCGTATTTATCGACAAGCCTGAGGGTGTAGGTCTGGACGATTGCGAGAAGGTCAGCCGGGCCGTAAGTGCACTCCTCGATGTCGAGGATCCGGTGCCGGGACATTACGACCTTGAAGTGTCGTCACCCGGCCTGGATAGGAAATTGACGAAAGTACAACATTTTCAGCGGTTTACTGGTGAAATCGTGAAAGTTCAGACGCGCTTTCCGCTGGAGGGACGCAGACGATTCCGCGGCAAATTGTTGTCGGTGGATGAGGAAAAGATTGTGGTTGAGGTGGATGGTGAGTCGCACGGCCTGGCGCTGGCGGCGATCGATACAGCCCGACTGGTGCCCGGCGGAGTGTAAGCCGCCCGGGATATTTGGAGTTTCAGGCAATGAGCAAAGAGATCTTGATGGTTGTTGACGCCGTTTCGAACGAAAAGGGCGTTGAGAAGGACATCATATTCGAGGCAATCGAGGCCGCGTTGGCGTCGGCAACCCGTAGGAAACATGGCGAGGATATCGAAGTTCGCGTCGCGATCGATCGCGAGACCGGCGAATACGATACGTTCCGTCGCTGGCTTGTCTTCGACGACGACTCCACCGAGCTCGAAGTGCCGGACCGGGAGCTGCGCATGATCGATGCTGTCGACATCGATGAGAACGCGGAACCTGGTGGCTACGTCGAAGTGCCGATGGAGTCCGTCGAGTTTGGCCGTATTGCGGCACAGACCGCCAAACAGGTCATTGTGCAAAAGGTGCGCGAGGCGGAACGGGAGCAGGTTGTCGAAGAATACAAGGATCGCGAGGGTGAGATGCTGTCCGGTCTCGTCAAGCGCGTGGACCGCAATGGTGTCTACATCGATCTCGGTGGCAATGCCGAAGGCTTCGTTGCCAGGGAACAGATGGTGCCACGCGAGCCGGTTAGGCCACAGGATCGAATTAAGGCGCTATTGATCGAGGTTCGTTCCGAACCCCGTGGGCCGCAATTGTTCATGACGCGTACATCACCTCAGTTCCTGGTGGAGCTATTCAAGATTGAAGTACCCGAAGTAGGTCAGGGCCTGATCGACATACTGGGCGCTGCTCGTGATCCGGGCCTGCGCGCCAAGATTGCGGTCAGAAGTAATGACAATCGTATCGATGCGGTTGGCGCTTGCGTGGGCATGCGCGGTTCGCGCGTCCAGGCCGTCTCCAATGAGCTGGCCGGCGAACGCGTTGACATTATTCTCTGGGATGACAATTCGGCGCAGTTCGTCGTCAATGCGATGTCGCCCGCGGAGGTTGTTTCGATCGTTGTCGACGAAGACAAACACAGCATGGATATCGCTGTTGAAGAAGACAAGTTGTCACAGGCCATCGGGCGGGGTGGCCAGAACATTCGCCTTGCCAGTGAGCTGACAGGTTGGGAGCTCAATGTCATGACGGCGGCAGATGCCGAAGAGAAGAGCGAATCCGAGATGCGCGAGTTAATCGAATTGTTCTCCAAACAGCTCGACGTCGACGAGGAAGTCTCTCTGATCCTGGTCCAGGAGGGCTTCTCGACAATCGAGGAAGTAGCTTACGTACCGGCCTCTGAGCTCGTCGCGATTGAAGAGTTCGATGACGATATCGTGGACGAGCTGCGCAGTCGTGCGAGGGACGTGTTGCTGACACAGGCAATTGTGCAGGAAGAGAAGATCGACGAAGCAGAACCCGCGGAGGACCTGTTGAGTCTCGAAGGCATGGACAAGGGGTTCGCTTTTCTGCTGGCAAGCAGGGGCGTCGTCACACGTGAGGATCTGGCGGAATTGGCGACCGATGACCTGCTCGAAATCAATGAGATGGACGAAGAAGACGCCGCAGCGCTGATCATGAAGGCGCGCGCGCATTGGTTCGAGGAAGAACAGCAGGCATAGCGGCCTCTGTATATGTACGGAGTTAATGTATGGCTGAAGTGACAGTTACACAATTTGCTGAGGTGCTGAAGGTGCCGGTCGAAAAGTTGCTGACGCAGCTTGATGAGGCTGGTATCAAGGTCAGTGGTTCTGATGACACCATCAGTGACGATGCGAAGCTGGAATTGCTGTCTCACCTGCGTCGGGCCCACGGACAGGACGACACGCCGGCAACGGCCGCTGCGCCACGCAGAATTACACTGAAGCGCAAGTCGCAGTCGGAGCTTCGCTTATCCGGGACCCAGGGACGTTCCCGTACCGTAAACGTCGAAGTTCGTCGCAAACGCACCTACATCAAACGCGACGTGCTCGAAAAGCAGGCGCAGGAAGAACAGGAAGAACTTGATCGCGTACGGCGCGAGGAAGAAGAACGCGTCGAAGCGGCTGCCCGTGAGCAAGAACGACTGAAAACCGAACGGGAAGAGGCGGCCAGGCGCGAGGAAGCAGAACGCGAGAAGGAAAGGCAGGCACAGGAGAGTGCCGAAGAAGAGGCTCGGCGAGTGGCCGAGCAGGCATCGGCCGCGGCGGCTGAGGAAAAAGCTCGGCTTGAGAAGGCTGAAGCCGACGCCCGTGCTCGCCGCACCAAGGAAAAAGCGAAACCTAAGCCAGGCCGCGTCGAAACTCGATATGGCCGGAAAGAATTGCATGTTGCGGGTGATAAGAGTGGCCGGCGCAAACGCAAGGCACCGATGCGCCGACGCCCCGTAGCCGTGAGTGGCGACTCGAAGCACGGTTTCGAGCTGCCGACTGCGCCGGTCGTCCACGAAGTGGAAATACCGGAAGGAATATCGGTCGCAGAACTCGCGCAGCGCATGGCGATCAAAGGCAATGAAGTTGTCAAAGTGCTGTTCAACATGGGCGCGATGGTAACCATTAACCAGGTTATCGATCAGGATACGGCGACCCTGGTTGTTGAAGAATTAGGCCATATCGCGAAACAGATCGACTCGGCCGATATGGACGAGAAGTTGCTTGCTGACGAACAACAGGTCTCAGGCGAAGAGGTTCCCAGGCCGCCCGTTGTTACGATCATGGGCCATGTCGATCATGGCAAGACCTCGTTGCTCGACTACATTCGTCGCACCAAAGTGGCGGATCACGAAGCTGGCGGAATTACGCAGCATATCGGCGCATATTCTGTGGAGACGGACAAGGGTCGGGTCTCTTTTCTCGATACGCCGGGTCACGCGGCTTTCACCGCTATGCGAGCACGCGGCGCGCAGGCCACCGATATCGTGGTTCTCGTGGTAGCCGCCGATGACGGTGTAATGCCACAAACAATAGAGGCTATCGAGCATTCGAAAGCCGCGGGTGTGCCGTTGGTCGTCGCCATCAACAAGATTGACCGGGAAAACGCAGACCCTGACAGAGTCAAGAATGAACTGACACAGCATGAAGTCATCCCGGAAGACTGGGGCGGCGATCAAATATTCGTCAACGTCTCGGCGATTACGGGAGACGGCGTTGACGCTCTTCTCGATGCCATCTTGCTGCAGGCTGAGGTCATGGATCTCAAGGCTGTTGCGGAGGGCCCGGCGCACGGGCTGGTCATCGAATCGAGCCTTGAGAAAGGACGTGGTGCGGTAGCTACCGTGCTGGTGCAGACCGGCACTTTGCGGCAGGGCGATATGCTTATCGCCGGTGAAGAGTACGGTCGTATTCGAAACATGTTTGATGAGACAGGCGCTTCTATCAAGGAAGCGGGCCCGTCGTCTCCGGCGGTTGTGTTGGGCCTCTCCAAGACGCCCGGTGCCGGCGATGACTTCATCGTGGTGAAGAACGAGCGCAAGGCGCGCGAAGTCGCCGAGTTCCGTCAGAGCAAAACTCGCGACGCCAAGCTCGCACAGCAGCAGGCCTCCAAACTCGAAGACATGTTCAGCAAGATGCAGGAAGGCGATGCTGCAAGTGTTCCCGTGATCATCAAGTCAGACGTACACGGCAGTGCCGAGGCGCTGCGCGATGCGTTGACGAAATTGTCGACCGATGAGGTGAAAGTTGACGTTCTGAGTTCGAGCGTAGGCGGTATCACGGAAACTGATGCAAACCTCGCGGCCGCTTCCCATGCTGTGATCATCGGCTTCAATGTCCGCGCTGATGCGGCGGCACGCACGGCTATCAAGGAGTCTGGCGTCGACGTCCGCTACTACAGCATCATTTACGAAGCAATTGATGACGTGAGGGCGGCACTGAGCGGTCTGCTGGCGCCGGAAGTTCGCGAACAGATCGTAGGGCTCGCCGAGGTCAAGGACGTATTCCGCTCGCCGAAGTTCGGTAATGTCGCAGGTTGTATCGTCAGCGAAGGATACGTGAAGCGTGCCAACCCTATTCGAGTATTGCGCGACAATGTCGTAATTTACGAGGGTGAACTGGAGTCGTTACGTCGCTTCAAGGATGACGTCAACGAAGTACGCTCCGGTACGGAATGCGGTATCGGCGTGAGGAACTACAACGACGTCAAGGTTGGCGATCATATTGAATGTTTCGAACGCATAGAGGTCGCCCGGACGCTCGACTGAGTGTCGGCGGTAAATCAACATGCCACGTGAGTTTTCCCGGAATCAACGTCTCGGCAACCAGGTGCTGCGTACGCTCAATGAGCTGCTGCGCTTTGAGACCAAAGATCCAAGGCTGGAAGGAGTGTCCTTCTCGGCCGTAAATCTGTCTCGGGATCTAAGTGTGGCGGAAGTGTATTTCAGCGTCCTGGATCCGAACGCGGATCTGGCGCCCGTTCAATCCGGCCTCGAAAAAGCGGCGGGCTTTCTGCGGGCAAAGCTGGGGCAGGCCATCAAAGTGAGGCATGTGCCCGAGTTGCGGTTCGAGCACGATGACAGTGCGGCTGAGGGTCAACGAATTGCCGATTTGATTGCAGGTGCACTCAACTCCGACGCGTCGCGGTGACTTCGCAGGCGCAACACGCAAAAAGCCGGAAAGAAGCGGTCGACGGGATCTTGTTGTTGAACAAGCCACCGGGAATGACTTCCAACCGGGCTTTGCAGGCGGTTAAACGCCTGTTGAACGCAAAGAAAGCGGGGCATACGGGTAGCCTTGATCCGGCGGCGACAGGAATGTTACCGCTGTGTTTTGGTGAGGCGACGAAAGTGTGCGGCTATCTGCTGGACGCGGACAAGACCTACCGGGTAACTGCACGGCTGGGAACGGCGACCGATACGGCAGATGCCGATGGCAAGGAGATCGCCACCGCGGCGCTGCCTGAAATGTCTGCGGAGGACTGGGACGTTATTCTGCAAGGTTTCGTCGGCGAGTCCATGCAGGTACCGCCTATGTATTCGGCATTGAAGAAAGACGGCAAACGCCTTTACGAGCTTGCCAGGAAGGGAGAAACCGTCGAACGGGAGTCGCGGCCGATCACTGTCCATGAGATCCGGTTACTGGAGCTCGGGGGATCCAGGCTGGTGTTCCGGGTGACCTGTTCCAAAGGGACCTACGTAAGGACCCTGGTCGAGGACATAGCACGCCGCGCGGGGACTGTCGCGCATACGGCGTGCTTGCATCGGGAGTCGGTGGGGAACTTTCATGCAGAGGACATGCTCGACCTCGCGGCTGTCGAATCCCTGGCCGAGGACGGTCAGATGGCGCTGAGGGAGAAGCTGTTGGCACCGGATGTGGCGTTGATGGAGTTTCCGCCGGTTAGTCTGGATGAGAGCGCCGCCGCTCGTTTTAGTGGCGGACAAGCAGTCACGGCGACTGAGAAGAGCACGACTGGGTTGGCGCGCGTATACGGCGCCGGCCAGCGGTTCTTGGGTGTGGGCGAGTTTGCGGGTAACGGCAAGCTGGCGCCGCGACGAGTTTTTCTCACACCCTTGAAAAACCGGTTAGATATTTGATTATGGGGTGTTAATGGGCCCAAACAGGCGCTAGAATACCGCGCTGCGAAAAGGGCTATATATAGAGTTAATTGGAGTAATTGAAAGATGTCACTTTCAAGTGAAGCAAAGCAGGGCATTGTTGCCGACTACGCAAGAAGCGAAGGCGATACAGGTTCACCCGAAGTTCAGGTTGCACTGCTGTCGAAAAGAATTGCTGAGCTTACCGAGCACTTCGGCGAGCACAAGAAAGATCACCACAGCCGTCAGGGTCTTCTGAAGATGGTTAACAAGCGTCGCAAGTTGCTTGACTACCTCAAGTCCAAAGACCAGGACCGCTACCGCGAGCTGATTTCCCGGCTCGGTCTGCGCCGCTAATTCAGCGAGCGATTTTGGCAATGTAAACATCCGACGTGTCGTTCCTATCCGGGACGGGCCATCGGTGTGTATTGCCTACATTTCTTCTATTTGAGTATTCATCGTGAAATCGACAACAAAGACGTTCCAATATGGGGAACACAAAGTAACTATTGATACGGGTGCCGTCGCCCGTCAGGCTGACGGTGCCGTGATCGTCGATATGGCTGAGACCATGGTCTTGGTCACAGCAGTAGGCAGAAAGGCAGCCGACCCGGGCAGAGACTTCTTCCCATTGACGGTCAATTACCAGGAAAAGACTTACGCCGCTGGCAAGATCCCTGGTGGGTTCTTCAAGCGTGAAGGCCGTCCAGGCGAGAAAGAAATCTTGACGTGCCGCCTGATAGACCGCCCGGTGCGCCCCTTGTTTCCGAAGGGTTTCACCAACGAGGTCCAGATCATCGCAACGGTGATGTCCCTGAACCCGGATGTGAATCCTGATATTCCCGCGTTGATCGGTGCATCCGCCGCGCTTGCCATTTCAGGCATGCCGTTCGCCGGCCCGATTGCTGCCGCCAAGGTTGGCTACAAGGATGGTGAGTACCTCCTCAACCCGGGCGTGGCCGCCGTCGCCGATTCGGATCTCGAACTGGTCGTTGCGGGCACTGAAAATGCTGTGCTCATGGTTGAGTCCGAAGCCTCGGGCCTTTCTGAGGAAGTCATGCTTGGCGCCGTGATGTTCGGCCACGAACAGATGCAGACGGCCATCGCCGCGATTAACGAACTCGCAGCCGAGGTTGGCAAGCCGGCCTGGGACTGGCAGGCACCGGAAGCAGACGAAGCCCTCGCTGCAGCTGTCGCCGCCGAATCAGAATCGGGCCTGGCCGACGCCTACCGAATTACGGACAAGCAGGAGCGCCAGGAAGCCGTTGGTGCAGCCAAGTCGGCTGCCGCGGAAGCGCTCGCAGGTGGCGAGGATGCCAGCTGGTCGGCTGAAGACGTAAAAGGCGCGTTGTCCAAGCTCGAGAAGACCATCGTTCGTCAGCGGGTCATTAAAGGTGAGCCACGCATCGACGGCCGCGATCAGGGTACGGTCCGCCCGATCGACGTCTCTGTTGGCGCACTGCCACGCGCTCATGGGTCTGCCGTGTTTACACGCGGCGAGACGCAGGCGATCGTTGTTACGACGCTCGGCACCGGCCGCGATGCGCAGATCATCGATGCGATCGAAGGTGAGCGCAAAGAACCCTTTATGTTGCACTACAACTTCCCGCCGTTCTGTGTGGGTGAGACTGGCTTTGTCGGCTCTCCGAAGCGACGTGAAATAGGTCATGGCAAACTGGCTCGCCGCGGCATCCAGGCCGTTATGCCGAACATGGATGACTTTGGATACGTCATCCGAGTGGTTTCGGAAATCACCGAGTCGAACGGTTCCAGCTCAATGGCTTCGGTCTGTGGTACCAGCCTGGCTCTCATGGATGCTGGTGTACCGATCAAGGCGCCTGTTGCCGGCGTTGCGATGGGCCTCGTCAAGGAAGGGGATGACTTCGCCGTGCTGACCGATATCCTGGGTGACGAAGATCACCTGGGTGATATGGACTTCAAGGTCGCTGGTACCGACGTTGGTATTACGGCACTGCAGATGGACATCAAGATCCAGGGTATTACTCGTGAAATCATGAGCAAAGCGCTGGACCAGGCGCGTGATGCGCGTCTTCACATCCTTGGCGAGATGAACAAGGTGATTAGCAAGCCTCGTGAACAGATGTCCGAGTGGGCGCCGACGATTATGACCATGAAGATCGACCCCGACAAGATACGTGACGTCATCGGTAAGGGCGGCGCAGTCATTCGCGCCATCACGGAAGAGACGGGCGCCTCCGTGGATATCGACAACGATGGCACGATCCGCATAGCGTCCGTGGACGGCGCATCCGGCAAGGAAGCTCGTCGTCGCATTGAACTGATCACGGCCGACGTTGAAGTCGGCCGAATCTACGAGGGCAAGGTTGCTCGCCTGATGGACTTCGGTGCATTCGTGACCATTCTTCCCGGTAAGGACGGGCTAGTGCATATCTCGCAGATATCGAACGAGCGTGTTGAGAAGGTCAGCGACAAGTTGGCCGAGGGCGACGTCGTGCAGGTCAAGGTCCTCGAAGTCGATCGACAGGGTCGAGTGCGCCTCTCCATGAAGGAAGTGGACGCGGCATAAGACCGCTTTCGCCAAGAACCAGGAAGGCCAGATCGCTCGCGGTCTGGCCTTTTTTTATAAGCCCGGTCTGGCCGCGTACGGTTCCAGGAACCCCAGAATGCGCCCTGGCAAGTAGAAAGATGGGCGCCAAGGCGGGCCGCCATCGATGAATCCGACATGACCGCCAGACTCTGCAACTTCGAGGGTTACGTACTCCGATAATCGGTCCGGCTCAGGGATCACGCGCTGCGTCATGAACGGGTCATCCAGGGCATTAACGATGAGTGTCGGTGTCTGTATCCCCTTGAGATAATGTACGGAGCTGCAACGATCGTAGTAATCCTGTTTGCCGGCGAATCCGTGCAGAGGTGCGGTCACGGCATCGTCAAATTCAGCGAACGTGCGCGCATTCATGGCCCGGTTCCAGTCGAATGCCGCGGTGTGACGATCGAACTTTCGCGTCACAGCAGACTTCATCCGTTTTAATAGGTATCGTCTGTAAACCCTTGAAAAACCAATATCTAGTGCGTCGGCACATTCGTGCAGATCCAGAGGCACGGAGATCGCCGCGGCGGCGCTCAGCGGGGTGTCAGATTCAGATTCGCCGAGGTATTTCAGTAGCACATTCCCGCCGAGGGAATAGCCGACCGCCAGGAGTGGGCCGGGATTCCCCGAAGCCTCTCGTCGCGCCTGAAGTCGGTCCAGGAAAAAACGCAGATCGTTCGTTTCTCCTGCGTGGTAGCGGCGTGGCAAGCGGTTACGGTAGTCGCCACAGTCACGAAAATGAAGGACACAGGATCGCCAGCCCCGGTCCCTGGCAAACTCCATGAGCATGCGCGCATAGGACGATTCCGCCGACCCCTCAAGCCCATGCAATATGATCAGGAGTGGCGCCGAATCCGGCATGGAATCGGCCTCAACGAGCCAATCGACGGCCGTGATGTCGCCATCCGGGAGTTCCAGGCTGTCGCGGCGCAGTGCGGGCCTGGTGCGCCAGGACCACGGCAAGCTGGCGTAGATCGTTTGAGCGTGGCGGTTGCGTAGCCAGCGAGCCGGCTCGAACGCGCTTCGAATAACGCGTATATCGGTGTTCTCTAGGGTCATCGCCGGAGGCTGGCCAGGTTTGTGAACTGCATAAGAAATTGGCAAAAAAATGGCCCCCTGCTTGCGCAGGGGGCCCGCCGTGGAGTGATTTCACCTTCAGGCGTTTTGCAACAGGGGGCGGGGGAGCGTATCCCCGTTGCAATGTTGAAGCTAGGCTATGTAAGGGGTTGATGTCAAGATGTGCTGGCTACCAAAATCCGTTTTCGATGGTGGCCATCGCGGCGGAACCGGTGCTCACGGCCGTTTGTCCGCGCAAGGCGAGAAGCTGCCAGTTCTCCATGGCCCATTGCCAGACGTCTGTCAGCCGACCGTCGCGCAGAGTTGGTGGCGGATTTTGCCGCAGGGCGACGAGCGCCGCGAAAAGTACGCGCGCTCGGCCCCTGATGGGAATCCCCTCGGCGCCGGTCAGTTTGCTTAGTTTATCGCCGTTGGGGTGCGTAATAACCGGTATGTGGACGTAGTCGGGAGTGCGGTAGCCCAGTAATTGCTGAAGCCATATCTGTCGGGGTGTCGAATCCATCAGATCGATACCCCGCACAACCTCCGTTACGCCCTGGAGATAGTCGTCGACGACGACGGCCAGCTGGTAGGCAATAAGCCCGTCGCGCCGGCGGATGACGAAGTCACCTGACTCACGTTCGAGGTGTTGGATTTGCATGCCTTGCAGCGTGTCGGAGAATGCTATCGGGGTATTCGTCGTGATTACGCGAATGGCGGTCTCCGACGCGTCACAGCCAAGCCGGCAAGTTCCCGGGTAGACAGTGCCCAGAGGGCCTCTGCGAGCTCCTTCGAGGTCACGACGCGAACAGCCGCAGGGGTAAGCCAGTTTGCGATCCAGGAGCGACTGCAAGGCTGCTTCGTGCGCCTGCCGGCTGGCACTCTGCATTATGACGTCGCCGTCCCACTCGAATGCGTAGCGATCGAGAGCTGTGAGGATGGCATCAGTCGCGCCAGCCTGTTCACGCGGCGGATCGATATCCTCGACGCGAAGCAGCCATTGTCCGTCGTGAGTCCTGGCTTGCAGATAGCTTGCTACGGCTGCAACCAGCGATCCGAAGTGTAGCGGGCCGGTCGGTGATGGCGCGAACCGGCCAATATAATGCGCTGGTTCGTCGCTCACCGTCGGTGGTCCGTATTAGCGGTAACGATCGTCCCGGTCGCGGAACTGTCGTTCGGCGAGTTCGCGACGCTCCTGCGCTTCAAGGCACAGCGTCGCAACCGGTCGCGCTTCCAAACGCTTCAATCCGATTTCTTCACCCGTCTCGTCGCAGAAACCGTAGGATCCGTCATCCAGGCGAGCCAGCGCGGAGTCAATCTTGCGAAGCAACTTGCGCTCGCGATCTCGGGTTCTGAGCTCCAGACCGAATTCGGATTCCTGCGTGGCGCGATCGTTAGGATCCGGGAAGTTCGCCGCTTCATCCTGCATGTGGTGAACCGTGCGGTCTACTTCGAATATCAACTCGCGTTTCCAGGCGCTCAAAATCTTGCGGAAATGCTCGACCTGAGAATCGCTCATATACTCTTCCCTGCGCCTGGGTCTATAGGGCGCGATTCCGTGAATCGGCCCGGACAGGACGTCGCCCCTGGGCTTGGCGCGGCGCGCGGGGGTCTTACGAGCGGCCGGCTTGCGGGCGGGCGTGCGCCTCCTCGAAGGTACCTTCTTCTTGCTGGCCGGCTTTTTCCTGCTCACGGCTTTCTTCTTGGCCGGCTTTTTCCTGCTTACGGCCTTCTTCTTGCTCACGGCTTTCTTCTTGGCCGGCTTTTTCCTGCTCACGGCTTTCTTCTTGGCCGGCCTCTTCCTGCTGACCGCTTTCTTCGTCGTCTTCTTCTTCCTGCTCACCGCTTTCTTCCTGGCTGGCCTTTTCTTGCTTCCGGCTTTCTTTTTGGCGACTTTCTTTTTCGCCACCTTCTTTCGAGCGGGAGCCTTTCTCCTGCTCACGGCCTTCTTTTTGGCGACTTTCTTTTTCGCCACCTTCCTGCGAACGGGAGCTTTTTTCCCGGAGATTTTCTTGCGGGGGGTTGTCTTTTTCCGCCTCTTGCTTGCGGCTTTCTTTACGGGCATTTTTGACTCCTGCCGGGGAAAGAAAAGGCCGGAATTATACATGGCTTGCGGCGGCATGGAAGGGTTATTTTTGCGGCGATATTGGGACCTTGCCGGATTGCCGGCCGGCGCACTGGCACTGGTCTTCCGTGGGCATTGTCTTTTTTCGGCGACAATCGTTTTATTGTAAAAATTACATTACACTTACCGACTTTTACGGGATATTGGCCTACATCACCCATGCGATTAAGCAAGATCAAGCTCGCTGGCTTCAAATCCTTCGTCGACCCTACCACTATCACCTTTCCGAGCAGCCTCGTAGGCGTGGTCGGGCCAAACGGGTGTGGCAAGTCGAACGTCATTGATGCGGTTCGGTGGGTGATGGGCGAAAGCTCGGCAAGCCGCCTCCGCGGGGACTCCATCACTGACGTGATTTTCAATGGGTCAAGTTCACGCAAGCCGATCGGATCGGCGTCAGTTGAATTGCTTTTCGATAACAGCGAAACCACGCTGGAAGGCCAGTACGCGAAATACGCGGAGATTTCGATCCGGCGAGAAGTGACTCGCGATGGCATCTCCAACTACTTCCTGAATGGCACGCGTTGTCGACGAAAGGACATTACCGGGGTTTTTCTCGGTACAGGCCTCGGCCCACGCAGCTATTCAATAATCGAGCAGGGCATGATTTCACGCCTGATCGAAGCCAAGCCGGAAGAGATGCGCGTGTTTCTGGAGGAAGCGGCGGGCATTTCCAAGTACAAGGAACGCCGTCGAGAGACATCGAATCGCATTAAGCGCACGAAAGAGAACCTCGATCGCCTGCTTGATGTTGTGGAAGAGGTCGAAAAACAGATAAAGCATCTGGATCGTCAGGCCAAAACGGCAGAGCGCTATGGTCGCTACAAGGACGACGAGCGCAGAACGTCGGCTGAGCTGTTGGCATTGCGAACCAAAGATCTGGACGACCGCGCCGCCGAGGCGAGCACGCATCTTTCGGAGCGTAAGACACAACTCGAGGCCGTCATCGCCAAGCAACGCAAGCTTGAGGCGGCCTTGGAAGACGCGCGCATTCGACAGAGTGAGCGGACGGATGAATTCAATGTTGTGCAGGGACGCTACTACAAGGTTGGTTCGGAGATTGCCCGTCTGGAGCAGTCAATAGAACATGCCCGCGAATTGCGTGAACGCCAGGAGACAGACCTTGACCAGGCGATTCTTGGCGCCACGGAAATCGCCGGGCATATCGAGCAGGACAGAAATGAGATTGAGCAGCTTGAACTGACGCTCAGCGAACTGGTTCCTGGTCTGGAGCAGGCCCGTCAGAGCGAACGGCTAAGTTCTGATTCGCAGCGGAAGGCGGAAGAAGCTCTGGCAGACTGGCAAAAGCAATGGGATGCGCATTCCCTGAGATACAACGCGGCTCTGCAACAGCGAAATGTAGAAGACACGCGCGCCGAGCAGATTCAGTCGCGCCTGCAAAGTTATTTCGAGCGCCAAAAGAAACTGGAAGATGCCCAGACTGTTGCTAGCCCTGAGGACCTGCAGGCCAGGCATGACGAACTCGCCGCTCAGGAACTTCGCAAGCGTCAGGCACGTGACGAGTTTGATCGTCACCTCACGGATACGACGGACAAGATCCGCAAGCTCCGTGAGCAAGATCAGAAGCTGATTCGCCTGGTGGATGAGCGTCGCGCAACGTTGCAGGATGCCCAAGGCAAGTATGCCTCGTTGAAAGCGCTGCAAAATGCAGCAATGGGCGCGGGCGACGATGGCATAAAGAGCTGGTTGGCGGGGGCAGGGCTGGAAAGTAATCGGCGTGTTGCACAGACAATGGACGTTGCCGCCGGTTGGGACAAAGCCGTTGAGACCGTGCTGGGCGATTATCTGCAGGCGGTATGTGTCTCGGACATAACGCCAGTAACAGAGACTATCGCCAAACTGAGCACGGGCGACGTGACCGTATTGCGAGAGCAACCCAAAGACGGAGCCGTGGAGGTGCCCGAAAATACGCTGGCCACCAAGGTGACCGGAGCGCCCGCCGCGGTTGGTGAGATTCTCTCGAACGTGCGGATTGCGACGTCGCTTGGAAACGCCTTGGCTATTCGGGAATCTCTCCCGGCCAACGGCTCGGTAGTTACCGAGGACGGTATCTGGCTCAGCAAGAACTGGTTGCGTGTAACGCGCGGTAAAGAGGGAAAGGTCGGTGTGCTCGCACGCGAACACAATATTCGGCGTTTGAAGTCCGCTATCCGTGAGATGCAGGCGCGTTTCGATAGCGCCGGAAAGCTCCTCAGAGACGGTCGGGCGCGCCTGACACAGCTTGAGGAGCGTCGTGAGACGTTACAACAAGATGCGTCATCACTATTGAGCGAGTACTCGGAAGTCAAAGCGGCGCTAGGGTCAGCGCGTTACCGGATGGACCAGGCGAATGCGCGCAAGGCTGCATTGGCTGAAGAAGCCGGTGAACTGGATACCGAGAAGATTTCGGCTGAGGAGCAGCTACGCGAGTCTCGGCGAGTACACGGTCAGGCCGTAGAATCAATGGAACGGCTGAACGCGGAGAAGGCCAGCCTTGAAGCGCAGCGCGCGGAATTGCGCTCGGAGTTGCAAAGGGTCCGCGCGCAAGCGGAAGAGGACCGCCAGACCGTACAAGACATTACGATTCAGTTTGAAAGCCGCCGAACCAGCAAGGACTCGGCGGCTCAAAACCTCGCTCGCATGCAGACGCAGCTGAGCCAGTTCCGCAATCGCGAGCGGGAAATCCGGGAGCAGTTGGCACAGAGTCAGTCGCCCCTTGCAGATAATAAGAAGCTGCTCGAAGAGCAGCTTGCGACACGCCTTGAGGTGGAGGAAGAACTCGCTGGCGCTCGACAGAGAGTCGAGGCGGTCGAAAACGAATTGCGGGAGCTCGACCAATCTCGAATGCAAGTTGATCAGTTGGTGGACGCAGCGCGGGCGAAGCTCGGCGACGCGGAGATGGCTGTGCAGGAACTCAGGATTCGACGTGAGGGTTTCGCAGAGCAACTGGCCGAAACGGATTTTGACCTCGAGCTACTACTCGACGAGATTGACGAGGCGTCGGATATAGAAGCCTGGGAAGAAAAGCTTGAGAAGATCCGTAAACGAATCGATCGTCTTGGTCCCATCAACCTGGCGGCTATCGATGAGTTCAAGGAACAGTCCGAGCGCAAGGAATACCTTGATTCACAGCTTGCTGATCTGAATGATGCCTTGTCGACCCTTGAAGGGGCTATTCGCAAGATTGATCGCGAAACGCGGACACGCTTCAGGGAGACTTACAACGATGTCAACGATGGCTTCAAACGGCTATTCCCTAAACTATTTGGCGGCGGACATGCCTATCTTGAACTGACCGGCGACGATCTGTTGTCGGCCGGAATTACAGTTATGGCGCGACCACCCGGCAAGCGCAACAGCACGATCCACTTGTTGTCAGGTGGCGAAAAGGCTCTTGCGGCGGTGGCCTTGGTATTCGCGATTTTTGAGCTCAATCCTGCGCCGTTCTGCATGCTGGATGAGGTTGATGCACCGCTTGATGATGCGAATGTCGGCCGCTATTGTGACATAGTTAAGGAGATGGCCGACAAAGTTCAGTTCGTTTTCATCACCCATAACAAGGTCACCATGGAGATGGCGCGACAACTCTCTGGTGTCACCATGCAAGAACCTGGCGTCTCGCGCCTGGTCTCTGTCGATCTTGATGCAGCGGTGAAAATGGCAGCGAGTTAGCCGGTAAGGGCGAGTCGGAAAAATGGACGGTTTGCGTTGGTTACTGTTGTTCTTCGGGGTTCTGGTAATCGCCGGCGTTTATCTCTATAGCCGCCGGGACAAGACAAAAACCGACGATGACGCCGAGACCGTCAGTCGCGTTGAGCCGACGTTGCAGGAAGATGGTGCCCCGCCTGATTCTGGTTCTGAGCATGATCCACAATTATCGCCGGCAATTTCCGAGGCTGAATCAGCGACTGAGGAACCGGCCGAAAGTGTGGCCCAGAAGATCGTCACGTTGCGGCTTGTCGCACGCGAGAAGAAGGCCTTCAAAGGTGACGACCTGGTTCTCAGTATGCGCGGCATCGGTTTGCGCCACGGCAAGTTCGGCATCTTCCATCGGTATGATGGAAACGACGAAACGCGGACTATATTCAGCGCGGCGAGTCTCGTCGAGCCGGGTAGTTTTGACCTCGCGAATATCAAGGACCAGCAAATACCTGGAATCAGCTTGTTTCTCGTTTTGCCGGGACCGATAGACAGTGTGGAGTCTTTTGATCTGATGATGACCGCTGCGCGCGCATTGGCGCAATCGCTTGATGGCGAATTATTGGATGAGTCGGGGAGTACGTTGAGTATTCAGCGAGAGCGCTACCTGCGCGAAGAGATCATTCAGTATCAGCACAGCATCCTGGTTGCCTGACCTTAGTGTGGTGAAACGCGTAAGCTGAATGTCATGAGCGCGTCTTCAGCCACACGCAAGAAGCTCGAGTCTCTGCGCGAGGAGATTCGCTACCACAATTATCGTTATCACACGCTGGACGATATCGAGATTCCGGATGCGGAATACGATCGTCTGATGCGCGAGTTGCAGGCGCTGGAGGAGAAATATCCGGAGCTCGTGACGCCAGATTCACCGACGCAGCGTGTCGGCGCCGAGCCAAGCGATGCACTGGAAACGGTCCGACATCGCGTGCCAATGCTTTCTCTGGAGAATGCTTTCGCTGAAGAGGAGTTGCGAGAGTTTCACAAGCGCGTCGCGGAGAAACTCGAGTTCGAGGACGGTGCGCCCAATTTGCTCTATTCGGCCGAGCCGAAACTGGATGGTGCGGCAGTCAGCCTCTTGTATGAAGATGGAGTATTGGTGCGCGCGGCAACACGCGGCGATGGAACCACCGGTGAGGACATCACTCATAACGTCCGTACGATCGCCTCTGTTCCATTACGACTGCTCGACGCAGGTTTTCCGACAACGCTCGAAGTGCGCGGTGAAGTCTTCATGCCGAGAGCCGGTTTTGAGGCATATAACGAAAAAGCGCGAGCCGCCGGTGAGAAAACCTTTGTCAATCCGAGAAATGCGGCAGCTGGCAGCTTGCGACAACTTGATCCAAAACTGACAGCCCAACGACCGCTGGATATGTATGTCTATTCGGTTGGCCTGATAGAAGGTGGAGAGCTACCGAATCGACACAGCGAGATCATTTCGCGGTTGCGGGAATGGGGGCTGAAAACATGTCCGGAAAGCCGGGTCGTGAAGGGTGTCGAAGGCTGCCTCAGTTATTACGAGGACATCGGGAAGAAACGTGATACCTTGAGTTATGACATTGATGGTGTCGTCTATAAAGTGGATAGCATCGAGATGCAAAGGGAGCTCGGATTCGTCGCAAGAGCGCCTCGTTGGGCGATCGCTCACAAGTTCCCGGCACAGGAGGAATTGACGACCGTCGAGGACGTTGAGTTTCAGGTCGGCCGCACGGGGGCACTTACACCCGTCGCAAGACTGACCCCCGTATTTGTTGGCGGTGTCACGGTAAGCAATGCGACCTTGCACAACATTGATGAATTACATCGAAAGGACGTTCGTATTGGCGATACGGTTATTGTCCGGCGAGCAGGCGATGTCATTCCGGAAGTTGTCAGTGTCGTCAAGAACAGACGACCAAACAATACGAAACGCGTTCATTTGCCAAAGTTGTGTCCTGTTTGTGCGTCGCATGTATATCGAGAAGAGGGAGAGGCGGTTGCACGCTGCACCGGCGGCCTTTATTGCAAAGCACAACGCGCGGAGGCGCTAAAACACTTTGTTGCTCGCAGGGCGCTAGACATAGAAGGTCTGGGTGCCAAGCTCATTGAGCAGCTAGTCAATGAAGACAGGGTCTCCGATCCATCGGATCTGTTTCAACTGAGTAAAGAAGAACTCAGTAGCCGTGAACGCATGGGTGATAAGTCAGCAGAAAATTTGGTGCGCTCAATCGACGAGAGCAAATCGACGACGCTTGCTCGGTTTCTGTACGCGCTCGGAATTCGGGAAGTCGGAGAGGCGACAGCGGCTAGCCTCTCATCGTATTTCGGATCTCTTCCAGCGGTCAGAGAGGCTTCCGTAGACGACCTGACGAAAGTGCCCGACGTTGGTCCAGTTGTTGCCAAACGTGTGCACAGCTTTTTTGAAGAGCAGCATAATCTCGATGTCATTGAGCGACTAGAGAGCCTGGGTGTGCATTGGGCGGACTCGGAGCCGATGAAGATCGCTGAAGACGGACCACTATCGGGCAAGACGTTCGTAATCACCGGAACGCTGCCGACAATGACGCGAGATGAAGCCAAGAGCCTGATTCAAAAAGAGGGCGGCAAAGTGACTGGAAGTGTCTCGAGCAAGACAGATTTTCTGGTCGCAGGCGAAAAAGCGGGATCGAAACTCGCAAAAGCTCAGAAACTCGAAGTTTCTGTGCTGGACGAAGACGGACTTCGAAAACTTATTGCCAACTAGCTATTTTCATCCATTTTCGTGTCAGCGATTCCCTGACAGCGTCATTTCTTTGCTGTTTACTGAATTATGGATGTATTGGCACATACCGACCATATAGGATACTTGGGCGATTTTTCCCATGTCTGACGTTCTTGTGGAATTTAGACCAATTGATAAATATATTGCGGCGCGATGCAAGAAAAGATGAAACAACGAGTTTTGGACGCGTTTCTGCTGGTGATGCGGCCGATTGTAA
>Ga0209567_10000603_pt1 | contig 19570 bp, 15 predicted proteins | sample COG_12_FD_184756 | JGI IMG/M metagenome (GOLD analysis project Ga0209567, IMG submission 184756) | Pelagic marine sediment microbial communities from the LTER site Helgoland, North Sea, for post-phytoplankton bloom and carbon turnover... | ecosystem: Environmental > Aquatic > Marine > Neritic...
GGTGAGATGCTGATCGTCTGTACGTGTGTCGCATTACCATTGCGGGGTCGCTACGCTGTAGTTGGATGCGGGGGATACTTTCGAAGAGTAGTGCATCGGAGGGATGCCGGGCGCTGGAGTCTGAGCGATGAGGGCGCCGGGGGTTCCCGAGAACGAAGCCGAGCGCTTGGAGGCGTTGGACGCATACCGGGTGATGGACACGCCGCCCGAAGACGCTTTCGATGACCTCACTGCGCTCGCGGCTTGGAGCCTGAACGTGCCCATTGCGCTCGTTTCTTTGGTAGACGCCGACCGTCAATGGTTCAAGTCTCGCTACGGCCTCGACGCGCTCGAAACGCCGCGCGACATTTCATTCTGCGGGCATGTGGTCGCGGAGCAGAAGATCATCGTTGTTTCTGATGCTCTTGCAGACGATCGCTTCCACGACAACCCATTGGTGACAAGCGGCCCCAAGGTCCGATTCTACGCCGGAGTTCCATTGACGACGCCCGACGGGCACGTTTTGGGGACCATGTGTGCAATCGACCGTGAGGCGCGGGAGGTCACCGAACAGCAGCTCGACACCTTGCGAATCCTCAGCCGACAGGTTGCGGCCCAACTGGAGCTTCGGCGGCAGCTGCTGCTCACCCAAGACTACAAACAGCTATTCGACAACTCCAACGTGTTGCCAGCGGTCACCGACTTCAACGGCTTCTTCAAGCGTATCAATTGGCGCTGGCCCGCCATGCTCGGATACTCTGAGCAAGAGCTTCTCTCGCGTTCGTTGATCGAGTTTGTCCATGAAGATGACGTCGTTTCAACGCAGGTTGCCGCTGCGAAGCTCCGAAAGAGCTCGAGCGAAGTCGCCCAGTTTAGCAACCGTGTCCGCTGCGCAGATGGCAGTTACCGGTGGCTTCTGTGGCATGCCACCTCCAACGTCGAAACGGGTCGGATCTACGCAGTGGCTCACGATGACACCTCTCGCAAAAAGGCCGAGGCACGCACCAAGGATGCCTTGGGTAGCCTTGCCGACAGTGAAGAGCGGTTGAGAATCTTGTTCGAGACAGCCGTCGACGCGATCGTCACGGTCGACGAAGACGGTATGATCGAGCGTGTGAATGCGGCGGTGAAACAACTCTTGGGATACGCACCCTCGGAGCTCATTGGCCGGCACGTTGGAGACTTGATGCTGCCCCGGCACCGAGAAGAGCTCGAGGCCTATCTTCGACGTCATTCAGAAGACGCGTCGGCAAAGCTGGTTGCATCCAGCCAAGAGACCGTGGCTGTTCGAAAGGACGGAACCACGTTTCCCGTCGAAATGTCGGTCAGCGAGATGCGGCTCAGGGGACGCCGAATGTTCACGGGCATCGTTCGGGATATCACCGAGCGCAAGCGGATCGAGCAGCTCCAATCCGAGTTCGTCTCGACGGTGAGCCACGAGCTAAGGACGCCGCTAACCTCGATTCGAGGTGCGCTGGGACTCGTCGCGGGGGGACGCGTCGGAAAGATGTCGCAAGAAGCCAGCGAAATGATCAACATTGCGCTCAATAATAGCGACCGCTTGGTTCGCCTGATCAACGACATGCTCGACGTGGAGAAGATCCAATCGGGCAAGCTCGATTTCGAAATCCAACAGCTCGACCTTGGCGAGGCGCTCAGAGAAGCGGTCGAAGCAAACCGCGGTTTTGCACTGGAACACCACACCAGCATCGTTCTCGAGAGCGACCCGCAATCGATTCAGGTGTACGCGGACGCAGACCGCCTGGCACAGGTCTTCGCCAATCTCCTTTCCAATGCCGCAAAGTTCTCGCCCGAGGGCGAGGCCATCCATGTGAGCCTGCGAGTGAAAGCCAATCGAGTGCGGATCGACGTGCGTGACCGCGGGCCCGGGATTCCCGAGGAGTTCAAAGAGCGATTGTTCGAGCGTTTCACCCAAGCGGACGCCTCAGACAGCCGCCGCAACACCGGAACCGGGTTGGGGCTCAGTATCACAAAAGCAATCGTCGAGCGGATGGGAGGCACGATTGGGTACGAGCCTGCGGAGGGCGGCGGAAGCCGGTTCTACTTCGACCTTCCAATCGCAGAGCCAGTCGCGCAGAACGTCCCCACGGAGTTGCCTCGAATTCTCGTCTGCGAGGACGAGCCCGGCATCGCGCGGATTCTCGAGAAGATGCTCTGTACAGAGGGCTACGCCGCCGATGTCGCGCCGGATATCGCCACCGCGACCGCGTTGCTCAGCGAGCGCAAGTACGCTGCCGTGACGCTCGACTTGAGGCTCGGAGACGAGGATGGCCTCGACCTGCTGGAGGAGATCCGCAAAGCGGCCGGAAGCATTCCTGTGGTGGTGGTATCCGCCATCGCTGACGAGGTGAGCCGGGAGCTGAACGGTGGGGCCATGTGCGTCGTCGACTGGATTACCAAACCCATCGACGAGACGCGGCTCTTAGACGCGATTAGGAGCACAACCCAAACAGCCGGCAAGCGCCGCATTCTTCACGTCGAGGACGATGCCGATTTATCGAAGATGGTGGGTGCCCTTGTGTCGGACGTTGGTCCGCTCACCAACGCCCGCACGCTTCGAGAAGCGCGGGAACGTCTGGAGCAGGAGTCCTACGACCTCGTGTTGCTCGACATGTCTCTGCCAGATGGCGACGGCACCGAGCTCCTGCCGTTTGTTGGGCACACGCCGGTGATCGTTTTCTCGGGAGTAGAGGCGGAGCCAGCCGCAAGTGAAAGAATCGTTGCGGCGCTCGTGAAATCTCGAGCTACGGAGGCAGCGTTACGAGAAGCGATCCATAGAGTCTTGCCTGCGGCGTCCTAGTCGTCGAGAATTTTTCGAATCTCGTCTGGAAGCGTCATTGGGTCGAACGGCTTGTGTACGACACCTTTAGCACCCGCTTGGAGATAGCGAGCCACTTCATCTCGCTGCACCTTGGCCGTCATGAAAACGACCGGAGTGCTCGCGAGCTCAGGGTCCTCACGAAGCTCTCGGAGCGCGCTCATGCCATCCATCTCAGGCATCATCATGTCCATCAAGATGAGGTCGGGGCGGTGCGCCCTGGCGGCGTCTATGCCTTCATGGCCGGATTCAGCGAGTACGACCTCCCAGCCGCCCACGCTGTGCAAGCTGAGCTCGCCGATTCTCCGAATATCGGCTTCATCGTCGACCAGAAGGACCTTCATACGCTGCGCAGCTTTCCGTAGCGACCGGTGGGCGCTTCTTCCATCGCGGCGTCCGCTTGGCCGACGATCCTGTTTCGACCGTCACGCTTGGCTTGGTACATACGCCCATCCGCCCGGCGTATGAGGGCTTGTGCAGAAAGGCCATCGTCAGGATGTGATGCAACGCCCGCCGAGGCCGTCACCGAGAAGATCTGACCTTCGCTCGCGGTAAAACGCATCTCCGAAAATTCCTTCAACACCCGACCGAGCGCGCGTTCCAACAGCTCCGAGGGCTGTCCGGGCAACACCACGACGAACTCCTCGCCACCCCATCGGCATCTGAGATCTTCGTTTCGAAATCGTTGACGTAGCAGCTGCCCAAGTCGCGCAATCACCGTGTCGCCATGCGTATGACCGAAACCATCGTTGACGTTCTTGAAGTGGTCGATATCGATAATCGCAAGGGCAAGCGAGCGTTGGTACCGATGAGCTTCCGAAAGGCGTTGCTCTAACGCCTCGAGAAAGGGCCGTCTGAGCAAGAGCCCCGATAGGGGGTCCCGCTCAGCACGTTCTTGCAGCAGGCGTGCGTGCATCAACTGCACATCGACTCGGGCGTTGAACTCCTCCTCCAACACAGGCTTCGAGACGAAGTCGTTGGCGCCCGCGTGGAACGCCTCGATCCGGGTAGAATCGTCGACTTGGGCCGTCACCATCAGTACCGGAAGCGTTTGCCAGTCCAGAGACATCCGAAGCGCCTTGCAAACGTCGAGTCCGCTGGTGTTTGGCAAGTCGACATCTAAGAGCAAGAGATCAGGTCGAAACGCATCTAGCGCTGCAGGGAGCTCAGCGGGATTGTCGATCGCATGCGTCTCGATCTCGCCGCATTGAAGCAACAGCTCGGCGTGGTTTGCGAAATCGGGATCATCTTCGAGAATCAGCACTCGCCGGCGGCGCGCCGATGATTCTTCGACAACCTGTTGGACCGCGAGTGCGAGCAAATCTTCACGGATCGGCTTTTCGATGAAGAGAGAGGCTCCAACGTGGGTCGCAGCGACTCGCGTCTCGACGCTCTGATCCGCAGAAATCAGCACGAGCGGTAGCGCTTCTTTTCCTGGAAGCTCACGAAGTTGTCGGCAAAGATTAAAGCCGCTCGTGTCCTTCAAATGGACATCCACGATGGCCGCGGCGAGCTTGACTGAAGATGCTTTGTTCAGTGCCTCCAGCCCTGAGCTTGCGACGCATACGTCGAGCAACTGTTTTCGGAGGAGAGTGGTTGCCGCTCGTCGCACGTCGGCATCGTCGTCGACAAAGAGAATCGTGCCTGCGGACGGCCCATCATTGGGCGAATTGCCTGCACGCACCGCGGATTCCTGGTGCTGTGACGCCAAACGAGCGTCAGCCAAGGCTCGGTCTACCTCGTTCCAAAGATTGCGCCGAACGCGCAACGGGGATTCCATATACTCCGACAGCAGGTCTTCGATTTGCCCAGCGAGCGTGCCGACGAGCTTGAAGCCGTATGCACCGGCCGTGCCCCTCAAACGGTGCGCACCGCTCGTCGCGCTTTTCATGTTTTCGGGTCGCTTTCGGGCGTCCTCGATCATCGCCTCCAGCTCGTCGAGCTTGCGAGGGAGCTCTTGCGTGTACTCTTCGCGCAGTTTCACCATGCGCGCCCGAAGTGCATCCGTGGGATCGGGCGGAGGATTGCTGGGCGCCGGTCTAATGCTTTCCGCAGGCCGGGATTCCGAGTCGAGTAGCTCGGTGATCGTTTCTGCAAACGCCAACGGTTCGATGGGCTTGTAGGCAACCATCGAGACATCTAGCTCTTGGGTCAGGCGTTGGAACGTTGTTAGGTCTCGCCAGAAAGCAGATAGAAAGACGATCGTGGTCTGGGTATCGCGCTGCCGAACGCTTTCGATCCATTCCACACCCGGAACATCCGGAAGCTGCCCATCGACGATCAGCAAGTCAGGGGTTTGGTCGAGCAGAAGCGACGTCGCGGTCTCTGCCGACCCGGCTTCCAGCACCCGAAATCCACGCGCGCTTAGCACGGTACCGAGCAGCGCGCGGAACTGCACGTCGTCATCCAACAGTAAGATCAGCCGCCGATCTTCTCCGGGTCCCCCACCCATATTCTCATCAGAGTAGTCATTGCGGGACCGCGCAACAAGCACTGCACAGATGAGTAGTCGCCCCCCACCAAAAAAAAGATCCTCCCGAAGATTCCACCGAAGATTCGAAGATTCCACCGACGTTGGCGGCGACTGAATGCCGCGTGGCGACTCGAGCGAGCGCCGTCTGAGCCTTTGTGGCTCCCTGAAGTGACTCGATGCAGACCCGGACGAGCCCGTTCGCCACGCATCGGGCCTCATGAAGACACGATGAATCCACTGACGGGCCCTTTGAGGCGTACCCCGGCGCTTCTTCCGGGCACGATGGGTGCCCGGTGTTACCCCGACGCAAGCATCTTGCCACGTGAAGCTACGGTGCTGGGCCGCAACGGGCCCCATGATGCACACGCATCCACCAGGTGCCTCGGGGGAAGAGCACCGTGCGCTTGCCGGATGTCCAGGCTGCAAGCGCTTTGTCGTACTGAGCGTTGAACGCGCGCAATCGCTTCACGGCATGGCTCGCCACCTGGCGATGCCCAGCCGCCGCAAACTGCGGATTGAGACCCCCGAACGCTTCGTAGCTTCTGGCGCGCTTCGTGTGCGCCTGCCGGAGCACGCGACGCGGACCGACGAACGCGATACCTGTGCGCTTCGATTCTTGCCAAGCGCGATGTTCTCGCTCACGCACGCGCTGAGCGATGCGTTGCTGGGCGAGCTCGGCACCGTAGTCGAGCTCGAGCGCAGTCGGCATCTGTAGTCGCAGCTCGACTACCTCCGGCCAGTCGGGGTTGTCGGGGTCGAAGTAGTGCGGTGGGCGCCGGACCTCGATGACGCGCGAGCCGATGTCACGCGGCAGGGTCTGCGCCCCCGGCCAGTCCTTGGCATACCGGACGGCCATCGCTTCGACCGGATTGGCGATGAGATAGGCAAGCGACTCGAGAGTGGCCTCAGCCGTCAGGAGCTCATGCGCCGCTGTGCTCCGCTTGTCGAAGACTTCCCCCGGCCAGCCACGAATGGCCTTTGTGCACAGGGCCAGATGGCGATGAAAGGTCTGAAGAAAGAGCGAAAGCTCGCCTCGTACATCCGTGATCACTTCGTGGGAGTGGGTGGACATCAAGCAGCCTGCGTGCACAACAACGCCGTGAAGTTGCGCTGCATGGCCGAGGCAATACCAATAGGCCTGCTCGATCTGGCGTGCTTCGTCGGGGTTGAGGATGAAGTGGCGTCGGGTGGTGCGGCGGGACAGTGCCCAAAGCATGCCGGGCTCCACGATGCGTCGTCGGGTCATGCCATGGGCAGGAGCGAAACCCGTGCCGCGCCGACTCGCCGTGTTTTCAGTGACTTCGGCGTGACAAGGGTGGCGTTTGGCCCACGGACGCCGGCGGCCGCTAGCTCACGACAACACTGAGGTTTCACCGACAGCTCGCTTCGTCTTGGGCAACGTCGGTCGGATCTGTTGCTTCGTCTTGGGCAACGTCGGTCGGATCTGTTCGTGGGCGCACTTCGTTTTAGGCAACGTCGGTAGGATCTTCGCGCGGTGGGGGCCTATGGGTCATAACGCGGGACATGGGTGAGGACTCTGGCGTCGGCGACCGGGTGGGAAAGGCGGCCGATCGAGTCGAGGCCCGGGTCGCGGAGTTGCAGGCGCTGGCCAATCGCATCTCGGAGAGAGTCCCCGCCTGGCTCCGCCGCACCCTACGCCTCACGTTCTCGCTTGCCTTCTTCATCGGCATCGGCTGGGTCCTCTACAACCAACTCGAGGACACCGATTGGGCGGAGGTCATACGCTCCCTGCCGACCTCGCCCTGGTTCTACATCTTCTTTCTGGCCAGGTATCTCATCCTGCCGGTCACCGAGGCGCTTTGTTACTCGGCCGTTTGGGCGACCAACCTCTTCCGCCACTTTGGCGTCTTCCTGATCAAACGCATCCTCAACTTCTCGGTCGCAGGTGCCTCCGGCGATGTCTACTTTCTACTGTGGGCGGTGAGGACGCTTCGCATCACGTACCGGAAAGCCTTCTCCGCCGTGAAGGACGTCACTTTGCTCTCGGCGGCCGCAGCCAACGGTGTCGCGGTGGTCGTGCTGGGCGGTTACCTCGCTTTTGGCGACCTCTCACTGATGCAGGCCGTACGGCCACAGGCGTTGGGCATCATCATCGGGGTCGTCCTCGGGGCGGCCCTGCTGAGCCTCCTGATCATCTTGTTCCGCGGCAAGGTCCTCGGCGTCAGCACCCCGGTGATGTGGCGCATCATCGGCTATCATACGGTGCGTAGCGCGGGCAGCCTCGTGCTGCTCGGGCTTCAGTGGACGGTAGGCTTGCCGGGGTCGGCCTTCACGGCCTGGATTAGCCTTCTCGTCGTGGACCTGCTGGTCGCGCGCACCCCGTTCCTTCCGGCAAGGGAGTTTCTATTTCTTTCTCTCGCCTTGCACCTGAGCAGCGCGATCGATGCGCCCGAGGCGCAGCTCACCGCCATGTTCCTGACTGACACGGTGCTGGTTCAGGTGTTCGCCGTGCCTTCGCTCATCGCGGGGATACTTTGGCGGTCCCGACCGCATCCGCTGCCCTTGGACTCCGGCGACGACACCGATGTAGTTGTCCCGACGAAGAGGTAGTGCCACAAAGCACCGATGAGCGAGCGGATCCGGGTGGTTCATCTAGTCGTCGCCGGCTCGATCGGCGGCGCCGAGCGGCTTCTTGTCGACCTCGCATCGCGGCCGGAGGCTTCCGGCGCAACGCACTCGGTGGCGCTGCTCAGTCATGATGGCCGTCTTCCAAGCTTCTTCGAGCAAGCGGGTTTGCGAGTCCACCACGGCGGCTGCGTTGCACAGAACCCAGTCAACTATGTTCGAACGACGTTTGGAAAGCGCGAGCTCGAGTGGCTCACCGGCGTTCTCGACGAGGAGGGCGCACAGGTCCTGCACCTTCATACCTTTGGCTCCCACCTACTGGGCGCTCGCGCAGCGTCGCGATCCGGTGTTCCAGCGCTCCGAACCGAGCATCACATCTATCACTACCAGTACCCCAGCATGTCGCCCTTTACGCGCTGGGCCGCGCGAGGGACGTCGCGCTTCGTTGCGGTCAGTGACTACGTGCGGCGTGAGGTCAGTCGACTCGCTCCGTCCACTGCTTCGAGGATGGTCACCGTTCGCAACGGCGTAGACGCGGAGCACTTCGCGTTCGCGCCGATCGACACGCGCACCCGTGAAGGCAAACCCGTCGTCTTTGCTTCCGTGTGCCGCCTCGACCGGTGGAAGGGAGTGGACCTGGCGATCGAAGGTCTTGCCGCCGTGCCGGGAGCAATCCTTCGAGTTGCAGGTACCGGTCCGGACCAAGCGCGCCTCGAGGCAACTGCCCACCGCGCGGGAGTCGCCGAACGAGTCGAGTTCTTGGGGCACCTTACGGATGTGCGGCCGGTCATCGAAGAAGCAGACGTCGCCGTCAGCGGCTCGGACCACGAACCTCTCGGTCTCTCAGTTCTCGAGGCGCTTGCGACGGGCCGGCCTGTCGTTGCGTTTGCAGGCGGCGGCATTCCGGAAGTCGTTCGGCATGGAGCAACTGGATGGCTGGTCGAGGAACGCACCGGACAGGCATACGGTGCCGCGATGCGCGAAGCAGCGTCAAACAGAGAGCGGCTCGTTTCGATGGGTGAGACAGCTCGAAGTTTCGTCGAGCGCGAATGCACGATCGAAACGATGTGTGCAGGCTACGCCAAAGCCTATCGCGACACGCTTCAGCTTAGTCTTTGATCTTCGTTCAGGCTTGAGGAGGCTCGACGCCGGTGAGCCGGGCAACGAGCTTGCGCATAGCGGAGGCGACGGCGACCTGCTCACGACGAGCAGCGTCCTTCTCCATTTCTTGCTGCAGGTTTTGGAGCTGTGCTTGTCGTTCAGCGCCAAATTCCTTTTCGAGCGTGGTGCGGGTCGTGCTCACATGCGGATTGTCGATTCCGGAGAGCTCCTGAAGGGTGCGCCAAAGGTGGAGGCGGTCCGCGCACTGCAGTGCAAGCGCCGGGGAAGCCACTTTGCGAACGATGCTTCCGTCTTTGCCGGCGAGCTTGACGAACGGGAGCTTCCTAGCTCGCTGCCGTCGCGAGTACCCCAGGTACTCGGTCATCGAGATGAGATTGTCGGCGATTGCGGGGGGCTCACTGATCTCTGCTGCGAACTCCGCCTCGGAGGCGGCAAAGTGGGCAAAGGTAAAGGCCTCTTCGACTTCGACGGGTTGCCCTTCCGCGTCACGGCCAGGGAGCGTATCGGTAGTCCACAGCGCATCCGGCGACGGATTGGAAGAGAGATCAAGACACATGACGAAGCGCTCCGCGCGATCCGGATCGTATATGCACATTGGAAAGGCCCTTGCACGCACCGCGCGTTCGGCCCGACGCTGAAACGCAGCCTGCTCCTCATCATCTCGCGGGCAGAGGATCGAAATCACGCCGGGCCGCGGAGCCGTCAGGCCTTCGAACAGCTGCTTTTGAAAATCCGGGGCGGCCACTGAGGTCTGGAGGAAGTAGACGCCACGCATTGCCAGTGGCAGCGTTTCAATCTTCATCGTGGAAGGCACGTTGGACTCCGAGGCCGGGGGATAGACCTCGCGCAAGCTCGAGCGGAGCGCCGCGATCTTGATCGGCATGCCGCTTTCGAGCAGGGACATCATCTTGCGCAGTTGGGCGCCGCTGTCGTCATCCGTACGTGCCATGACCAGAAACGGAGGACACAGGCGAAGCTCGTCGGGGCTGAGCTTGGGCCAATTGAAGTCGGCAAACACCGCGTCGTGGGTTTTGGAATCGTACTTCGAGCGGATCTCCAATTGGGCGATACGCAGGGTGCGAAAAACCCGGCCGATCCGATTGAGGTGTTCCCCGGCGAGCTCACGGATTTCGCTCTCGTCCTTCGCGATATCGATCGATGCAAATTCGGGCGCAGCGTTCGACCAGGCCTCCTTCATTTCGCCGAGCGTCTTGATGAGCGCCTGCACGCGTTTGAGCCGTTCCGGCGCGATCGCCTGTGAGCGTTTGCTTTCGCCGAGGACGCGGGACAAGGAACCGGGGTCGAGGTTGGTTTCGGCAAAGGGGCCGAGAGCGCGTTCGAGCTGGTCGGGGTCGTGCCGGTGGCGATTGTACTCGTCGAGACGAAGCAGGTCGTTCAGCTCGCCGATGGACTCGGCAAGAGCCTCGTCGAGTGTGGCGCAGTGGTGGTGCCAGACATCTTCGACGGCTTGGCGGATCTGCTCTTTCATGGCGAACACGGGGCTCAACTGACGGTGTAGCGGTCGATCGCGGCGTCGAGCCGCTCGACAAAGGTCCGATGATCCGGACGATCCTGCCGGTTCCAGCGGATCTCCTCGTAGGAAGGGATATCGGGATTTCGATAGATGAGGCCCATGGGGGCAGGGTCGACACTTACCGCGACCCGTTGAGCGTCGTTGATGTCCCTATGGTTGTGCGCTTGAGTTTCGCCGCGCTTGAGCAGCAAGGGGTGGACGGGGATGCCATTTTCATTTTCGAGAAACACAACCGGGAAGTTCAACCCGCCCTCGCCAAAGGCTTTGGGCATGAAAACCGGGCAGCGCTGCAGGATACGCACGAAGGAAAGTCCATGGTGCTCCCAGGCCTTCTCGATAGTTTCGTCGAGATGAGCCGGCAACCAAGTGGCGGTTTGGGCGAGGAACGAAACGTTGGTCATCCCCATCACCACGCTGAGGGGGTTCATGGGTTGAAGGTAGTTGCCCCGCGGGGTGGTCTTGGTCTTCCATCCGTCCGGCGTAGTAGGTGAGACCTGCATCTTGGTGAGCGCATAGACCTCGTTGTCGAGCACCAGCACGACTGCGTTGATGTTGTAGCGAATCGCATGCAGCCAATGGTTGCCGCCAATACTGAAACAGTCACCGTCGCCCATGATCACGATCACGGGAAGCTCGGGACGCGAGAGGCGCACGCCCGTGGCAATCGGCAAAGCCCGGCCATGGATGCCGTGAAAACCGTACGTGTTGAGATAGTGAGGGAGGCGGCTCGAGCATCCGATGCCGGAAACCGAGACGACCTCCTCCGGCTCGAGGTTGTATTTGCGCAGCACGCGCTGGAGCGACGCCAGCACTCCATGGTCGCCGCATCCCTTGCACCACCGGGGTTTCTCAGATTCGTAGTCGTCGATAGAGTGCGAGTCGACCGCGCCGCTCTCGATGACGCATAGTTCCGCAAGTGTGGACATCGTCAATTTACTCCCCTGTCGCAAGAAGGGTTTTCGCCGGACTTTCGATGGCCGGTTGATCGCCGAGGATGCGTTTGATTTCGTCGAAGATTTCCACCGGCATGTAGGGGCGGCCAGGGACCTTGGCATAGCAGTCGATGTCCAACAGGGTGGCGGCCCGGAGGACCCACGCCAACTGGCCGTATCGACGGTTTTCCTTTGTAATCAACGGGTCGTCCCAATCATCACTGTAGTTGAGCTCGACGGTCATGATCTTTCGAAAACCCGCGAAGATCTCGTGGAGCCCAGGGGGTAGGGGACTGAGGAATTGAATGTGGAGGGAGGAAACCGCGAGGCCTTCGTCGCGCGCTACGTCGACCGCTTCCTCGATCGCTCCCCGCGTGCTGCCCCAGCCCACGAGGAGAAGATCGCCTTCGGGCGCTCCATGCACGCTCGGCGGATGCAGGCTTTGCTGCAACGCCGCAAGTTTCCGGCTGCGCATGGTGTGGCCGCGCTGATTGCGCTCGGAGTCGTAGCAGGCCTTTCCGTCTAGGTCGTGGTTGAGCGAGGTCGTCACGCCCATTCCTCCCGGCTGCCCGGGAATGAGGCGCTCCGAAAGGCCCGTCGTTGGATTCCAATCGTAGGGCAAAGTTCCCAGTGGCACCGGGCTGAGGTCGAGCGGAGGCCGCCGCGGCGTACCGGAAACATCGGGACGATCGAAGAGCTGCTGACCGGTCGCGAGGTTGGCGTCGGAAAGGACGATGACGAGCATGCGGAACTCCTCCGCGATCTTCCGCGCGACGGAAAGAATGTAGAAGCATTCTTCGATCGTACTCGGCGCGATCACCACCTTGGGCGCATCTCCTGGAGCGCCATAGAGCGCATGCAGCAGGTCGGCTTGCTCGATTTTCGTCGGCAATCCGGTGCTGGGCCCACCCCGCTGAACATTGATGATGACGAGCGGTGTCTCCGTCATCACGGCCAAGCCCTGGAACTCCGTCTTCAAAGCCATGCCTGGCCCCGAGGTGATGGTAAGCGCGGTTTTTCCGGCGTAAGAGGCCCCGAGCGCCACCCCGATTGCAGCGATCTCGTCTTCGGCCTGATGCACGAAGCCACCGAAATCTTCGAAGATCTCGGACAAGGCATGTGAAGCGGAGGTGGCCGGAGTGATCGGATACATCGAACAGAGCTCGAATCCGGCCGAGACCGCGCCGAGCGCCAGTGCGGTGTTCCCGTTCATCGCCACCTTTGGGACATCGGTCGGGTGAGGCAGGATTTCGAAGCGTTCTTCGAGGTGCGTCATTCCGTATTCATAACCGGCGGCTGCGAGCCTCACGGCCACCTCGATCACCTCGCGGGTTTTCGTCTCGAAGATGCCGCGAATCACGTCGTCGAGCACGTCCAGGTCCTTGCTGTAGAGAGCGCACAGAAGGCCCACCGCAAACATGTTTTTGCCCCGCTGTGTATCTTCGATGTGGCGGAGGGTTTCCTTTTCCAGAGGGATCTCGCGTATGGTCGCCCCCCGCGAGCGGAATTTGTCGAGCACATCGCGGTAGGAACGCCGATACCGCTCGTTGTCGTGCGTGGCCCACTGATCGTCGATGAGCACGAGAACGTCGTCGGCGAGACTCCCAGCTTCGAGGCGCGAGAGTAGGGCCATTTCGTTAAAGGCCACCACCACGTTCGCCAGGTTGCCGGCATTCGTAACCCGGCTGCGCTCGGCAAGGCGGATGCGGTTGCCGCTCGCGCTTCCGGTCGTATGCGGCGGGGGCTGGATCTCGGAGGGTATGATCTCCACCGTCCAAAGGCCGTTCCCGGCTTTGGCGCAGAGCAGGGCAAAGGCAACGGCTGCTTTTTGCGCACCTTCGCCAGCGTCGCTGACGATTTCGACGATGTGCTCCGAGAGACGAACGAGACGGGGAGGGCTCATCAGATTTTCTCTATGTCGACTTTCCGGGCAGATTCATAGGACTTTTACGTTCGCTGTCGACCCGCCCACCAATTGAGCGATCCTCCTCCGTATCGGCGACCTTCACACGCTTGGAATCCACCAGGTCCCGGATCTCCCTGAGATGGCGTGTGTATTCTGCAGAATCGTCCGGGCTGTAGTTGAGGTTTCTGTAGAGGCCGATCAGGCGCGTGAAGAAGTCCCGCGCCTCGTCGCGATCGTCGATGGCATAGTCGGCTTCGACGACCTCCTTCACCAGCTCGAAGCTCTTCTTCTGCCGTGCGAGAGGCATCGAAGCGTCCACCGGGTCGTACGCGTCCTGTTGCAGGAAGGCCATGTCTAGAAAGACCGATTTCTGCCAGTCCAGGAAGTCGCCCATCGTGATCCCTTCCTCGCCTGTGACTTGCATCATCTGGTAGATGTCGTCGCCCCGATGGAGGAGCTCGTGGGCCGCTTTGACATCCTCTACCCAGGTCGGAGACAGGTTCTCGGCGTACCACTCGCTCATCTGGTCCAAGTAGCGCGACCACGAGATGAGGGGGTCGATGGCCGGGTAGAAGCGCTTGTATGCGCGGTCGGCGGATAGGCCCAAGAACGTCTTCACGGTGGCAAGTGTAGCTTGGGTCACCGGCTCTTCGAAGTTTCCGCCGGCCGGTGAGACGGTGCCGATGAACGTGACGCTACCCATCTGGCCATCGGGTCCACGGATGAGACCCGCCCGCTCGTAGAGGCTCTTGATGGAAGAGTCCAGGTAGGCCGGGAACGCTTCCTCCCCCGGGATCTCCTCCATTCGCCCCGAAGTCTCGCGCATGGCCTGCGCCCAACGCGACGTCGAGTCGGCGATGCACAAGACGTTGTACCCCATCTGCCGGTAGTACTCCCCCAGCGTGATCCCGGTGTAGATGGAGGATTCCCGAGCGGCGACCGGCATCGAGGACGTGTTGCAAATGATGATCGTACGGTCCATCAGCGAGCCCCCGGTCCGGGGGTCCGTTGTCTCCGGGTACTCCGTGATCGTCTCCACGACTTCGCCCGCTCGTTCGCCACAGGCGATGATGATGACGATGTCCACGGCAGAGTGCCGGGCGATGAGGCTTTGGAGCACCGTCTTTCCGGAGCCGAAAGGTCCCGGAATGCAGGCCGTGCCCCCACGGGCGACCGGGATGATCGTGTCGACGATACGTTGGGTCGTGGTCAGAGGCTCGGTCGGGTAAACACGCTCGGCCACGCGCCGCCGGAGCATGCTTTCGGGCACCGGGCGGCGCACCGGCCACCGTTGAGCCATCGTAAGCGTCCGCTCTTCACCATTCGGTCGGACGATTCGGGCGACCGGGTCGACGATCGTGAGGTTGCCCCGGTTGATCCAGCTCACCTCCACCGGCGCCCGCTCGTCGAAGGGCACCATGATCTTGTGTTCGAAGATCCCCTCGATCGTCGAGCCCAAGATTTGCCCGGCCTCTAGGGTGTCCCCCTTCGTGACCGAAGGCGTGAACTCCCAGTGTCTCTCCGTGTCCACGGCGTCCACCATGATGCCACGAGGAAGCAAGAAACCATGTTCCTCGGCCAAAAAGGCCAACGGGTTCTGCAGCCCGTCATACACCTTCCCCAATAGCCCGGGAGCCAGGGTCACCGATAGCATCTCGCCGGTTAGTTCAACTTCGTCACCGACCTTGACCCCGGAGGTGTCCTCGAAGACTTGCAGGTCCGCGACCCGGTTCTGGACGCGAAGCACTTCGCACTTGAGCCGCTGCTCTCCGAGAAGAACATGACCGACCTCGTTCTTCATCACTCGGGTCTTGCTGACGTCGATACTGATCAGACTTTCCTGAACGGCCACGATCGGAGCGTGCCGCAATCCGTCGCCGCTCGCGTCGCCCCGATCAAGCGAAGAGGTTTTGGTGGTCACTTGTCACCTCCAGTATCAGTTCCTCAAAGCGATCGCGCGCCTTCTCGGCGTCGTACGATAACCATCGATGGAGGATGTCCCACTTGTACGCGAACGCGAAAACCTGCTCGAACCCGAATGGGCTTGCATCGGAGATCTTGCTCAGCTTCTTCCAAGCTTGACCCATCAATAGCTTCTCGAGCTCCATTGCATCTCCCTGGTCCAGGAACGCTTGCGCATCGGGGATCCATGCAAAGACGGCGCCCAGTCCAAACTCCGGTTCCGCCCAACGTGACTCGATGATCCGCGTATACGGGCCCGTCCCCCATCGCCCGGATGGAGCGGCTTTTCCCTGACGTCTCAAGCGGAGCGCCGCCATCACCGTCCGCATGTTCATCCGAAAATCCACCAAGTTCCTGAGCTCGGGGGTATGGGTGTTGGCGACCACCTCGTCATACATGGCGACGATTTGCTCTGTCGTCCGACTTACAGGCTGGCGACGCCAGCTGATGAAATGCTCGGCCCTCACGAGCTCCTCGAAGTCATCCGTGTGGAGCAGCGACAAGCGCTCTCTGAGGCGCCGACGGCTCAAAGGTAAGAGCTTCGTCTGCCGGAAGTCGGGAAGCGCCGGAAGGCTGGCAACGAGCTGATAGTAGCGTCGTATCACTGCCCCGCCTCGACCAGGATCTTCCGATACCGAGGCAAGAGTAGCTTCAGCATCATCTCGGACAGGGCTTCGTCGCTCAAGTCGATCTCCAGGTTCTCGCCAACCAAACGAATGCGTGCCCCGCCCTGGACCTCCTTCGACGGAATGAGCTCGATGCCCTTGCGCAATACGTCGGCGGAGAAAGCCACGGCCGACTTCTGCAGAAACTCATCGAGCTCTGCGGAGAGGTCATCGGCGAGCCGATCTGGAACCAGGATGACGGCATCCTTGTCTTTGATGAAATCTTCAGCGGCCCGCCCCGCCAGAACCAAGATCATGTCCCGGAGCACGGAGCCGTCCGTGGTCACGTCGGTCACCAGGCGACGCACGTGCTCTTCGAAACCGGACATGATCGCCGAGCGGAGCTCCAGCCCGGTATCCCGCGCCGCGATCCGCAGGGCCTCGATGGTCGCGGTCTGCTCCCGCTCCATGGCGGCCCGCGCTTCCTTCTTGATGGCCGCAGCTTCTGCTTTGGCGTCCGCCACCATGCGGGCGGCTTGCGCTTTGGCTTCCGTGAGAATCCTGTCCGCCTCGGCTCGGGCGGAATGGACTCCCTCGTCACGAATCCGGTCGATCAGCTCTTTGACGCCCGAGGATTTGAAATCTGACTCGGTCATGCGTCACCTCACTTCGGAATGGCGCCTGCAAGCACCAGCGCAAATACGAAAACGAATACAGCGAAGCCCTCGATCACGGCCGCCGGTGCGACGGAGATACCGAACACCTCAGGCTTCGACTTCGAGGTGTTGATCGAGGCAGCACAGGCACTTCCCTGAGCCATTGCGCTGACGAGTAGCGCCGCACCAGTGAGTGTCCCCAACACGAAAAGCCCGGGCGAGTTTCCCAGCGTAACGGTCCGGTTGAGCGTCAGCATCACCACGATGCCGTAGATGGTCTGCGAGGAAGGCATCGCCGCCACCCCGACGAAGCGGCCGTAGCCGCCCTCCACCTCGAGCATCGCACCCGCCGCGGCCAGGCCGCCACGGCCAACGCCGATCATGCTGCCGATGGCACCCAACACCAGCGGGAAGAAGATGCCCAGCCAGCCCATAGTCAAGACGAGTGGTTCCAAGGATCACGCTCCTTTCTTCTTGAACGGCCGAAAGAGAGGACCCTCTTCCGGAAGTCCCCAATTGAGGAATTCGATGACATTCAATCGCAGTCCGTGGATGAAACCACTGGCAACGGCCAATAGCAGGTTGAGGCTGTGTCCGACGACGAGAATGATCAGAGCCACGAGCAGACCCACGCCGGGAATGGCCTCGCGAGCATCGGTGGCCATTCCGTTGAATGCGATTGCCAGGGACGCGGAGGCGAGGCCCAAGGCAAAGAGCCTCAGGTAGCTCAAGACATCTCCGAACGCCGCGGTGATACGGGTCAATCCCACCAGCCCTCTCCCCAAGCGACTCAAGGGACGAGCTCCGTACCCAGCAAATGCGAAAACCAGAACCAGGCCTACGACCGCCACGGCAACGGCCGGTCTCTTCAGCCACTCGGCGCCTGCCTGAGTGGCCACGAACAGCGTGTAACCGGCGAGCACGAACATGGCCCATCCGAGCGATGGCAGAGCACGGGGGCTCCAACCGTAGCGCCTGGCATCCATGAGGTTGCCCAGCATCACGTGGATCGCTCCAATCGTGATCGACAGCGCCATCATGGCGCTCGCGTCGGTGATGTCGAGAATTGCCAGCCGTGACAGAAACGTGTCCGGGGCCGGCGCAACCCCGAAGAAAGACCCCACCAGCACGCCGTAGACGACCGTGGTCACCACGAGCGCGGAGAGAACCCAACGCCAACGGCGACCTGCGGCAGAGCTCGACAGCCTCTTCCAGAAGTAGGCCACCAGGAGTGCCAAGATCAGCCCGTAGCCACCGTCCGAGATGATCATCGCGAAGAAGATCGCGAACGAGAACAGAACCACCGACGAAGGGTCCCAGCTTCCGTAGCCGGGGGTCTTGTAGAAGTTGACCAGGTCCTCGCCGCCTTCGGTGCGCTCCGTGTTGCGAAGGAGTGTGGGCGGCTCGTCGTCGGGGCCGGGGTCAGAGACCTCCATCGCGATCCCGTGCTCCTCGGCGTACGATCCGAGCGCCTCCAAGGCCTCGGTCGGTGCCCATGCCCGGAGCGCGAAGACGGGACCGGAGTCGTAACACTGATTGGCGGCGAGCTTTCGAGCAGCACGGTCCTCGAGGGCAGCCAGGCTGCGGGACAGCACGCGGCGCCAGCGGGTGAGTCGAATCCGCTCGAGCGATGCGTCCTCGAGCTTCAACTGCACGTCTTCGAGCCTACGCTCGAGCTTGTGCCGCGATACACTGCCGGTTCGTACGCGGGGAGCCGGTACGTCCTCCGGCTCTCGCTCGGAGATCACGACCACGTAGGCGTTCCGCCCGTCTCGCTTGACCTCCTCCCAAACCAGGTCCGACGCTTCCAGGTCAGCCAAGCGGTTCTGCGGAACCACATAGAACCAGAACCGCTGTTCCCCGACATCTTCGTCGGGCGGGAACTCGAAGTCGCCCCACGGCGCAAGTGCCTCGATGCGGTGTATGAGGGCGTCCTGCTCGAGCTCCAGCTGCTGGGTACGATCCCGGAGGTCCAAGATCTCCTCCTCGACCCCCACGGCATCGAACTGGGCGGGGTTAGTGATGGTCACCGGGCGCTGCTTCTGGGGACATCGCTCGAGGTAGCTCAACGCCTCGCGACTGGGTTTCGACGGGTCCGTGAGCGGCGCGACGTCGTGGGCGAGGGAGACGATCTCGAGGCACCCCAGCTCTTGCAAGTCCTCTAGGACCTGTTCCTTTTCGGCCTGGTGCCCCACCATGGTGAGCTTGCTCAGAGGGACTATGGCCACGCCGCCCCCTCTTCCTCCACCGGATCCCAATCCCGCACCTGCCGGGCCTTCGCCAGCTTCGCCTGAACCACCGCTGCCCTTCCGATGTCACCCAGCCAGATCTGGATGCGCTCGATGTTCTTGCGAGTCCTCGGGATGAGAATCTTCTCGAAGAGGTTGACCCGCTGCGTGATGCGTCGCTCGGCACGGCCCAGGATGCGGACCCTCTCGGCGGCCACTTGAATGCGCGTTCGCGCCTCGGCCGCATCCCCAAGGCGTTCGGCCAGCGCGTCAACCCAGGCGGGTTTCGCAAGCGCTGAATACTCCGCCACCTGGCACTCGACCTTCCTCAGCACGGGGAGCCGCACCCCAACCACGTTCTCTTGCCCGAGGTCGAGAGCCGTCATCTTAACCAGACCCTTCAGCTCGATCTCCGTGTTTGCCAGCATGGGGAGCTCGGCGCCCACCCGCGCCTCCAGGCGCTCAACCTCGGCCCGCGTCGCCGCGTACTCTCTGCGAGCCTTTTCGAGCTCGATGCTCAGTTGCCTGCGCTTGAGCTCGAGAGAGGGTAGGAGCTTCTCGTAGAGCTTGAGCTTCACGAGCTCCTGCTGCAGCGAGGCCTTGCTGAGTTTCAGTTGCGCCATGCCTCAGGCGACCTCTTCCGTGTCTTCGTTTTCCAAGTTCGGGAGGTAACGATCCACGAGGTCCTGCTTCATGAGAAGCTCGTGCGGCTCGAAGCACTCGGCGAGTGTGTGCCAACTCAAGTCCA
>Ga0209567_10000604_pt1 | contig 19557 bp, 13 predicted proteins | sample COG_12_FD_184756 | JGI IMG/M metagenome (GOLD analysis project Ga0209567, IMG submission 184756) | Pelagic marine sediment microbial communities from the LTER site Helgoland, North Sea, for post-phytoplankton bloom and carbon turnover... | ecosystem: Environmental > Aquatic > Marine > Neritic...
GACTCGGTCGCGGTCGCCACGCCGATGTTGTAGTACTTCTTGTAGACCAGCTCGTTGGTGCGCTCGTCGACGGCGCTGTTCAAAACCGGATGCCGGCGGAGCGCCTCGGTGACCGCCTTGATGATGAACGGCAAGAACGTCAGTCGAACGCCCCTGCGCTCAGCCTCCGGCAGCAGCCGTTGCCGGAGCTCTACCAACCGGGACGCATCGCACTCCTCGACGAACGTGAAGTGTGCCGCGGTCGTCTTTGCGTGATGCATTCGCTCGGCGATCTTCCGCCGCATACCGACGATCGGCTTCCTTTCTTCGAGCGGAACGTGCGGCCTGTCCTCGGTCATCTCCTCGCGCAGCGCCCCCCGAACGTCGTCATGGGTCACCCGCCCCCCATCACCGCTGGGCCGAACCCGCCGAAGATCGACCCCCATGTCCTTGGCAAGCCGCCGCGTCGCCGGCGTAGCAAGCGGCCTCGCATGAAAATACGCAATCCCCCCAGCAGCCTCAGCAGAAGTCCGAACAGAACGACGATGCGCAGCCGTAGCAGGCCGAACAGAGCTTCTCCGACTACTCCCCCCATTCCCGTTCGCGCCCCCGGTCTCGTCCTCGGTCCCGGTCTCGACCCCCCGGTCTCGGCCCTGGCCCCTCGGTCCCGGCCCCTCGGTCCCGGAACCGGCCCCGGCCCCGGTCCCGGTCTGAAACAACCCAGCCCCCGGCACCCGATCCCGAATATCCCCCACAGCAGTAGCCGGCGGCCGCGAAGATCGCTGCGCCGCCCCCACGTTCGAAGCGGCAACCGACTCCAGCGTCAAAATCACATCCCCCACCCGTGCAACCGCCCCCACCTCGAAGCAAAGCGCCTCCACCTGCGCGTCGCAGGGCGCACCGATCGTCACCGTCGCCTTGTCGGTCATGATCTCCACCATCGGATCATCCTCGACCACCGTGTCGCCGATGCGAACGAACCACTCGACGATTTCGCCTTCGGTCACACCCTCGCCAATGTCGGGAAGCTTGAAGTCGAGCCGCGCCATCGTTCAGTACCTCGCCGTTCCGAGCAACGCCGGAGCGATCCGGTGCGCCAGTGGAAGATACTCTCGCTCGTGGGTCAGAGGAAATGGAGTGTCCCAGCCGGTTACGCGAACCGGTGGCGCTTCTAGGTGCAAGAAGGCGCGCTCGGTGATCAGGGCTATGAGCTCGCTGCCGAATCCGCAAGTCCGTGGTGCTTCGTGCACGACCACGACGCGCCCTGTTTTCTCGACGCTCGAGACGACCGCATCGATGTCCAAAGGCCACAAGGTGCGAAGATCGATCACCTCGACATCGACTCCTTGTTTGGCCACCTCTTCGGCTGCGGTGAACGCCTCGTAGAGCATCGCCCCCCACGCCACACAGGTGACTTGCTCCCCGGGCCGGACGACCTTCGCCTCCCCGAGAGGCACGGCGTAAGGCGTGTCGGGAACGTCCATCTTCACCGCGCGATAAACTCGCTTTGGCTCGAAGAAGAGAACCGGATCCTCGTCTCGAATTGCCTCGATCAACAAGCCCTTCGCATCATAAGGGTTCGACGGGCAGACGACCTTCAGTCCCGCCGTGTGGATGAACAAAGCCTCTGGCGACTGTGAGTGATACTGGCCGCCCCGGATGCCCCCGCCGTAGGGGGTGCGCACCACCATGGGTACGTGGAACTCGCCGGCGGTGCGATAGCGGTACTTCGCCGCTTCGTTCACCAACTGATCGAAGCCCGGATAGATGAAGTCCGCAAATTGAATCTCCGAAACCGGCCGCAGCCCATTGAGCGCCATCCCAATCGCGGTCCCGAGGATCCCGGTTTCCGAGAGCGGCGTGTCGAGGACCCGATCCGCGCCGAAGGTCTCCTGAAGACCTTGAGTCACGCGGAACACGCCGCCGAGCTGCCCGACGTCTTCGCCCATCACCAGGACGTTCTCGTCCTGCTGCAGCGCAGCAGCGAGCCCGCTGTTGATCGCCTGGACGAGATTCATCTGCGTCACGACTCTTCCTCCCCGTCGCTCGCACGTGGGCCGTCCACACATTGCGCCTCTTGCTCGCGAAGGTGCCACGGCTGCTCCGCGTAAACGTCGGTAAACATGTCGCGGAGCTCGGACGGCGGCTTCTCTTCTGCGCGCCGCACACATTCCTTCACCTCTGCGTCGCAGATCGCGCGCCAGTCGTCATCGAGGTCGTCGTTCCAAACGTCACGCTGCTCGATGTGCTTTCGAAGACGCAAGAGCGGGTCAGCCTTCCGCCAAGAGTCGACCTCCTCCTGACTGCGATAGATTCGCGGGTCGTCCGAGGTCGAATGGCCACCGAGCCGGTAGGTCATCAGTTCGATGAACGTCGGGCCGCCGCCATCGGTCGCCCGTTGCACCCCTTCTCGCACGGCCCGCCAAACCCCGAGGACATCGTTGCCGTCGATCCGAGCCGCCGGCACCCGGTATGCGGCCGCCTTTTCGGCCATGGTGCGCACGGCGGTTTGGTGCTCGGTCCGTAAGCTGATCGCGTATCCGTTGTTCCGGCACAAGAACAAGACAGGCGCCCGATAGACCCCCGCGAAGTTCATCGCCGCATGAAAGTCGTTGGAGCTCGTCGCTCCGTCGCCGAAAAACACCCCAACGCACTCGTCGAGGCCGCGCTTCCTTGCCGCCATCGCAACCCCAACCGCGTGCGGGATCTGAGTGCCGATCGGCGCGCTCACCGAGAGGTAGCGATGGGCCCGGCTGAAAGTGTGATCCGGCATCTGCCGGCCGCGCAGGGGGTCGCCGGCATTGCCGTACATGTGGTCGACGTACTGCTGCAGCGGGTAACCTCGCCACAGGAGGGCGCCCACCTCTCGATAGCAGGGGACGATCCAATCTCGATCGCGAAGCGCCGCAGCCGCGCCAATGACCGCCGCTTCTTCTCCGAGGGAGCCGACGTGAAACGCGATCCGGCCCTGGCGCTGAATCTTCTCGAGGCGGTCGTCGACGACGCGGGTTCGAACCATCGCCTTGTAGAGAGCAACGACCTCATCGATCGACAGCCCCGGGTCGAGGTGTGGGTCGAGGCTTCCGTCGTCTCGAATGACCTGCATGTCCCCCCTTCAGGTGAGCACGGCTAACTTTCGTTTCCTGCCGTAGCGATCCATCGGGGGAACCTCGCGTGCATCCGCGTCTTGCGCGAGAGCCCCCGTGAGAAAAGCCTCTGCCGCCCGGTAACTCGACCGGACGAGCGGCCCCGAGGCGACGAAAGCAAAGCCCATGTCGAGCCCCGCCTGCTCGTAGTCGGAGAATTCCGCGGGCTCCGCGTACCGCTCCACCGGCGCGTGACGTTTGGTTGGTCGCAGGTACTGGCCGATCGTCAACACATCGACATCGGCGTCCCGCAAGAGCTGCATCGCTTCGAGCACTTCTTCACGCTCTTCACCAAGGCCCACCATCAGCGACGACTTGGTGATCGAAGAGCCGAGCCCCTTGGCAGCCACGAGCGCATCGACCGACCGGTCCCATGAGCAGCGCGCATCGCGAATGGCTCGCTGCAGGCGGGGCACGACTTCGACGTTGTGGGCGAACACGTCGGGGCGCCCTTCTTGCACGACGGTTCGAATGTCGCCGTGGTCGCCTCCAAAGTCGCCGACCAGTGTCTCGACGCGAAGCTTGGGGCTGTGATGCTTGATGCGCCGGACCGTCTTCGCGACGTGCGCGGCGCCGCCGTCGTTGAGGTCGTCGCGGTCCACCATCGTCAGCACGACGTATGCGAGCCCCATCTCGGCGAGCGACACGGCTGTGTTTTCGGGCTCATCCGGATCGACCGTACCGCCCGGCTTGCCGGTGTTGACAGAGCAGAACCGGCAACCCCGGGTGCAGGTCTCGCCGAGGATCATCACCGTTGCGGTGCCTTGCCCCCAGCATTCGAAGATATTGGGGCACCGGGCCTCCTCGCACACGGTGTGCAAGCCGCGGCTGCGGAATCGGGACTTGATACCCTGGAATTCTTCCTGTCGCGGCCCGGTGGGGAGCCGTACGCGAAGCCAATCGGGTTTGCGAGCAGGCAAGGTCATCCAGTGCTCCAATGGGTCCTAAGCCAAGCTCTTAGGAGGCCACGCCTCCGCTGTCAATCACGTCTAACACCACGAATTGTGACGGTTTCCTCGGTTTTCCGCAATGTTTTGAAAACCGGGCCGGTTAGGCGCAATATTTTCGCGAAACGCCCTTTACCTAGGCCTTGCCTGCCCCATAATGGAGCGTCGCAGAGGCTCATAACCCCGTGAGGAGCAACTCGATGGACGACGAAAGACGGCCCAGGCGCGCCGGCCCCGTTGAACGGCCTGGTGCCTTTGGAGGCAAGCGCGATCTCAATCGGCGCAAACGCGTTCAAGACTTGGTCGACGCTGGGCTCTTGCTCTTTTTGGAGCGGGGCATCGAAGCGGTCACGATCGACGAAGTCGCCCGCGAAGCAGGCATGGCAAAGGGCAATTTCTATCGCTATTTCCGGGACAAAGCAGATCTGGTGGAAGCTGTGATCGAACCGGTGGTCTCCACCACTCGCGATGCAGTTCAAGAGTGCGACGCGAAGCTGCGCGAGGCGAACGGTCGTGACGATGCGGTCGCGGCATACGGCCAGCTTGGTAATAGGCTCATCGGTGCCCTCGCAATGCATCCCGACGCGATGTGCCTCTATTTGCAGGAGCGCCGGGCTCCGGCGACGACGGCGCGCCAAGCGATCTCCGATCTGGCGACCGAGCTGGACGACCGCGCCATGACTCTCAGCCAGGTCGCCGTGGATCGCGACCTCGTGGTGGTCTCCGATCCGCGCGTCAGTGCCGTCGCGGTCCTCGGCGCAGTGGAGGCGCTCGCCCTGGCTTCCGTGCGCAACCAGGTGAAGATCAATCCCGTCGAAACCACGAAGAGCCTCATCTCGATCGTGCTCGAGGGGCTGCGGCGCTAGCCGTCTGATTGGGCTATTGAGGAGCCCTAAACACCTGTCCAGCCCGAAACTACCGCTTCGGCAGCTTCTTCTTCACAATTAGGCGGATATGCTGGGGAGGCTGATGGTGAGCGCAGTGCCGTTCGCTTGGGCGGTGCTACCGAGCGTCGCGCACGCGGCGAGTGGGGCTGCTCAAGAGGACGATGCGGGGGAGCTCGGCACCGTCGTCCTGCTCGTCGTCGTGATCGGCGTCGCGTACGTGCTGGCGCACAACGTCGTCGAACGGCTGCAACGGCGATTCCTCGTCGTGAGCGGAGCCGAGTATCTCCTGTTGGGGTTCCTGCTCGGTCCGGCCGTCCCTGCAATCCGCGCGTTTGACAACGTCACCGGATTGCTGCCGATCATAGCGCTGGCTGCGGGGTGGGTCGGGCTCCTGCGCGGCACGGATTTCGACTTCGCAAGTCTTCAGAGGCTCGACCCCGCAACGTGGCGTGTCGTCTTTCTCCATCACCTTCTGCCAGGAATCGCGGTCGGCTTCGGCTCCTACTACTTCTTCACCGAGTCGGGATGGATCGCCGTCACATCACGGGAGGCCGCGCTGAGCGCCGCCGCACTTGCCTGTTTTGCGGCAGCCGACTCGGCAGAGCCGTTCGACCTTCTCGCGAGACGATACGAAGTCAGCGGACGGCTCGCTCCACTGTTGCGAAACGGAACGCGCCTTGGCGACATCGTGGTGATCCTCGCCTTCGGCCTGATCTTCTGCGTGTTCCACGAGAACGCCCCCCAAGCACAGGATTACTCTCCAGCGCTCTGGGCCTGGGTCACGGTGTTGCTCGGCGCCGCGTTGGGCTTTTTGTTCTCGCTTTTCCTTGCGGGTGACGAGTCGGACAATTCTCGATTCTTGGCGTTGGTCGGGATCATCGCCTTCGCGTCGGGCGGCGCGTATTTCCTCGAGCTGTCGCCCCTAGCGGTGAACCTCTCGATGGGGTTCATCTTGGTGAACTTCGCGCGAGGCGGCCAGCTTCTGCACACGACCCTCGAGTCGACCGAACGCCCGATGGCGATCGTGCTCCTCGTTTTTGCCGGTGCGCTTTGGGAACCGACCGCACTGTGGCCGACGCTCGTCGCGCTGGGCGGATTTCTGATCGCGCGCACAAGCGCCAAGTGGTTGGCAAGCGTGATCGCCGGCTGGGGCACCAGTCTCCGAAAGGACTTGTTCCGGGGGCTGCTGGCGCATGGTGACGTCACCCTTGCGATGGCGGTCTCGTTCCGCCTCGTGTACGAGGGAGACGCTGCCAAGATTGCGTATTCCGTGGTTCTCGGCTCGATCATCTTGAACGACCTGATCGCGCCGCGATTGCTGAGAGGCCTGCTGGTCGACGAAGGCGATATTCAACGCGAGCTCAAGGATTCCGATTCCAGCACATCGATCGAGGTAACTGCCACATGAACATCGTCGTCATAGGTTTGGGCGAAGTCGGGCGCCACTTGTTGAGTGTCCTCGACAAGGAGGGACACGACATCGTCGCTGTCGATTCGAGCGCCAAGGCGGTCCAATACGCCGAGGAGCACTATGACGTCGCGTCGATCGTCGGCTACGGCGCGAGTGAAACCCTTCTCAAGGTCGCGGGCGTGGCTCGAGCCGACCTGGTGGTCGCGGTGACCAACCATGACGAGATGAACCTGATCGCCGCACTCGCAGCTAAACAGCTCGGGGCAAAGCACGTGGTCGCTCGCGTTCAGGGTACTGCATGGTCCGAATGGACCGAGGGTCTGCGCTACGGGCTGCTCGGGGTCGACGTCGTGATCAACCCCCGTGTGCTCGTGGCGCAGGAGCTCAGCCGCATCGCCCGGTCCTACGGCGCCTCCGATGTCGTGGACCTCGCGCAAGACCGGGTCGAGCTCGTGCAGATCGACCTCGAAGAATCGCGCGTGCTCAACAAACCCCTTTCCGCGGTGGAGCTCCCGCCGCACACACTGGTGAGCGCCGTCGTCCGTGACGGAGATCTCTTCGTTCCTGGCGGCGCAGACGTGTTGGTCAAAGGCGATCGCGTGTACTTGATCGGACGTCCCGAAGGCGTGCTCGCCGCGGAGCGCCTCTTCAGCAAGGAACGCGAAGCGCGCAGGGTCTGCATCGTCGGCGGCGGTGTCGTGGGCAAAGCATTGGCGCGCGAGCTCTTGCAACAACAGGCAACCGTCATGATGATCGAAAGCGATCTCGCGACGGCGGAGGAAGTCAGTGCCGAGTTCCAGGGCATCGAGGTCGTCCACGGTGACGGTACCGACGGGGCGCTCCTCGAAGAGGAAGAGGTGGGCACTTATGACCTGTTCGCTGCGGTCACGAAGCAGGACGAGATCAACCTCATGGCGGCCCTTTTGGCACAGCGCGCCGGATGCAAGCGAACTGCAACGATCGTGCAACGCGCCGACTACACGTCGATCTATCGCCAGCTCGGTGTGGACATCGTTCTGTCGCCGCGCACGGTCGCGTCCGATCAAATCCTCCGATTCTCCCGTGGTGGCGGTCTCCACAGCCTCACGATGCTCGAAGATGGTCAAGCGGAAGTCGTCGAGCTCACCGCCAGCCCGAAATGCCGCGCCGTGAACAAACCGCTGCACCGGATGAACCTGCCGCGGGGTTCTCTGCTGGCAGCGATCGTGCACGGCGATGACGTGATCATTCCGCATGGCAAGGACGTCGTGCAGCCAGGCGACAGGGTCATTCTGATGACGACCAAGGAAGCGCGAGCGACCGTCGAGCGGCTCTTTCGACCGAGGGGTGAGTGAGCGCTCAATCGAGAGACTTTCGCGGAGTGATCCGACCGGTCGGGGCCGTCGTCCTCGGGATCGGCGTGATGATCGCGTTGTGTGCTGGGGTCGGCATGCTTTGGGACCAGTTCGAGCCAGACCCGACGCGGCCCCAAGGCGGCGCGGCGGAGCTGGCGCTGTCGGCGATCATCGTCTCGACCATGGGCTTGGCCGCATTTCTATACGGCAATCGATTCATGTCGGACCGCATCTCACGCCGCGAAGCCCTGTTGGCAGTGAGCTTGATCTGGATTGCCGCTGGCGCATGTGGAGCGATTCCATTCATGCTCGGGGCAGGCATGTCGGCCCCTGACGCGTTTTTCGAATCCGTCAGCGGCCTCACGACCACAGGCGCAACGGTGGTGACCGACATCGAAGGACGTTTGTCGCGGCCGCTTTTGCTTTGGCGTTCGCTGATTCAATGGCTCGGCGGAATGGGCATCGTCGTATTGTTCGTGGCGGTCTTCCCGAATTTGGGCGCGGGCGGCAAACACCTGTTCCGAGGAGAGGTCCCAGGAACGACCGCCGAAGGGCTGCGGCCCCGAATCGCCGAGACTTCGTTCACTCTGTGGAAGCTCTACGGCGCCTTCACCCTCCTAGAGATCGCTTTGCTCAAGCTCCTCGGCCTCGACCTGTTCGACGCCGTCTGCCACGCGTTCACGACCATGTCGACGGGCGGGTTCTCTACTCTCGACAGCTCGATTGGGGGCTTCAACAGCGCTGCCGTCGAGTATGTGATCGCCTGCTTCATGCTGATTGGAAGCGTTAACTATGGCCTCTACTACGCTCTATTGCGGACGGGAAGCTGGAGGACGCTCGTTCGCAACATCGAGTTCCGATGGTACGTCGCCATCGTGGTCTTCGCGGTGGTGGTGCTCACGGTTCTGAACCTCAGCGTGCATGAAGAGCTCCTGACCTCATTCCGCTACTCGTTTTTCATGGTCGCGACGACCATCTCGTCGACGGGCTACGGCACCGACGACTACAGCGTCTACAGCTCGACGGCACTGACGATCGTGCTCCTATTGATGTTCGTCGGCGGATGCTCCGGCTCGACCGCCGGCGGTATCAAGATCGAGAGAGCTGTGCTCATGGGTAAGCAGGCTATCTCCCAGATTCAGAAGAGTTTTCGGCCCGCGACGGTGCAGCTGGTTCGCATGGGCAAGGTTGCGATCGATACTCAGGTGCTTGCTGACGTCGCGTCCTTCTTTCTGATCTACATGGGGTGCATCGGCTTTGGGTTGCTCTTCGTGACGCTCGTCGAGGGCGTACCGGTGCCGACCGCGTTTGGAACGATGCTGACTTGCTTGTCCAACATGGGCCCCGCACCCTTCCACGTGGGGCCGGACAACTTCGCCGCATATTCGGCGGGTAGCAAGTTGTTCTTTGCGATCGCCATGCTGCTCGGACGATTGGAGTTCTTCACCCTCTTCGCGCTCATCCTGCCTGGGTTCTGGAGACGTTGATGGGCGGTCCGTACAGCATGCCTCCGCCCGGCGAAGAAACCCACGCGCGGCGGCAGATCACCGTCGTCATCCTGCTTCTGTTCGGCATGGTGGCACTCTATCAATTCGAGCAGTTCGCCAAACACGGGTTCGATCCGAGCGGCATGCTCGCCTTTGGCTTCGTCGTCTTGGCGAGCTACACGATTGGCGGGCTCGTCGCTCAGATCCGCTTGCCCCACATCACAGGCTACTTGATTGCGGGCCTCGTGTTCGGCCCTTCGCTTGCTAAAGCCTTGGCCACCTTCGGTCTGCCTGCGCCTTTCGACGAGGGCATTCTCAACGATGAAGTGATCGAGCAACTCAGCTTGTTCGACACCTTGGCAGTTGCCCTGATCGCACTCACGGCGGGCGGCGAGCTCAAGCTCGAGGGGCTCAAAAAGGGAATGCGCGCGATCAGCTCGATCCTCGCGGCGCAGATCGTGTCGATCGGTGTCTTGGTCACCGCATTCTTCTGGCTGATCTCGGGTGCGGTGCCTTACATCGGTCTTCCGGGCGTTCATGGGCTGCCGATGGCGGCCGCCCTGGCCGTGGGCGCGATGGTCGCCTCGGTGTCGTTGGCGACCTCTCCGGCCGCCACGATCGCGGTCATCATGGAGTCGCGGGCCGTAGGCCCAATGACGAGGAACGTCCTATCGGTCGTCGTCCTCAAGGACGTGATCGTCGTGGTGGCGTTTGCCATCGCCCAGGTAGTGCTCGCCCAGGAGATCGGCGTGACGGCGCTAGAGGGCGGCATAGCGGCCTACCTGCTCCAGCACATCGTCTTTTCGATCCTGTTTGGGGCAGTGGTCGTCGGTGGCCTCATGGCGCTCTACATCCGGTACGTCAATCAGGAGCTCCTGATCTTCGTCGTCGGCGTCGTATACCTCGTCGCCTTCATCGCGGCAGAGCTCGATTGGGACCCGGTGTTGGTCTTTCTCGCGGCTGGCTTTGGTGTCACCAATTTTTCGAAGACGGGCCATCGGCTCATCGAAACTGTCGAGCGCCTCTCTCTACCGGTCTACGTCGTCTTCTTTACGCTTGCCGGCGCGAAGCTCCATCTCGGCGAGCTCCAGCAAGTCGCGCTTTTCGCGATGGCCTTGGTCGGCGTTCGCGCGTTCGCGATTTACTCGGGCACCAAGCTAGGCGCCCGGCTCGGAAAGGCCGACGAAGCGACGCGCACCTTTGGATGGATGGGTTTCGTTTCACAGGCCGGTGTTTCGATCCTGCTTGCCGCGATCATTGGAAACACGTTCGGGGAGCTCGGGCGATCGCTAGAAACCTTGATCATCGGCGGTGTCGCGATCAACGAGCTGATTGGCCCGGTGATGTTCAAGATGGGCCTGAGTCTTGGGGGCGAGACCAGCACCGGCCGTGCGTCGCTCGCCCTGACGCGGCACTTGTCGGTGAAACCTCCCTCGATGCGGCCCGATGCCGAGCAAGGCGCACCCAAACAGCTCGAGCCTTGGCCCGAGCACGTCGGCGAGAAAGACCTCTGGGGCGCCCCGCTGCAGACGAAGAGCCCCGAGATCAACAATCGCATGCAGGATCTCGCTGGCGATCTTCAGAGCATCGTTCGCGAGGTGTCGACGGGACCACTCCGAGACTTCCAACTCGACGCGGGTAAGTACCTGCGCGACTTGCGGCGCGAATTCCTTCGTCACCATCGACGGTTGACCGTTCAAGCTCGTGCGGAAGGTGGCACCGAGCGCGACGACTTGGTGACGATGTTGCGTTCCGCGCAATCCGAACTCGCAGCACATTGGCGCGGGATCGTGCTGGGACGATCGGTGACGCTCTCCAAGCTGACGTGGACCCCGGAAACCATCCTCGCCAATGTCGACGGCCTGGTCGACGAATTGCCGGAAATCGTCATCGCTCCCTACGAAGACTTGTCGTACGAGCCGAGAGCGAACGACTCGCTTTGGAAGCAGCTCCGGCGACAGGTTCTTCGCTTGAGACGAGGCTGGCGCAAGGCCTTTGGGCAAACCCCCCCCACGCGTGATGTGCGGCTGCGGTCCTTGGGCCGCTTCCATTTGTCGTATGACGCTCCGGCGCGGCTCGAAGGGTTGGCGGCGCTCTTCGTCGAAGCCGATCGGCATCTTGCGGCTCGGACGCGAAGTCTGTTCGACGGAGTCATCACCGGCTACGACGACATCGTGGACATCTCCACCGATCCGGGCGCAGACCTCGAGAGTCAGCTCGTTCGACTACGGCATGACGTGGAAGACGAGCTTGCGCTGGCGCTCGACGAAATCGTCCGCATCACCGGTGACGGCACTCATCGCGCTGCCAGTGCGCTCGCCAGCGGCTTCGTCCGTATGAAGGAAGACCTACCGACCTTCGGGACCCTCGACTTGTCCACTCGGGAGCGGCGCACGAGTCGTCGCTTCGCGAACCGTATACGGGCGATGGAAACGCTCACCAAGGACGTCGCCAACCTTCGAAAGGCGAGCTCGGCGGAGTACTCCTCGCTGGCGATGGAGCTAGAGCTGCTCGGCCTCGAAGCGCGCATCAAAGACAACGTCGCCGAGTATGTCTTGCGACTGACCAACACGGTGAAGCGCCGCGCGGGCTCCCAAGTCAAACGTGTGAGCGACACGCTTCAGAAAGCGCTGAAGGAGCTGAACACCGAGCTCGAGAGGGACTACTCCGGGGACGAGCTTGCTGCCGCGCTGCGACAAGCCACCGAGGCGACCAGCAAAGCGACGGGTGAAGCCGCCCGCGTGACGACCGAACTCTACCAGGATCTGAGTGACGATACGAAGATCGCGCCTCTGCTCGATACGCTGGTCGACGCCTGCCGCGGTCTCACCCCGCGGTACCGGGTCACCGTCGGTCAGCGCCAGACGGGCGAGTGGCGCCTGCCAACCTCCCTGCCCGAGGTCGAGGTGCCATTTCGAGAAGTGGTGCTCACGTACATCGAGAGCCGTGTGGCGCCCAAGCTGCTGGCAAGCCGCCGCGAGCTTGCGGAACGCGTCCAGCCATTGGCGAACCTGCTGCAAGAGCTCGAGCGGGTGGTCGCCTTCAACGTGGAGCTGGCAACCGCCGAGCTCGAGATCGTCCACGACGAGGCGATCCCCGAAGAGATGCACACCCTGCTCCGCGACATGGTCTACGGCCAACTCGAACGAAGCTACAACTCGCTCGAAGAGATTCGGGCGGAAGCCAAAGGGTGGCCTGCGATGATCGAAACCGAGATGCGCGACGCAGCCCTCGGCACCCTCGAGACGCTTCGCGGCGAGCTCGCCGAGGGCTCGTTCAGTCGGTCGCGCCTCGAAGCCATGCGTCGGGCCGCCAGTGGTCTCCGGATGATGGAAAAGGCGGAGCGGCCCCATCGTATCAAGCGGCTCAAGGCCCAGATTCGTGGCGGGCTTCGCGCACTATTTGGCGAAGAACGGCTCGAGGAGTGGAGCGAGCGTCTCGGTCTGACGGGCGCGTTGCCGACCGAAGAGCTCTCGGCCGGGACATTTGCCGCGCCGGAGGTGGCAGCCGACCTACCGCTGGTGTACCGGCGTCTCTTCGCTGCAGACACGATGGAGGCCGGAGATGTGCTCACCGGCCGAGACGAAGAGATCCGGCGTGCAGAGGCGGTGCTTTCGAGCGAGGTGAGAGGCCGGCTGCGATCCGTCGTGCTGGTCGGCGTCGATGGGGTCGGAAAGGCAGCGGTCTCGAGCGCCATCGTGCGAAGCCGCCGTTGGAAGAACGTGAAGCGAGTGGTGTTCACTGCTCCGGTCACCGTCGCGGACGTCGACGCGATCTTCCAGGACGCGCCCGAAGGTCAGCTGGTCGTCGTCGATGGGCTTCATTGGATGCTGTCGATGGCACCGGGCGGCTTCGACCCACTGCGCCGATTCGTCAAAGGTATCATCGAAGAAGGTGGAAGGCGGCGTTGGTTGGCGCACGGAGCGGTGCTGTTCTGGAATTTCGCCTCGACGGTCGCGCCGCTTCGGGATGCCTTCCCAGAAGTCATCCGACTCGAGCCTTTGAGCCAGCAAGAGCTGCAAGCTGCCGTCATTGCCAGGCACCGCCTGAGTGGTTTCGAGCATTCGTTCGACCGTGGAGAGGGGTCGCCAATTGAGGGCTTGTTCGCGCGGAGCGCCACGCGCATTCGCCGGCCATACGACCAGTACTTCCACGAGCTTCACGAGGCCACAGGCGGTCTCGTGCGCGACTCGCTTCGACTGTGGTTGGCTTCGATCCGGGGCATCCGAGACGACATCGTGCACGTCGGACCGATCCCGGCTTCGTCGTACGCGCGCGTCAGGCGCCTGCCCGACGACATCTTAGTCAACCTCTACCAGATCGCGCGCGAAGGTTGGATGGACGCCGCCGGCCAAGCAAGGCTATTCAGGCTCGATCTCAACACCGCCCAGGCGCAGCTGAGCCGACTCGCGCATCTGGGCTTGCTCGAGGAACGCGATGGCTCCTTCGTGATCGCGGTACACCTACGAGGGGTGCTGGGCCGCGTGTTTGCAGAGCGGGGGTGGGTGCTGTGACATCATCGCTTCGCGGTTCTTGGTTGACGTTTCTCGTAGTCGTGTCGATCGCAGCTCCGGGCGGAGCTCAGCTGGTCGACCCGCCGACTTGGAGGTCGAGCCAGCAGAAGGAAGGCGAAGAGACCCCACCTGCTCCCCAGCAGCCCCCTGAGGCAAGCAAACCCGCCGCCGAGAAGCCCGCTTCCCCCGAACCTGAGACTCGAGCCGATGAGCCTTCTCCGGAGCCGCCGCCCGCAATTGCCAAATCGCGTCCCGGGCCGCCGCCGGTCGAGCAGCCTCCGCCCACCGAGGAACGCAACCCGCTATTGGCTCTCTTCCTGTCACTTCTTGGCGTGGGACTCGTGCTGTTCGTGGCGGAGCGCGCGCGCAGTTGGATCACCGCCAACATTCCTTTGCGACGCGTTTTGGGTGCACTGGTTTTCATCACGCGCCTCGCGGCTCTCGGGCTGCTCATCGCGATCGTCTTGCAGCTCGTCCCCGGAGGTCAGGATTGGATTCTCTGGGCGCTGGCGATCCTAGCTCTGGTCGTCGGGTGGTCGGTCCGCGATCTCTTCGCAGATCTGGTCGCGGGTGGGATCTTGGCCGCCGAGCGCCGTGTAAAGAAGGGTATGTGGGTGTCTGGGGACGGTTTCCAAGGGACGGTCGAAGGACGATCGCTGCGGGCAACGTGGCTGCGCGACGGACAGGGGCATCGACTGACCGTCCCCAATCGAGCAATGGTCGGGGCACCCATGGTGTACGACGCGGGCGCGGATGCGGAGCACGAGGTGGTGGTGCGCCTCGAAGGGTACGACGATGCCGGCAAAGTTCGCATCGCGCTCACCGACGCGATCCTCAGCTCGCCGTGGGTGCTCGCTGGCGCCACGCCGGTGGTGTTGCGCGACCCGGCCGATCCAGTCGTCTGGCGAGTTCGAACCAAGCTCCTCGAACCACGCTTTTCGGTGCATTTCGAGGGAGAGCTGCTCGAACGGGTCGAGGACTTGCTCCGCTACGAACCAGAGGCGGAAGAGCGTGAAACGGTCCCAAGTGAAGCCCCCCCAGGCTAATTGTGAAAAAAACATAGTGTGCGAGAGATTTTCGCTTGTGGTCGAGCGCCCCCGCAGAGAGCGACTGAGAGGTACGTCTGTACCTCGCAGGGAGTGAGCGAGGAGGTAAGCCGGCCACAGGCGAAAAGATCCGCACACTAGATCCAGTCGCGAAGCTCGCCGGTGACGACGCGTGGAGCCTGTTGAAGCTCTTCGATCGTCCTTGCGCCGCATAGCAACATGACCGAACGAAGCTCTCGCTCGATTCGCAGCAAGAAAGAGCGCGCGCCGTCGACGTTGCCTTCGAGGAACGCCTGATAGACGTTGCGCGCGATTCCGGCGCAGCTCGCCCCAAGCGCTATTGCCTTGGCTACATCCATTCCGGTTCGAATGCCGCCGGTCGCGATCGTCGTCATGCCGGCATCGACGCAATACCGAACCGAAGCAGCGGTAGGAATACCCCAATCCCATAGGGCCTCGCCGAGCGCCTGCCCATCACCTTCGGCGCGCAGCGTTTCGACGCCGACCCACGAGGTGCCCCCGGCGCCCGAGGTGTCCGCGTGCCGGATGCCGATCGCCCGAAGCCGAAGGGCAACCTCTCGGCTGATCCCGTTCCCGGTTTCTTTGGCAATGACGGGCACGTCGAGCTCGGACCAGAGGCGCTGGAAAGTCTGAAGGCCTCCGCTGAAATCCCGATCGCCTTCGGGCTGAATCAACTCCATGGCCGGGTTCATGTGCACGCACAGAGCGTCAGCCCCGACATCGGCCAACATCTGGGTGATCTGCTCGGTCGACAGGTCACGTGCCTGAACCACGCCAACGTTGCCAAACAGAAGGACATCGGGCGCGTGCTTGCGCACCTGATAGGTCCAACTCGTCTCCGGCCGCTTCTGCATGGCGCGCTGGCTTCCCAGGCCAAACGCATAGCCGAGCTCGTTCGCAATCGAGGCGAGGGCCTGGTTGATTTCGGCCGCACGCTCGTGCCCGCCGGTCATCGCCGCGATCAACAGCGGCGCGCGAAGGTCCTTGCCAAGCAACCGAACGTGCGTGTCGATCGAATCGAAGTCGGTCTCGGGAAGGGCTTGATGCACGAGCCGTACGCATTCGAGAAGGGTCGTGCGCTGCCGAAACGCGACATCGTCGGTCGCGCACAGATCGAGATGGTCGGCCTTTCTCTGCTCAATATCTGCGGTCATCGCCTTGCTTGCTCGGCAGCGTCCTGCCGTGTACGTAGCTCGGAATAAGGACACTGACACCGTGGCGCAAGCGCAAATGGATATCGAGTCTTGGATGGGAGGCATCCGCCAGCACGTCGACGCCATCCTCCAGCGCTTTTTCGATTGGAAGTGCGAGGAGGCGACCCGGCTTTCACCGGAGGCGATCGAGTTGGTCACGGAGGTCCGCGAGCTCACGATGCGCGGAGGCAAACGGCTACGACCGATCGTCACCGCGGCCGCCTATCGGGCCGCCGGAGGAGCGACCGACGTCAGCCCCACCTTCGAGGTCGGAGCTGCGCTAGAGCTCCTTCAGACGTACTTGCTGATCCACGACGACTGGATGGACGAGGACGATGAGCGCCGGGGAGGTCCCGCCGTCCACTACGCGTTCCAGCAGAAGCACGGGCACGACCATCTGGGCGCGAGCCTCGGGATTCTCGCCGGCGATCTGGCCTCGACCTTTGGCTGGGAGCTTCTGCTTGGCGCTGGCTTTCCCGAAGGGCGGCGAGACGAAGGGTTGGCGCTCTTCGTGAAGATCCAAAAGGAAGTGTTCGCGGGACAGCAACTCGACCTCATGACCGACCAGGATGTCGAGCGCATGCACGACTTGAAGACCGGCAGCTACACGACGAGAGGGCCTGCGGAGCTCGGAGGCCTCCTCGCCGATGCAGACGAGGCGCGCATGAAATCGCTTCGCGCTTGGGCGGGCCCGTTGGGGGTCGCATTTCAGCTGCGAGACGATCTCCTTGGAACGTTTGGTAGCGTCCAACAGACCGGTAAACCCGGTGACGATTTGCGTCACGGGAAGCACAACGCGGTCGTTGCAGCCTTTCGTAGGCTCGGACCGAGCGAGGCGAGCCAAGCGGTGCTCGAGAGCGTCTGGGGATGCGCGGACGCAACGGATGATGAGGTCCGAGCCGCCCACGAAGTGTTGTCCGGCGCGAGGAACGAAGTCGAGGTGAGGCTCGAGGTTTTGGCCGACGAAGCGCGAGGCGCAATAGCGATGAGCCCGTTCGACGAGGATGCCAAGCAACTGCTCGAGGACGTGACGCGACGACTCACCGACCGAGGAGCCTGATGGGTTTTGGTAGAGGCAAGGTCATCCTGCTCGGTGAACATGCTGTCGTTCATGGTTGCCCGGCGATCGCGGTCGGTATCGAACGCGGCGTGACGGCGGAGGCGATGCCGTCGGAACGCGACCTGTTGAGACTCTCGCCGTGGGACTTGGCGCTCGAGCCTGATCCTGCGGGAAGGGAGCCTCTCGAGCGTGCTTTTGCAACCGCGCTCGCTCTCTATCGGGAGCGCCCCTCGCTCGAGGTGAGCGCCCAGGTCGACCTCCCGGCCGGCGCGGGGCTCGGCTGCTCCGCGGCGATCGGCGTTGCGGTCCTCGACGCGATCGACGAGACCCTCGGCATCAAACGGTCGCGAACCGATCTTGCGACCGCAGCGGTCGCCTGGGAGAAGGTCTTTCACGGTAATCCATCGGGGATCGACAACACGATGTCGGCTGTCGGTGGGGTTGCGCTGTATCGAAAGGGCGACGCGCTCCAGCCTTTGCGCTCGAATAAACCATTGCACTTGGTGATCGGCCACAGTGGAGAATCCTCGAGCACCAAAGAGATGGTCGCGTCGGTCGGCAGGCAGCTCGAAAGGGACCGAGAGCGCGTGACCAAGGCGTTCGAAGGCATCGAGGTTCTCGTGCGGAATGCGAAGCTCGCCATCGAGGCTGGTGACCATGTTGCGCTGGGGCAGCTGCTCGACTTGAATCACACGATTCTGAGCTCTCTGATGCTGTGCACCACCAAGCTGGACGACATGTGCCAGACCGCGCGCCAAGCCGGAGCGCTGGGTGCCAAGATGACGGGCGCAGGCGGAGGTGGCTGCATGTTTGCGTTGGCGGCGAAGCGCGATGAAGCGGTGCGGTTGCGCGAGGTGCTCGGAGAAGGCTCGTTCGTCGCGGAGGTGAGCACGTGACAGGCGGTTCGATGGAGGCGAGCGCCCGGGCCTGTGCGAACATCGCGCTCGCCAAGTACTGGGGGAAGGCCGACGTAAAGCGAAACGTCCCAGCCGTTCCGAGCATCTCGCTCACGCTGGACCAGCTCGCGACCGAGACGCGAGTCCGGTTCGACCCCTCGCTGTCATCCGATGTGGTGCGACTCGACGGTAGGCGGGCCACAGAAATGGAAGCGGAGCGGGTGGTGGCCATGCTCGACCGCGTTCGGCGGGAGGCGAGATTGCGTCTGAACGCGCACGTGTCGAGTCACAATCACTTTCCGACGGCCGCGGGTCTCGCGTCGAGCGCCTCTGGGTTTGCGGCGCTTGCCGCCTCGGCTTCGGCCGCTGCTGGGCTTCGGTTCAACGCCCGCCGTCTCAGCGCCTTGGCCAGGGCATCGAGTGCTTCGGCCGCCCGGTCGATCTACGGGGGGTTTGTCGAGCTTCCGGCGGGCAACCGAGGCGATACGGACCTGGCCGCCCGGCCCATCGCGCCCCCCGAGCATTGGAACCTCCGCTTGGTCGTCGCCCTCACCGAGCCTGGCAAGAAGAAGATCAGCTCCACCGAAGGGATGGAACGCTCACGCAAGACGTCGCCCTTTTACGGAGCATGGCTGACCCAGGCGCCCAAGTGGTCGAGGCAAATCAAGCGCGCGATCAAGGAGCGCGACCTCGATACTCTCGGTGCAGCCATGGAGCAGAGCACGCTTGCTTTTCACTGCTGCGCGATCACGTCGGATCCACCGATCATGTACTGGGCTCCGTCGACACTGGCCGCCCTCGCCACGGTTCGCGGGCTTCGCGAGCGAGGCGTCTCGGTTTGGGCGACGATGGACGCCGGTCCGCACGTCAAAGCGCTGTGCGGGATCGGTGACGCAACCCGCGTTCGTCAGGCGCTCGATCGTACCCGGGGCGTGACACGAACGTGGGTCACCAAGCCGGGGCCCGACGTCGAGGTGCATCGGTGACTCCGGTCGGCGCGAGCGCGCCGGGAAAGGCGCTTCTGTGCGGAGAGTACGCCGTGCTCGAGGGAGCACCCGCGGTGGTCGCCGCCGTCGACCGTCGAGTCGTCGTCACTTGGTCCGAGGACTCGATGCAGATGCCCCGAGAGGTCGAAGCCACGCTGCGGCTGGCGCGAGCCGACCTCGGGGCCGTGCCTCGATCGCTGATCGTGGACGCGAGCGATCTGCAACAGGGTGGCGTGAAGCTTGGACTGGGGTCGTCGGCCGCCGCGGCATCGGCGACCGCCGGCGCGGTCTTCGCAACGCGCGGCGGCGACCTCGGTGACGCTGAGACTTTGCGGGAGGCTTTTGCGTGCGCGCTCGAAGGACACGCATCGATCGCACCGCAGGGAAGCGGCGTCGACGTTGCAGCCGCGATCTTCGGCGGATTCCTGAGATTCAGCCGGACGCGGCACGACATCCAAACGCGCGCGCTCCAGCACCCAGACGATCTCGTCATTCGTTTGGTGTGGACAGGGCATGCCGCACGAACCAGTGAGCTCGTCAACAAGGTGCATGCGCTGCGGCGTGACGATCCTGTCGGCTACGGGGCATGCATGGATCGGCTTTCGGAGGTCTCACATCGATTCGCATCTGCCTTCGAGAACGGGGATGCC
>Ga0209567_10000606_pt1 | contig 19548 bp, 17 predicted proteins | sample COG_12_FD_184756 | JGI IMG/M metagenome (GOLD analysis project Ga0209567, IMG submission 184756) | Pelagic marine sediment microbial communities from the LTER site Helgoland, North Sea, for post-phytoplankton bloom and carbon turnover... | ecosystem: Environmental > Aquatic > Marine > Neritic...
CGACGCCGGAGAGGTGGCAGAGCGGTTGAATGCACTGGTCTTGAAAACCAGCAAAGGTTAGTAGCCTTTCGTGGGTTCGAATCCCACCCTCTCCGCCAGAAATCGAATTGGGGCCCTTGTGGCCCCAAGTTTGATATCTCGCCGAGTGTGGTTGAGGATGAGAACCCTGTTCGACGGGTACGGCAGCGAAGCTGCATGCCCGGCCGCGAAGCGGCAATCCCACCCTCTCCGCCAACCTTACCTGCCAGGAAACGACTATGGGCACCACACTGGTTACCGGCTGTAACCGGGGCATTGGCCTCGAACTCGTCAAGCAACTGCGCGAGCGTGGCGACGATGTGATCGGCGTTTGCCGCAGCGCCAGCGATGACCTGCGGGCGACGGGTGTGCGCATCATCGAGAACATCGATGTAGCGAATGGCGACGACGTGCAGAAACTCCGGACTGAACTGGCAGACCAGCCTGTCGACGTACTGATTAACAACGCCGGTATCCTGAGGCGCGACTCTTTCGGCGAACTCGATTACGACGAGATGCTGCACCAGTTCAAGGTCAACACGCTGGGGCCCCTGCGGGTGACCGAAGCCCTCGCCGACAACCTGAACGAAGGCTCGAAAGTAGCCATCGTGACGAGCCGTGTCGGCTCCATCGACGACAACAGCTCGGGCGGTAACTGGGGCTACCGGACGTCGAAAACTGCCGTCAACATGGTCGGGACCAACCTCATGCATGAATTCAGACCGCGCGGCATCGCGGTCGTCCTGCTCCATCCCGGGCTCGTTGCCACAGACATGACGGGCGGCACGGGCATCACCGCCGCCGAGTCGGCGCGGGGCCTCATCGAGCGCATAGACGAGCTGAACATGGAGAACTCCGGGAGCTTCTGGCACGCCGAGGGCTACGTATTGCCCTGGTAGAGGGGCTTGAAATCAACGACAGCACCCTGATCTCTCGGTGGATAATGCTAGAATCCGGAACCCTGGACCCTTAGGAGCTGCAAGCATGCAAGACAACCTGAACCCCATGTCGACCCCGGCCTACGCGGTCGAGACTCGCGCTGAATTCATCTGGAAGTGCTACGCCCATGTTGTGGTCGCTATCCTGGCGTTCGCCGCGATCGAGGTCTACCTGTTCTCGTCCGGAGTTGCCGCTGCTATCGCCGCGCCGATGATGAACAACTGGTTGCTCGTGCTCGGCGCGTTCATCCTCGTCGGAATGGGCGCAACTCACCTCGCTCACCGGCTCGAGTCGAAGACGTCGCAGTACGCTGCATTCGCCGTGTTCGTGGTCGCCGAAGCGCTGATCTTCGCGCCGATGCTCATGGTCGCGATTATCAAGGATCCGAGCGGCAGCATGATCGAGAGCGCCGCGGGCGTGACGGTCCTGGGTTGTATCGGGTTGATCGCCACGGCCATGATCACGCGCAAGGACTTCTCGTTCCTGCGCGGTATCCTCGTCTGGGCCGGCATGCTGGCGCTGATCGGAATCGCCTCTGCGCTGATCTTCGGCTTCCAGATGGGCACCTGGTTCTCGCTGGCGATGATCGGTCTGGCCGGTGCCGCCGTCCTGTATGACACGTCGAACATCATCCATCATTACCCGGCCGACAAGTACGTCGCCGCGTCGATGGCGCTGTTCGCGTCGATCGCGATGATGTTCTGGTACGTGCTGCGGCTGTTTATGAGCCGCGACTGATCTCGGTCTTACCCGCCATATAAGGCTGCAGAACAGACGGTATGCGGATGCTGCCGTCCTCGTTCTGGTAGTTCTCCATCACGGCAATTAGTGCCCGCCCGGCGGCTACGCCCGAACCGTTCAGCGTGTGGATGAGTTCGGGCTTGCCGGTCTCCGGATTGCGGTAACGCGCCTGCATGCGCCGCGCCTGGTAGTCGTTGTAATTGCTACACGACGAGATCTCGCGATATTTCTGCTGCCCGGGCAACCAGACCTCGATATCGTAGGTCTTGGTCGAGCCGAAGCCGATGTCACCCGAGCACAGGATCACGGTGCGATACGCCAATTCGAGTTTCTGCAGGATTACCTCGGCATGGCCCGTCAGTTCCTCGAGTGCGGCGTCCGACTTCCCCGCCTCGACAAACTGCACGAGTTCGACCTTCTCGAACTGGTGCTGGCGGATCATGCCACGCGTATCCTGCCCGTGTGAGCCGGCCTCCGACCTGAAACACGGCGTGTGTGCGGCGTAGCGTACGGGCAGGTCGGCAAAGTCGAGTATCGAGTCACGGGCGAGATTCGTCACGGGTACCTCGGCCGTCGGGATCAGGTAGAACGGCGTCTCCGACGTGGTCTTGAAGAGGTCCTCCTCGAATTTCGGCAACTGCCCCGTGCCCACGAGAGCCTGTGACTGCACGAGATAAGGCACATAGGTTTCTTCGTAGCCGTGTGCGCTCGTGTGCGTATCCAGCATGAACTGGATCAGCGCACGCTGCAGGCGTGCGAGATCACCACGCATCACGGCGAAGCGGGCCCCCGAGATGCGACTTGCCGACTCGAAATCCAGCATCCCGAGCGACTCGCCGAGATCGATATGATCCCTGGGCTCGAATCCGAGTTCGGTCGGTTCGCCCCACCGACGTACTTCGGTGTTGTCCTCTTCGCTATTACCCGTCGGGACTTCGTCCGCGAGCAGGTTCGGTAAACCGAGCTCGATGTCGCGCAGCTCCGCCTGCAGTTCTGCAAGCTCGGCTTCATTGCTGTCGAGCTTGTCGCCGAGATCCTTGACCGCAGCCAGCAACGGCTCGATGTCTTCGCCCTGCGCTTTCGCCTTGCCGATACTCTTGGCGCTCGCATTGCGGTCGCTGCGAAGCTTCTCGGTTTCCACCTGCAGATCCTTGCGACGCTCCTCGAGCGCGAGGTAAGCCCCGGTATCGAATTCGAAACCACGGCGGGCAAGATTAGCCGCCACGTCGGCGGCGGACTGGCGGAGTAACTTGGGATCAATCATTGTTGTCGTCTGGTGGTCTTTGTTTGCGGTTACGGCGCTCGATCTCGTCGAGCTTCTCGCGGATCCGAATCTCGAGACCGCGAGGCACGGGATGATAATACTTAACCGGGCTCATGTCGTCGGGGAAGTACTTTTCACCGGCCGCCAGCGCGCCCTCCTCGTCGTGCGCGTAGCGGTAATTGTCACCGTAACCGAGGTCTTTCATAAGGCGCGTCGGAGCATTCCTGAGATGCATGGGCACCTCGAGCGAGCCCTTGTCGCGCGCATCGCTCATGGCTGCCTTGGTAGCCTTGTATACGGCATTGCTCTTCGGCGCGCAGGCGAGATAGACGACGGCCTGTGCCAGCGCGAGTTCGCCCTCGGGGCTGCCGAGACGCTCGAGCACTTCCCAGGCATTCAGCGTCAGCTGCAGGCTACGCGGATCCGCGTTGCCGATATCCTCCGAAGCGACCCGGATCATACGCCGCGCGATGTACAGCGGGTCACAACCGCCGTCGAGCATGCGCATGAGCCAGTACAGCGACGCATCAGGATCCGACCCGCGTATTGACTTGTGCAAGGCCGAAATCTGGTCGTAAAAATACTCGCCCTGCTTGTCGAAACGTCGCCGGCCGCCCGATGCGACCTCGGCCACGGTCGCGGGCGTTATGTGACCGTCCTCTGCGAGGTCCGCGGCCAGTTCCAGCACGTTCAATGCCCGGCGTGCATCGCCGTCCGCCGCCGCCCCGATTACCTGCACGGAGTCGTCCGCGATCGTGTAGCGACCGCCCAGGCCGCGCTCGTCGTCTGCCAGGGCTCGCCTGAGCACTGCCACCAGGTCTTCCTCGGTGAGAGCCTTCAGCACGTACACGCGTGCCCGTGACAGCAGCGCGTTGTTGAGTTCGAATGACGGGTTCTCGGTCGTCGCGCCGATGAAGGTCAGCGTGCCATCCTCGACGAACGGCAGGAACGCGTCCTGCTGCGACTTGTTGAACCGATGCACTTCGTCCAGGAACAGCACGGTCCCACGGTTTCGCATCTGTCGATGCTGCTCGGCCTCGGCCACGGCGCTGCGGATGTCCTTGACGCCGGCCATGACCGCCGACAGCGCGATGAAGTGCGAATCGGTCGTTGCTGCGATCAGGCGTGCGAGCGTCGTCTTGCCCGTGCCCGGCGGACCCCAGAACACCATTGAATGCGCCCGTCCCTGCTCGATCGCGCGCAGCAACGGCTTACCCTCTTCGAGCAGATGACGCTGGCCGGAGAACTCCGCCAGCGATGCGGGCCGCATACGGTCGGCAAGGGGCCGCTCGTTGTCGACAGCGATTTGTTCGGCGAATAGATCAGTCAATTGAGTCAGTCAACTCACGGGCCGGCGTCGCGCGCCAGGTACCACTCCTCGATTCGCAGGCTCCACCCGCCAAGGCCCGTCAAAGCAACGGCAAGACCTGCGATTATACCGGCTGCGTTCGCGCCGATGTCGATCCAGTCGGCCGTCCGATAGCCAACCATGAGCTGGCAAAACTCTACAAAAAGACCGAAGAGCATGAGGCCGCCACCGACCCACCAGTACGAACGCGGGCGATACAAGCCCGCGAACCAGACAGCCAGTACGAAGAAGGTCAGGCCATGCAGCCACTTGTCGGCATGGGCAATCCACGACAGCGCACTGGCTTTGTCACCGAAGAGCCAGGCGACGGGCATCAGCGTGGCGGCGAGAACGGAGATGATTAACAGGATACTGGCGATGCGCCAGTGGCGCGCGTGCGGCAATGGCAACATTCAGGGCGCCGAATCGTCGGCCACTAATGGTACGCCGACCAGGTCCGCATCGTCGGGAACGACGAATTCGAACTGCATCGCATCGACGGGTTCGTTGACCACGACGTCGTAGAGCGCGACGAGCGTCGTCTGCTCGAGGTTGTCGAAGAACACCATGCGGCTGAGCTGGCCGTCGTAGAAACCCAGTTCCAGGCGCATGAAGCCACTTGAGTCGTCAACGGGCCGCATGCGCACCCAGGTGGTGCCGTTCTCGACCGCGCTGCCGTCGAACCGGAACTGTTCCAGGGCCTCGCTCGAACCGCCGAGCAACAGTGCCGGCGTATTGTCCAGGGCCTCGGCCTGTGGCTTGACCGTGACCTGGGCGAGGTCGACGTCATAACTCCAGATATTCAGTCCGTCGGCGACCAGCCATTGCTCGTAGGGCTCGGAGTAGGTCCAGCGAAATTTCTCTGGCCGTTCGATCTCCAGCGTGCCGCTCGTCGTTTCGACGACAGCGCCCTGGGCATCGACCAGCGACTGCTCGAAGCGTCCCTGCAATGTAATGACGTTCGTTACGAAGTCGTCGACGAGTTTCTCGCCGGCAGCGTCGACAGCAGGCTCTGCATACGTCAGCTCGAAAGCGACCGCCACCAGCAGCAGCGAATAGATTGTCTTCTTCATAAACCGGTTCCGGCTTGTCCGTTTGCCATCAGTCCTCGGCAGCCGACTTCGGCACCAGGATTTCACGGGTGCCATTCGGCTGCAGAGGCCCTACCAGACCGGCCGCTTCCATCGACTCAACCATCCTCGCGGCCCGGTTGTAGCCGATCTTGAGACGCCGCTGAACGCCCGATATCGACGCTTTGCGGGTGTCCATGACAACTTGCACGGCCTGGTCGTAGAGCGGGTCCTGCTCGGCGTCCGCACTATCGCCCTGCGCCTTGTCAATGCCAGCCAGTCCTGGTGTTGGACCCGACGGACCTTCGAGAATTTCATCAATATAACGGGGCGAGCCGGTCTTTTTCAGGTGCCGTACCACGCTGTGGACCTCGTTATCGGCCACGAAAGCGCCGTGAACCCGGACGGGCAGCGACGTGCCCGGCGGCAGGTACAGCATGTCCCCGTGGCCCAGGAGGTTCTCGGCGCCCTGCTGGTCGAGGATCGTACGCGAATCCACGCGGGCCGAAACCTGGAACGCGATACGCGTCGGTACGTTCGCCTTGATCAGGCCCGTGATGACGTCGACCGACGGGCGCTGTGTCGCGAGGATCATGTGGATGCCCGAAGCACGGGCTTTCTGGGCCAGGCGCGCGATGAGCTCTTCGACCTTCTTGCCGACAATCATCATCATGTCGGCGAGCTCATCGATGATAACGACGATGAACGGTAGCGGCGTCAGCGTCGGGTGTTCGATCGGTTTCTCCTCATCGAACAGGTCGGGCGGCGTAAACGTCGGGTCCCTGATCGGGTCGCCCGCATCGATCGCTTCGCGCACCTTGCGGTTGTAGCCGCCGATGTTGCGCACGCCGAGTGCCGACATCAGACGGTAACGGCGGTCCATTTCGGCAACGCACCAGCGCAGCGAATTGGATGCTTCCTTCATGTCGGTAACGACCGGTGTCAGCAGGTGCGGAATGCCCTCGTACACCGACAGCTCGAGCATCTTGGGATCGATCATGATCAGGCGCACCTGCTCGGGCTGCGTCTTGTAGAGGATGCTGAGCACCATCGCATTGATTGCGACTGACTTGCCCGACCCGGTCGTGCCCGCGATGAGCAGATGCGGCATGCGCGCCAGGTCGGCAACCACCGAATTGCCGCCGATGTCCTTGCCGAGCGCCAGCGTGATGGGCGACGCCATCTCGTCGTACTGGCGCGATTTCAGGATTTCACCCAGCGTCACGAGCTGTCGAATCTCGTTCGGAATCTCGAGGCCGACAAACGACTTCCCGGGAATAACCTCGACGATGCGCACGCTGACCACCGACAGCGAACGCGCCAGGTCTTTTGCGAGGTTCGCGATCTGGCTGACCTTCACGCCGGGTGCGGGATCGAGCTCGAACCGGGTGATCACGGGTCCTGGCGACACGGACTTCACCTCGACATCAATATTGAAATCCTTGAGCTTGAGTTCGACGAGCCGGGACATCGCCTCCAGCGAGTCCTTCGAATAGCCCTGTTTCTGCTCGGGCGGATCGTCGAGCAACGACAGCGGCGGCAGCTCGCCCGTGGCCGCGGGTTCGAACAGCGGCACCTGGCGCTCCTTCTCGGCGCGCTCGCTCTGCTCGAGGGCGGGCATCACCGGTTCGATGCGCGGCTTGGCGCGTTTGGCCTTGAGGATCTTCTTGACCTTGACGATGTCCTGCCGGGCCGCCGCCTGGCGGCGCCCTTCGGCCCTGTCTCGCAGCTCGCCGACCTTGACCTTGGTCTTTTCGTAGCCGACGAGGCACCAGTGGCCGATGCGGTCCATGACGTCGATCCACGAGATGCCGAGAAACAGCGATACCGAAGCCACCCAGAGGCAAAACAACAAGGTGCTCGCGCCAAGCAGCTTCATCACGCTGACGAGGCTCTCGCCGACCGCCTTGCCGATGATTCCGCCGGCGGAACTTGAAAATTCGGCCCCGGAGAAGTGCAGCGTCGAGAGTGCGCAGCTTGTCACAAGCGTTGCGAGGAACCCGCTGAAGCGCAGTGCGAAGTCCAGCTTCGTCAATTCGATCTGGGTCTTCTGCTCGCGATACAGCATCCAGCCGAAGAAAAAGACCATGACGGTGAACAGGTAGGCAGGGCGGCCGAACGTGAAGAACAGGGCATCGGCGATCCACGCGCCGACGCGGCCGACACCGTTTTGAATCGTCGTTACCGTCGTTGCCTGCGTCGGGCCCGGATCACTCGGGCTGTAGGTGAACAGCGCGTACCACAGAATCAGCGCAAGCGCGCCAAACAGGTACAATGCGCCCTCGCGCAGCGCGCGGTGCACCTGTAACGACAATCCGGATTCGGGCTGTTTCGCTTTTGCCACTCTTGCCATTGAGAATCTGTTTTCCCTACACTTGGACGCACCGACCCGCATAAAGCTTGCCCGCGCCATTACCCTTGAAAGCCGTCATCGGGACCGCATTTCGAGGTTCTGCGCGGGCAGATCGTTATAACGTCATATTACGGACAAATTATACATGAGTGATTTGAAACATTGCCGGGTTCTGATCCTGGGCTCCGGGCCGGCGGGCTACGCCGCTGCCGTGTACGCGGCGCGCGCCAATCTTAACCCGGTCATGGTCACAGGCATCGAACAGGGCGGCCAGCTCATGACAACGACCGATGTCGATAACTGGCCCGGCGATGTCGAGGGTTTGCAGGGCCCCGAACTGATGGACCGGATGCTGCGCCATGCCCAGCGCTTCAACACGGAAGTCATCAACGATCACATCAACAAGGCGGACCTGTCACAGCGACCGTTCCGCCTGGATGGCGATTACGGCAGCTACACCTGCGACGCGTTGATCATAGCGACCGGTGCGACGGCCATGTATCTCGGCCTGCCGTCCGAGGAGGCCTACAAGGGCCGCGGCGTGTCAGCATGTGCAACCTGTGACGGCTTCTTCTATCGCGACAAACCCGTAGCCGTCATCGGCGGCGGCAACACGGCCGTCGAAGAAGCCCTCTACCTGAGCAATATCGCGTCGAAGGTCACGGTCGTGCATCGCAGGGACGAACTGCGCGCCGAGAAAATCCTGCAGGATCACCTGTTCGAGAAAGAGCGCGAAGGAAAGGTCGAGATCCAGTGGGATCATGTGCTCGACGAGGTCCTTGGCGACGACGCAGGCGTTACGGGCGTTCGGCTGCGAAGTACCAAAGACGAAGATGCAACAAAAGCCGTCGAGGTCGACGGTGTCTTCATCGCCATTGGCCACAAGCCGAATACCTCTCTGTTTGACGGCCAGCTCGATATGAAGAACGGCTACATCATCGTGAAGTCCGGTATCGCGGGCGATGCAACCGCGGCGAGCGTCCCCGGTGTCTTTGCGGCCGGCGACGTTGCCGACCAGGTGTATCGCCAGGCAATCACGTCGGCCGGCGCCGGTTGTATGGCGGCGCTCGACGCCGAAAAATTCGTCGACGCGCTCGACAAAGCTGCGACGGACGACGCCGCCGCCTGACAAACGGGGGGCCCTGATGCAGGTCACCGTCCACGACCGCATCGCCGACATTTCGGCCGATGACTGGAACCTCCTCTGCGGAGACCGCTACCCGTTCCTGCGCCATGAGTTCCTGTGTCTCGCCGAGGAAACACACTGCGTCGGGCCCGAGAGTGGCTGGTTGCCCCGCCACCTGACGATCGGGAATCCAGGCGAGCTGCGTGCCGCCATGCCGTTGTATGAGAAGCACAACTCCTGGGGAGAGTTCGTGTTCGACTGGGCCTGGGCGAATGCCTACAACCAGGCGGGCCTGGACTACTACCCGAAACTGGTTTCAGCCATCCCCTTTACTCCCGCCCCTTGCCACAAGCTCTTGCTGGCGGCAGAAGACGATGAAGAGGCCGCGAAAGGCCTTTTACAGGCTGCGGTCAAGCTGGCCGTGGACACCGAGTGCTCATCCTTCCACCTGCTGTTTCCGGCGCCGGAGGAAGTACCTCTGCTCGAGTCGGCCGGGTTGCTGGTTCGCAAGGACTGCCAGTTTCACTGGCACAATCGCAACTACGAGGGTTTCGATGATTTCCTCGCCACTTTTACGGCCGCCAAGCGGAAGAAGGCGAAGCGCGACCGACGCCGCGTCCGTGAGCAGGGTATCCGTTTCAGGCGAATCCGCGGCGGTGACATGACGGCCGCCGACTGGTCTACCGTTCACGGGCTGCTCAGTCGCACATTCATGCAGCGGGGCTCCCTGCCCTATTTCAACGAGGCGTTCTTCGTTGCGCTCGGCAGCGCGCTCCCGGACGCGCTCCTCGTGATCCTCGCCGAAAAAGACGATCAGACCGTGGCCACTGCCGTTTTTTTCGAGAGTGACACAGTGCTCTACGGACGGTACTGGGGAAGCGACGGCCACTACGATGCCCTGCACTTCGAGACCTGCTATTACCAGGGCATCGAATATTGCATCGACGCGGGCAAACAGGTGTTCGAGCCCGGGACCCAGGGGGAACACAAGATCAGCCGCGGCTTCGCCCCGGAAACGACCTGGTCCGCGCACTGGCTCGCGCATCCGGAGTTCGCCAATGCGGTCAGCCGCTACCTCGACGAGGAAGCGCGGCATGTCGACCGCTATATGGATGCGATCGAATCGCGCACGCCGTACAAGGCGCGCGAGGAAGAAGAATGAGCCGCGTCGCCTGGCTCAGCCCTGGCGACCCGCCCGACGCATTTCCGCCAGTCGAGACCGCCCTTGGCGAACCCGACGGTCTGCTGGCCGCGGGCGGCGACCTGACCACGGCGCGACTGCTGTATGCCTATCGCAACGGGATCTTCCCGTGGTACGACGAGGGCCAGCCATTGCTGTGGTGGTCACCCGATCCGCGCTGCGTAATCCGCCCGGGGGATCTGTATCTTTCGCGCAGGACGAGGCGCTACATCCGCCAGTCGGCCGTCGAGGTTCGATTCAATACGGCCTTCGGCGAGGTGATACGCGCCTGCGCCGGGCCCCGGCGGTCCGAACAGGGCACCTGGATTACGCCGGACATGATCCACGCCTATGAAGAACTGCATGCCGCTGGATGGGCGCATTCCATCGAGATCTGGCTCGGCGATTCGCTCGTTGGCGGCCTTTATGGAATCGCCATTGGGCGCGCGTTTTTCGGTGAATCCATGTGGAGCGAAGCACCCAATGCCTCGAAGGTCGCCCTGCTCGCGCTGTCGCGCCTCATGGACTCGGGCGACCTGGGCATCCTCGACTGCCAGGTACTGTCCAGCCATCTTCTGGCGCTCGGGGCCAAAGCGATCCCGAGAGACCAATTCATCGCTCTGTTGCAGCCACTGTGCGAGCCCGCCTGCCAGTTCGAAAACTGGCCTGCGGACACCCTGTCGGCTGCTGACTTATTGGCGGAATGAGCCTTTATTGCGTTGCAATACCGGGACCGTTTCTGCACAATTCGCGAGCCTTTTAGTACTAGAGAGAAACCCTTGGCGAAAGAAGAAGCCATTCAGATGGAAGGCGTCGTTACCGAGACGCTGCCCAACACGACCTTCCGGGTAGAGCTGGAGAACGGTCACGTCGTGACCGCACACATCTCGGGGAAGATGCGGAAGAATTACATCCGTATTCTGACCGGTGACAGCGTTACCGTAGAACTGACGCCCTATGACCTGAGCAAGGGTCGCATCGTCTATCGCGGCCGCTAACTCTCCGGCAGGTGCTCGAGCTCCTTGAGTGCCGGCTCCGCATTCAATTTCAGATTGTCGTCCTCACCCAGCGTAATCTTCACATGACCACCTTCGGCGAGGCTTCCGAATAACAGCTCTTCGGCCAGCGGCCGCTTGATCTGTTCCTGGATCACGCGCGCCATCGGACGCGCGCCCATCTTCGGATCGTAACCACGCGAGGCGATCCACTCACGAGCCTCGTCATCGAGTTCCAGGGTAACGTCGTTGTTGCCCAGCTTGGCCTCGAGTTCGACCACGAGCTTGTCGACGACACGCTTGATCGATTCGATGTCCAGCGGCGCAAACTGGATAATCGTGTCCAGCCGGTTGCGGAACTCGGGCGAGAAGCGTTTCTTGATGATCTCCATACCATCGGAGGTGTGATCCTGCCGCGTGAACCCGATCGACGCGCGGCTCATCTCTTCTGCCCCGGCATTCGTAGTCATTACGAGGATCACATTGCGGAAATCCGCCTTGCGGCCGTTGTTGTCTGTCAGCGTGCCATGGTCCATTACCTGCAGCAGCAGGTTGAACACTTCGGGATGCGCTTTCTCGATCTCGTCGAGCAGCACAACGGCGTGCGGGTTCTTGCTCACGGCCTCGGTAAGGAGCCCGCCCTGGTCGAATCCGACATACCCCGGCGGCGCACCGATTAGCCGCGATACCGTATGGCGTTCCATATACTCGGACATGTCGAAGCGAATCAGCTCGACGCCCATGAGCATGGCCAGCTGCCGGGTTACCTCGGTCTTGCCGACCCCGGTTGGCCCCGCGAACAGGAACGCACCGATCGGTTTCTCGTCTTCCCTGAGCCCGGAGCGCGACATCTTTATTGCGCTGCCAAGCGCTTCAATCGCGCGATCCTGGCCAAAGATCGTCAAGCGCAGATCGCGCTCGAGTGTGCGCAGCACGTCCCTGTCCGATGCGGACACGCTCTTCGCAGGAATTCGCGCCATCTTGGCGACGATGTTCTCGACCATCTCCACGGTAACGCGATCGCCGCGCTCGGCTACCGGTCGCAGTCGCAGGTTGGCGCCCGCCTCGTCCATGACATCGATGGCCTTGTCGGGCAGATGGCGGTCGTTGATATGCCTTGCCGAGAGCTCGACGGCTGCCTCGAGCGCCGCCGTATCATAGTGAATGCCATGATGTTCCTCGAAACGCGACTTGAGCCCGTTGAGGATCGCCACGGTTTCAGGAATGCTCGGCTCGGGAACGTCAATCTTCTGGAAGCGCCGTGCGAGTGCGTGGTCTTTTTCGAATATGCCACGGTATTCGGAGTAGGTAGTTGACCCGATGCAGCGAATCTCGCCATTTGCGAGCACGGGCTTGATCAGGTTACTCGCGTCCATGACGCCGCCTGAGGCTGCGCCTGCGCCGATCACGGTGTGAATCTCGTCGATGAACAGGATCGCACCGGGATCCTCGCGAATCTCCGCGATGACGCCCTTGAGACGTTTCTCGAAGTCACCCCGATACTTGGTGCCGGCGATCAGCGTGCCCATGTCGAGCGCATAGATTGTGCTGTCGCGCAGGACCTCTGGGACGCGTTCCTCGGTAATCATGCGCGCCAACCCCTCGGCAAGCGCCGTCTTGCCCACGCCCGCTTCACCCACGTAAAGAGGGTTGTTCTTGCGGCGTCGACACAGGATCTGCACAGTCCGTTCGATTTCGAGTTCGCGCCCGATCAGCGGGTCGATCTTGCCCTGGATCGCCTGTTCATTGAGGTTCGTCGCATACTGTTCCAACGGCGATGCCTCGGCCTCTGATTCCGAATCGATCTGCGTCTCACCTTCGCTTTCGGCGCCCTCCCCGGGCACCTGCGGCATGCCATGCGAAATGTAATTGATGACGTCGAGTCGCGTAATGTCCTGCAGATTCAGGAAATACACAGCCTGTGACTGCTTCTCACTGAAAATGGCGACGAGTACGTTGCTGCCCGTAACCTCCTTCTTGCCGCTGGACTGCACGTGAAAGACGGCGCGCTGCAGAACGCGCTGGAAGCCAAGCGTCGGCTGCACGTCCGTATCGTCTTCCTCGGGCAGGCGCGGGGTCTGCTCGTCGATACACTCCGTCAACTGGCGCCGCAGTTCCGGGATGTTCGCATTACAGGCCTTGAGGATCTCGTGCACCTTCGGAATATCGAGCAGTGCAAGCAGCAGGTGCTCGACCGTCATGAACTCATGACGGTTGTCCCGGGCCCGCTGGAACGCCTCGTTTAAACAGAATTCAAGCTCGCTACTGAGCATCAGATCGCCTCGTTAACCAATCAGGTTTCTTCCATAGTACAGAGCAAAGGGTGCTGGTGCTGCTTGGCGATGCCCATGACCTGCGCCACCTTGGTCTCCGCGATTTCGAAATTGTAGACACCGCACACACCCTTGCCCTTGGTATGCACTTCCAGCATAACCTGCGTCGCCCGCGTGCGTTCCATGCTGAATACGGTTTCCAGGATATCCACAACGAACTCCATCGGCGTGAAATCGTCATTGATCAGGACCACCCGGTACAACGGCGGTTGTTTGAGCTTGGGACGCGCCTCCTCGACCGCGAGGTCATGGCTGTCATTACGCTCTTCGCGTGGTCGCTTTTCACTCATCGGCTTTCAGGTTCGCGCGGACAAAACAGTCAGAAAATGAATTTGCGGCCGGATATGAGAATTTCAATATCCGGCCTTTGTGCCGAATATTATATATGGGCCTGTTAATGCGTGTATATCATTGCTAAATAGGGTATTTTTCGCTTTAACCCGTATCACAGGGCGGTTGCGTTAGTAGTAAGGTCAATACGCGGTTCAGCCCCAGGCAAGACATGATCAGCAAAGCCAATTGGTCCGATTTTTCGAAGTTCGACGGCGGCACTGCGCTGTCGGCGTTGAACCGGCTGTTGCCCCCCTGGGTGAGCCTGTTGCTCGTCATTGCAATTGGCTGGCAGATCGCGAGGATCGTCTGGCTCCTCGTACCCGGTCCCGCCGCTGGCGACAGCATCGATGTTCCGATGTCGGCTGCGCCGACCAGCGTAGAGTCGGCGACATCGACGGACGTGACGGCCATCGCCAATGCCCACATGTTCGGTGTGGCCGATGTCGAGGATACGCCGGTGCTGGCAATCCCCGAGGCCGACGAGAACCTCGACGATACTCGCCTGACGAACCTGACCCTGAAAGGCACGGTGGCGTCGGCGCGACCCGAGTTCTCGGTCGCGATCATCTCCGATGGCAATGACGAGGAAAGGGTTTACGCCATCGATGAGCAGATCGGTTCCAGTGCCAAGCTGCACGCCGTCTATGCAGACCGCGTCGTACTCAACGAAAGCGGCAAACTGACCAACCTGAAGCTGCCAAGGGAATTCCCGACCAGCCAGCCCAACTCCATACGCCGTACGGCGACCACAAGGCGGCAGACGCCGAAGAACAGTATCCAGTCGGTCGTGTCGAACAATCTCTCGAACCTGGCCGATGTGATCCGGCCAACACCCTATTTTGTGAACGGCCAGCAGAGCGGCTATCGTGTATATCCCGGGAGGAACCGGCAGCAGTTCGCTGCACTCGGCCTGAGACCCGGCGACCTGATCAAGGATATTGACGGACAGTCTTTGACAGACCCCACGCAGGCAATGCAGGTATTCCAGTCGCTTGGAACCGCGGACCAGGTAACCGTTACTGTCGAACGCAACGGACAGCCAGAGACAATTGTTTTGAAAACCAGTCAACTCGACATAGGTAGCGAGCAAACCAAATGACCAAGAGAATTCCAGCCGTTAGACACGGGTCCCTCCGACTGTTGCTGGCGGCTGCCGCGCTCTTCGTTGCGGCGCTTGGCTGGGCACAGCAGCAGCAAAACGTGTCGCTGAACTACAAGGATGCGGATATCCGCAAAGTGGTCGAAGCGGTAAGCGAAGTCACAGGCAAGAACTTCATCCTCGATCCGCGGGTTTCCGGCAAGGTCACGCTGCTTTCCGCTACACCGATGTCACCCGACGCCTTCTACGAGGCATTCCTGTCTATCCTGCAGGTTCATGGTTACGTAGCGATTTCCAGCGGCGATCTCATCAAGATCCTGCCGGACGCGACGGCACGGCAGTTTGCCGGCCCCCTTGGGACCAGCGGTGCCGCCGGTCCCGATGACCTGGCAACACAGGTTATCCAGGTGCAAAACATCGGCGCGACACAACTCGTGCCGATACTTCGACCGCTGATTCCGCAATACGGCCATCTCGTCGCGCACGCCGGGTCGAATATGCTGATCATCTCCGACCGCGCCGCCAACGTGGCGCGCCTGGTCAGCATTATCCGCCGCATCGACCAGGCGAGCGACGAAGACATCGAGGTCGTGCCGCTCGAACATGCTTCTGCGGCGGAGATCGTGCGCATCATGACCGCCCTGACGCAGGGCGCGCGAGCGGATGGCGTGCCCGCGACAACGAGCCTTGTTGCCGATGCGCGAACCAACAGCGTTCTGATTGGCGGCGACAAATCCGATCGACTGCGCATGCGCACCCTGATCGCGCATCTCGATACGCCCCTCGAGGAGGGCGGCGATACGCAGGTGCGCTACCTGCGGTATGCGGACGCCGAAGAGCTATCCACGAAGCTGCAGACACATTTCTCGGGCCAGGCCCAGGGCGCAGCCGCGGCCGCGGGTGCGACTGGCGGCGCGACCGGCGACGCGGTCAGCGTCTGGGCTGACACGCAAACCAACGCTCTCGTCGTCAATGCACCACCCAAGATGATGCGCTCGCTCATGCAGATCGTCGACAAACTCGACATTCGTCGGGCACAGGTACTCGTCGAAGCCATCATTGTCGAAGTCATAGCAGACAAGACGGCCGAGTTGGGTGTTACCTGGGCGATCCGCGATGAAGATGGCTCCAATACGCCGATTGCGGTCACGAATTTCCCGGATTCGGGCGCCGGCGTCGTCCAGCTTGGCAGCGCGATCGGTGGCGACGGTACCACCGACGTCGGCGGCCTGATCGGCTCGGGTGTGACCATCGGTGTCGGAAGTATCAACGATTCGGGCCTGAGTTTTGCCGCGATTCTCACCGCGCTGGAAGGAGCAGCTGATACCAACATCATCTCCACACCGTCGATCGTCACCACCGACAACGAGGAAGCCAGCCTCAACGTCGGCCAGGAAGTTCCATTCGTAACGGGCTCGTTTTCGAACACGGGCAGTGTCGGCGGTGCCGTCAACCCGTTCCAGACGATCAATCGCGAACAGATCGGCGTCAAGCTCACGATTACGCCGCAGATCAACGAGGGCGACTCCTTACTGCTCAAGATCAACCAGGAAATCTCCAACATCGCGCAGTCGGCCGAAGGCGCGGTTGACCTGATTACCAACGAGCGCATCATCGAGACCACGGTTATCGTCGATGACGGCCAGATCCTGGTGCTTGGCGGCCTGCTCGAGGACGTGTTGCGCGAGAGCGAACAACGAGTGCCCTTTCTCGGCAGCATCCCCGGACTCGGTGCCCTGTTCCGCACTCGAACGACCGACAAGGTCAAGACCAACCTGCTCGTGTTCATCCGACCAAAGATCCTTCGTGATGCGGCCACCGTCACGAGCGAAACGAATGCCAAGTACAACTACATACGCGAAGTACTGCGCCAGAGCGAAGGTGATGGCATACAGCTAATGCCCAAGGAAGACCATTTCTCGTTGCCACCCTTTGAGGAAGCCGACAGATCGAAACCAACAGCTGAAGACGGCGAAGAGTAGGCACTTATTCGATGGAAGCCGAGACGGAAATCCTGATGGAGCTACACGCGGAGACCGGCGTTTCTGCGGTGCACAGGGCACTGCCATTCTCGTTCGCGAAGCGCCACGGCATTTTGATTCGTGAGTTTTCGTCAACCTCTGCCGACGCCGTTTACCATGCTGGCGCCTCGCCGGTCGGCCTCGCCGAGGCGCGTCGATTCGCCGGCGTGCCGCTCACATTGACGCGAGTCCCGCGTGATGAGTTCGATACCCTGCTGCAGGAATCCTACGAACAGGACAGCACGAAAGCCTCGCAGATGGTTGACGGTCTCGACGAGGAGTTCGACTTAAGCCAGGTTGCACAGGAACTCCAGGAACCGTCCGACCTGCTCGAAAGCGATGACGATGCGCCGATAATTCGTTTCATCAATGCCGTGCTCACCGAGGCGATCAAGGAAAACGCATCAGACGTGCACATCGAGCCCTACGAGAACCGTCTCGGCGTTCGTTTCCGCGTCGACGGCATCCTCAAGGAGGTGCTCAAGACCAGGCGTGCACTGGCACCGCTGGTTGTTTCACGTGTGAAGGTCATGTCAAAACTGGATATCGCGGAAAAACGTCTGCCCCAGGACGGGCGAATATCGCTACGCATTGCGGGCCGAGCCGTCGACGTGCGTGTATCGACATTGCCATCCGGACACGGCGAGCGCGTGGTGCTGCGATTGCTCGACAAACAGGCGGGTCGGCTGGAACTCGGCGCCCTGGGCATGGACGGCGAGACCCAGGAGACAATGGACACACTCATCCACAAACCGCACGGCATCATTCTCGTGACGGGGCCGACGGGTTCCGGCAAGACGACAACCCTGTACGCGGCGCTCGAGCGCATCAACGACGATACGCGCAACATCATGACGGTAGAGGACCCGATCGAGTACTTCATCGATGGGATCGGACAGTCGCAGGTCAACACCAAGGTCGAGATGACCTTCGCGCGCGGGCTGCGCGCGATCCTGCGACAGGATCCGGATGTCGTCATGGTCGGCGAGATTCGTGATCTCGAGACCGCCGAGATTGCGGTGCAGGCCAGCCTGACGGGCCACCTCGTGCTCTCGACACTGCACACCAACACGGCTTCGGGCGCTCTCACTCGCTTGCGCGACATGGGAGTGGAGCCGTTTCTCCTGTCGTCGAGTCTCCTCGGCGTTCTTGCGCAAAGACTCGTCCGTGTGCTCGACGACGAATCCAAGATTCCTTACACGGCGCGCGAGTACGAGTGCAACCTGCTCGGCGTGGACCCGGCGAATCCGCCTACCCTGTATCATCCCGGCGAAGGCGCGAACGGCGGGTTTCTTGGGCGCACGGGTATTTACGAACTGATCACGATTGACGACGAACTGCGCGAGATGATCCACGGCGGCGTCAGCGAACAGGAAATCGACCGACACGCGCGCAAGTCCAGCGCCAGCATCCGCGCCGATGGTCGACGCCAGGTTCTGAACGGGACCACTACACTCGAAGAAGTACTGCGCGTCACGCGCGAGGATTAGGCCAGTAGACGGGACTTCGCCAGATGGGTGCCTTTGAATACGTAGCGATGGATCAGGCGGGCAAGCAGTCAAAAGGCTTGCTCGAAGGCGATACACCCAGACACGTTCGCCAGCTGCTTCGCGACCGCGATCTGTTCCCGGTAAGCGTAACCGAGGTCGCACAACGGGAAGCGCGCCGGCAGCGTAGTTTCTCGCTGCGTCGAGGCATGTCGTCGGCCGAGCTGGCCCTGATCACGCGACAACTCGCGTCGCTCTCCCAGTCCGGCCTGCCCCTCGAGGAAGCCCTGCTCGCGGTCTCGCAACAGAATGACCAGCCGCGCACGAAGAGTATCCTCCTTGGCGTGCGCGCCAAGGTCATGGAGGGTCACCCACTGGCCGATGGCTTCAGCGAGTTTCCACAGGCCTTCCCCGAGTTGTATCGCGCGACCGTCGCCGCGGGAGAACAGTCGGGCCACCTGGATGTCGTTCTGGAACGGCTCGCAGATTACACCGAGGCACGCCAGGAACTCCGACAACGCATAACGAATGCGCTGGTCTACCCGATAGCGCTGGTCGTGATGGCCGTTGGCATTATCAGCTTCATGCTGGCGACCGTTGTACCTAAAATAGTCAGCGTCTTCGAGAATACCGCGGCGGAGCTGCCGCCGCTCACCAGCGGTCTCATCGCGACCAGCGATTTTCTACGCGATCATTGGGGACTTCTGCTTGTCGGCCTGGGCCTCGTTTTGTACGGCGCGTGGTGGGTATTACAGCAGGAAGCGCCACGGCGACGTTACCACGCGGTACTATTGCGCATGCCCATCATCGGCAGGCTCACACGCGGTGTGAATACGGCCCGCTTCACGCGCACATTGAGCATCCTCGCCGGCAGCGGAGTACCGATACTCGAGGCGCTGAAGATTTCCGCGGAGGTTATCGAGAATCTGCCGATGCGAGATGCCGTCACCGAGGCCACATTGCGCGTTCGCGAAGGCGCCTCGATCAGCAAGTCCCTCGCAGCCAGCAAGCTGTTTCCGCCGATGATGATTCACCTGATTTCAAGCGGCGAAGCGGGCGGACGCCTCGAAGAAATGCTCTCGCGGGCCGCTGCCGGGCAGGAACGTGAGGTGGACGGGCTGATCGCCGCGCTGCTGGGCATCCTGCAGCCGCTCCTGATTGTCATAATGGGTGCCATAGTTTTGACGATAGTCCTTGCAATTTTGCTTCCAATCTTTGAAATTAATAACCTGATTCGTTAG
>Ga0209567_10000608_pt1 | contig 19534 bp, 16 predicted proteins | sample COG_12_FD_184756 | JGI IMG/M metagenome (GOLD analysis project Ga0209567, IMG submission 184756) | Pelagic marine sediment microbial communities from the LTER site Helgoland, North Sea, for post-phytoplankton bloom and carbon turnover... | ecosystem: Environmental > Aquatic > Marine > Neritic...
CACCAAGGCCAACAGCATCGACGACACGGTCGTCGAAGGGATTACCCAGGCGGTGGATATCGCTGAGCGCGATTTCCGCGGAATGGTGATCTACAACGAGGGGGACCACTTCTGTGTTGGCGCGAACCTCTTTGCAGTCGTGATGGCAGCGCAGCAAAAGGCCTGGGACCAGCTTCGCGGCACGATCGACGGATTGCAAGGCGGCCTGCAGCGAATGAAGTATTCGACCATCCCTGTGGTGGCAGCTCCGTTCGGCATGACGGTCGGCGGTGGCTTCGAGGTGTGCATGGGCGCAGACGCCGTGCAAGCGGCTTCCGAAACCTACGTCGGCCTGGTCGAGGTAGGCGTCGGCCTTCTGCCGGGTGGCGCGGGCAACATGAACATGCTCTGGCGCGCGCTCGAGGGGATTCCCGCCGACACCGATGTCGACACCCTCCCCTTCGTTTCGCGCACCTTCCAGAACATCGCGATGGCGCGGGTCGCCACCGGCGCGGGTGAGGCGCGGGAGTTCGGCTACTTCCGCAAGAATGACGGCATCTCGTTCGACCAAGCGCGGCTGCTGACTGAAGCCAAGGGCCGCGCGATCGGCATGGCGGAGGCCGGCTACCACCCGCCGCCCCGTCGCTCGTACCGGTTGCCGGGCGAAAGCGGCATCGCCACGCTCGACATGATGATCGACTCGTTGGTCGCAGGCGGCTACGCGAGCGAGCACGATGCGCTGATCGCCCGCAAGGTCGCAACCGTGCTTTGCGGTGGCCCGTCGGGCAACGCCCACGAGGTGACCGAGGAGCAGATGCTCGAGCTCGAGCGCGAGGCGTTCATCAGCCTGTGCGGTGAACCCAAGAGCCAAGAGCGCATGCAGCACATGCTCACCACCAACAAGCCTTTGAGAAACTAGGCCAACCCGGAACGCACGAGCCAACAGGAAATCAGGAGTAGAGACATGGGTAAGATTGTCGTCGTAGATGCGGTTCGAAGCGCGGTTGGGCGCGCGAAGAAGGGGTCTTTGGCCAACCGGCGTCCGGATGAGCTCGCTGGCGAGGTCATTCGGGCTTTGATGGCACGCAATCCTGAGGTGGATCCGGCGACGGTCGAGGACCTCGTGCTCGGATGTGCGTTCCCTGAGGGTGAACAGGGCATGAACGTCGCCCGCATGGTTGGCCGCCTCGGGGGCTTACCCGAAGAGTCTTCGGGGATGACGATCAATCGCTTCTGCTCGAGCGGGCTTCAGGCGATCGCGCTGGCCGCAGGGTCGGTCAAGGCGGGCTTCGACGATGTCGTCATCGCAGGCGGCATGGAGTCGATGACCATGGTCCCGATGACCGGCAATAAGCCGAGCGCGTCGCCCGAGGTCATGGAGAAGTACCCGTCGACCTACACACCGATGGGAATCACCGCGGAAAACGTCGCCAACCGCTTCAACATCAGCCGTGAGGCGCAAGACGAGTTCGCCGCGCGAAGCCACGAGCGTGCGCTTGCGGCCATCGAGAAAGGCGCCTTCGTCGATGAGATCGTGCCGGTCCACGGTGTGAAGTTCGACGCCAAGGGCGAGCGTCAAATGTTCGAGTTCAAGGTCGACGAAATGCCCCGCCCGGGCACCACCGTCGAGGCCCTTTCGAAGCTCCGCCCGGTGTTCGCCGCAAAGGGGAGTGTCACGGCCGGTAACTCTTCGCCTCTTTCGGACGGCGCGGCCGCAGCCATCGTCATGAAGAACAAGAGGGCCGAAGAGCTCGGCATCAAGCCCATGGCGGTCTTCAAGTCATTCGTCACAGTCGGCGTCGACCCGTCGATCATGGGAATCGGCCCCCTCCCGGCCGTCCAGAAGCTGCTCGCCAAGAACGACCTCACGATCGACGACATCGACGTCTTCGAGGTCAACGAGGCCTTCGCCAGCCAAGCCGTCTACGTCCAACAACAGCTCGGCATCCCCGACGACAAGCTCAACGTCAACGGCGGCGCCATCGCCCTAGGCCACCCCCTCGGCTGCACCGGTGCCAAACTGACGGCCACGGCCCTCCAAGAGCTCAAACGCCAAGGCGGCAAACGAGCCATAGTCACCATGTGCATCGGCGGCGGCATGGGCGCCGCCGGCCTCTTCGAAGCCCTCGACTAGGGGACACGCTCCACCCTCGCAAGCCGCCTACTTTCGGCGACTTACGACCCACACCGCGAAAACCCAAACCGGCGCGCACTTGTCTCGGGTTTTCGCGGTTTGGTGTGCAACCAGCTGGAACTAGTAAATTTTCTGAGGTAGAGCGTGTCCCCTACCAGCTGCCCGTGTTTTCCATTGAGGCCCAGGGCTCTTTCGGTTCGAGTGCGTCGCCCTTTTGCAGGAGCTCGACCGAGATGCCATCCGGGGAACGGACGAACGCCATTCTTCCGTCACGAGGGGGTCGGTTGATCGTGACGCCGGCGTCCATGAGGTCCCGGCACAGTTTGTAGATGTCTCTCGTTTCGAAGGCGAGGTGGCCGAAGTTGCGGCCGCCGGTGTACTCCTCGGCATCCCAGTTGTAGGTAAGCTCGATCTGGGGCGAGTCCTCGCTGATGGCGCGACCCTTGTCCTCGGGCGCAGCCAAGAAGACGAGCGTGAACCGCCCGGCCGCGCTCTCACGCCGCCGCTGCTCGACCAGCCCGAGCTTGTTACAGAAAAAGTCGAGCGACGCATCCAGGTCGCTCACACGGATCATAGTGTGGAGATAGCGCATCAGACGCCGAACTATACCACCACTCCGGCCTCCAAACCGCGAACCGCTGACACCGTACGCCTTCGGCAGGCGGCAGCGCGAGCCGAAGGCGAAGCCCGGCGCGAATGCGCCGCCAAGCCCAAGCAAAGCGCGGGGCGCGGCAGGGAGGACTACGGGTGGGGGTGGGCGGGCGGTGTAACTAGACTGACACCTCTCCTGGCACTGCCCCTGCCCCTGCTTCAGACTCCGCCGCAATGGCTAACGACTTTGAAGCAATCGTCATCGGCGGCGGCCCGGGGGGCTACGTCGCTGCCATTCGCCTCGGGCAGCTCGGCGTGAAGACGCTATGCGTCGAGAAGGAATCGATGGGCGGTGTCTGCCTCAACTGGGGCTGCATTCCGTCGAAGGCTCTGATCGCCGCCGCGAATCTCGCCAACAAAGTTCGCAACGCGGGGCACATGGGCATCACCGTCAAGGACCTCGAGGTCGACGTGGCCAAGATGCAGGAGTGGAAGGAAGGCATCGTCAAGAAGCTCACCGGCGGCGTGACGAGCCTCGTGAAGGGCAATGGTGGCACCATCGCGATGGGCACCGCGACGATCACCGGGCCCAACTCGGTCGAGGTGACCAGCGCGGACGGCCAGAAGGAAACCTACACCGCGAGCAAGGGAATCATCGTCGGAACTGGCACACAGATGATTCAGATCCCGGGCTTCGAGCCGGATGGTGATGTCGTGATCACCGCCCGCGAGGCCGTGAGCCTCCAGAAGGCGCCAGAAAGCATGGTGCTGATCGGCGGCGGAGTCATCGGGCTCGAGCTTGGCATGGTGTATCAGAAGCTCGGAACGAAAATCACGGTCGTCGAGCTGATGGATCAGCTGCTCCCAGGGACCGATCCCGACCTGGTTCGCGTCGTGCAGAAGCACCTCAAGAAAGACGGCGCCGATATTCATCTCAAGAGCAAGGCCGTCAAGCTCGAAAAGAGCGGCGGCAAGGCCAAGGTCACCATCGAAACCGACGGGAAAGAGCAAGTCGTCGAGGCGGAAAAGGTTCTCGTCGCAGTCGGGTTCAAGCCAAACTCCGCCGGCCTCGGCCTCGAAGGCGTCGGGGTGAAGCTCGACCAGCGCGGCCACATCGCAATCGATGAGCAGATGCGCACCAACGTGCCATCGATCTTCGCGATCGGCGATGTCGCCGGTATGCCCTACCTGGCTCACAAAGCGTCAAAGGAAGGCGAGATCGCTGCAGAAGTGATCGCCGGTCACAAGTCGGCACGCGACTACCGCGGAATGCCAGCAGCGATCTTCACAGACCCTGAGATCGCGACTGTCGGGATGACCGAATCAGAGGCCAAAGCGCAAGGCAAGAAGGTCAAGGTCGGCAAATTCCCCTTCGCCGCCTCCGGGCGCGCGATGGCGGTCAGCGAGACCGACGGGTTCATCAAGGTCATCATCGATGAGGCCGACCATCAGTTGCTCGGCGTCGCGATCGTCGGACCCGAAGCAAGCGACCTGATCGGCGAGTCGGCGCTCGCCCTCGAGATGTGCGCGTTCGCCGAGGACGTCGCGCTCACGGTGCACCCCCACCCCACCCTCGGCGAAGGCGTCATGGAAGCCTTCAAGCATGCCTTGGGTGAGGCGGTCCACATCATGAACCGCTAGGGGCGTCATGCTGTTTTGCCGCCTGGGAACCGTCGACTACGCCGAAGCGCACCGTCTTCAAAAGGACCTGCAAGCCAAGCGTATCGCCGGGGAAATCGGTGACATGGTGTTGCTCCTCGAACACGCGCCGGTCTTGACGCTGGGACGCTCGGCAAAGGAGCAACACGTCCTGGCGCCACGAGCAGTGCTCGAAGCGCGGGGAATCGCGGTGCACGAAGTCGGGCGTGGCGGGGACGTGACCTATCACGGGCCGGGTCAGCTCGTCGCGTATCCGATCATCGACCTCAAACCCGATCGCAAGGACGTCCGCAAGTACGTCTGGTCGCTCGAAGAGACGATGATTCGCACTTGCCGGGACTTTGGTTTGTCGGCGATGCGAGTCCAAGGCTTGAACGGAGCGTGGACCGATGACCGCAAGATCGGCGCCGTCGGCGTGCGGATCAGCCGCTGGGTCACGATGCACGGCCTCGCGCTCAACGTGAACAGCGACCTGAGCTATTTTGAGCTGATCGTCCCCTGCGGCATCCCAGACAAGACGGTCACCTCGCTTTCGGCCGAGCTAGGCCGCACGGTCTATATCGATGACGTGATCGATCCTCTGGTGCGACACTTCGCCGGGCTCTACGAAGCGGAGATCGAATGGCGGGACACCCTGCCCGGCGAAATCAGCTCCTAAGGAAGTACTTGATCGCGCTCTGGCCCATCGCGGTCGTGCCCGCGCCGGCAACCCCGGCCGACACCACGTTGCCCGCACCGGGCACGAGCTTGGCGATAGTTTGGGCCGAAAACCGGAGACCCATCCCAAGACCGCCGACGACCCCGAGGCTACCGAGCCACTCAGCGACCGTCTTCTTGCCCCAACTGCGACCGCTCAGATACGCCAAAGAGCTCACCATCATGGCTTGAAGAGGTCCCAGCAACACCATGTCCGAAAACGGGATCGGCGTTAGGCCCACGGTGATCGACACCGCCGTGCAGGCTTGAACAATCTCGTTTCCAATTCGAACACGGCCTTCGTGAGCGCGGGTCAACGCGCGGGCTGCTTCGAGGCACGCCTCTTCGGGCAGAGCCAAAATCATGGCCTCGGAGAGCGCCTCGAGGCCGTGGCCGCTGATCGCTGACACCGCGCGCGGCGGATCGGCGGTCAGGCCAGAATCACGCAACTTGGTCTCGAGCGGAACCCGCGCCGCTTCGATGTCGCCGTGCCCCCGACCGATCAAGTCGGAGTGGGTCAGCAACGGAAACACGCGCAACGGCCCACTTCCCTCGGGCACATCGGGGAGCAAACTTTTGACCCGCTCGATGATCCGTTCCGCGTCTTCGGCATTGTTGGGCTCGAACGTGAGAAACACGAGGTCGGGCATTTCCTTCTCGAGCGCGGCCTTCCATTGCGATCGCGCAGCGGGATTGTCGACGTCGATCTCGAGCCAGCGGACCTTTGCTCCCTCGTGCTCGAGATGCACCCATTGGCCGTGATCTGCATGCAACGGTTCTGGCGTCGGTTGCGCTTCGATCAACGAGCGCAGCAACGTCGACCTGCCACTGCTCCGGAGCCCCAGTGCAGCAATGCGAGGAGGACGACGTCGGTAGAGCAACGAGCGAAGCCCGGTGAGATCGTTCTTGATGCTCGACACCAGGGGCACCCGATCGAGAACCCGGACGAGCTGATCCAATGCCACCTCTTTCGCGCGATCGTTCATCGGTCAATTCATTCGCCCTGCAGTCTATGCGCGCAACCCGAGTCGTGTTAACGTCGCCGCGGGGTAGCTGGTGGGGGATTGGCTCAATGCGCTAGAGGACGTCGGCGGCCGTCTCGTGCCCGTGGCTCGCGATTTCGTCGATTCTCAGCGGCCTCCGTCGCCCGGAACCGGCGCCCCTGGGATTCGTTGGCTCGCGGCGCAGCTGGAGGATTTCGCCGATCGGGATAGCGATGGCGCCGATGACGATCGCTTCGTCGAGGGCGCAGGGGCACTGCTCGGCCTCTTGTTGATCGACCACTTGGGCGGCAGGACGCGCGAGCGGGAGGGGTGCCACCGGGTGCAGCTCGGACGCTTCGGCTGGTTCGATCCCTTTGGCGCGGTTCAAGAGGTCTTGGATGCGGAGGAGCCACGGAGCTGTCTCTCCGAATATCTATCGGTCGCCGAGCAGGAAGCTGCACAAAACGGTCCGGTGTCTCGGGTCGTGCGCGTGTTCGCCGACGCGCTCGGGCGCGCCCGGCCCGACCTCGGCATCGAGTCCCAGTTCGAGTTGACGGTCGACCTCGACAACGGCGCAAGCGTGGACCTGTCGCGCCTTGAACGCGTTGCGCGCGACCAGGACGACGATGCCGCCATAGAGGCAGCGCGGCGCATCATCAGCATGCTCCCGGGAGCGGGCGCGCAAGAAGAGACTCCGTGGAACGAAGCCGCATCGCGGCTCCTGCCCAGGCTCGTCTCCCAGAGGTTTCTTGCGTCGCTACCGAGCGAGCAAACCTTGTACTTCGACGCGATCGGAAACGACGTACATCTGGCCCTTCAGCTCCGGTACGGAACCCGGGCGCGTTATGTGCGTTCAGCCGAGATCGACTCCTGGGCGCTCGAGCGCGCGGCGGCTAAGCAGCAGGCGATCGAGAACCTCGCTGCGAAGTCACGCTCCTTGCGTTTCGAACGAGTCACCGACGCCGTTCTGCGCGTCCGGCAAGGTGACGGCTTGGACGGCGCGCGCCTGCTTTTGCCGGACCTCGCCGCTCGCCTGGAACGCCTCGGGCCGAGCACTTGGGTTGCGGCGGCGCCCCACCGGGACGTGCTGCTCTTGGCCGGCGAACAGGCGCTCGAAGAGCTCTCCAAGCGTGCCGAAGACGCCGTCCAACGCGCACCGCACCCGGTTTCCGCTTCGCTCTTCGTAATCACGCCACAAGGTCCGCGCCCCTTGCAGCGCTAGAGCCAGGCTCCAAACTAGGCCCGTGCCCGAGCCACGCAGCATGCGAGAACACCCGTACGCGCCCTTCATCGACCGTGTGCACAAGCCGGCACAATATCTGGGCGGCGAGCAGGGCGAGGCTCGCAAAGCGTGGGACGCCGTCGCCTGCCGGATCTGCCTGGCATTTCCCGATCTGTACGAAATCGGGATGAGCCACCTCGGCTACAAGATTCTCTACGATATCGTCAATCAACGCCCCGACTTCCTCGCGGAGCGAGCGTACGCGGTGTGGGCCGACATGGAGCAGGAGCTGCGGTCGCACGACCAATCTCTTTGCTCCCTCGAAAGCGCGCGACCGCTTCGCGACTTCGATATCGTGGGTTTCTCGCTCCAGTACGAGCTCACCTACACCAACGTCTTGCAGATCCTCGATCTCGGAAAGATCCCGGTGCGCAGCGACCAGCGGACGAACGCGGATCCGTTGATCGTCGCAGGAGGCCCCACGGCGACCCACGCCGAACCGATGGCACCCTTCATCGACGTGTTTCTGATCGGCGACGGCGAGGCGAAGCTTCCTGAGCTCATGCAGGCGTGGGCCGAGATGAGGGACGAGGGACTCCCTCGATCCGAACGCCTTCTTCGGATCGCAAAGTTGGGAGGCTTCTACGTCCCTTCGCTCTACAAGAGCGTGCCAACGGACGAAACCAAGATGCGGGTCGTCGAGCCGGACCATCCCGACGCGCCCTTCCCCATTCATCGCTCGATCGTCGACAACTTGAACGACTATCCCTTTCCCGTCGACGGCCCGATCGCCAACTGCCAAACGGTCTTCGACCGCGCGTCGATCGAAGTTGCCCGCGGCTGCACAGAGGGGTGCCGTTTTTGTCAGGCCGGCATGATCTACCGCCCGGTCCGCGAGCGGGAGCCCAAGGCGATCATCGACGCAATGGTGCGGTCGGTGTCCGAAGCCGGCTACGACGAGGCGTCGCTCACATCTCTCTCGACCGCCGACTACAGCGCGATCGCCCCTCTCGTGCAGGAGTCGATCGAAGCCCTCGCGCAGCATCACGTGTCCCTGAGCGTCTCGTCGCTTCGCGCGTACGGGCTGAGCGAGGACGTTCTCGACGACATGAAGCGACAGCGTGCAGGCGGTCTGACCTTTGCCCCCGAGGCCGGCAGCCAACGCATGCGCGACGTGGTGAACAAGAACGTGACCGATGACCAGCTCATGGAGACCGCCGAGCGGGTGTTTTCGCGCGGCTGGAGCAAGATGAAGCTCTATTTCATGATCGGACTGCCCACCGAAGAAGACGACGACGTGCGGGACATCGCGCGTACGGGCGCCCGGGCACTCGAGATGGCACGCCGTGTCCAGCGCAACAAGCGCGCCCGCGTGACCGTGAGCGTGTCGACCCACGTTCCGAAGCCGCATACACCGTTTCAGTGGTGCGCGATGGACTCACACGACGAAATCATCCGCAAGCAATCGGTGCTTCGCGACGAGGCCGCGGCGACTCGCGTGCAGCTCAAGATGCACAATTCGGGTGGTTCGTGGCTCGAGGGGATGTTGGCGCGCGGCGACCGCCGCTTGGCCGAGGCGATCCATGACGCTTACAAGCGGGGCGCGAGATTTGATTCATGGGACGAGCGACTCGACCTCGGCGCCTGGACAGCCGCGCTCGAAGAGACGGGCATCGACCCGTCCTGGTTCCTCGGGACGATCCCCGTGTCTGCGCGCTTGCCTTGGTCACACATCGATGTCGGGTTGGAGCAGGGTTTCCTTGCGCGCGAGTATCGCAAGGCGCTTCGAAATCGCCTTAGCCCCCCGTGCGGTAAGACGGTGGGCAGCTTCGTTCATCACACCAACGTCCAAGATGCCGAAGCTGAAAAACGCCGTTTGGTTTGCTACGACTGCGGTGTCGCCTGCGATCTCACTCAGATGAAGGCGGAACGTATCGGCTTCCTGCAGAGCATGAACGCGCTCGAGCCCCGCGAAGCACTGGTCCGCTCCGAGGAAGCGCCCGAGGAAGCGATGGTCGACCGCCGGCCGTTCCACGGCGTCGACCAAGGCCCCCCGATGCGCATTCGAGTCGGCTACCGGAAGCTCGGACGGACCGCATACGCCTCGCATCTCGATCTAGTACGAAGCTTCCCGCGCATGCTGCGGCGCGTAGGGCTTCCGCTCTACTACAGCGAAGGCTTCCGCCCGCTCCCGCGGCTCACTTTCGGCCCTGCGCTTCCGGTTGGAACGGCCAGCCTGTGCGAGCACGTCGATATTCGACTTCGCGCGGCCGAGCATCCCGACCTCGACAACCTCTGCGAGCGCCTCAACGACGCCGCGATCGATGGCATCGAGTTCTTCGAGCACCGGGTCTTGGGGGCCCACGACGCGGTGCTCAACCGAGTGATCGAAGAGACCGACTACGTCGCCGCCTTGTCGAAGCACGAGCTCGCGGACCTGGGCATCCCAGACGAGGTCGCCCTGAGGACCCTGTTGAGCAAGCGCCCCACGGACCTCTGCATCGATCGTGACATCCGCGGCGTGAAGAAGCGGGTCGACGTGGGTGCTGCGCTGATCGACATCCGGGTCGGTGACGGCCAAGATGCGCTGGCCCGGGCCGGCCTCGTCGGGGATGTCGTGCCGGTCACGATCACGCTTCGCCTGGGAGGCAAGACCACGCCAAGGCCCGGCGAAGTGCTTCGAGCGCTGACGGGGATCGACGAGCTGGCGCCCCGTGTCGTACGATCCGGATTCTTCGCAAATCGGCCGGCGGGACGCGTCGCCCCTTTGCAGTTGGAGCCCCTTCGGGACAAACCTTCCCTACAGGCCGCCGAATGACCGACCGTATCGACATCGTCCGTAGTTGGGTCCGCGCTGCAGCGGACCGGGCGGTCGACCGCATCACGGGCACCAGGGTTGCCTCGGTAACCAAGCTGCTGCTCGAGCGCCTGACACAGCAGCGATGGCGGCTCAGTGACGAGGCGCTGACGGCGGCGGCGGCGCACGCGGACGGCGTCGATTCGGCGATGGTGGCGTGTCGTTCTGGACGGATGTTCGTCGATGCCTCCATGACCAACGGTAGAGAGGTCCAGTTCAGCTTGGCGCCCAGCTCCGTGCGATTTGCACCGAGAGGGGCCAAAGAAATCGCGTTCGATGTCGAACCTCCAGATGCGCACGACACCTCGATTGTCGGCGCGCTGGCGGGATGCATTGCAAAGGCCACGTGGCCGATGATCGCGCCTGGCAACTCACTCGACGTCGGAAGCGCGATCGTCGAACGCGAAACCCCTGGTCGGCTTCGCGTGGACCTCCGAAGCGTTCCCGCCGTGCGGAAGTTCGCCTCGACTCAGACCGCCGCGATGATCTTCGACGTGCTCGAGCTCGAGTCGATCCGAGTCGAGGCCGGCGCCTTGGCCCTCAAGCTAAAACTGCCCCAGTTGGCACCTTAACCCCGTGGTCGATGCAAAGCATCGATTTTACGGGGAGAGCTCTTCCTTCCACCGTTGCGATAGCGCGACATCGGCCTTGTAATCGTCGACGGATTTCTGCTTCTCTGCGTCCGACCAACCGATGAGGTGCGCCATCCGGGTCGCGACCTTTTCGACTGCGCCCAAGCCCTGGTCGAGGTCCCGGAAGAAGATCTGCGTCCGGCGAACCATGATATCGCTGACGCTGGCGGCGAGCTCTTCGCGAACCCCGAAATCGACCTGCGCCATGATCTCGACGCGCCCCGGGACGATAGGCTCGGTCAGAGAGGGATCGCTGAGACAAAGCTCAGCGATCTCGAAAGCCCGCATGCCGTAGGTGTCGACGAGGTGGAGGGTCGTTTCTTCCGACAGGTCACAGTCGCACTGCTTGGTGAGCTCCGTCGCGACCTTGTCGTGGTCGTCATCTTCTGGCCAACCGATCGCCCCAGGAAGCGGGAACTTGAACGTCTGTCCCGAATGGATGTCCTCCGGCAGCTTCCCAGTCAACTTCAACAAATTGACCGCCAAGTCGACGCACTCCTTGGCCATCTTTCGATACGTAGTGAGCTTCCCGCCCGCGATGGTGATCAAACCATCTTCGCCGATCACGATTTGGTGCTCCCGGCTCACTTGCGACTCCGACAGCTCGCCCACGTCCGGTTCAGGCGCGATGAGGGGGCGCAATCCAGCCCACGTGGAAATCACGTCGTCCCGATGGATCTGGTTGGTCGGGAAGTAGTGATTCGCTGCAGCGATGAGGTAGTCGACATCTTCGAGCGTGGCAGCTTCGTCACCCGGTGCACCGTCGTAGTCGGTGTCGGTCGTGCCCACGTAGGTGCGCTCACCCCAGGGCAGCGCAAAAAGAACGCGGTTGTCGGTTGGGTGGAAGAGCACTACGGCGTGCTCGACGGGGAGCCTTTCTCTCGTGACGACGATGTGGATGCCTTTGGTAGGCCGCAGCATTTTGCCCTTCCGTGGGCCGCTCATCGCGAGCACCTCGTCCGTCCAAGGGCCGGTCGCGTTGATCACGGTGTGCGCCTTCACGTTCCGAAGATTGCCGTCCCTGGCGTTCTCGACGATGACTCCCGAAACACGCCCTTGTTCGTCTTTCGTGAGCGCGTCGACGCGCGCCCAGTTGACCACAACCGCGCCATTCTGGGTCGCGTCGATGATCGTCTCGAGCGTGAGGCGGGCGTCGTCGGTGGAGCAGTCGTAGTAGACCGGAGCACCTTGCAACCCCTCTTGCTTCAGGAGCGGCTCTTCTTCGGCGACTTGGCTGGGGTTCAAGGTCTGATGTCGCTTGGGCGAACGAAACAAGGCGAGCCCGTCGTAGAGCCACATCCCGGCGCTGATCATACGCAGACTCTTCCGGGAGCCTTGATAGACCGGAAACAGAAACGCGAGTGGATTGACGAGGTGAGGGGCGAGGTCCATTACGACCCGGCGCTCGCTTACGGACTCGAAGACCAAGTTGAACTCGTAGCTTTCGAGATAGCGAAGCCCGCCGTGGATGAGCTTGCTGGACCGGGAGCTCGTCCCGTACGCGATATCGTTCTGCTCGAACAGCACCACGCGCAGCCCCCGGCGCGCGGCGTCGCGCACGATGCCTGCCCCCGTGATGCCTCCGCCGATGACGACGAGGTCGACTTCTTCAGGGACTTGCTCCCACATTTCTTCGCGAGAAGGCATCAGGACTCTCCTAGGATCTTCTGTTCTTCGAGGTAGCTGATCACCTGCGCCGCCGCCTCGTCGATACTGAGGTCCGCGGTTTCCAGGTGCACCTCGGGGCTTACGGGTGCTTCGTATGGGGCATCGAGCCCCGTGAAATTTGAAATCTCGCCGGCCCTGGCCTTCTTGTAAAGGCCCTTCGGGTCACGGGCTTCACAGATCTCGAGCGGCGTGTCGACGAAGACCTCGACGAACTCGCCCGGGCCCATCAACCCGCGGATCCGGTCTCGGTCCTTGCGGTAAGGTGAGATGAAGGCGGACACCACCAGCGCGCCTGAATCGGCGAACAAACGCGACACCTCGCCGATGCGGCGGATGTTCTCCACGCGATCCTCGGGCGAAAAGCCGAGGTCGCTATTGAGCCCGTGTCGGATGTTGTCGCCATCGAGCACATACGCGAACGCGCCGCGCTCGATCAGCATCCGCTCGACCCTGTGCCCAATCGTGCTCTTTCCCGATCCGGAAAGACCGGTGAACCACAGCACAGCACCGCGATGACCATGTGCAGCAGCCCGAGCCTCCCGGTCAACCTCGCCAATGTGCCAAGTCAGATTCTCTCCCTTGGGCGCACTCATGGCGATGAACATAGCGGGGCGCCCGTGTCAGTGCCAGTGCCAGCGTCAGCGTCAGCGTCAGCGTCAGCGTCAGCGTCAGCGTCAGCGTCAGCGTCAGCGTCAGCGTCAGCGTCAGCGTCAGCGTCAGCGTCAGCGTCAGGAACATAGCCGCACGCGATGCGGACATCGGCGTACTAGCGTGGCTGTGCGCCGTATTGACTGGGTTCGGCTGCATAGGCTGGCTGGTTCAGGGCAGTATATTCTTCACCAGTTGGCTATCCATACTGCGCCAGGCTGAAGCAGATGAAGCAAGCGCCGCCCGCTGACCCTGGTGCTGACTCATTCGAGGTTGTTGCGTCGAACGGCGATGTTGTGCTGGCGAAGCGTGCGGCTGAAATGATGGCGCCCGCTGCCTCGCGCTACGAAGTAGTAGAAGTCGTGCTCTTCAGGGTCGATGACCGCCAAGATCGCTGCTTTGCCCGGATTGCTGATCGGGCCGGGCGGCAGCCCCGAATGCCGGTACGTGTTGTAGGGGTTTTCCGGATCGTCCAACATGGCCCGGGTGATGTGGCCATCGTAGTCCGCACACGAGGGCGCCGCTTCGGGCACCGCCGCGCAACCGTACTGAACGGTCGGATCGGCTTGTAGTCTCCGCCGTGGAAGGAACCGTTTGGAATTCATGCGGTTCCAAAACACCCCGGCAATCCGGGCACGTTCGGACGGTACCGCGGCTTCCTTTTCGACGATCGATGCGAGAGTCACGATGTCGTACGTGGTCCAGCTCTTCAGATTGCGGAGCTCCTCGGCGTGCTCCTTCTGGATCTCTTCGTACTTCCGAGTCCAGTTCGCCAACATTCGCTCGACGACTCGTCTGGGCTTGGTTTCGTCGTCGAACTCGTAGGTGTCTGGGAACAGGTATCCCTCGGCATCGTTGGCCTCGACCCCATAACTAGCCAGCAGCGATGCGTCTTCGGTCGCGGCGAGGAAATCATCGGCTGGGCACACCCCGTACTCTTGGAGCCGCTTCGCGATTTCGAAGCGCGAGAAGCCCTCGGGGATCAGGATGCGAACCTGAATGCGACCCAGGCGTGTCGTTGCATGACGCGCAGCTTCCTCGGGCGTCATCGGTACACGAAATCGAATCTTGCCTTGTCGAAGATGCCGATCGAGTTTCCGCATGCGCATGTAGATCGACCACACTTTGGCATTCTCGATGACGCCCTTGCTCTCGAGCTCGTTGGCGAGCCTTCGGAGGGTCATCCCTTCGGAGACTTCGACGACGACTTCCTCCACCTCGCTCGGAGGGCCATCGGTGTCGGGATAGACCACGAACAACCACCCGAGTGCCCCCAGCAAACCGAGCACCGCGAGCAACGTCGCGAGACTCAAGCCTCGGGCGACCGTCCTCCCGAAGTCACTCTCGACCTTTATAGGCTGCTCGGGTCCTTCCACGTCCCCCCCTTATTGGCCTCAAGATAGCCCTGCAGCAAGATGGTCGCCGCGGATTGATCCACGACTTCGCGCTGCTTGGTCCCTCGCCGGCCCATTTCCCGCAGCGACCGCTCCGCCGCCACCGTCGTCAGCCGCTCGTCCCAATAGACGACCTCGACATCGAGCGCCGCCCCAAGCGCGTCCCCGAACACCCTTGCACGCCGGGCGGCCTCGCCTTCGGTTCCGTCGAGTCGCAGCGGCAGGCCGACGACCGCCAAGGAAATCTCGTCGTCCGCAAGGGCTTCCCGGACTCTCGTCGCCGCCTCCGCTGAGCCTCCTCGCGCAAGGACCGTCTCCCGCGGAAAGGCGATCGACGCGTCCTCGTCCGAGATGGCAATACCAATTCGCGCCTCGCCTGGGTCGATGCCGACGATTCGGCTCATCTCAGCCACCTGCCACCGGCTGCGCGCCGTCGGCCGGGGAAGATGGACGGTTCGACGCCAAGCGCTGGCTCAAGAGCGGCAGGACATACGGAAAGCCGACCTGAAACTGATCGACGTCGGGTGCAATCTGCCCCGCCAACCAAAACATCATCACCGACGCGCGCTCGACGTAGAACCAGCCATCGGGGTAATGGAACGAGCGCATCAGCGTGCGAAGCTCGCGTCGCTCGACCTCGGGATCGGCGAGCGCTTCGAGCTCTCTTTGGTTGGCGTTCATGAGCGCAGCGGGGGTGCGTGCCTCGAGCTTGAGTAGCTTCTGGAAGTATCTCTTCACCGTTTGCTCGAGCAGCGCGCGGTCACCCCCTTCCGCCACAAAGCCTATCGCCTCGATACCTTGAAGCGCCAGCGCGTCGTTCTGTTCGAAGAACCCGCGCAGGACGTCGACCATCCCGAATACGGTCTTGTTGTCCACCTCGCTGATCGCGCCGAAATCGAGCACCACCAGCTTGGCGTCATCGGAACCTTCGACCGGTTGAACCAGGAAGTTCCCGGGGTGCGGGTCCGCGTGAAAAAACCGGTCGACAAAAACTTGTTTGTAGAAGCTCTTCACGAGCCGCTCGGCGAGCTTATGAAGATCGACGCCCCGTTCGCGGATCTCATCGATGTGTGTGATCTTGATGCCCTCCATGAAGGTCATCGTGAGCACGTCTCGAGTCGTCACGTCCGCGATCACCTCGGGAAACAGAATGTGGTCGTCGTCGGCGAAATTGGCGGACATTCGACGCATGCACTCGGCCTCGTGAAGGTAGTCGGTCTCGCGGCGCAAGAGGTCGACCAGCGACTCGTGAACAACCTCGATGTTCTGCACGGGCACAAACCACTTGTAGACGCGGACCATGAGCCCGATGACGCGCATGTCGATGCGGACGATGTCGCGAATCCCCGGATACAGCACCTTGACGGCAACCTTGCGGCCATCGTCCATGTAAGCGACGTGCACCTGGCCCAGTGAAGCAGCTGCCACCGGCTCGCGATCGATGTTGCGGAAGAACGCCTGCGGGCGGGCGCCAAGGCTGTCGACGAAAGCCTGCTCGATCTCGTCGATGGGATGCGGGGGCACGGCGTCCTGCAGAGTCTCGAGCCTCTTGATGTACACGGCGGGCAGGAACCCGCCCATGATCGACAGCACCTGCCCGAGCTTGATGTAGACGCCCCTGAGCCTGAGCATCCCCCCGAGCATCCGCTTGGAGTTCTTGTCGTCGACCCGGGCCTGGCGGCGGATGAGCCAGGCGGGCAGGACGGGCTCCTCGTGGTTGGTGACAGGATCGTGGCGCCAGCGGCGAAAGACCTTCGCCAGGGCCAATTGCACCATGTAACTGGCGAAAATGAGGCCAAAGGTGAGCTGGGCACGGACGAGGCGGACGAAAAGATTCATGCGGTTCGGCGTTGGGGACAATAGCAGCGATTGGGGAACGTCCCACCGCTTTGGAGGATGGCCCAAAGGGTATAAGGTTAGAGGGTCGTGTCGGGTCATCGCAGTCGGAAGCTTCGAGACAAGCTGAACCAAGCCCTCCGTAGGGAACGCCTCGACGAGGCCCTCCGCTACTACGATGCGCTCCAAGGTGTGGAGCCGGACGAACCGCGCTGGCATCACCGCAAAGGTGACGTGCTGAAACGTCTAAAGCGGCCTGAAGAGGCGGCCGACGCCTATGAGCGCGCGGTCGACCTTTACGCACGTCGGGGCTTCGTCGCTCGGGCGGCGGCCATGGCGAAGGTCGTCACGGGGATCGCACCGGAGCGCGAGGAGATCTTCGAGCGGGTGCGCGTCGATGCCGCAAGGAAGCTCCACCGGTCGGCAAGGTCGGGCGTCACCGCAGATGCCGGTGCCGGGTTCGACGAAGACGAGCCCGTGACGCCGACCAAGCGCTTCGGGGTCGACGCGCTGCCACTCGTCGCCGACGATTCGACGGATGAAGGCTTGCTGCGGTTTACGAAGCCGCCTGCCGCTCAACATCTCAGCCTCGACCTCGACATCTCCGCTGCAGAGCTGCAAGACCGCCCGCCAACCGTGAACGGCCTCAGCGAACGACCCACGGCCGAGCACTTGGCCCAGCTTCCATCGATGCCGCTCTTTGCTGAGGTCCCACAGTCGGTGCTTGCGCGGATGGTCAAGGAGTCCCGTTTGATCGATCTCGAACCGGGCGAGAACCTCATCGACAGGGGCACCACTGCCGATGCTCTCTTCGCGCTCATCGAAGGGAGTGTTCAGCTCATCCGTGCCGTGAATGAAGACGCAGTCGTGTTGTCCGAAGGCGATGTCGTCGGCATCTCGTGTCTACTCGAGCATGTGAGCTACGAAGGAGACGTGACCGCACGGACGAAGGTTCGCGCATTGCGCATCAGCAAGCTGTTATTGGACCGGCTCGTCGCGGAGTATCCCGCACTGGGCGACATCCTGCTCGAGGTCCTCGGGCGCCGGCTGGTCGCCACGTTGGTGCGCACCTCGCCGATGTTCACGAGCCTCGGCAACGGTGCACGCTCGGAGGTCGCTGCGATGTTCGAGCTTCGTCGCGCCGACAAAGGGACAGCGATCTTGGAGGCAGGAAAACGCGCCGATGGCCTCTACATCCCCATGATTGGCGAGTTAACCGCCGTCCGGCCGAGCGGCGAAGAGTTGGGGAACCTCAAGCTCGGGCGCGCCCTCGGGCAGCATTCGATGCTGACTCGAGCGCCATCACCCATGACGGTCATGGCGGCATCCGACGTCCTGGTGCTGCGGATGTCCGCCCGACGCTTCCGCGAGCTGGTGTCCGCGCACCCAGCGATGGTCGCGCACCTCGAAGAGCTGGCGAGGCGGCCAAGTGCGCCGGCGTTCTCGCTCGTGCCGGAGCCGCAGCAAAAAAAGCAGGCATGAGTCCTCGCTCCGGGCGAGGTGCACGGGTTGAGGAACCACCTATACTGGGGCTCCCATGAGTTACGGTGCGTCATTTCGTTGCGTCGCAGGTTGCCACGGAACCTACCCTCTGGACCAAGTGATCTACTCCTGCCCGGAGTGCGGAGAGCTCCTCGAAGTCCGTCACGACATGGAAGCGTTGAGGGACCGCAGCGGCTCGGCTTGGATCAAACTGTTCGATCAGAGATGGATGACACGCGACTGGCCTTACGGCAGCGGTGTCTGGGGCAAGAAGGAGTGGGTGCAACCGCACCTTCGTGATGAGAACATCGTCTCGACGGCCGAAGGTGGCACGAACCTGTTCTGGGCGGAGCGCTACGGCAAGACGCTGGGGCTCGACGACGTGTGGATCAAGAACTGTGGCAACAGCCACACGGGCTCCTTCAAAGACCTCGGGATGACGGTCCTGGTGAGCACGGTCAAACAGATGATCGAAGACGGGAAGCCGATCCGCGCCATCGCATGCGCGTCGACGGGCGACACCTCGGCCGCCGTTGCGGCCTACTGCGCATCGGCGGGGATTCCGTCGGTCGTGTTGCTGCCCAAGGGAAAGGTAACGACAGCGCAGCTGGTCCAGCCGCTGGCAAACGGCGCACTCGTCTGCGCCCTCGACACCGACTTCGACGGGTGCATGGAGATCGTCCAGAAGCTCACCACCGAAGAAGGCATCTACCTCGCCAACTCGATGAACTCTCTTCGCCTCGAAGGGCAGAAGACGGTAGCGATCGAAATCGTGCAGCAGTTCGACTGGCAGGTGCCGGATTGGGTGATCATCCCGGGCGGCAATCTAGGTAACGTCGCCGCGCTCGGCGCGGGCTTCGACATGATGTTCGAGCTCGGCCTCATCTCGAAGCGCCCGCGAATTTGCCTGGCACAGGCCGAGAAGGCCAATCCGCTCTACCGGGCCTACAAGCAAGGTTGGGACACCTTCGAGGCGATGACCGCCGAGGACACCGAGGCGAGCGCGATTCGAATCGGCAATCCGGTCAGCGTTCGCCGCGCGATTCGCGCGCTTCAAGCGTTCGACGGCGTGGTCGAGCAGGCGAGCGAGTCCGAGCTAGCCGAAGCATCCGCCTCGGCGGACCGAGCAGGCAGCTACACCTGCCCGCACACCGGAGTGGCGCTCGCCGCGCTCGAAAAGCTTCGCGCCAAGGGCCTCGTGGAGCCTGGCCAACGCGCCGTGGTGATCGCCACCGCCAACGGCCTGAAGTTCACCCAATTCAAAATCCGCTACCACGAAAACGAAATCCCCGGCGTCGAAAGCAAATACCCAAACCGCCCCGTGCATCTCCCAAGCGAGTTCGAAGCGGTGAAGGCATCGGTGTTCAGGGAGCTCGAGAAGCGGGCCCGGTAGCAGTGTCGGTGATGGGTTGCACCGCCCGTTTAGTTACACCGCCCGCCCGCCCCCGCCCGTAGTCCTCCCTGCCGCGCCCGACGCTTTGCTTGGGCTTGGCGGCGCTTCGCGCCGGGCTTCGCCCTAGGCGTTCGCGTGGGGGCGGCGGGGTGGGGATGAAGGGCCCATGCTCCGCCGAGACACGTCCCGTTCGTCGACGTGAGTCAGTTACGTGGTTTGGTTTAGTTACATCCGACCCGCCCACCCCCACCCGTAGTCCTAGTATCACTCTCACGCGAGTGAGCAGCGTGCCTGCCGCGCCCGGCGCTGCGCTTGGGCTTGGCGGCGCATTCGCGCCGGGCTTCGCCCTTCGGGCTCGCG
>Ga0209567_10000609_pt1 | contig 19528 bp, 17 predicted proteins | sample COG_12_FD_184756 | JGI IMG/M metagenome (GOLD analysis project Ga0209567, IMG submission 184756) | Pelagic marine sediment microbial communities from the LTER site Helgoland, North Sea, for post-phytoplankton bloom and carbon turnover... | ecosystem: Environmental > Aquatic > Marine > Neritic...
TTTTTTCTTTTAACCATCGTTGCAGGTTTGCAGATAACCAGCGATTCGAGCGCCTCACAAATCGCCTCGAAATCCGGCCACAACCGCTTGATCAACGAATCCAGCCCTTATCTACTGCAGCATGCCACCAATCCCATCGATTGGTACCCCTGGGGTGAGGAGGCCTTTGCCAAGGCCAAAAAAGAAAATAAGCCCATTTTTTTGTCCATCGGATACTCCACCTGCCACTGGTGCCACGTCATGGAGCGCGAATCCTTTTCAGATCCCGAAGTGGCGGCTCTGTTAAACCGGGATTTTGTAGCCATCAAGGTGGATCGCGAAGAGCGCCCGGATATCGATCAGGTCTATATGACCGTCACCCAGACGCTGACCGGCAGGGGTGGCTGGCCCAATACCGTTTTTTTAACACCCGACCGCAAACCGTTTTTTGCGGGCACCTATTTTCCGAAAGAAAACCGCTGGGGTAACACGGGGCTGATGGAACTGCTGCCGAAAGTGGCTGAGATCTGGAAAAATGACCGTCAAAATGTTTTAAAAAGCGCCGATCAGATTACTAATCTGATTGCGTCCAGACGCAGTTCCAGCGCTGGTGCCGCCCTCGACAAAGCCATCCTGGCTAAAACCGGCAGCATCCTCGCCGAAATTTACGACGCCGATTATGGCGGGTTTGGACCGGCCCCTAAATTTCCGACACCTCATGTATTTGCATTTTTACTGCGCCAATATCACCATACAAAAGACAGCCAGAGCCTGGCAATGGTCGAAAAAACGCTGACCCACATGAGACTTGGCGGGATTTACGATCATATCGGTTTCGGCTTCCACCGCTATTCAACAGATGCGCAGTGGCTGTTGCCGCATTTTGAAAAAATGCTGTATGACCAGGCCCTGCTGACTTTCGCTTATACGGAAGCCTACCAGGTCACCGGCAAAGAAATTTATGCCCAAACCGTCAGAGAAATTTTAGCCTACATTTTACGGGACCTGACATCCAATGAAGGTGGCTTCTACAGTGCCGAAGACGCTGACAGCGAAGGCATTGAAGGCAAGTTTTATTTATGGACCGTGCCGCAGATTCAAGAAATCCTGGGCAAAGACGAAACATCCACCTTTAAAAAAATCTACAATCTGGACGCTGACGGCAATTTCGCTTCTCCTGAAGCCGCACACAAAGACGGAAGCAATATTCTTCATCTCAAACAGACGCTGCCGGGCTTGGCCGGGAAATTGGGCATGCCTGAAAAGCAATTGCGTCAGCGGCTGGAAAAAAACCGCCAGCAGCTTTTTACAGTGCGCGAAAATCGGATTCATCCTTTTAAGGACGATAAAATCCTCACCGATTGGAACGGGTTGATGATCGCCGCCCTTGCCAGAGCCGGACAGGTGCTTGATGAACCCCGCTATACCGCTGCCGCTGTCAAGGCTGCCGACTTTATGTTGCGCAAACTGCGCACCGAAAACGGCCGGCTGTTAAAACGCTATCGTAACGGAAACGCCGGTTTGCCGGCCCATCTGAATGATTATGCATTTACCGTCTGGGGTTTGCTGGAACTGTATGAAGCCTCTCTTGAGGTGACCTATCTGCAGGAAGCCATCCACATAAATGATCAAATGATAGCGCATTTTTGGGATGACACCGACGGCGGCTTTTACATGACGGCTGACGATAGCGAGAAGCTGCTGATTCGCAGCAAAGACATCTATGACGGGGCTATCCCCTCGGGTAATTCAGTGGCCACTTTGAATTTACTGCGCCTGGGCCATATGACCGCTAAACAGGACTATCTGAAAAAAGCCGAGGAAATCGCCCGCGCATTTGCCGGAACCGTCAATCGATATCCGCCGGGCCATAGCCAACTGATGGTCGCCCTGCAATACGCGCTGAATCCAAATTTCGAGGTCGTTATCGTCGGTCGGCCGGAAGCCAAAGACACCCGTGCGATGCTGGCGGCCTTGCGCAAGCCGTTTTTGCCCGGCAAAGTGGTCGTGCTGCGCCCGGCCGACAAAAAGAAGGCTGCTGCCATCATTCGCCTGGCACCGTATACCGAGTTTATGGTTGCCAAAAATGGCAGCGCCACCGCTTATGTCTGCACTAATTTTATCTGTAAGCTGCCCACCACCGATATTGACCAGATGCTCGCCAACCTGCAGGTGAAACAAAGACAATTCACCACAAAGGCACGAAGATCACAAAACAATCCTTAAAGAAGAAAGGTGTAAAAGCTTTAGATATTGCTAACTGATATGGCCACAATGATTGGTATAAAGAAGGACAAAAGGTGAAGTGTAAAGTGGTTTCTAAATTATTAGCTCTTGTTTGAGGGCAAGGCGCAATTCGGTTTAAAAGTGGAGTGTACACGGTAGTACTCGAGCATTTTAAACCGAATTGGAACGCAGCCATCGAGCAAGAGATGAGGATTTAGAAATCACTTTTATAAATTGTCTGGGAGGGCCCATTGAAGAAACTGCCAATCCACCTCCCAGGCGTGTTCCCCGTAACCGCCTGCAGTCACATAAGCCCGCGGGATGTGCTGGGACTTTAAAAAATGATAGACCAGCTGATCTCTTTCCTTTATCTGGGGCAGCGACAGTTTTAGCTCAGCGGTCGACGGCAATTCGTCTTTTTCATAAGGATCCGCTCCGGCTAACACAAGCGCAAGATCCGGCGGTCCGATGCTGCTGAGTTTTTCAAGCCCGTCTTCGAGTCTGGCGAGGTATTGATGTTCTTCGCCGGCCGCCACGGCGATATCGATGTCGCTGGGAACAAAAGACGGATTCGATCTGCCTTGAGCATCATAGGCATCACCATCCAGCGGCCAGCCGTTGGCCATATGAATGCTGAGGGTGGTAATCGAGCTGTCTTCTTCGGTTAGGACGGCGGTCCCATCCCCTTTGTGGGCATCCAGATCGATCACCCAGGCCGTGCGAATTGAATTTTCGGACTGCAGTTTGCGCAGGGCAATCACAATATCATTGACCACACAAAAACCTTCCCCATAATCTCTTTTTGCATGGTGCATACCGCCGCCAAACGCAAAGCAAAAGTCTTTTTCAAGCGCTAAGCGGCAGCACTGGATGGTTTCTGCGGTTTTAAACAAAAGACGATCAAATAGCCGGGTTAAAGGGTAGCTGGCATTATCCGGGTTGTAACGATAGTAGCGGCCATTTTCGTCAATCAGTTCAAAGGTTTTGATAATCTCTTCTTCAAGCTGATCGGAATATAAGCGGTTCACATAATCAGCAGAATGCACGCGTAAAAGGTCATTGCGGGTAACGGTTTCATTAACCCGATCGATGTGCCAGCGATCGATGCGGGGGCCCAACGTTTTATGGCTTTTCAATTTGGCAAAGGTGGTCACCGCCCGGCTGCGTGACAGCGGAATTTCAATACCAAATTCCACCAGGCCTTCTTTCATGTTGGGGTCATAGATGATCATCGCGTTATGAGTGTTCAGGTGTTGGGTGTCAGGTGTCAGGGAACGTAAGACTGAAATCAGAAAACAACGAAGACATGTGATCGGTATTGCACCTGAGTTGCAAAAGCTCGAACCTGGCCACTGAAGGCCTGACACCTGAAACCTGTTTAGGGAAAAACGCCTTGTTTATAAAAATGTCCGTGTAGGATATGGAGAAAATAATACCGAAAATTTGAGCGCACAACCTTGTTTTGACAATCTTAGAAATTTTCCGTACAATAACAGCAACCAACCTGGCCATCCATAAAAATCAACACAGACAAAACCAAAATCATAGACCGGCTTATTGCTCACAGGCCGCTTCACATATATTTTTTGCCGAACGTTGCTGATAAAAGACTTAGCGCTGTTCGTCAGAGGCGACGCTTAATCAAAGGGGGGGCTCAGATGCCGAACGGAGACAAAAAGCTTTCGATCTCATCAGAAGTTTTGGATTCAACAGATCGCGCAGGTGCAAACCTGTCAAAGAAACCCTCTGGCAAAAAAATTATCCGGGAAGCCTCCGAATATGTTAAGGCCCATATCCGCCGACAGCCGCCCGTGCAGCGCTTTTTCAGTTTCATGCCCACCATGTTGACCCGGGTATCACCGTTTCATTTTAAAGGACGGCATAAATCAACCGAATGGCCGCTTGTCCGGCTGGACTCGGGCGATGCCAATTCGTGGGGCAGCATGCAGGTGGTGGGCGAACTGCTGATCATCTTTGACGAAACCATCTTATTTTGTCTGCTGGCACTGATGACCCGGTCTGAAAGTGACGCTTTTGAGACCTCCTTTATGGATCTGGCCCGAATGGCCGGCATCGACTCCACTCAGACGAATAACGCTAAAATATGGAGAAGTATTCAGCGACTGGCGGGCACCCGGATTGATTTAAAGCTTTTCAGCGGCAAAGGCAAGAAAAGAAAAACGCTTAAGGAATTGACCGGCTCGATCCTGAGTTTTGCCGATAAAGATCAGGCTGGCGGCCGCATTCGAATTGTCATCAATCCATATTTTCTGGAAATGTACGCCGAAAGTTTTGTCACCAACATCGATATGAATTTCAGAAGCCGCTTAAAATCTGACATCAGCAAAGCATTTTACCGCTTCTATCAGGGGCTATATGAGACCCAGGCGGAAATCGATATCACCCGCCTGGCCCAGGCTGTCAATTTGAATATCGCGCAGGAAATGAAACAATTAAAATCAAAGGTTCGCATCGGGTTGAGGGAACTTCAGGAAAAAGGATACCTGGAAGCGTATAAGATCACCCGGGACAATCGGGTGCGGGTATCAAAAACCGCGGACGCCGCTGTCAAATTTGAGAGCCAGATACTGGGTAATTCCAATATAGAGTTTCTTGTCGAATAAATATGCCGCTGGCTTTCATCAAACCGCATGCCGCTGCCTGCCAATCAGGTTTTTTTGGCTTTAACGATTTCAAGGCTTTTGAGCATAAGGCGGAATGCCTCTATGTCGCGTTGAAAATGAAACCGATCGGAGGCCGTAAACCGCAAGTTAAAAAAAGTATCCGCTTTGATAAATCCATAATAAAGCGTCTTGAATGTATGGCCCTCTCCGTCCTGATAGGTGTAAAGGATTTTAAAACCATCATAGCCGCTGATGTTTAGCGGAGTATTATTCAGCAATTTTAAATTCAGTAAATTCTGATCGGATATGAGCTCATCGACTACGATCTGGGCGGCCTCTTCTGGAAGCATGGCGGTGTGCATTTTCTTTTTGGTATGACGAAACGATTTTCCAATGGGGCGATTTTGAACCAGGATATATTGCTGGAACGGGTTGTCTTTGGTTAATAGAAGGTAGCGGTTATTGTCTATTGTGCGCCATCCTTCAGGAATATTGACGTTATACCCATAGGACGCCGGCTTCGTAAGCCCGCCACTATGCGCACAGGCTAAAAAGCTGACAACACAGATCAATAGGCTGAGCCACAATAATCTTTTCATTAGCTTTCCTCACTAATTGTGCATTGTTTTAAGTACCCTTTGATATACGCTTTGTCGGGGGAATCTGGCGAAAGCTGCAGGCACGATTCGAAAAATTTTTTGGCCAGAGCATGCTGGCCTTTTTTATAATGAATGAGCCCGATGGCTTTATGCGGGGCGGCAAAGCTGGGATCCAGACGAATGGCACGGCTATAAAAACCAAGTGCCGTCTGAACATCGCTGCGCTGCCCGCGTTGTCTGTGAATTTCACCAAGCAAAAAATATGCCCGGGTGTCATCTGGCTTAATGCTCAGGAATTTTTCAACACTAGATCTGGCAACTTGAAACCGCCCCAGTCGAATATCCAGACGCGCATTATCTAGCAGTAACTGATCCAATTTTGCAAGAAATGCCTGCCTGTCGTTATTCGAAGCTAATGTATCTATCATAGCAGGCTCGGGCAGATTCTGCAAATTTTCGGCTCGCTGTCGGATCCGGGGATGGCTCCCAAAAAAGAAGGGTTCTTCAAGGCCATCCGCTGCAAGGTCTGACAGCATCTGGTCAAATAGTGACAGAGCTGCCTTTGGGTTATAACCCGCCCTCAGAACCCATTCAAATCCGATACGATCCGCCTCAGCCTCCAACTCCCGGGTATACCCGCTGATGGCTGCCATTGCTCCGGTAACCCCCATCGCGTGTGCCAATTTCTGCAAGCCTTTGGTCTTGAGCAGGGTTTGTTGAACTGCGATGAGATAAGCCGGTTGATTCCTGTACTTTCTGAAGGCCCGCAATGCATGCCGCTGGATGCAATGCGCCATCTCATGCGCCAATACAGCCGCCAGCTGTGCCTCGCTGTCCAATCTTGCCAGCAGACCGCTATGAATATAGATCATTCCATTGGGATAGGCAAAGGCATTCAAATATGGACTTTTAATCACTTTAACGCGAATGACCAGATTGGCCGGCACGGTTTCAGGCATCAGTCTGGCAACCACCTGATTCAGATAGCCTTCAAATTGCGGATCGACATAGACAAGGCCATTGCTTTCAAGTGTACGCTGTTCCCGCTCCGATTTTTCCCAGAGCATTTGTTCAGCTTCACTTTCCAGCAGTGATTCTGCGACCAGAGATATCTGCGGTTTTGAATGGGTGGAACAGCCCGTTGCCGCGGCTAATAACAGCAGGTTTATCAGGAAAAGGAATAATTTACTCCGTCGCATGTTCATTTTTGCCTTATGAATGTAAGTTGCCGAGTATATACGGTTGCCAAAGATGAAATTTAAAATTAAATTTCAAATAGTTATCTAGTTTTCAGTTGATTGTTGAAATTGTAAAAGAATTCGCCGATCTCATCATGAGCAAAAGCCATGCCTCGCAGGAAACCTGAATGCGTCATCGGCAATTACAGCGGTCAACTTTAGATCGTTTTTAGCGGGTTCATGCAGAAGTCAAACACTTGCGGGAATAAAACCATTTGAATAGGGTGGGGATTTTTGCACAATACTTCTACATATAAAGTACGAATACTTTTTTTTCTCTTCATTTCATTTTTTTGTTGTCTTTTAGTAAATTATGCTTAATATTGACGTTATCGACAAATTGTATTTTCTGGGCATTGGGGGCAGATTTTGGAAAGGAGGAAAGAAAATGAAAAAGCTGATAGTTTTACTGATCATGGGGTTACTGCTCTCTGGATGCAGTGACGAATTTTTAGCCCACGATAGCGTGTTTAAGGACTGGGATCATGTCAAGTTTAGCTGGGGTGGGTACAAAACCCCGACTGCCGACGATGCACAAATGTCATCTGACCGCGGATGGTGGGGTGAAGCAATACCTTACATTCCAGCCGAATAAAAGAAGTGTCTGATTCACCATCGTATGAATAGAGTACCGGCCTTTCTCTGTCTGCTGGCTTACACTTCTCGGTGGTGTCGAATACCTGAATCTCAGGCGGCGCCGATTATTTAGTCTGAGTACGATTCTGAACCAGGCATTCGCTTATCAATTAAACAAAAAAAAAGGGTGGTAATTTCAGTGATAGACTGGGCCGCCCTTTTTTAGTGCCCGAAAATTTGCAAGCAGATGAGAATCTTTGGAAGCCGGGCCGTTCCCGCTTCGCTTATTGACCCCGCAATGCCTTGATTGTAAAGGTTAGGGTAAGTTGACAAGTGGCGGACTTTGACAATATAAAATCATCAACCCCTAGCTTTTGAACCCATGAGGTATCGACAATGCGCTTTGCTAAGAATTGGAGCGGGGTCCTTGCATCCTTAATTATCCTTTTGGTTGCAGCCGGCTGCATTTCCAACAAGCAAATGACGGTCGCCTCCACAGCAACGCTTCTGGAAGATATTTCAAATTCGGCCAACAAACAATCTGATTTAAGAATCATAAGGGAGGGGATGCCCGCCTATCTGATGTTGATTGATGGTATGGTTGAAGCCGTTCCGAACAATGCCCGTCTGCTGATTACAGCGGCCCAGGCGTATGCATCATTCGCTTCAGCCTTTATCGAAGATGCTGACAAAGATTATGCCCGGGTTCTGTTTGCCAAAGCTAAAGATTATGGCCTGAGAGCTCTGGAAATTCGCGGATTAAAAAACCCGGTCACCAAGCCGTTTAACGAGTTTGAAGCACAGGTTAATCGGCTGGGCAAAGACGACGTTCCCTATATGTTTTGGACCGGCACCTGCTGGGGGAGCTGGATTCGGCTCAACCTGGGCTCCATCGCCGCAGTGGCGGAACTGCCCCGGGTGGAGGCTCTCATGAAGCGGGTGTTAGTGCTGGACGAACAATTCTATTATGGCGGCCCGCATCTGTTTATGGGCATATTGTTTGCTTCCCGTCCGCCAATCGCCGGCGGCGATTTAAATAAGGCACGCTATCACTTCAAAAAGGCCCTGGCTTTTAGCCAGGATGTTTTTCTCATGACCCGAGTTTATTTTGCCAGCCACTACGCTCGCAAAACGTTTGACAGAGAGTTGTTTATGGCCAGCCTTCAAACGGTACTGGACACCCCGGCCGACAAGGTCGCACAATTAACCTTGCTCAACACGGTGGCTCACCATAAAGCCGAAGAACTGCTCGCACAAGCAGACGAATTGTTTTAGGAGATCCAGATATGCAACGACCAGCAACAGTGTTTGGTGTCGCAATCGGTATCATCGCGTGCCTGTTTATGTTGTCACCCTCACCCGGCGCAGCCAAAACAGTGGTGATTAAACTGGCCACCCTGGCGCCAGAGGGCAGTTCGTGGATTGAAACGTTTAATTCCATCAACGATGAAGTAAAACAAAAAACCGGTGGGCAGGTGCGCTGTAAGTTTTATGCCGGAGGTGTACTTGGGGATGAAAAAGATATGCTACGCAAAATGCATATCGGCCAAATACATGCGGCAGCCCTGACGTCAGCGGGCTTGTCGGCTATCTTCAGCGAAATGGACGTCTTTCAAATACCATTTCTCTTCGAGGCCCACCAGGAAGTTGACTTTGTGTTAAGCCAGATGGATGCGTTTTTCCGCAAGGGTTTTGACGACAACCAATATGTCCTTTTGGGCTGGTCCGAGGCGGGTTTTGTGCGTCTGATGTCGACCCAACCGGTGACCACCCTGGCTGATCTCAGAAAACTCAAAGTCTGGACCTGGGAAGATGCGCCCATGACCCGCATCATTTTTGATGAAGCCAATATTGCGGCCATTCCGCTTTCAGTGCCCGATGTTTTGGTGGGTCTTCAAACCGGGCTGGTGGACGTGGTATATGCACCGCCCAGCGGTGCCATTTCTTTGCAATGGTTTACCAAAACCCGCTACATCACCGATGTCAATCTCATCTATCTGATCGGCGCTGTGGTCATCAAGAAAAAAGTGTTCAACAAAATCGCGCCCGCCCACCAGAAAATCCTCATGGACGTCTGGCAGCGCCAGATGAGCCAGCTGAAGCAAAAAGTCCGCAACGAAAACCTGGAAGCCATGCAGGTAATGGTCAAGCAGGGTATCAAAATTATTACCCCGACGCCGGGCCAGGTTGCGGAGTTTAAAAAAGTATCTGCCAAAGCCGTCCAGCGGCTGGAAGGCGAAACCTTTTCCCAAAAAGTCCTGGATGAAGTCAATGCCCACATAAAAACCTATCGAAAGAATAATCAATAATGCAGCGCTGGCAAAAATGGAGTCAGACCCTTGCCCGTATCGAAAAATTCACGCTAAGCACCATGCTGAGTGTGATGATTCTGGTGGCATTTTTGCAGATTATACTTCGCAACGTTTTTAGCAGCGGAATTTCGTGGGGTGACCCCCTGGTTCGCTATCTGGTGTTGTGGGTTGGATTTATCGGCGCCAGCCTGGCAACCAAAGAAGGCAAGCATATCACCATTGAAATATTTTCAAGATGGTTTTCCGGGCGCGGCAATCAGTATCTTCGGGCCATCTCCAACTTGATTTCAGCCCTGGTTTGCGGGCTGCTGGTCTATGCGGGCTGGACATTTGTCAGCAACGAGGCCCAAATGGGCGGTACCGCCTTTCTGCAGATTCCCCTCTGGATTCCGCAAATCATTATTCCGGTCACCTTCGCATTGATGACATTGCGGTTTGGCCTGCGCTGCTGGGTCGAACTGATGATGATTTTTACATCCGGCAACCCCAACAAGCACGGAAACCCATCATGACACTGCTGGCCATCCTTGCCGCCATTGTTTTAATGTTGATGGGGGTGCCTGTATTTGTGACGATCTGCGGACTGGCCCTTTACCTGTTTTTTATCAGCGGCATTGACCTGTCGGCCGTTGTTATCGAGATGCACCGCATGGCCACCACCCCTGTGCTGGTGGCCATTCCTCTGTTTACCTTCTCCGGATTTCTGCTTTCAGAAAGCGGCGCCCCCAAACGATTGATCCGTCTGTCAAACGCGATTTTGGGCTGGCTACCCGGGGGTATCGCCGTGATTGCGCTGCTTTGCTGCGCTATTTTTACCGCCCTGACCGGAGCGACCGGTTTGACCATCATTGCTTTGGGTGGCATCCTGCTGCCCGCCATGACACGCGTAAATTACCCGGAAAAATTCTCCCTGGGCCTGCTGACCACTTCAGGGACCCTGGGTTTGCTGTTCCCCCCCAGTTTGCCTCTGATTATCTATGCCATCTTTGCCGGTATCAGAATTGATCAGCTTTTCCTTGCCGGTATCCTGCCCGGAATTTTACTGGTCGTGCTGCTGTCTTTGTTCAGCATTTTCCGGGCGGTGCGGGCTGAGGTGCCCAAAACCCGTTTTCAGCTGTCTGAAATTTTAAGTGCCCTGCGGGAGGCACTTTGGGAATTGCCGCTGCCGCTGGTTGTTCTGGGAGGGATTTACAGCGGCAAGTTTGCGGTCAGCGAGGCAGCCGCCATTACGGCGGTTTACGTGTTGGTGGTTGAAGTGATCATTTACCGGGATATCCGCTGGCAGGACCTGCCGGAAATCATGCGCAAAAGTATGGTTCTGGTGGGCGCCGTCCTGATTATTCTGGGCGCAGCCATGGGTCTGACCAACTATCTGATCGATGCCGAGATACCGATGCAGCTGCTGGATTTTTTCGAAACCCATATCGAAAATAAAATTTTGTTTTTGATGGTCCTGAATCTGTTTCTTTTGGCGGTGGGCTGTACGATGGGAATATTTTCGGCCCTGGTCGTCGTCGTGCCCCTTCTGGCACCCATCGCTGCGGCCTACGGCATCGACCCCATTCACCTGGGCATCATCTTCCTGGCCAACCTGGAAATCGGCGCTTCGATTCCCCCGCTGGGCATCAACCTGTTTATTGCCAGCATCCGCTTTGAAAGGCCGGTACTAAAGCTCTATTGGGCCTCATTACCGTTTATTGTCATCCTGCTGGGTGCGCTAGCCCTGATTACCTATATCCCCTGGATAAGCCTTGTACTGCTCAAATAGGCGGCCGACATAGCGAATCACCCTGCGGCCATACTTGCCGGCAAACACCACAACTAAAATTCCAATCACGGGAATTAAAATCGTTGCAGCCGGTCATAAAGCGCCGTATTGCACCGGTAAAAAGGCATTCAAATCTTCAATTGTATTGGTAACCATCATATCACCTTTTTAAGCAATTGAGCGGTCGGAGCGTTTTTCCGATAGAGCTGCTGCATGAATAATCACTCGCTGGATCCGTGCAAACTCGTGCAATAGGGTTCGTAGCAAAAAAACTCCCCGACCCTTCATGAGATTAACGATTAAAGAGTACCATACCGCTAAAAATAAGCAGCATTCCGACCAAATGAAAGGCCCTGAGGGATTCACCCAGCCAGACGATGGCCATGATGGAGGCAAATACCGGAATAAAATTGATAAACAGACCGGCACGATTGGCACCGATTTGCTCCACGCCGTAATTCCAGCAAAAAAAAGCCACAATTGACGGAAACGCAGCAACATACAGGACACTGGCCACCACTTCAACGCTTACCACAAGTGGCGGGCTGTACATTATCTCCAACAGGTACAATGGCAACAGACCCAGAGCACCCAGGGCGAAAGTGTAAAGCAGAAAACTGAGCGGATGAATAGACGGTCTGCGCTGTAAAAAGGCTGAATAAAGGGCATACAGTATAACGGCCGCCAGCATGAGCAAATCACCCCGGACAAAAGACAAATCCGAAACCGTTGAAAATCGACCGCGCAATACCACCAGGCCGGCCCCGATGATGCACAGCCCCACACCCAGACTTTGCAGCCGGCTGACCTTCTCTTTAAATGCCAGCAGGGAGATTAAAATGATAACGGCCGGCATAGCGGTTTGAATGAGTGCACCGTTAATGGCCGTGGTTGTGTGCACGGCCATGTAAATCAGGGTGTTAAACGCCGAGATGCCGACCAGAGATAAAAACAGCATCACCTTCCAATGGCGGACAAAAAGGGGCCAATCCCGTTTGGCATAAGCGTGCGCAAGAGGCCACAGCAACAAGAATGCAACTGCCCAGCGCCAGAAGGCGAGCGTGACGGGCGGAATGAGATCAACGACGCCACGGGCTAAAACGATGTTACCGGCCCAGCACAACGGTGCAACCGCCAGCAATAGATAGGGGCGCCAGTTAAATTTTTCAACCCGGTGACTGTTGGCATGAGATGATTTCAAGTATAATGCAAATTCTGCGACAGGGTTTAAGGCTTAATAAAACTGCCGGCCGCACACCGCAGCGGCCAGGAAGTATCGCAGGTATCTGATAAATTCAGCGTCAAGTCAAGTTGTTCTTGATGAATGGCAATGACGAATACAAGATGGAATAAGCGGTGTTAAAGCGTCGCACAAGAAAGGGCGGCCCCGCAAACGGCAGGCTGCCCGGATTAAACAGACAACGGAGATTAATAATATGGCATTACCGTTTTAACCTCCAGCCGCGGATCCGGTATCCACGGCCAAAAATAACATAAGGCCCCGATAAAATCCGTCAAGTTGTTACGCCCTGCGCCGGTCAAGATCACAGAATCCGTCATGCACTTGAATCATTGACAGTCCCAGATTTCGTGGTAATCTAATGACTCATGGCTGACACAGAAAATGAGATTGAAGAACAGCCGCTGGCTGTGAGCACTTACTGGTGGATGCGCCAGATTTTGTTAATTGTTATTGCCGGTTTTTATCTGGTTTTTGGCATCCAGCTGCTGATCTCCGCCTACCAGCTCAACAATCCAGCCTATTTCATCTTTACCTTTTTCGCATCCAATTTCATGATCCTGTTCAGCGGAGCCCTGGTGGTGGGTTTTGTTATCCGCATGGTCATCGTCTATCGGCGCTTGAAAAATCCGAATATCTGAATCCTATCTATCGTTTGCCAGCGAATCCAATTCCGAAAGGCCTTCGACGAAATCAAGCGGCAACGTAAACAATATTCCTTTGCCGGGCTGACCCAGATCACCGCATAAGGATCTGACAATTTTGATGGCCTGATCCAGGCGATCCTTTTCTTTTACCACGGTCAGAACGGTCTTGTTTGAGGATTCCAGATCCGTGGTGACCTTGTTGATTTGCTGCATCACCGGCAGCGTTGCCCGGGTTCGCATTAGCACCCGGCCCATACCGGTACTGTCAATAACCGTAGAGCCGGTGATGCCAATTTTGGCAAATTGTTCCATAATGGTTGGCAATTGTTCGGAACGCTCCAAAACATTCACCAGTAAATACATCAGATGGTACCTCCTCTTAATCTTTTGTCAACCGCGCCTGCGGGTTGGCAGTATTTTCTTTTTATGCAGCCAAAATGAGATGGCAGCACAGATAAAAAGAGTAACCGCAACAGTGGTTGACATTTTAATTCGATCTAGAAATACTGCCGGATTTTCTGAAAGCGGATCTAAATACAGCTGGTGACTAAATCGGGCAAAATTAAATGCGCATAAACTGACCAGCATAAACGCCATTCCGGTGCAAACATATATTCCGTATTTTTTATGACAACGATGAAAAAATAGTCCCGTTAGCGGCAGCGCAATGATCAGTACCAGAAAAATCATAACGCAAATGCCGGCACTCATATATTTGACCAGATGCAACGGGATCACCCCTTTATCAGCCACGCTGTAGCTGTTGCGGACTCTGTAGGCTTCCTGCGACCATCTCAACCTGACCATTTGCGTATGCGCGCCCAGATGTTGCACCTTAAATTCTGAAGAGATATTCTCACAGCCACCTTTGGGAACGCTAAGCATGGCCCGATATTCCAAATCGGGCACAATGGGATAATCACAGTCTGTATTTGTTTCGCGACACATGTAGACATTTTTATCTGTGGCCTGAGGAAAAATTTTTTGAAAATCATCCCAGCGCAAGCATTGAAACTGAAGCTGATTCAGATGCGGATTGAAGGTTTCGAGCACCACGTAAAAAAGGGCAGATGGCGCTTCATTAGGTGCGTACTGTTTGCTGGTAAAATAAGGCACGCTCGCAATGGCCGTCACCATAAATAGGATGGGCAGGCCGGCGATAGCGATGAGGCCCAGCAATAGTTTGAGTCCACGGCTCATTTTACAGATCATCTCCTCGATGCAGACAGGTCATTAACATCTATGTTTGATGACAAACATGTTGGCATATGGCTCATCTTATCCTGAAAGGCGGCGACTAAGTCTGCAAGCCCACACGACTGTCTTCTTTCATCTTAAAAATTCTGGCCGCCAGCCGTTCGGGAAATATCACCGGCACCTCCGGCTGTCTGGCAAATGTAAATTTGACAAAACCACCGAAGACAGATAGGAGTTTGCAGACACCGATCCACAGCATAAAAATGAGATATTGGCCGGCACAGAAAACGGCTCAAATTGAATGGCATCCATGTTCATTCATCAATTATACCGTAAGCTTACATTTATATATCGGTCAGATTTGCCGATCCCTTTACGTTTGGGGCATTAGTAGCGCCCCAGTGTTATGCTTTGTAGCCCGCTGCGCATGATGATGTTTCTCAGCAGGGGTCTGAAGATAAAATGGGATTTCACATTTTTTAGAAAAATATTTTTGCGCAGTTGGCGGCATGTTTGGTCATACCGTTTTTCAAAGCCGTCGAGTGAGCTTTGCAAAGCCTCAGCCAACATTAAAGCACTTTTGAATGCATAACTGAGCCCTTCTGCCGAGCTGGGGCTGATCCAGCCGCCGGCTTCACCCAGCAAAGCAATGCCACTGCCGCCCGCAGACAGTTGATTTTGCAGCAGGGGCCGCAGAATCAGGGTGCCTTCTCTGTATACGGTTTTACCAAACTGCATGCCATGAGCTTTCAGCTTTGTTTTGAGGAGCGCAAATTTTTCAGCGGCCTTTTGTCTGTAAGGCAGGGCTGCTCCGATCAATAGATGATTCCCCTTTGGAATCGTCCAGCAATAATAATCGGTGATGTCGGCGTCGAAAATGGAAGTAAAATAGGGGCGATCATTTTTGCGTTCAACCCATTCCTGTATGGCAACATATCTTTCAGGGAAATCGATGCGACCGGCAAACTGTGCGCGGACTTTTGATTTGGCGCCGTCGGCGCCGACAACAAATCTGGCTTTTTCCGCGAACCGGTTGTTGCCCTCTGTCAGCGTGAGTTTAAAACCAGCACCGTCGGCAGCATAGGATTGAAATCGACAACCGGTTCGAATGTCTACATTGGCAGGCACCAGCGAAAGCAGCCATGAATCAAATTTCTTACGATTCATGTTGATGTAGTGACGCTGATAATATCGCTCCAGTCTTTGGGGGATATCGATGGATTTAACCACAAACAGCTGCGGATCCTCTAAAACACTTTTGGGAAGGCCCAATCCCAATTTGGACAACATCATCTGGGCATCGGGAGCCAGCAACCCTCCGCAGCACTTGAGCGCCGAAAAACCCTCGCATGGGTCTGCAAGCCGGCGATGTTCAATTAACAAAACTTTATAACGGTCGCCAATAAGGCGGGCGAGGGTGGCGCCGGCCGGGCCACCACCTATAATTGCAACATCATACATAAATTTAGCCGGCCCAGCGATCTTTGTACTGATCGTAGCGAGAGCAGCCTTCTTTATTACCCAGTTCGCACGATTTTTTCAGATCTCTTAGGGCATTTGCAAAATCCTTTTTGTGATAGTATGTGCCGGACCTTTCAAGATAGGCTCTGGGATGATCCGGTTCCAATTCAATAAACTGATCCCAATATTGGACGATCCTGTCCAATTCGTGTTGCTCAAAGAGCGTATAATCCAGCATCAAGTAAGAATTAAAATGGCGTGGATCCAGTTCAATTACTTTTTCAAGATCAGCGAGCGCCAGATCCAGCTCTTTCAGGCGCGAAAACGCCACCCCCCGCCAGTAATGGGCCTCGACATTATCCGGATAAAACATCAAAGAAAAATTATATTTTTCAATGGCCTGGTTAAAATCCGTTTTATAAATTCTATGGCCTTTTTTGAGCAAATGGGTACCGGCCCATTTCTGCCAGTTCAAAGTGGATGAGTCCGTCGGGCTTAATAAAATGGCGGTGTGCAGATCATCCAGAGCGGCATCATAATCATTATTTTGGAAAAAAACCCGGGCACGCGTGCGATAACTTTCCTCTCTGGTTGCCCGCAGATATATGCTGTAATCAGCATCCGCCAGCGCCTTATCAGGCGCTTTGAGATAATGATGATATACCTTGGCCCGCTCGTTATAAAAATACCAGCTATCGCCGAAAGCCATGGCTTTGGTGTAGAGGGTTGCGGCTTCTTCATACTTTTCTTTCCCCTTGAGCACTTTGGCCTGGTCGCTATAGATATATCCGTATAAAAGAGTGAGGTAGGGATTATCCTGCGCATACGGCTCAGCTTCTTTGGCAAAATTTTCCATCTGGCGGTAACTGCCGCCCCAGCGGGGTGTAATGGCATTCATAAATGTCGAGCGAATTAAAAATGAATGCGGAAACAATTCCAGCGCAGCCTGTAACCAATCCTGCTCTCCGGCATGATTGCCGTTGGCATTGCTGATGCCGATCAATATGATGTAGGCCGTTAACAGCCTCGGGTAGATATCACGGGCTCTGGTGGCGTCATCAGACGCTTTTTGAAAATTCTGATGCATCATCCTGATTTGTTCTTGGGTTGTGTCTCTGGCCCAGCCATAGCCGCGGCTTTCCCATCCTTTGGTATAATAATAATGGGCTCTTGCAAGGTAGGGGGCAAAATGATCGGATGAATATTCAATCCAGGCTGCAAACAGCTCTTCATAAGACGGCCGTGTGGTGGCAAAAACGCTGAAAGCATCCTGAAACCGATATTCGTTGTTAAAATCGGTTTCACAATCCAGCTGAACCGTTTCGATTTTTAAATTAAGGGTCGCAAATTGCCGATTTTCGAATAATTCTCTTAAATGTTCAATTTCATCCAGCGTCAGGGTGTCCTGTGGTTCTCTTGAAACGGGCAGATCTTTTGCGGCTAGAGTCACCTCATAGAAATCCGTTTGCCGTAATTTAAGCCTGTGTAAAATCTGAAAGGGGTTACCGACGATATGACTGACGCCAAAGCCAATCGCGCCCAGCAAACCAATCACAATGCTCGTAATTATCAGGGTTTCAATTAAGCCGGTCTTTTTTACATTTGATCCACCGCATGCAAGGCACTCACCTACCGGGCCTAACTGGCGACCACAAGTCGGACACTTACGGTTCATTAAATTTTCCTTATTTTCACTTGGGGCAATTGCCGATTTCACTTTTCACTTGCCGAGCGGTAAGACTTGACATGCAGCCGAATGTCTATACCGATTTTTAAAAAGATCAGTACACACAGCAGCGCCACCGGTGAGCCCAGCTTCATAACCAAGAGGCCACCAACGATGATGGCCACATGCATCAAAACAATTCGTTTGTAGGGGCGTATCATGATGTCCCCCAATTTATGGGTCAGGTCGTGTTGCCCCTTTATAAAGTTCGTTATAAAAGAGATACCGTGGCTGACGAAAAGACCCACAGCCGGCCATTCCAGGCCCGGCGGCCGGCTATGCCAAAGCTGCATGACAACCGAATATAGCAGTTGTAAAAATATAAAAGGGCCCAACCAGACGTCAGTAGGAGTCATGGCTTCATCAGGGGAACCGATTTTAAAAAAGGCCAGCAGAAAAAAACCGTGCACTGCACAAAAGCCGCCAAAATGCACACAGAAAAAAGGAATCATAAATAATTTCTGAAACAGCTTGGATCGGGATTCGACTTTTACCAGAAGCATGCGCAATATGTTGAAAAATCCGACAATTAAGTTTTCTATCCAGTAAAGTAACACAATGGCAGCCGCATCCCAGCCCAGAAAAAGAACCCCGATCAGCGGTACCAGATTGGCAACTGTCAGAGCGACGATGGAAAGCGAGGGCTTTGGTAGCTGCTTATTGGGATCAACACGTCTCATTAGAAAGCGATATTCGAATAGACCTTTATCGTTTGCCCAACAGGTTATCCACGCACAGAGATCAGGGTCGGAATTAAGATCGCGGCGATAACCCCCAGAACGGTTAGCACAATGGACACCAGCGCCAAGATGCCGATAAATTTCCAGAACGATTTTTGATACGCAATGGCTTTGCCCAGCTCGATCGCATCGCCGGATTTCAAAAAAGCGCTGGCTGCCGACGAAAACTTTGAAAGCCAGATCGATGGTACCAAATAAAATACACCGGAAAGAACATATAAAATGCCCATAATTACCAGCGGGGGCGCTTTTTCAGATACCGGAATAAAGCTTTCACCCACCATCACACCCAATCCGACCAGAATCATCAGCCCGGTGCCAATAAATCCCAAAACCGACAGCAGACGGGTCCAGGGCCGGGTTGCCTGTAATGACTTGCGGATGTAGTTCAATATTGCTCTGTCACGATCGGCGCTGCCATCCGGACCGATTTCTTTGGGCCCCTGTCCGTCGCTGAGATGTTGCATGCTTTGCTCCTTGGTCGCAATTGATTGCCAATAACTAAGCCTATTTTCGCATATTGGGATAAAAAATGCAAAAAAGACAGCGGTAAGACATTAAATTTACAACCATATTTCGACAGATGGCCAGCTGGATGAAATTTAGGCGATCAGCATGCAATGATGCCAGCCGCAGGCGGAGCCATGCGCCGGGTCAGCGAAAATTGACGATTTGAATAAATTCGACTATAATAAAAGTATCTGATCCGGAATGGAGAATCCGCCTATATGACAAAACTTCGCTGGCCGCTGTTAGCGGCGGCCGTATTGCTTCTACTTTTCTTATCCAACCCGACAATCCAGGCAAAATCAGCTTCAACCGCATCCCGCTATGACCAGGGGTGGCAGTCCTATGACGCCGGGCACTACGTCAAGGCTTTTGAAATCTGGCAGGCCCTCGCGGAAAAAGGCCATGATCTGGCGCAGGTTAATCTGGGGGCTATGTATGACGCGGGGCAGGGCACGGCCGAAAACCCCACCAAAGCATTTGAGCTGTTTTTCGCTGCGGCCCAAAAAGGCAATCCATATGCGCAGTACAATGTTGCAAACATGTACGCCCAGGGCCGCGGCATTCGCTGCGACCGCAGCAAAGCCAAATCCTGGTACCTGAAGGCAGCCGAGCAGGATCTGGCAATCGCCCAATACGGCCTGGGCATGCTCAATGCCAGTGTTGTCACGGAAAAAGATGCGGATGC
>Ga0209567_10000611_pt1 | contig 19519 bp, 10 predicted proteins | sample COG_12_FD_184756 | JGI IMG/M metagenome (GOLD analysis project Ga0209567, IMG submission 184756) | Pelagic marine sediment microbial communities from the LTER site Helgoland, North Sea, for post-phytoplankton bloom and carbon turnover... | ecosystem: Environmental > Aquatic > Marine > Neritic...
ACGAGATCGACATCCTCGGCCGCGGCGATGGCAGCCACCTCGGCAATGACGGCACGATACTCGTCGGACCGGTCGTAGCGGCCGATTCGCTTGCCGACGTGCCAGTCGGAGGTGTGGAGGATCTTCACTCGAGCCCGGCAAATGGGTCGACTTCGTCCTCGGCAACCTCTTCCTTGCGAGTTGCCCACGGCGGGAAGGGGAAGTCCACAACAAGAGGAACGGGGATCGACGGCTGGTTCACCACCATCGTGCCCGGCTTCAGCAGCCGTGCCCGAGCGCGGGTTGATGGCAGCATCCAGCCGTACTCGGCACGCTCCGCCTCGGCGGCGTCGAGTCGGCCCGCCACGCGGATGGCGGCGTTCTCCATGACCTCGGGTGCGACCCGCGACGCCGTCTGTTGGGCACCTACGAGTAGCACGCCGAGCGACCGGCCGCGTTGGGCGATGTCGATCAGCATCTCCTTCAGCGGGCTACTCCCCTCGCGGGGGGCGTACTTGTTGAGTTCGTCGAGCACGATGACCGATAGCGGCAGGCGCTGCCCGGTCATCTCCTTCTCGGCAAAGGTCTCATCCAGCAAGGCGCCCACAACAAACCGTTGCCCGAGGTCGTGAAGCGATTGGATCCCGACGACGGTCACCTGAGCGGCCATGCGGTCGATCCTGCGGCTCTCCCCGGCTCGCACCAGGTGGCCCAACCTCATGGCGGCAGCGTGGAGGCGACGCACAAAGGCCGAAATCGTGCCCGCCTGGACTCGACCGGTCCACCGTTGATCGGGTGGTGCTTCGCCGTCCTCCGGGTCGACATACTCCTCCACGGCGGCCACGAGGTCGCGCAGATCACGAATGACCTGCTCCCCTCGATTGGGGGTCACCGTATCCCCGGGCCTGAGCCCTTCCGACGGGTCCCGGAGGACCACCGCACCAGATTCACCGGCCACATCAACCGCAAAGCGCCGGAGTTGAGCGCGGACCCGCTCCTCGATAAACGGGATCTGGTTCCGGCTGTCGCTGGCGTCCGTGAACAGGAACCGCAGCAGGCCTTCGTCGATGAACTCGCGTGGCGTCCACGAGAACGCGGCAACCCCCTCCTGGCGGCCGCCGGTGTCCGGGACGACCACGTCGCCCGAACGCGGTCGCGGCGGCGCCCAGAAACCCACCGACGGAAACGGGGCGGGGGCGACTCCAAGCGACTGCCATGCCTCGGCGGCGGCGTCGTCGAAGTATCGGTTGCGCTTGTCCAGCCAGAGGAGGTCCTCGCCCTTCACATTGAAGACCAGTACCCGCAGGTTGGCGGCGCCTTCACCAAGCACCTCGGGATTGGCCGTCAGCAAGCGGAGAAAGAACAGAGCAAACGAGGTCTTGGTGGCCACACCGCTGATGCCGGAGATCGACATGTGTCCGCCCTTGCGACCGTCGAAGAAATCCAGATCGACGAACAGGGGCTCGCCGTCACGCCCAATGCCGACCGGCAGGGGCCGGCCCATCTCATCGACATAGAGGGCTTTGCGCCGCTCTTCGCCATGGGCTCGCTCAACAACCTCGCCCGGGTCGGTCGCCACCCACACCTCGGGATCCAGTCGGGTGACAGCCACCTGAGCCGACCGCACCTTCGCCCCAGGAAGGATGCCCTCAGCCGCAATCCGGTGGGTGTCGCTCTCATAGCTGGCGCCCTCGTAGATGGCTTCGACCTCCGTCACCATACCGTAGGTGCGGACCTCACCCCGCTTGGGCACCTCGGTCCGTACCACGACGAGGTCGTCGAGTTGGAGGTACTCGTCTTGGTCGAGCACCACCCTGAACTCCCGGGTCGAGGTGTGCTGCGTTCCCAGGACGCGGCCGACCCCCGGGTCGGATGCAGTGGCACGGGTGTCGTCGGTCATTGGGTCGCTCCTGCAATGGTTGGTTGGCGCATCACCGCGCTGCGCAGAGCCCGATACACATACCCGGGGTCGCCCAGCCGCCGGCGCAGCTCGCGTTCTAGTGCCGCGATCGGGACGAGGTTCTGTGGTGCCCGTGGATCGATATGGGGTTCGGACGCCACCTGCGGCAGAACGGCGGCCGTGCGGTTGGCGACCACGATTGTGCTCTCGAGGTCGAGGTGGGAGGAGACTTCGGCCCGCACCACGCCGGTCCACGAGTGGCCGCCGTCGAGTTCGGCGAGACGTTGGTACCACGAGTATCGCGGGTAGGCACCACCCTTTCCTATGAGGAACAGCGGCGTCCGCTGCCCGGTGCGCAGCCGGCCAACGATCGTGCTGGTCGCCGGCGTCAAGTAGGGAGCGCGGTGTGACTTGATGTAGCCGACCTTCTCGGTGGCCGACAAATCGTTGATCGGGCCGTCGGCGATGACGAACAACCCCGACTGAGCCAAATGCTCGGACAGCACGGCTTCGGCCTGACGCATAGCGCTGTGGAACCGCTTCACGAGTACCCCGGGGTCGGAGTCGGCCACCGATTCGCTGCGGTAGGCCAGGTGTGGCTCGGCCACGGGAATGGGAGCGGCCTTCCCGTTTCCAAACACCGCAAGCCGCTCGATCTTGGCGGCGGTGAGCGTGGAGGTAGGGATGGTGCGATCCCACACGACACCACCGACTCCGAACGTGCCGCAGATGCCGGGGACCGGGCCATCCGGCTCGTCGATGGTGAGCCGGGCATCGACTCTGCGGACCCCATCGACGAAGGCGATCTGCGCCACCCCGTCATCGACGCCGTCGATGGGAGCCCATCGGCCGTCAATCTCGACCGTCTCGTCGACCTTGCCCTCGTCGGCAAGAGCCTCATCGGTTTCGTAGGGACTCCCGTACTCCGGAGCCCAGCCTTCGACATAGAGCTGTGTCATGCGGAGATGGTACCGGCCGCGAATGACACGAGTGGAATTCAAGACGTCGCGGCCCGAGCTGGAGCTTCCAGAACCTCAACCGTCGCTAACGTGCTGGTCCGCATTGGAACCGGAGCCATGAGCCAGAACCCTGTCTTCACCCCGCCGCCGGGCGTGGACTACTCGCGCAAGTGGTGGGTGATGCTGGCCGTGGCCATGGGCATCTTCCTCGGCACCATCGATGGCAGCATCGTCAACGTGGCGCTCCCCACCCTGGTCGACGAGTTCGACACCTCCTTTGCCGCGGTGCAATGGGTCGTTCTTGGATACTTGCTCGCTCTTGCCACCCTCACCCTTCCCATCGGCCGGCTCGGCGACATGGTCGGCAAAAAGCGTATCTACACGCTTGGCTTCGGGGTCTTCACCGTCTTCTCAGTGCTGGCCGGGCTGGCCCCCTCGATCGAGTGGCTGATCGGAGCCAGGGTATTCCAAGCGGTTGGCGCCGCAATGCTGTTCTCGCTGGGGCTCGCCATTGTCACCGAAGCTTTCCCACCGGACGAACGGGGTCGGGCTTTGGGAATCACTGGTTCCATCGTTTCGATTGGCATCGTGATCGGCCCCTCCGTGGGAGGACTCTTGATCGACAGCCTCTCGTGGCGTTGGATCTTCTTTGTCAACCTCCCGGTCGGCATCATCGGAACATTGACGGCGATGCGCTACGTCCCAAACGTGCCACCACCCGGCAACCAACGATTCGACTTCCGCGGCGGGGCCACCTTCTTCGTAGCGCTGCTGTCGTTCATGCTTGCCCTTACCGTCGGCCAGGAGCGCGGCTTTGCGGATGGCGCCGTTCTGGGGCTCTTCGCACTGTCTGCGGTGGCACTCGTCGCCTTCATCGCAGTCGAGCGCCACGCCGACCAGCCAATGCTCGACCTGACCCTCTTCCGGAACCGACTCCTCAGCGTGAACCTCGTCACCGGCTGGATCACATTCATCGGGATCGCCGGCCTTTTGATCCTGCTCCCCTTCTACCTCCAGGATGTCCTCGGCTACGAGCCCCGCGAGATTGGGCTCCTCCTTGCCGCCGCTCCCATCACCCTTGGGATCACCGCTCCGATCAGCGGCATCATGTCCGACCGGGTGGGCCCGCGCCCGGTAACGGTCGCCGGCTTGGCGATTCTGGTGTTCGGCTACCTGTTCGCCACGACGCTGGATGTGGACACAACGGCGCTGCACTACATCGTGGTCATGATCCCGATCGGGATCGGAATGGGCGTCTTCCAGTCCCCCAACAACAGCGCCGTGATGGGCTCGGTACCCCAGCAACGGCTGGGTGTGACATCGGGAATGTTGGCGATCACCAGAATCACCGGACAGATCACGGGGATCGCCCTCCTCGGCGCCATCTGGGCGGCGCGGGTCGCCGCCATCACCGGATCCACCGGCGACGCCAGCGACGCACCGGCCGCCGCTCAGACGTCGGCGTTGCAGGACACCATCCTCGTAGTAGCCATCGCCATGGCCGGGGCGCTGGCGCTGGCAGCATGGGGGTTGCGCCTCGAGCGACGGGAGAATCGAATCGCCGTAAACGCCAAGACCGGGTGACAACGCCCGGCGGGTGGGCCCCGTCACCTACCCGATCGGGAGACGGGCAACCCGATCGGTGATGAGGGCGTAGAAGGCCGCCGCGTCGTTCTCGTTCATCACCATGGCATTTGGCTCATGCCCGGTGACCCCCCACCAGTCGACCAAGGTCATCCCAATCGCCGGCCCCTCGTCGGTGGCGATGGCGACGTGACAACGCTTGCCATCGAACATCTCCGGATCCAAGAGGTAGGCGATCACGCAGGGATCGTGGAGGGGTCCGCCGTCGGTCCCGTACTTCTCCATGTCGTACCGATCGTAGAAGTCGAGCAGGCCGGCCACGGCATCCCCCTGCGGGGTGCCGAGGTCACGCAGGGTCTGGAGCCGCGCCGCGCTCGTGAGCGCCTTATGGGTCACGTCCAGCGGCATCATGGTGATGGGGATCCCGCTGGTGAACACCAGATGGGCGGCATGGGGATCGACCCAGATGTTGAATTCGGCCGCCGGGGTGGTGTTGCCCCCTTCGAAGAATGCGCCTCCCATCATCACGACCTCGTTGACGGCATGAGCGATCTCGGGGGCCATAACGAGCGCCATCCCGACGTTGGTGAGCGGACCGAGTGTGCAAAGAGTCACGGAGTCTTCCGGCGCCTCTCGCAACGTCTCAACGAGGAAGTCGACGGCGTGCTTCGGCTGCAGCGGCATCGTCGGATCAGGCAGGTCGGCGCCGTCGAGCCCGGTCGGACCGTGGACGTATTCGGCAGTGTGGAGCGGCCGCATCATTGGACGCGAGCAGCCCGCGTACACCGGCACATCTGTCCGGCCCGCTAGCTCGCACATCTTACGGGCGTTCTCCTCGGTCAGCGCCAGGGGGACGTTGCCGGCGACTGCCGTCACCCCAAGCACCTCGAGGGTCTCCGGAGAGGCGAGGGCAAGCAGCATGGCCACGGCGTCGTCCTGACCGGGGTCGGTGTCGATGATGATTTGGCGTTGACTCACTGAGCCGAGGCTAACCGGTCTTGGGGTCGCCTCGTCCTGCCATCGCCGCGACTTCTGCGGAAGTCGGCAGCGACGGCTGCGCTCCCCGGCGGGTGGCCGCCACCGCCCCGGCATTGACCGCCCACCGACAGGCAGCCACGAGGTCACTGCCGCGGGCCAGAGCGTCGGCCAGCGCGCCGCAAAACGCATCGCCGGCCCCTACGGTATCGACGGGTTCGATGGTCGGGGCAGGTACGGCGATCGGTTCCTCGCCACCGTCGACCACAAGGGCGCCGTCGGCACCCAGCGTCACGATGACGACCCCTGAACCAGGTAGCGCTGCGGCCGCAGTTGCCACCTCGGCGAGCGTTCCTGGCTCGGCCCCCCCGGCCAACACCGCCAACTCAGAACGGTTGGGGACGAGAATGTCTACCCGGCTCAGCAGGTCATCGGGCAGCGGCCTCGCCGGCGCAGGGTTCAAAACGACTGTTCCCCGGGTGAGCTCCACCGCACGGGCGACTGCCCCCATCGGAATCTCGAGCTGGACCAGAAGCACCGCGGCGTCGCGCGCCCGGTCGGCGGCGGCGTCAACGTCTGCGGCCGTGACGTTGCCGTTGGCACCGGGGCTGACGACGATGGCGTTCTCGGCGTCATCGTCGAGCGTGATGAGCGCGATCCCGGTGCCGGCCTCGCGGTCGATCTGCACCCCCGACGTGTCGATCCCGTCGGCGTTGAGACCGGCAAGCAGGGTTCGGCCGGCATCGTCGTCCCCCACGCGGCCGACCATGGCAACCGGCTGGCCGAGCCGGGCCGCGGCGACGGCCTGATTGGCCCCCTTGCCGCCGGCGGCGACGAAGTGGCCACTACCGAGTACCGTTTCTCCCGGCCGCGGATGGCGCGGCACTCTGGCAACGATGTCCTGATTGAGACTGCCGACGACTGTGATCACAGGAGCGATGGTATCGGACTATCGCGCAGCCCTCGATCCCGAAGGGCCCCTCTTTCCCCGGGTGCGCCGCCCTCAGCCGCGCACGAGCTTGTAGACCGTCCCGGATTGGGTCATCACGTAGAGCTCACCTGCATCGTCAATCCCAAATGACGTCAGACCGTTGAACGTACCCTGAGGTAGCCACTCCGTCTCGTCCGTGACGCCGCCGTCGCTTGCCAGTCTGAAGCTACGCACCCATCCGCTGCAATAGTCCCCATAGAAGTAGTGGCCGTCCAACTCGGGGAGCTCGATGCCGCGGTAGACGAATCCGCCCGTGACGGAGCAACCGTCACGGTGGGGATAATCGAGCAGCGGGATCACCAAACCCGATTGGTCGCAGGTCTCGGTCTGGAAGCAGGAGCGCCCCTCCATGATCGGCCATCCATAGTTGAGGCCACCAATCGTGGCCGAGGCCGCACTTACTTCCTCGATATCGTTCTGGCCGACGTCGCCGATGTACATCAACTCGTCGTCGAAGGACCACCGCCACGGGTTGCGCAAACCCGTGGCCCACACCTCCGGTGCGCCTTCCTCACTATCGGCGTACGGATTGTCGGGTGGGATGCCGTACGGCTGGGGTGCCCCCGGGCCGACCTCGAGACGCACCATGGTGGCGAGCAGGGTGTCGGCGCGCTGGCCGTTGCCGAAGCGGTCGTCCGAGGCCCCGCCGTCGCCGAGGCCAAACCACAGATAGCCATCGGGGCCGAAGGCGATCATGCCGCCGTTGTGGTTCGCGGCCGGCTGCTCGACCCGCAGCAGCTCGCGCCCCGAGCCTGGATCTGCCACGTTGGGATCACTCGCCGAGACTCGCCATTCGACCAGACGGGTATCGCCGTCCCGGTCGATGTAGTCGAGGTAGAACAGGCCGTTGGTGGCGTAGTCGGGATGGAACGCGAGGCCGAGTAGGCCCTGCTCGTTGTTGAAGGTGACCTGCGACTTGATGTCGAGGAATGGCATCACTTCGCCGTCGTCGATCACCCAGATCCGTCCCGGCTGGTCGACGACGAACAGACGGGGGTCCCCTGCCGGGGCGATGGCCAAGACCGGTTGCTCGAAGCCATCGGCCACGGGCTCCCCCGCCAGCACGAGGGGCCCTCCAGACGGCGCCGTCGTCGTGGTGACGACTCCCGGCGTGGTCGTGGTGGTCGTCGGCTCGGTTCCGGTCGTGGTGGTTTCTTCCACGGTCCTTGTCGTTGTCTCTGGCGCGACGGTCGGTGTCGCCGCTGCCGTGGTGGTGGTCACCACCGAGGGTTGCACCCCGTCGTCGGAACTCGCCGGTTCATCGTCGCCGGCGCACGCCGCCAGTATCAAGGCCGCGGTCGTGAGCATCAGAATGGTTCGTCGCATGTTCCAAACGCTACCGCGAAGCGCCGCCAACCCCGACTCGGGCGCACCCGGTCCTACGCCCCCTGTACGAGGTGAGCCTTGGCCGCCGCAACGTCGGCCTCATGGGCAACCCGCTTCCCCTCATCAACATCGACCCGCAGCAGCAGGACGATCCCGATGATGAAGAACGATGCGATGAACAAGATGGCCGGACGGCTGCTGCCAAACACCCCGACCGCCAGGGCAAAGACAAGGGGCCCGAGAATGGCGGAGAACTTCGACATGACGGAGAAGAATCCGAAGAACTCGCCGGATTCGGTAGTCGGTGACATCCCGGCGTAGAGGCTGCGGCTGAGCGCTTGAGAGCCACCCTGCACGACGGCCACCAGCCAGGCGAGGTACCAGAACTCGATGACGGCATCGAGGAAGAACCCCCAGACCGCAATCACCGTGTAGACGATCAGCGCAAGGATGATCGTCCGCTTCGTGGTCATCGTGTCCGCCAGCTTGCCAAACACCGGGGTGGCCAGGATCCAAGCAACGGCGAGGCCGACCAACTCGATGATGAAGAGGAGACCGATGATGGTGCCGAGGTTCGAGCTGCGGGGAGCATCGAGGACTTCGACCTCACCAATCGCCATGACTGTCCCGGTGGCGGCCTCATCGCGCTCTGCGGTGTTGACCACGGTCAGCAGATGCCAATCGGGGGTCAACGCGTCGATCGTCTCGGTCAGTTCGAACCGAGCGGTCTCGTTGTAGCCATCGATCGTGAGCGGCTCGTTGTCATCATCGAGCAACGAGACCCCGTCGATGAAGACGGCCCAGCGGCTGCGATCCGGCCCTTCGCTGTAGGTCAGGTCCACCTTCTGCCCGTTGAATGTGAAGGCGTACACATCCTCAGGCGTCTCAGTGAAGACGTAGACGCCCTCCGCTCCGGAGGGGAGTTCCTCGGGGGAGAGAACGACGAAGTCGCCGACCAGAGCGGCGTCATCGACGGTGTACTCGCCTTCGCCCAGATACTCCCCCTGGGTTTCGAGGGTGGGTTGGGGAGCGCCGACCACGTCGCCGTCCATGGTGTGGGCGGCGACGATGCCGACCAGAGGAAGCGTGATGACGTTCCACACCACAAACGCGAGGAAGAAGGCTCGCCGCGGCTCATCTCGGCTGGGGATGCGGCCAAACACGAGCGAGAACGGAATACCGACGAACTGCACCATCAGGATGGCGGCGATCAGCTCGATCGCCCCAAATCCGAGCTCGGCTCCGTAGATCACCGCAACCCCAATGATCGTTCCGATCCCATCGTTGTAGATGAGGAAGGCGATCAGGTACCGCAGCAGCTGGCGGTATTGACGCAGGTGACGGAATGTCTCTCCGAGGCGGCGAAAGCTGGCCGTGAGAACGGAGCCGACCTTGTCGGCGATGACGGCTGCCGGCGGCTCGGGGACCCGGCGCAGGATCGGGATCGAGAAGACGGCCCACCAGATGGCTACGCTGAGAAACGAAAGGCGCGACCCAATCTCGTCGCCGAGGGCGAAGATCATGGCGATGTTGATCGCCAGCAGCAGGCCCCCGCCGAGATATCCGACGGCATAGCCGCGGGTCGAGACCCGATCGAGGTCGTCGGGGCGGGCCACATGCGGGAGCAGCGACTCGTAGAAGACCATTGCGCCGCCGACCCCGACCCGGCCGACGATGACGAGGATCGAGGCGAGCACCCAATCGCCCGAACCAACCAGGGCAAGCAGACCGGTGCCGATGACGCCGATGCCGACGAACAGCGCCAAGCCCTTCTTCTTGCCGCGCCGAATGTCCGAGATGGTGCCGATGATCGGCGAGATGATCGCCACAAGGAACAAGGCAACACTGAGGCTGATCGACCACATTTGGGTCGCCTGGGCCGGGCTCCCCAGCGTGCTGCCGGCTACCTGGCTGTAGTACACCGGGAGCACCGCGGCCAGGACGGTGGTGAAGAACGCCGAGTTGGCCCAGTCGTAGAGGGTCCAGGCCCGGATCCGCCGTTTGTATTCGTCCTCGCTGATGCCGGCATACCCGGCAATCACCTCGGCGGCCACCGAGTGCCTCCCTCAACGCTGCTCGTCGGAATCTACGTTCGCGCGGGTGCCACTCGCAACACAGAGGGTCACGAGAGTTGCTCCTCTCTCATCAATTGCGGAACCTCGAACACGCCACGGTTCCAGGTCGAACCCACCGCTGGCCAAAGAGTCGAACCCACCGCTGGCTAAAGAAAAGCCCTCATCGGACCGATCTACCACCATCTGGTTCGGACAAGACGGTCCGTGAGGGGGCTCAAATCGGAGAATTGCGAGGATCGACGATGTACACGCGCGCCAAGAGAACGCTTCCTGCTGCCGCTGTGGCCTGCCTCCTACTCACCACGGTCATCGCTGCCATCGGAAACGGCCCTGCCGCCCGCGCTGACGGCACTCCCGACCTCGCTCTGACCAAGGATGCACCCGGCGAGATCCTCTTCGGAGCCGATGCAACCGTCTCGCTGACAGCGTCGAACCCGAGCACGGAAACGGAGGTCGGGTACAACCTCTCTTTTCGCGACGTCCTCCCGGCCGGTACTACCTACGTCCCCGGCAGCGCAAGCATCGCACCGACCACCGTGCTCGTCGACCAACCCACCCCCGGCGCAACAACGCTGATCTGGCTGAATGTCGCGGACCTCACCCCGGCGTCTTCGTTCACCGTCACCTATGACGTACGGCATACCGGCGGCAGTCTCGGCGTCGGCGACACCTACGTGAATCAGGCTGGCGCCTACGTCAACTCCGATCCGAGGTATGTGCCGGACTTCGACCCCGTTGACGGAACTCCGATCGCAGGGCCGGCGAGCTACTCGGGCAACGCCGCTGACAGCGCATCCACGGAGATCATCGCCATCGAGATCACCAAAGCCGAGCCCAACACCGAGGGCGAGATCCTGCGCGGCCTTCACGATCACCAAACGGTGTACACCTTGACCGTGCAGAACAACTACGTGGACCCCACCGACTCAATTGATGTCGAAGATTGGCTGCCGGCCGGTCTCGAGTACCTCGCGTGCGGCACGGCCGACAACACGGTCGATGCCCCCACCAACCCCGGATCTGCCGAGGAGTACCCGGCCGCCGGAGCGATCAACCCCGGCAACGCTCCGGCAGCGCCCAACTGTGTCATTCCCGATCTCGTCGAAACCGTGAACACAGACCCGGATGGTGCCGGCCCGCTGCCGCCCGGCGTCTATACCCATGTGGTGTGGAACGACGTAGCCGATCTGGCGTCATCCGCAAGCACGACTATCCAGTACGTCGCCGCTATACCCATTCGCGAAAACACAATCAGCTGGCCTCAAGGAGAGCCGACCCCGGCCGGGCTCGGCCAAACCGCCAATCTCGACAACAACTCGGGCCCCGAAACAGTCGACGAACAGTCACTGGTGAATCTGGCCATTGCGTCGGGGCAGTACCTGGGAGCCCTGGCCGTTTCCGACGACCACAGCATTCAGCGGACCGCCGAGGATCTGTCAGTGCACAAGGGCGTCAGCGACGACGCCATCAACCAGGGCGACGTCGACACCTGGAGCTTGCTGATCGAGACCTCTGAGTACCGATACGTCGACAACATCCGGGTCACCGACACCGTTCCCGATGGGCTGTGCCCCCTCGACTCGGCAAACCTCGAAACACCGGATTTCACGGCAGACTGTGACCCATCCGGAGCGACACCATCGTCTCCGTACACCACAGCAACCGAGAACGTTGATGGCACCTGGACACTGTTCTGGGACTCTTCAACCGTGCCCGAGTTGGCACGCCTTCAGCCCTCATCGAGCTTGACGATCACATTCCCGACCCGGACCCGCACGTTCTACCAACAGAACCGCCTGAACGCGGCCCCCGTGCTTGCGCAGGACTCTTGGGAAAACCGAGTGGATATCGCCGGCGCCGACTATGCGATCTGCGCTCCGAACGACCCCGATTGCGCCTTGGGCCAGCCCAAGATCGATGCCGACGAAGCCGATGGGGGCGACGACCTAGACAGCTCGACTGCCGGGCAGAGCGCCTCGGGTCCCAGCATTGACAAGCGCGTGTCGCAACCAGGGGCCGTTCCGCTCGACTGCGCTGCTGCTACCTACATCGACACCGTGGCTTCCAGCTACGGGCCAGGCGACCGGGTGTGCTGGCAGCTCCGCATCGATTTCCCTTCCCTCCTCGATACCGGCGACGCGGCGGTCAATGACTTCCTACCGCCGGGCAGCACATACGAAACCGGCTCGATGACGCCAACCGGGAACAACAGCGTCCCCATTGCCAGCTTCGACGACTCAGTCGCAGGTGTGCTCAGCTGGACTCTCGGCAGCGGTACCTTCACGGACCCGGCTCTCGTCTTCGAGGTCAGATTTGCCACGACGTTCACCGACCCGGCCGCCGCAGCATCGGGGGACATCCTCGACAACCTGATGAAGTTCAACCACATCAACACCCCCGGCCAGGCCTTCCCGCTGCGGGATTTGGCCAACTTCGAGTGGTCCGAGGCGCGCCTCGACCTTGTCAAGGGTGTCTCCACTGTCGATCTCGACGGCAACATCAGCACGGCTGGCGACCAGACGACATACAGCCCGCCCCAGGACGGATTGACGGTCAACGGCGGCAACGCCGTCCAATACCAACTGGACATCGACAATCTCGGGACCCGGGATGCGGACAACATCGAGGTGTGGGACATCCTGCCCACGGTCATCGACTGCACCATGGTGAGCGCTATTTCCGACGGGGGAACGTGCAACAACGGGGGAACCCCGGCCGATCCCGCCGACGACCGCATTGAGTGGACCGGCTTGGTTGCAGCCGGGTCGGGCACAACCAACGTCACCTACTGGGTGGATATCCCAACGACGGTGGCGCCTGGCGAGTCACTGGATAATACCGCAGGCGTTCGCGAGTACACCTCGGCGACCAACCTCGGAGGAGATTTCCCCTACATCCCATCCGGAAACATCGACCCGAACCAGGAACCGTCGGCCAATACCATGCCTGCCGACGATCCCTCAGACGTAGTCATCGCCGACGCCACATTGGCCAAGACGCGAACCACGGTAGTCCCCGAAGGGGGCAATGCCGGGAGCAACGAAGCGACCATCGGGGAGCAGATCGACTACCAGGTGACGCTGACAATTCCGGCGGGGACGACGGTCTATGGCCCGGCTGTGCTCGACGATCCCCTGGGGGCCCGGCAGACCTACATCTCGGGATCCCTCACCGGAACTCTCAACGGGGCCGATCCCACCGCCTCCGGCCTTGTACTAGACGACAGCGGCAACACGATCAGAGTCACCTTCCCTAGCCCCTATACCGTGCCCGGTCCCAGTGACGACGTGCTCGTCCTCGACTTCTCGGTGACCGTCGACAACGACGGCAGCAACTTCCGGGGCGGCAGCGATCTGAGCAACCGCGCCGACTTCGACTGGCAGAGTTCTACCAGCACGGCTGCCAACGTCAATGACACAGTCGCGACAACGATCGTGGAACCCAATCTCCAGCTAGCCAAGGACGAGAACGACGCGGACGATGTCGTCGATCCGGGCCAGATCATCCGATATGCGTTGACACTCAACAACCAGGATGCCCCGCCGCCGAACGTGTCGACTGCGCACGACCTCACGATCATCGACCTCATACCGGTCGGCCTGACTCCAGTCGATGGCGTCGGCACCCCCGTCCCGGACGGTGGCCTTGTGCCCCCCGACAACGGCACCTGGGACTCCGGAGCCCGAACCATCACCTGGACGCTGGCCTCGCTGGCGAACGACGGCACCGCTACCTTCGAATACGACGTTGAGGTGGACAGCCCTGCCGTGGGTTCCTCGGTGTTCACGAACACAGCGGTCGTCACCGGCTCCAGCATGGCCGGTATGGTCACGGGTGAGCGCACGAGTGGTCCCGGGTACTCCGATACCGCCCAGGACACCGTTACGGTCGCCCGTCCCACGAACACCAAGTCGGTTGCGCCCAATTCTGGAACGATCGGCGACGACCTCGTGTACACCCTCGTCGTTTCGATACCGATGGACCTCACCCTCTTCGACGGTACCGTGATCGACACGCTCCCCGATGGCATCGACTTCGACGGCTACCTGACAGCAGCCTGCACGAGCGGCTGCCCGCCGGTTGTCACCTTGAGTTCGCTGCCGGCGGTGGACAACCCCGACGGGTCGACGACGTTGGGGTGGTTCTTTGGCGACATAGCCCCAGCGCCAACAGGGCGCGAGCTGACCATCACCTTCGCCGCACACATCGACGACCAGTACGACCCCGAGGGGATTCCTGTTCAGGATTCCAACCCGCCGCTCACCAACTCGGTGAGCACTCATTGGAACACGACCGACACGATCGTCGGTACCCCGGGAACGATCCCGGCAGGCCCCTTTGGCGGCCAAACCGACCCGGCAACAGCCGACGTCGACATCATCGAACCCCAGCTCGTTCTCGACAAGGACGTGTCGGGGGACCCAGACGACGACGATGTTCGCAGTGCCGAGGCCGGAGAATCGTTCATCTACACGATCGTCGTAGAGAACACGGGCACGTCGCCGGCGTACGACGTTACGGTCACCGACCAACCTGATGCCGAGCTCACCAACGTGGCGCTGGTTGACGGCGCGGCTTGGGTAGTCGACGGTTGGTCTGCGGTAGACCCCGACATCGTCTGGTTCATCCCGGGACCCATCGATCCGGGTCCTGCAAACGCGATCACCCTCAGCTACACGGCAGATCTGATTGGCTCGGCCAATCTCTCCGAAGGTCAGCAAGTCGTCAACACCGCCGATGTTCCCTCCTACTGGGGGGTTCCCGAAGGCGAGCGGACCGCCAACGGCTTCGACTACGTCGAGTACGACAACGTTGCAGACGACACCGTCACGATCAACGTGGCGTTCCCGGCTCTGACTATCGACAAGACAACCGGGATGGCCACGTTCCCCGATACCGGTGACGCCGAGCTGCTGCAGCCGTTCCCTTGGCAGATCGTTGTCACCAATACGTCGGCGGTCGCCGGTGCGTTCGACATCGATGTGACCGACGTGTTGCCGCCCAACTGGACCTACGACGCCGGGTCGGCGGTCGTGGCGCCGGGCGGTGCCATCGAACCGGTGGTGACGCCGAACGTGGCCGGTGACATCCTCACCTGGACCGACGTCGCCGACCTTGTCGCCGGCGGGACGGTCACCATTACCTTCACCGCTACGCCTCAGCTCGGGGCTGAGACCAACCCCGGTGTCGGTGTCGGCAATCCCAACGTGAACACTGCAAACGCGTCCGGCGATGACGTCTCGGGTGCCGGAGGCAACGCCGATGGACCTTTCGAGACAGGGGACGATGACGCCCAAGCAATTCTCCGGGTTCCTGCTCTCGCAGTTGCCAAGACACCCGACGGCGACCCGGTTGTTGCCGGCAGCCCGTCGCAGTTCCAGATCGTCGTCAACAACACCGGTGACGGCACGGCCCGCAACGTGGTCATCACCGACGCGCTGCCGCCCGGTCTGACCTACACAGCGGGAACGGCAACCGCCGCGCCCCCAACCGGCTTCTCCGAGACGTCGGTAACGCCCGGCCCCGGCGCCGGTGAGACCACGATCGTCTGGTCGATTGCCGACATCGCCGCGGCCGGATCCGTGACCATCGTGCTTCCCGTCACCGTCGACGCTCCGCAGCCCGACGGCACCGTGTTGGTCAACACTGTCTCTGTCGCCTCCGATGAGGTCACGACGCCGGTCACCGACGTCGGATCGCTGACGGTCAGTTCGGCCCCGGTTTGGGCGGCGGCGTCGGAGAAGACATCCGTTCCGAGCGACGGGACCCCGGTCAGTCCTGACGACCGAATCGACTACACCATCCACTATGAGAACACCGGCAACGAAAACGGCACCGGTGTCGTGGTCGAGGACTCCGTACCGGCCAATAGCACCTATGTGGCAGGTTCGGCGACATCCACCCCGGCCGCTTCTGTGGAGTTTCGCGTAGCCGGCACCTACCAGGTGGCCGAACCAGCCGATCCGGCCGATGTCGAAGCTCTGCGCTGGACGGTCGGCGACGTCGACGCCGGAGACTCTGGTGACCTGGGCTTCTCGGTGACCGTGAACAACCCGCTGCCCAACGGGGCCGTCATCACCAACACCGCCACCCTCGTCTCGGATCAGACACCGGGCGGCACCGTCCTCGGTCCGGTGTCACACCCCGTCACGTCGGCTCCGGTGATTTCCTTGGTGAAGGACGTGTCCGCAACAGAACTCGATGTGAATAGCGCGGGCAATCTGCTCGACTACACGCTCACGCTCACCAACCTCGGCGATGAGATCGCCACGAATGTCGTGGTCGTCGACTCGCCACCGGCGGGAACGACGTTGTCCGCCATCGATGCCGGCCCGTTCACCGCGCAGTGTTCTACGGACGGCGTCACCTACGGCGCTTGCCCGGGAGACCTGACGTCCGTTGTGAGCATCGAGTGGTCGGCATCCGCCCTTGCGCCGCCGGACCCGGTGACCTTCGGGATCACGGTGGCGGTGACGCTTCCCGTTGCCGATGGCACCGTCATCCCCAATACGGCGACGGTCATTACCGACCAGACGGGCAGCACCGATTCCAACCCGGTCGAGACGGTGATCGTCTCCGCCCCCGTGATCGACCTAGACAAGCGGGTATCACCGACCGGAACCGTCGAACCCGGTGACGTGCTGACTTACACCCTTGATTGGAGTAGTCGCGGCTCACTGGATGCGACCAATGTCCTGGTCACCGACTCGATTCCGGCTGATACCACCTACGTAGCTGCGAGCGCCACGGGCGGGGCCGAATTCCTCGTTGGTGGTGTCTATCAGGCAACCGAGCCGCCGGACCCAGCCGACGTCGCCGGGCTTCGCTGGTCGAATGCCGTCTTGGCTATCGGGGAGACCCGTACCGCTTCCTTCGAGGTTCTGATCGACGACGTTGTCGACATCGGCAGCACGATCGACAACACGGCCTCCGTCATCGCAGATGATCTCGAGGCACTCGACGACTCAACCTCCAACCCGGTCGACTCGGCCCCGGTGCTCGGGATCACCAAGACCGCCCTCTCGACGACGGCGGCACCCGGCGACGAGGTGATGTACCAAATCGAGGTGACCGTGGATGGAAATGCTCCGGCCGATCCGTTGCGGGTCACCGATACCTTGCCGCCGAGGACCACTTTCGTGTCGGCCACCGGCGGTGGGGTCCACAGCGACGGGGTCGTTGCCTGGGATCTCGGGGCCCGCGACCCCGGCTTCTCCGACCAGTTCTTCGTGACGATTCGGCTGGATGGTCCCTTCAGTGATAGCGAGGGGCTCGAGAACACGGTGATCGTGGCGGCTCCGGGCACCGAAGACGAGACCGACACAGTGGTCGTCGTGATCGACGCAGCCGCGGTCGTCGAGATAACGAAGACTGCCAACGCCTCCGTCGTGCAGGTAGCCGATCAACTGACCTACACGATCACGGTCGCCAATAGCGGCGACGGGGTCGCCGAAAACGTGGTCTTGACTGATACGCTTCCGGACGAGTTGACCTTTGTGTCGGCATCGCCTGTCGCTGCTCAAGAGGATCCGTTGACTTGGAACCTCGGCGATCTCGAGCCCGGTGACTCTGTCACGATCACAGTCGCCACCACGGTCATCGAGTCCGGATCGTTCGAAAACGTGGCCGTGGTCGATGCAATCAACGCCGATGCCGACGACGACGGCGCAACGGTGACCGCAGAGGCTCTGCAGGTACCGGCCGATCCTCTGCCGGTAACCGGGATTGATGCCCGACGGATTCTCTGGCTCGGCATCGCCCTGGTGCTTCTGGGCTCGGTACTTCTCATCGCTACTCGCAAGACGCGGATCGAACGCAAGTAGGGCGAACACCCTCGCGACCCGCGATCAGCAAGGGTCGGAGGCCCTCTCGTCAGTTGTGGGGGGCGAAGCGGGACCAAAGCAGAGCAACGCCGGAAGCCAGCAGGAAGGTCCCGATCGAGACCATCCACATGAAGTCGTAGCTTCCCGTGCTGTCGATCGAACGCCCAAACAGCGGTGGACCGATGCCGAGGCCGATGAGGAATCCGAGCATCACGATCCCGGATGCCCGGCCGGCCCGCTCCATCCCTGCCTCGTCCATCACCGCCAGCATGCCGACGGAGTTCCACGAACTCGAACTCAGACCGGTCAATATCACTCCAACCCACAGCAACACGATGGCGTTCGTTGCAGCCAGCAGCGCCACCGACGCCACAACCGACAGGACCGCGATCGCAGTGAGCGGCATGACAAAACGACCCAGCCGCTCGGCGAACCGCGCCCAGGCGATGCGGCCGAAGATGGCCGTCAGCCCGGCCAGGCCGACCGCAAGCCCGCCCAATCGCGGGCTGCGCCCGAGCGACTCCTCTACGTAGAGCGCCAGAAAGAACGTGACCGATCCCCCAAAACCGAGCAAGAACCCGTAGACGGCCAGCCAGTAGATCGAGCGCGGCAGCGGCCCGTCACCGACGGCAACGCCTGCGCCATGGTCCGGGCGATCGCGCGGCACAAACAGCGAAGCCGGCACCAGAAGGGCAATAGCGACCAACGAAACCAATCCGAGTGCCCATCGCCAGCCGATGGCTTCGGCGATGAAGGGCAGGAGGAGCCCACCCAAGAAGATCCCGAGCTGGACCCCCGACTGCTTGATCCCGGTGACCACGCCCCGACTCCCCGCCGGGACATGAAGGGCAATCAGCTTGTTCGTGGATGGATTGCCCCCTGCTTGGGCGACCGCACCAAACGCGGCCCCGAGGAACATCGCTGCGTAGACCGGCGCAACTGCCATGAAAAGGAAGCTGGCCGCGCTGGCGACAAAGAGGCCCTGAAAAGCGGACTTCCCGCCGATTCGGTCCGTGAGCTTGCCCGCATACGGCGACAACAGGCCCGCGCCGACGATGATCGCCGTCACCACCCACCCGAGTTGCTCGCGATCTATGTCGAGGTCGTCGATGACAAACGTGGCGATGATGCCGAGCGTCGAAGCGGTCGCGGTGCTGACGGCCATCGCCAACAGCAGCAATGATCCGAACCCTGCTGATTGCCGGCGCCCCACGAACGTGGGGCCGTCCCTGGATGACATCAACGCATCGGATCGGCGTCGCGGCGGCGGAGTTCCTGTCGGAGTGCATCGTCCGAGTACCGCATCAGATCCGGCCCCCACTCGAGCTCCGGAATCGGCGCTCCAACGGACTGGGCCAGCAGGTCTTCCACCACGTCGCGCAGCGTGCGGGCCCAAGCCCGCCCCTTAGCCCCGCCGTGGTGGCTCAAGGTGCCGTCTCCGTTTGCCACGTAGACCCGCGCCTCTGACTGCGGATTGGCCCGTGAACCACGTTCGCCGTAGACCAGGACCACGGAATCGACCGGCACGTCTTGGATGCCTCCAGCGGCGATGAACTCGCCCTCGAAAGCCCATCCGGTGCCCTTGCTGTCGTCTACGGCTGTCACGACCTTGGCCCAGTTCTTGTGTCGCTCGTCGCCGATGAGTGGCACATCGACGGCTATCAGCACCAAATCTTCCACGATCGTCCACCTTACGCTGCACCGGGTGACATTCCTAGCTGCGCGCCGTCTCGGCGAAACCGCCAAACCGCTTGCTTGACCTGGCTCGATCCGCCAAGGTGTGGCCTCACAACCAACTCGTGGCCTCAGTGCCGCATTGATACGCCGGAAAGCATGGGAGGGAGAGCAGCCATGTCGACAGGGCTGGATAAGGACACCCTGAACTTGGTGCTCGACACCATTCGGGA
>Ga0209567_10000612_pt1 | contig 19496 bp, 21 predicted proteins | sample COG_12_FD_184756 | JGI IMG/M metagenome (GOLD analysis project Ga0209567, IMG submission 184756) | Pelagic marine sediment microbial communities from the LTER site Helgoland, North Sea, for post-phytoplankton bloom and carbon turnover... | ecosystem: Environmental > Aquatic > Marine > Neritic...
GCTCCTTGACCTTGAGGAGCAGATCCATGATCGAATGGAGGTCGGCACCCATCGCCGCCTCGATGGCCTTCTCGTGCCACTCCTTGCGCTGGGCTTTGGGCACGTACTTCATTAGGTCGTCGTAGGTATAGGTGCTCGGGTGCTTGCGATAGTCCGACCAGGCAGCGTCGAGTGCCTCGTCGCCCCGGCCAAGCCTGGTCAGAAGGTCGCGTTTGAGCTTGGCGAGATCGTGACTGGCCATCGAGCCGTTCGGTGTCTGCTTGTCGGCCTCGAAGCCGCGTTCCACCCAGGAGAGGGCCTCCTTGGGTTTGCGATTGGACACGAGCAGCGTGGCGACGGTATGGCAGTCCTTCGCAGTGAGGCCAGTCTCTTCGGTGAGCGCCACGTAGGCCGCGACGTCCTTCTGGGCCGCATAGAGTGTGCGCAGGACCTCCCCCCAGTGGCGGCGGAGATAATCGGGACGCTCCCGGAGCTTATCACCCTCATTCGCTGTCTTCTTTGCCGCGGAGTCGAACCGCGCGCGGATTAGCTTCACGAAGGCAGCGAGGTTGGCCTTGTTGAAGACCTTCACCGCGTCTATCTCGAGCCGGTAGCAAAAGCCGTAGTCGTCCTGGTCCATCCAGGTCAGCAAGCGCGAGGCGGTCTGGTCGGGATCTGTTCCACCTGCCTGGCGCGCCTTGATCCAGCCACAGTAAAGATCGTCTACGAACTGGCCGAAGCTGCCGCTCGAATCGTCGAGTTCCTCGATCTTCACATAGCACGCGGCAAGGAAAGTCTCGTACAAGATGACGGCGCGTGCAGGGTCGCTACTGACCAGCCTGGCGATCTTGGCGGCGACCTCGTCGAGTTCGCTCACGAACGAGAAGCAGGCGCGGTCCGGAATGAAGGCGCCCGGATTGAGCACCATCTCGATTTCCTGCTCGATGAGGTCGCCCTGGGGGCGTCGCTTTCGGGTCATCCGTCTTGCTCTTCACGTCTGGCGCCGTTACGAGTCGCGCCACCGCCAGACGACAGCTCGTGGTCGAGGAGCTTGACCACGAAATTCTGTATCGTGGTGTCGAGTTCAGCGCAGCGGATCCGCAGACGGCGGTGCTGAGTTATCAATGAGTTAGATTTGTGCATCTGGCAATTATCCTCTTAAACCAACGGGACAGAAACTGTTTATGAAGGTGTGCTCAAACATCGTCGCATTTCCGAGTATCGGGGGGCCTGCATCATCGTTACACACGTTTAGCTGCATGAATTGGGAAGTGAAATTGCATATCACAATTCTCCCGATCCAATTTACAGGAGGGACAAGGGTGGATGCATGCAACAGCATGGATCCCGGGCAGGAGCCAGGGAATGGACGGGCCATGGAAATTCGTTATCGATCCGGTTTACGCTGCTACGTTGATCGATACGTGCATTCCCAGTCGGTGGGCCATGTCTACCAGGCTGTCCAGACGGAAATCATTGATCTTTCCCTTCAGCAGTGCACTGACTCGCGGTTGCGTGATACGCAGTATCTCGGCAGCCTGCATTTGCGTTAGTTCCTGTTGAGTTATCTGTTCTGCGATTTCGATCATCAATGCGGAGCGTAGCTTCAGATTCTCCACGCGTACCGGGTCGTCCTCAATGGCATCCCAGACACTGGCAAATTGATCTTTTTTGCTCATCGTTTATGCCTCATTTAATAGTTCCTTCAGCGCCTGTTTTGCTGAATCGATATCTTGCTTCCGAGTTTTCTGGGTGTTCTTTTGAAATACATGCAGGACGTAGACGGCATCTGCGAACTTCGCCACGTAAATCACCCGATACTGTCCCTCATGCATGATTCGGATCTCCCGGACGCCTGCTCCGATCGACGTCATCGGTTTCCAATCGGTGGGTTCCAATCCGCGTTGAACCCGATCCAACTGATAACCTGCCTCACGCTTGACGACTGCCGGGAAACCGCGAAGTACTCCGAGGGAACGGCCGCAGAATTGTATATCCTTCACGGCTGAATTATATCTTTACATATATAATTATTCAAGTAAAAATATAATCTTAGTTCGAAGTGTACCTCGTATCAATTCGGGACGCTGAGGCGAAAAGTATCCTCAGCAAGATCGAATTGCTGCGCATTATTACGCAGCGTTAGACACGATCTGGACACGATAGCCTTGTAAGGTATTGAAAAATAAAGAGGCATCGAGGGTTCGAATCCCTCCCTCTCCGCCAAAACCCTAGCAAATATGCGGCTTCCAGGTATATAGACCCACATAGCGCCCCACATTCGTTTTAATGTTTGAGGTAATACCCCCCTTAACCCGCCTCGACACCCAATCGCCGCTCCTGCAGCCACTGGTGAAGCTACTCGGCGTTGTGGTGTGCGCCGTTTGTTTATGTGGGTTCCACGGCTCGTCCTTAACCATAAGATATTGTGATGTTGTATTATTACTGCGCATAACTATTAGAAACCGAAAACCAAAGGGGACAACACCATGCCCAAACATGCGTTTGAACAGCAGTCTCGCCGCCGACTACTTAAAGCTATCACCGCAACCGGAAGTCTGTTTTTAGGGTCAAAATTCCTGCCAGATAAGTGGACCAAGCCGGTTGTTGATTCTGTAGTATTGCCGGCGCATGCGGGGATGTCGCCGCCGTACGAAATGACGGAGCCGAACGAACCCTAATCCGGCTAAGCCCAGGCCCGGGTTCTGTCAAGTTGAGCGGGATTCAGGCAAACTGGTTGGATGAAAAATAAGAAATCGCTGTACCATGGATACCGATTCCCCCAAGAAATTATCAGTTATACAGTCTGGCTCTATCATCGATTTTGCCTGAGCTTGAGAGATGTCGAAGAACTACTGGCCGAACGTGGAATCATTGTCACCTATGAATCCATCCGTCAATGGTGCAGCCACTTCGGACCAGAATACGCCCGGTCCTTAAAAAAGCGAAGCGGCCGCCTGGGTGACGATTGGTACCTTGATGAGGTATTTATCAAGATTCAAGGGGAACTTCACTACCTCTGGCGAGCCGTAGACCAGGATGGCGATACCATTGACATCCTGGTTCAGAAACGGCGGAACAACCAGACTGCAAAGCGATTCTTTCGTAAGTTATTGAAGGGTCAATGTGCATCGCCAAGACGAATGATAACCGACCAATTGAAGAGCTATTCTGCCGCACATCGGGAGGTAATGCCGTCGGTTACACACAGTACCGAACAACACGAAAACAATCGGGCTGAGGTGTCCCATGAATCTACTCGTCAACGCGAGCGACAAATGCGTCGGTTCAAATCAATGAAGCAAGCGCAACGATTCCTATCTGTACATGGTGTGGTAAATAATCTGTTTCGGCTTGGACTCACTTACTACGAGCATGCCACTACCGAATGTTTCGAACCAAGGCGTTTAGCGAATGGCAACGGGTGTCGTGTGCCTGCTCTACATAAAAAGGTGTTCGAATCGCGTATCCACTTGATCGAATCCCAATAACTTGACAGAACCATTCGCCAGGCACAGGTTCTAAAAGACATTCAAGCTGCTCGCCATGGCCTTCCAATGGTCGAGTCGGGCTTCCGTCTCTTTGGGACTCTGTTCGGCGACGGAGTGGACCATGAGGTTCAGGGCCGCGGTGATACCAACCGTTGATTCAAGGAAAAGGCCGTTGCGTGAGCGGGCGTGCACGACCAGGTCCGTGTAGTCTTTTGCCCAGTAACATAGCTCGTCCGTCACAATCACGATGTGACGACCGGTTTTACTGCAGATCTCGGCCAGCACCGGGGCCTCGCGGGCATAGGGTACGACGTCAATCATGATCAGGCAATCGCCTTCGTTTCCTGTCGAGCGGTTGTCCGTTTGCAGCCACTCCGCCAGCATGCCGTCATGCGCCGACAGGAATCGAACGCCGCTCTTCGCCAGCGCCAATCGGCGTGCGCAATCCTCGGCGATGCCGCGGACCGTTTGAAAGCCCGTGACGTAGACGCGGTCCGCCTCCGAGATCGTGCAGGCGAGCTTGTGCCAGATCGGTGTAGCGGCTAGCTGAAAGACGCCGCGCAATGCCTTGAGCTCGAGTTCCATCGCGTCGGCAAGGTGCTCGGCGCCGACAGGCTCCTGTTGAACGGAGCCCTGGTCGACAGGCCCCTGGGCTGACAGTTCCGATTGGAGTTCTCGTTTTAGCCCGCGCATTCCTTCGTAGCCGAGACGCCGGAGCAGACGGCTGACCGTGACCTCACTGACGCCAACCTTGCTGGCCAGCGACGCCCCGGTTTCAAAGCTGAGGTCACTCAGGTTCAGCACCATGTACTGGGCAACCCGGGCCTCGAGATTGGTCAGGTCCGCCATGGCCCTGCGGAGCTCACCCTCGAACCGCGGATACAGATTCTGCGGAAATGACGAAAAGGATTCTTTCAAATTGTGTGACTCCATGATTGGAAGAAATATGTCAGATAATTGATTATGACAGATTTATTCCATACAATGATCTCCTTTGCAAGACTGGGAAATTGGGTATAAACCATCCCGGACTGGCTCCGTTGCCAGTTGAGACCACAATAAAGGAGGAAAACATGAGCTGTTTTGATTTTTTGAATTGTATCCGCCGTAACACCATTGTTGCTGTCGCCATTACCGCCGTCTCCACAGGTGCCGTAACCTTGTCGTCGCCTGCCCTGGCCGAGGGTAAGTTGAACATCTATAACTGGGGTGACTATATAAATCCGGACGTCCTGACTCGATTCACCGAGGACACCGGTATCGAAGTCACGCTCGATACTTACGGCACCAACGAGGAGATGCTGGCCAAGATCCAGGCGGGTGCAACTGGCTACGACATCGTCTTTCCATCAGTGCACATGCGCGACATCATGCAGAAGTTGGGCCTGCTCCACGATGCCAAGGTCAACACACTGAAGGGTTTCGAGAACATCGATCCGGCCAACAAGCGGTCCAAGGTCGACCCGGAGAGTTCGTACTGCCTGCCCTACGCCTGGGGTGCGGTGGGGGTCTTCTACAACAAAGCCGAGGCAGGCGAGATCAAGACCTGGGATGATTTTTTTGCACTGCCTGACAAGGGCAAGAAAATCACCATGCTCGACGATCTGCGGGAGACCATCGGCGTCGCGCTGATCAAGAATGGGCATTCCGTGAACACGGGCGACAGCGAGGCGCTGAAGCAGGCCGAAGCCTGGCTGCTCGAGCGCAAAGACAAGATCTCGGCGTTCTCCTATGACATCGTATCCCTCGTCCAGGCCGGCGATATCGCCGCCGCGCACTGGTATGTCGGCGCCACCCTCTATACCCTCGAGGAGCCGGACAAGCTCGGCTTCGTGATTCCCGAAGAAGGGGCGACCATGTATCAGGAGGATATCTGCGTTCTCGAGACTGCACCCAACAAGGAGAGCGCCATCCGTTTCATGGAATTCTACATGCAGCCGGAGATCGCGGCACTCAATACGGTCCAACAGGTCAACGGTACCGCCAATATGCCTGCACGTGATCTGCTATCGCCGGAACTGAAGGCGAACCCAAATACCAATCCGCCGCCGGAGGTCATCGAGAAACTGCAGATCTTCGAGGATCTCGGCAGTGATCTGCGCAAGTACGATCGGGTCTGGACCAAAGTACGAACCGCGCAGTGAAGGATCGGGCAGTGCCTTTCCCGCTCCGCCGCGCCGGCTGAGCGGGAAAGGTGATGAGCGGAGAGGATCAGGTACAAGACCTGTCAGCAGCTCCGATCGCCGAGGTGCGTGCGGCGGTGAAGCGCTTCGAGGCGCCGGAAGGCGGTGCCGTCATGGCGCTGGACGGCATCTCCCTGAATGTCGAGTCGCGCGAGTTCGTGACGCTGTTAGGTCCATCCGGCTGTGGTAAGACCACCTTGCTGCGCGCAATCAGCGGTTTCGAGGAGCTCGATGGCGGCGAAGTGCGGATCGCCGGGAAGCCGATGACCGGTGTACCGCCACATCGACGGCCGGTCAATACGGTGTTCCAGACCTACGCTCTGTTTCCGCACCTGAACGTCGACGACAACGTCGGCTACGGGCTGGATGTGGCCGGGACCCCGCGTCACGAAAGAGACAATCGGGTTGGGGAGGCGTTGGAGCGGATCGGCCTGAGTGGTTTCGAGCGCCGCAAACCGGATCAGCTGTCGGGCGGCCAACGTCAGCGGGTGGCACTTGCCCGCGCGATCATCAATCGTCCCAATCTGCTGCTGTTGGACGAACCGCTTTCGGCGCTGGATCGAAACCTGCGTCAATCGATGCAGCTGGAACTGAAGAGCTTGCAGCACGACCTCGGTATCTGTTTCCTCTTTGTCACCCATGACCAGGAGGAGGCGCTCACCATGTCCGATCAGGTCGTCGTCCTGAACAGGGGCCGAATCGAACAGGTGGGCCCGCCCGAAACACTCTATCATCATCCCGCGACCCGGTTCGTCGCCGAGTTTATCGGCGACGGTTCACTTTTCTCGGGAAGGGTCGAAGGGACCGCCGAAGACCCGATGCTGACAACCGGTGACGGCCTGCGTTTTGCCGTAGGTCGTGGGGCGCCAACAGGTCAAATGGCGACATTGCTCCTCCGCCCGGAGCATCTCGAGGTCGCGCCCCTCGAACCCGATGCAACCCTGGGCGTGATTGACACGACGCTCAAGCAGTCGGTTTTCCTCGGTGCGTCGCGAAAGTTCCTCTGCCGCCTGGGAAACGGTGCGACGGTCATCGCAACCCCCACGGGCGACGGCACAGAAGCACTGGGAGGGATCGCCCCGGGCGACGCGCTCCGTCTGGCCTACCGCCGCGATCGGCCGCATTTGATACTGGATGACAAAGTTGGCGCGTAAGGCCGATACCCGGCGGCTCGCTGTTCTGCTCGGGCCCACGACACTGTTCCTGGGGATCTGTTTCATCGGTCCCCTGACGGTGATGCTGATTTACAGTTTTCTTGAGCCCGGGCTCTACGGCGGGGTCGAGTGGAACTTCTACCACTGGAACTATGGTCGGATCCTTGGCTGGGCTGACGGTGAGTGGGAGGAATTCGATCCTGTTTATGCTGAGATCTTCCTGCGTTCGGTACGCCTCGCGTTGACCAACGTACTGATCACGCTCGTCATTTGTTATCCGACGGCGCTTTGGGTGAGCGGATTGTCGCCGCCCTGGCGAACCATGGTTGTGTTCCTGATCACCCTGCCGTTTTTCGTCAGCCTGGTCGTGCGCCTGTTCGCCTGGGTGCTGATACTGCGTCCCAGCGGCTTCCTGAACGCCAGCTTGCTCGGCCTCGGCCTGATCTCCGAGCCGATCGACATTATCTTCACCGAGACCGCGGTTCTCATCGGCATGGCCTATGTCCTGCTGCCCTTCATGTTCCTGCCGATCTATGCCAGCGTGGAGAAGCTGGACCACTCGCTGATAGAAGCATCGTCCGACTTGGGTGGCAACGCGCGGCAAACCTTCCTTCGCGTGACCCTGCCATTGACACTGCCCGGTATCGCGGCCGGCTCCGTGCTGGTTTTCATCCCCAGTCTCGGCAATTTTATCGTGCCCGATATCCTGGGTGGTGCGAAGGTATTGATGATCGGCAACCTTGTGGAGCAGCAGTTTCTTTCGGCACGCAACTGGCCGTTCGGCGCGGCTCTGTCAGTGATGATCATGTTCGTCATGTTCCTGCTGATCCTGATCTACCTGAGGCGGATCGGCCGGGCCGGGGCGAACGCATGAGACGCTCCTGGCTGAAGCGCATCCTGGGCCTGCACGGCGGATTGTTTCTGGTGTTCGTGTATGCACCGATCGTGATGGTCGTCGTGCTCTCGTTCAATTCCAATCCGGTCAACATGATGATCTGGCGGGAATTCACTTTCGACTGGTACTGGTCGATCTTCGGCTACCCCACAGAACTGAATGAGCAGACGCTGTACGTCGAATCAACCGACCAGTTGCTGGCGGCCGTAAAGAACAGCCTTATCGTGGCGGTGAGTACGACTACCATCTCAACGATCCTTGGTACCATGACGGCGCTTGCGCTCTATCGCTATCGCTTCCGGGCCCAACCCTTCTACCAGGGATTACTGTACATGCCGATGGTTATGCCGGACATCGTCCTGGGTATCGCGCTTCTGGTTTTTTTTGTGACCTGCGGTGTGGCGTTGGGCCGCATATCCATCATCATCGGTCACTGCACTTTCCTGATCTCTTACGTGTTCGTGGTGGTCAGCGCCCGGCTTGCGGGCATGGACGACACCCTCGAACAGGCCTCGGCCGATCTCGGCGCCAACCCCTGGGTGACGTTCCGCCGTATCACCCTGCCCCTGATCCTGCCGGGTGTAATCGGCGGCGCGCTGCTCGCCTTCATCATCTCGATGGATGACCTGGTGATCACCTATTTCATCGCCGGCGTCGACTCGACCACACTGCCGGTCTTTATCTACGGCATGCTGCGGCGTGGTGTGAAACCAGAAATCAACGCCATCGCCACGCTAATGCTCACCTTGTCTTTCATCATCGCGTCGCTAGGGCTTTACCTGCGCCGGAGGAATTGAGGGGTAATTCGATGACCAAACCGCGAGCGCGTGACCTCGGGCTGCCGTTCCCCGGAGAGACCGGCCCCTGCAACGCGATTACCGATGTGCCGGGGGTTGAGGTGGGATACCGCACCCGAATCGAGGGGGATGTCCCATTGGTTCAGGGTCAGGGTCCGGTGCGCACCGGAGTTACGGCGATTCTGCCGCTGGGTCGCGAGCCCGGGCCGCAGCCGGTTTGGGCCGGTATGTATGCGCTCAACGGCAACGGGGAGATGACCGGAACCCACTGGATCCACGACGGGGGCTATTTCGTCGGCCCGATCTGCATCACCAGCACCCACAGCGTCGGCATCGTTCACCACGCGGCAACCAAATGGATAATCCAAACCTACGCAGAGGCCTGGCGCTCCGAGCACCTTTGGGCCATGCCGGTGGTGGCGGAGACGTATGACGGCGTGCTGAACGACATCAATGGGCAGCACATCACCGAGGCGGATGCACTGATGGCCCTGGACGCCGCCGCACCCGGCCCGATCGCCGAGGGCAATGTCGGTGGCGGCACCGGTATGATCTGCTACGAGTTCAAGGGCGGTACCGGCACCTCTTCGCGCAGGATCGTCGTGGACGGTCAGGGTTTTCACGTCGGCGCGCTGGTCCAGGCAAACCACGGTTCACGACCCTGGTTCACAGTGCTCGGCCGACGGGTGGGTGAGGCGATGCTGGAAGACCGTATGTTCGAATCGGAGCAGGGTTCGATCATCGTCATCCTTGGCACCGATTTACCAATGGCGCCGCATCAACTGCACCGGCTCGCCAAACGTGCTGCGATCGGCATCGGGCGCGGAGGGACACCCGGCGGCAACAACTCCGGGGACATATTCCTTGCCTTCAGCACCGCCAATCGGGGCCTCATCCCGCAATTGTCCGGCCCGCGCCGGACCTTCGACACGATCAGCGACGAGGAGTTCGACCCGATCTATCTCGCCGCCACCGAATCCATTGAAGAGGCGGTGATCAACGCCATGCTGGCTGCCGAGGATATGACGAGCCTGCGCCCCCCCGGGCTGGTCTGTCGAGCAATTGAAGCCGAACGCCTGCGCGCCATTGTATGCAGCAAATGACTGGCGTCACCACGGTACATACAGCCCGGATTTGCGGCCGATTCAACAGGAGCAAACCACGAATCAAGGAGACCGACCATGCAAGTTAACAAACCTTTTGCGCCCGACTCCTGGGAAGCACGCGATCTGCAGTCGATGCTGCACGGCTTCACCCATCTGGGCACATTAAACGACGACGGGCCGGTCGTCATGTCGCATGGCGACGGCATCTATGTGGAAGATACCCACGGCAAGCGCTACCTGGAGGGCAACTCCGGCCTGTGGAACACCGTGGCCGGCTTCCACCATGCAGGACTGATCGAGGCGGCCTGCAATCAGATCCACCGGTTTCCTGCCTATCACGCATTTTTCGGGCGCGTCAGTGAACCCTCGGTTGCACTGGCGGAAAAACTGCTGGAAATCTCTCCCGTACCCATGAGCAAGGTGTTCTTCACCAATTCCGGGTCCGAGGCAAACGACACCGTCGTCAAGATGTTGTGGATGATCAACCGGGGTCTGGGCCGGCCGGACTGCCGCAAGATCCTGTCACGCCGCAATGCCTATCACGGTGTCACGGCTATCACGGCCAGCATGACGGGCAAGGATTATGTCAGCGCCTTTGGATTACCTCTCGAAGGCTTCCTCTTCGCCGACTGTCCCCACTACTGGCGTTTCGGCCAGGACGGTGAGAGCGAGGCGCAGTTCACGGCCCGCTGTGCGCGTAACCTGGAGGCGCAGATCGAGGCGGAAGGGCGTGAGACCATCGCCGGTTTTTTTGCCGAGCCCGTCATGGGCGCCGGTGGCGTGATCCCGCCGTCGGAAGGTTATTTCGCGGCAATCCAGCCGATCCTGAAAAACTACGGCATCCCGTTGATTGCCGATGAAGTGATCTGCGGTTTCGGCCGCACGGGTAAGCTCTGGGGCTGCCAGACCTACGACATCGAGCCGGATATCCTGGTCGCCTCCAAGTGTCTGACGGCGGGCTATTTCCCTATGGGCGCAGTCCTCGTTTCCGACCGGATCCATGAGCAGCTGGTGACGGCCTCAGGGGAGTTCGAGGAGTTCCCGCACGGCTTCACGACAGCGGGCCATCCGGTCGGCTGTGCCATCGCCCTCAAGGCGGTCGACGTGATACTGAACGAAGGGGTTTTCGATAACGTGGTCGAGGTTTCACCTTATTTCCAGTCGCGGCTGAAAAACTTCGATACTCATCCGTATATCGGCGAAGCGCGGGGTGTCGGACTGATGGGTGCGCTGGAGCTGGTCTCCGACAAGGCGAGCAAGACACCCTTCCCGCCGGAGCAGCCGGTCAGCGAGCAGATCGCCAACGCTGCTCTGGAAAACGGTCTGATCTGCCGGCCTATCGGTCAGGCCATTGTGCTCGCGCCCCCGTTCATCATCACCAAAGATCAGATCGACGAGCTTTTCGACAAACTTCAAAAAACCCTCGACCAGGTCCTGGGAGGCCGGGCAGCCGGCACCGCAGCATGAGTGCCGTTTTTGTATTCTGAGTGAAGGCCCGATCGTGCCCAGATATCAAATCACCGACGACGACCTTGCATACGCAGCCGAGTTCAGGGCTCAGCCTTTCGGCTACCATAGTCCTGGTCTTCAGCGGGTCCTGAATACCATGCGCGGCGGCACAAAAGACGGCAAGTATGTCCTGGTGGTCCGTGAACCCTTCAAACGATGGGTCCTGGGATGCCTGCCCGCAGTTCGCGGCATGCCTGTGGAGATCATGCAAGGACGAGAGTTCACAAGCCTCGAGGATGCCGAATGGGCAATCTTCGAACTCCGCTGGAAGGCGCTCACGGGTCGGGACCTCGAGCTGTGATAGTTGTGCCCCGCGAGAAACGGAGGCCGTTCTGATGACCCGGATTCTCGGGTACGCTGACCGCGTCAGCACCGCGCCAAGTGAGACCGTCCAGGTTATGGTCAGTTGCGACGGCATTGAAACCTATGAGGCCGAACTGGTCCGCGTCATTCACGGAGACATCAACCCGGCCGGACCGGGATTTCGGGAAGAGGTGGTTCCCCATGACCTGGGCGGGCCGTTCAAGGGCCGCTACCAACCGATCTGTCAGGGGTCTTACGGGGTGGTCGATGACAATCCGAAATTCGAAGCACTGACATCGCTCGGTCTGCTCGGTGTCGTGTGGCCAACTATGCCGGGACATGGTCCGCAGTCCGTTGTGAGCCGCCTGGATCCCGAATCCGGGGCCGGCTTCCGGCTGTTTATCGGCGAAGGAGGGGCGCTGGCCTTCGAAATTCGGTCGAGCGATGGGGGAGGGGCTGTCGTCTCCACCGGGAAACAACTTATTGCTGAAAAGTGGTACATGGTGGCCGCCGGCTATGACGGCGATACCGGCGAACTCAGCGTGGGGCAACGTCCGTTGGCTCCCTACCCGAAAGTGAACGACGAAGGTTTCGCCAGCGTCCCGACCATGCCCGGTCTTACCCAGGACGGCGTCAGTGCCCCGGTGATGATTGGGGCCGAACCGGCTGTGGACCGCCCCGCGAAGCAACATTTCAACGGCCGAATCGAACACCCGTGCCTCTGGTCACGGCCCTTGCCGGGTGCAGAGATGGAGCAGCGGCTCGATGTCGACAGCGAACACCGGGACCAGGACGACCTGGTGGCCGCCTGGGACTTTTCGGTCGGCATCTCCACGGACCGCATCACCGATGTCTCAGCCAACCGGTTGCACGGTCGCCTTGTCAACTTGCCAACCCGCGGCGTGCCCGGCTGCAAATGGACCGGAGAGGAGCACAACTGGACCCGGCGACTCGATCACTACGGCGCCATACATTTCCACGACGACGACCTCTACGACTGCGAGTGGAAAACAGACTTCTCGTTGACCGTGCCGAGCACCCTGCACAGCGGTGTCTACGCTGTGCGCCTGTATGCGGACCAGGAGGAGTACTACATACCGCTTGCCGTTCGGCCGCCCCGTGGCAAGGTCATGTCCCGGGTCGTATTTCTCCTGCCGACTGCCAGTTACCTCGCCTATGCGAACAACCGTATCGGCATCGACATCCCCGAAACGGAGATTGTCATAGGCCGGCTGATTCAGATGAACAAGGTCGATCTTTTCATGCAGGAGCACCCTGAAATCGGCCTGTGCTTCTATGACCTCCACAACGACGGAAGCGGTGTTTACTATTCCTCGCGCCTGCGTCCAATTGTCAATATGCAGCCGAAGAATATCGGTCATCTCGGTGGTGCCGGCTCCAATCTGTGGCAGTTCAACGCTGATACCCACATCCTCGACTGGCTCGAGCAGACCGGTGAGGCGTTCGATGTGGTCACGGATGAGGATCTCGAGGCCGACAGTCTTGAGGCCATCTCCGGCTACCGCGCCATCATTACGGGGACGCATCCGGAGTACTACAGCGCGCGCATGCTCGATGCGCTGCAGGCCTATGTGAATCGCGGCGGCCGGCTCATGTACCTTGGGGGCAACGGCTTCTATTGGCGTGTATCCTTTCACCCGGACTTGCCGGGTGTCATCGAATGCCGCAAATCCGAGGACGGCATTCGTGCCTTTGCGCCGCGGCCCGGTGAGTTCTACGCCAGTTTCACGGGAGAATATACGGGCCTGTGGCGGCGAAACGGTCGGCCGCCCAACGAACTGGCCGGGATTGGAATGGTCTCTCAGGGCTTCGATGTGTCCTCTCCTTACGTTCGCACCGAAGCGAGCCGGGACCCACGCGCCGAGTTCATATTCGAAGGTGTAGACGACGAGGTCATCGGCGATTTCGGTCTGTCCGGCGGAGGGGCGGCAGGACTCGAACTGGACGCTGCCGATCCGGCATTGGGTACACCGCCCCATGCACTCGTCCTCGCCTCCTCGGAGCGCCACACGGACCTTTACCTTATGACCCCGGAAGATCTGAACGACCCGGTTCCCGGCCTGAGCGGAACGGAGGCAGAGATCATTCGCAGCGATATGGTCTTTTTCGAAGCGCCTGACGGTGGTGCCGTCTTCTCGACCGGATCCATAGCTTGGGCCGGCAGCCTCTCTCACAACGGTTACGACAACAACGTGGCGCGGATTACGGCCAATGTCCTCAGGCGCTTTGTGGACGACCTCCCGTTTTGATGGATACCCTCGGCAGGTTTGCCTGCTCTTATTGGACGGCGTGTACGTCGAGCGCGGGGCCGGGTTAGACGGAACCCCGGCCTGGAGCGGCGTACGGGAGCTGGTATGCCCGAAAGCGGTGGTTGCTTGGAGACGTAAGGCCAGTTACCTTTAGCCAACTCTTGCACAACAATTTTCTGGATAGTAGTACGGTTTCCGTATTCGCACCTGCGGACTGACTGTCCATAAGAATTTTCATGCGCCAGATATTCACACTACAAAAATTCAGGTTGATGGAGAATAAGTCTGATAAACACTGTTTTTCAACAGGACGGCCGGTATTGAAGGCCGGCATCATCGGATGTTTATCCCGGATTCCAGGTGTGGATATCCGAACCCGGCGGGGTGACCGGGCTCTATCTGATGTTTTTTCGATACCGTGCCATATTTTTCAGCCACCAGTCCGAGCGGCCCCCTGCCGCGTTGTGTGGTTAGCCGCATCCTGATTGTTTTGCCGGTGCTGTCGGGTCAGCCGGACAGGGCGGCTTGAGGCGGTGCCCGGCTGTTGGGCAAAGGCGCTTGCTCGGCAGTGGTTGAGTATTTTCTCGATGATCGCTGGATCTTCGATGCATATATGGATCTGTGCATGGCGAATTCGCAATTCGTAGGAATTCCCTGATAATTCCCTGTTAATGCTCGGTCGAGAATCTTCGCATTGGACGGAAAACGGCCAATTGCCAGCAGAGTAGGGTAGTCAGCTTGGATCTAGCCCGGCGTGTACGGAAGATTTCCCTGTATTTTTCCCGATAACAGGGAAATTTCGGAGACAGGTTCGCCGTAGACTCCCACCACCGCCAATTATCCAACGGGCAAAGTGCGTTTTGTGTGACAGTCTCATCTATCTGGCTTGGGGTATCTATCTAACGCGGGGCACCGGAATCCGCCATAGGTTAGCACCTGTCTGATGAGCGAGCGCGACAACATTCTGGTTGTGGCGATTCACGACGGCTTCGGAAATCAGTTATTTCAATATGCGGCCGGAAGGGCGCTGGCGGAGAGGACGGGCGCGCATCTCAAACTCGATATCTCCGCGTTCGATGGGGCTGCGGGATCTGCGTATGGTCTGGATCACCTGGGGATTGACGCCCCACGAGCAACCGCCGGGGAAGTGCAGCGCCTTTTTCCGCGACAGAGTCGGATGCGGCGTCTGTTGAGACGATTGACGGGTTCGAGGCGCAAGAGTACGCCAACTTGTTACTTTGAGACGACCTTTTACCACTTCGACCCCCGGCTGTGGAAGCGGCGCCCACCGCTTTACATCGATGGTTACTGGCAGAGCACAAAGTACTTTGCGGACATAAGACATCGCTTGCAAAAGGAGATTGTGGTACAAACCGATATGTCGCCCGGTACGGCGCGTCTTCGCGAAAGTATTCGTGCGACTGAATCCGTTTGTGTGCACGTGCGACGTGGCGATTACTCAAACTCTATCTTCCGGCTAATGGGACCAGCGTACTATCGTACGGCCGGAGCCATCGTCCGCGAACACGTCACGAAGCCCGTCTTCTATATTTTCTCCAACGATTCGGAATGGACTCGCAAGAATATAGAGTTGCCCGGAGACACGGTCACCGTCGCCGAGAATTCAAACGGCAGTTTCATCGACGATTTCTATCTAATGCGGGCGTGCCGGCATTTCATAATTGCCAACAGCTCTTTTGGTTGGTGGCCCGCGTGGCTGGCCGCGCACCCGGATAAGGTGGTTGTTGCACCCGAACGATGGTTGAAACGCGAGGATTGGCCAACCCCGGAACTCCGTGAACCGGATTGGCATCTGCTCTAGTCATGGTCAACGTGTGATCGGGGTACGATGTTCCGGAACTTCGCGCGACAGTCGCAAAACAGGCGCAAATATGCTCATCCCATTTGGTGATTTGGTCCATAAGTATGGCGTGAGGCCCAAACGAATTCTTCACGTCGGCGCTCATTTGGCGGAGGAGTCCGAGGCGCATCAAGAACATGGCATAGGAAATGTGGTCTGGATTGAGGCAAATCCCGCGTTGATCCAGGCCCTGAAGGACAGAGTTGCACGACTTTCCGACAACCATGTATTCAACCTTCTGGTATCTGATACCGCGGGCGAAGATGTGTCATTCTATATAACGAATAACACGCAGTCGTCTTCGCTGCTTCCGCTGGGTAGACATCGAACCTTCCACCCGCAGGTAGAGGTGGCGAGCGAGATACGGTTAAAGACGACCCGTCTGTATGATTTTTTTGATCAACAACCGGAACTTACGCGCAACCTGGATTTCGTCAATATGGATATTCAGGGCGCGGATCTACCAGCGCTGCACGGGCTTGCAGAAAAGCTGGACCAGTTCCAATGGGTCTATTGTGAAGCCAACGTGGGCAGCGTTTACGAGGGCTGTGCGACTCTGTTGGCGCTTGATGACTTTTTTTCATCGAAGGGCTTCTGGCGCGTTGCCACAAAGATGACTAATTGGATGTGGGGAGATGTGTTGTATGCCCGCATGGATTGGCCCCGAAGACGGCATCTGTTGGAGATGGCCAAGACTTACGTCGAATATGCCGTATATATGTCGATTGGTTTTGCGTATTATTTGCGAGCGTCTCTCCATGCCAAGAGTCGACAATAACGACCATACAGCTATTGATTATGGGCGCCGCGCGTTAGCAGTACCGTGATTCACCGCGATCGAGCGACGGTAGAAGATTTTTCGATCGATGCTCACAAACCAACGACACACAGGAGAAACGGATGGGCATTGTGACCATGGGTGCGCCCGCCGAAATCGTGCTTGATTTGGCACGTCTTAACGGGTGTACGGTATTTGTTGAGACCGGGACGTTCCATGGTAGTACCACACGATGGGCGGCAGATCACTTCAACACGGTCCACACGATCGAGCGCGCGGAGGAGCTATTCAGGCTGCACAGTGGTGAACTTGCCCGAATCGAAGGAGTAACTCCGCATCTGGGTGATTCCAGAGACATATTACCCGACATCATTAAGGAGCTGGGAGACCGAATGACGATGTATTGGCTGGATGGCTGAGACCTATTTGATTCATTGGGCGGGAATGACCCGCACCGCGGCCAAGACGGGCGCCGTGACCCTGATTCAGCGGTTCGGCAGCGCGCTGAATGCGAACATCCTTTTTTACATGTTGTTTCTCGATGGGGTGTACGTCATTGGATAAGAAGGTCTGGTTTTTCGTCGTGTCCGGCCACCGACCCGGAGGAGCTTGGCGCCCCTCGTCCAGACCATCGGTCAACGGGTCGGGGCTTATCTGGAGTGCCAAGGCCTGGTGGTGCGGGATGTCGAGAACAATTACCTGCAGCTGGAGGCCCCGGACGAATCCGCCATAGACGATCTGTTGGGCTATTCGGTCAGCTACCGGATTGCCGTCGGTCCTAACGCCGGTCGTAAGGCATTCACGCTACAGACGATTCCGGCACCCGAAGACGGAAAAGAAGATGGTAGACTGGCAAGGGCTTCCGGGTTTTCACTCCATGCCGGTGTCGCAACACAAGCGCACCAACGACGAAAGCTAGAGCGGCTGTGCCGATACATCGCTCGCCCGGCCCGAAACCGCGGGTCAACCTAACCGGCTACCACGGCGTCTTTGCCCCCAACAACCGTCTTCGGTAATACGCCGCCGCTATAAGAAAGACCCAGGAAAGCGGACACCCAAAACACTTAAGTCGCAGGTCGGGTCATTGGCCAGTGGACTGTCCTCACGCGAGCTTCCCCGAACGTCTTCTTCGGGCAAGGTCCGGCCGATTAAGCGTCATTCTCCGGACCGGCGGCTTCATGCCGGTAAGCTGCCGGACTATTGGCTGAGTATTCAGAGATTCTATGGCCGTTGAATACTCAATCCGGTCATTCTCCGGCATCGGAGTCTGATATTACTTCCAAGAGTTATCTGCAAGAAGAGAGCTATCACTACGAACGAAAATCGCATCTCCACACATCGCTCGGTTGTCTCTTCTACGTGCATGGAGACAAGCAATATCGTAAAAAATGAATCCATATTGCCGTAGAAAAAGAAGTAATTCTTCAAACACAGGGCGTTTGTTATCGTTAATGGGAAATAGCTGAATCTCAGAGAGGATTACTTCAATTTTCGGAAGTACCTTTTTTGCTCCCTCCAACGCAGGTATTTCGTGGCCTTGAAAATCAAGTTTAAGAAATCCCCGATCCTGTGTTGTCAATAATGTTGAAAACAGGGTATCTAAATCCGTTGCAGGAAAAGAGGATGATTCCCACTTTTCAGCTTCGTCCTGAATAGCAACCTGTGCTCCGGTAGACATACCGTCCTCACCAAGAAAAGTCATATCTACAGATGAGATGCCGTAGCGCGATATTACGGTTTGGTGCAGGGTAGCTTTCCCGGTGGATTCAACTATTCTCTCAAGATAAGAGAGACAATTGGGTAGTGGTTCGATGAGATGAAAATGCGCACGCGGAAACTCGCGCATTGCCATTTGTGCCCATTGACCAACATTTGAGCCTCCATCGATGACTATTTGAGGGTCAAATCCAGCGTTCTTTAGATGCACCATTGAATATTGCATCGCATCGAATCGATTCGCTGGGCGATATTTTGTAATTCGATATCCAGCATCTTTAAGTATTCGCTTTGCTAATTCTTTGATCTTAATCATTCGTTACCATTAAAGATATTGGTTGGTAAACCGAATCACTTGTGGGCCTCTATTCTTGGCCGAGGGTATTAGTTTACTTCAAAGTTGCTTTGGTCCGTTCAGGGCAAGGTCCGGCCGATTAAGCATTGTTCCCGGAGCGAAAGGTTCGGGTCACCTAGACACGGTATTTCTGCGACGCAGCAACGATTCCGTGTGTGTCCGCAATTGAGGAGAGGTCAACTGCCGTTCGATATCTTGATTCGTGATTTGATTATGTTGCGGCGCACCAGCCAGCAGTCGGGCCCAGTGCTGTCGAAGGATAAATCGAGTTGACCGGCAGCTCAATGCTCATGCGGACATTCTAGTTTTCGAGATTACTAAGTAATATATAGATAAAGCATCTACCCCACGGGTTTGCTATACGACGATTGGTAGTATTTCAAACATGACTTTTCGCCGCCCACTACAGTTAGCTTCTAGAAATCTACAGCAAATACACAGTTAAACTAATGAACAAACTGGAAGGAATTATTAAGAAGGCAATTGAAATCGATGCAGAAACTATAGTGATCGAGTATCGAGATGGAGTAGAAGAAATATCGGCACATAGCGGCAGCGTGGGTGTTACGATTGACACAATAAAATCAAACAGCAAGGAAAGCGAAACGCTGTTTGAAGAGATCAGAAAAATCAAGAGTAAAAGTAGGGTAATGATTGGTAAGCATGAGTATGTTTTAAGGATATCAAGTTATGAAAACTTCGGAGAGACAGCATACGAAATCAAGATATTACGTAGCCCAACTAGTACTGTTCATTAGTTTCATAGGTTGGCCACTCACTATTCAAAGTAGTACTAAACTCGGCAAACCAAAACAATGAAAGCAACAATACGTTCCATCCGAAACGCAGTCCGGTTTTATGACAAAATGGAACGTAGCGATCGCCATAAAAGACGTGCCGGGTTAAGAGCGGCCGAACTTTGGCGTCATGTCTCCAACTGACTAGACTATCGTACAATGGCGCAAGGTAAGAACCGTAAATATCTGACTAAAAGGGCAAAAAAAGGAGATAAAGGATATCCTATTGCTACCGTAGCGTTTTATGGTCCGGACAATAAAAGAGCGTCGAAAGTGGTATGCAGTATTTTCAAATTTGATGG
>Ga0209567_10000613_pt1 | contig 19476 bp, 19 predicted proteins | sample COG_12_FD_184756 | JGI IMG/M metagenome (GOLD analysis project Ga0209567, IMG submission 184756) | Pelagic marine sediment microbial communities from the LTER site Helgoland, North Sea, for post-phytoplankton bloom and carbon turnover... | ecosystem: Environmental > Aquatic > Marine > Neritic...
GAAGGCGTACGGTGTCAGTGTCAGCGCCAGTGCCAGCGCCAGTGCCAGCGTCAGCGCCAGCGTCCTTGTGATGGGACTTTGTCATCGTGATCTCCTTTTTCGCGAGTGGGTGGGGTCGGGCTTCGCCCTTCTGGGGAACCCCACTCACTCGCGAAAAAGGAGATCACTCATGGGACTCATCATTCAGCAAAAGGCGCTTGAGGCAGCAGGTGGGCTGCGGCACGTGCTTCCGGTTGTCCGCAAGCGGGATAAGTCGCTCTTTGACCAGATTCATCGGGCGATGAATAGCGTCGTGCTCAATATCGCCGAAGCCGATGGAAATGACCCAGGAACGGCGAAAACCCGATTCGCCAGCGCGTGCGGCTCGGCCAAGGAAGTCCGAGCCGGGCTTCGGCTAGCGATCACGTACGGCTACATCTCGAGCTCACGAATCAACGAAGCGGACATCACGCTCGATGAGGTTTGCGCGATGTCGTGGAGGTTGTCGGGACGCTAGAGCCAGCGACCCAGATGCCACGTGATCGCGCACACCCGCGCGAGCTCCCGATGTCGCTCAGTTCTCCTGTGTAGATCTTTGACGTACGGAGGGGCACCGTGGAACGCGTCATGGGGTGGAGGCGGCGTAGCGAGTGCCAATCCGCAAGCGTGCAGCCACCACGGATTGGACGCGAGCGCCGAGGGGAGGCTTGCGTGGCCACAGCTCCCCAGTTCATCCGGCCACCTTTGCAAGCCGACCCGTCCGGCGGAACCCCGTGTCGTGTTCCACGGTGCACCGGTACGCCAGCGTCTAGAACGGTCGGAAGATGGCGAGTGTGATGATGAAAATGGCGAGGATTGAAATCACCCATGCTAGGCGGCCGAAGGTTTTTGGTTGGACCTCTTGGCCCTCGGCCCATCGCCGCAGCTTCCCGGTGAGCAGGCCGGTTGCACCGGCCAGCGCGAGCAAGAGCAAGAGCTTCGTGTGCATCCATCCTTCCTTCGCGTACACCTCAGCGAAGTTGGGGATCAGCATTCCGAAACCACCGGCAAACGCAAACAGCATGGCAGGTGTCGTCACGCGAAGCGTCACTTTGCGGAGCGCTTGAGCGATTCCGCTTTCCCACGGTGTCGGGGCGGAAGCGGCGACCGCGACAGCCACGGCGGTTCCTATCCAGAACGTGATGCCCAGGAAATGAAGGTACCGAAAGATGATCACGTCCATTGCTTGCTCCTCCGCGGGCCGGAGTCTAGCTGCCGTGGACCAATGGTACAAAGACGCATCGACACAGCTCTTCGGTTTCCAGCTCGTCGCCGCGCTTGCGCGAGGTCCGAAGGGATTGGCCCCACCTGCCACCCACCGGAATGACGAGCCGGCCACCTTCTTTGAGCTGTTTGATCAAAGCCGGCGGAACCTCTTCCGCGGCGGCGGCAACCACGATTCCATCGTAGGGCGCGCCCTCGGGCCACCCCTTGCGCCCGTCTGCGCAGATGATCTCGACGTTGTCGATCCCCAACGAATCGAGCGCGCGCTGCGCGTTGGCGACGAGCTCCGGAATGATCTCGATGGCGTAGACCTTCTCGACCAGCTTGGACAGGATCGCTGCCTGGTAGCCGGAGCCGGCACCGATTTCTAGGACCGTCTCGTCACCCTTCAGCTTCAACGCTTCGAGCGACATCGCGACCATCAACGGCTGGGAGATCGTTTGCCCTTGGGAAAGGGGAAGGGCGGCATCGGCGTACGCGTCCCTCTTATGCGCATCGGGAACGAACGCTTCGCGCGGGACCTCGCCCATCGCGGCGAGCACGCGGCTGTCCGCGATGCCGCGGCGCCGCAGCTGGTGCTCCACCATGCTCGCCCGCTCTTTCCCCAGGTCCACGGTCGCCTCATACCACCGAATTCGTGGGTGCGACAGCGTCGTCTTTACGGGCTAGAGTCGCTCCTCCGCAGTTGAGGAAAAGACATGGCCAAGACCAATCCAGGCAATTTTTTCGAGGATTTCGAAGTCGGCGCGAAGCTCGTGCATGCGGTGCCCCGCACGATCACGGAGGGCGAAGCTGCGATGTACATCGGGCTCACCGGGTCGCGCTATCCGCTCCACTGCTCGGCGGAGTTCGCCCGATCGCTCGGCCATCCCCGGGAGACCATCAATGACATGTTGGTGTTCCACATCGTGTTCGGCAAGACCGTGAATGACGTGTCGCTCAATGCGGTTGCGAACCTCGGGTATGCGGGCGTGCGGTTCTTGGCTCCGGTCTACGCCGGAGACACTCTGCGCTCCGTCTCGCAGGTCCTTGGCAAGAAGGAGAACAGCAACGGCAAGACGGGCGTCGTGTGGGTCAAGACCATCGGGACCAACCAGCGCGACGAGACGGTGCTCGAGTTCAACCGCTGGGTGATGGTCAACAAGAAAGACCCCTCGACCCCGACCGGCGCAGCGGACCGGCCAGCGATGCCAAAGGAGGTGCCTCCGGCGGACTTGGTCGTGCCTTCCAATCTCGATCTGAGCGGCTACGAAGACTGGCCGTCGGGCGGCCACGCTTATTTCGAGGACTACGAGACCGGCGAAAAGATCGACCACGTCGACGGCATGACGATCGAGGAATCCGAGCACGCGACGGCGACTCGGCTGTATCAGAACACCGCCAAGGTCCACTTCGATGCGGTGCAAACGAAAGACACCCGCTTTGGTCGTCGTTTGATGTACGGCGGTCACGTGATCAGCATCGCCCGCTCGTTGTCATTCAACGGGATGGAGAAGGTGCTCGGAATCCTTGCGTGGAACGGCGGCGCACACGCCAACCCTACGTTTGCAGGCGACACGATCTATGCCTACAGCGAGATCCTTGGCAAAGCCGACCTGCCCGGTCGGACCGACTGCGGCGCGCTCCGCGTGCGATTGGTGGGCTTGAAGGACGTTCGCCCCACGGAAGCCGGGTTTCCGCTGAAAGTATCCAAGGACGGCCGCGACGTGTATCACCAAGATGTGGTGCTAGACTTGGACTATTGGCTGCTCGTTCCCCGACGAGCGCGATGATCTTGATGGAGAGGGTTGGTCCGTGATGCGACTTGTCTTTTGTAGCTTGCTTGTGATGGTTCTGGCGATGGGTTGTGCGGGCGCCGACTCCCCGATGGGAGATCCGGGCGGCTCCGGGGGCAACCGCGGAACCGGCGGGATGGACGGTGGCGTCCCGGACGGTGGCGTCAACCCGGGCGCGTGCGAGGAGGCGATCGCGATGGGAGGCGAGCTCGGCGGGCCGTGCCGCATGGAAGCCGAGTGCAACGGCCTCCTCGATTGCCTTCCGGTGCAAACCGAGACCTACGGTGGCCCTGACGATCCCATTGAAAACCACCCGGACGGTGCGGACACGACAGTCGTCACGGCCGAGTTCGTGGGCAACTACTGCACGAGTTTCTTCACACCGTCGGGACAAGGGTGCACCGAGCAGCAGGCCATTGCCTGCGATGACGAGTGCGGCATCTGCGATCCCTACTACAGCAACGCCACCATCTGCCTTCGCAAGTGCGTCGCCGAAGTCGACACCAACAGCACCTGTTTCGACGCCTACCAGTGCGACCTTCTGTTCGAGGCCTGCTACCCGGGGTGTCAGTCCGATGACGAGTGCCGTATCTCCCGCGACGCGGACGACAGCCTCGTGTACGACACTCAATCGACCTTCTTCTGCAACACCAACACCTACCGGTGCGAGCACCCGGGTGTGGACGGGGCCGAGGCGGGCATCCTGTGCGACAACAGCCAACAATGCGAGGCCAATGGAACTTGCCTCGACGAAGAGTCTTTCGGCTTTCCCGGGGGATACTGCTCCAAGGTCCGATGTGACATCGACCCGTGCGCCGGGGACGGCATCTGCGCAGCAATTGGGCTCGGTATCCCGCTTTGTGCGGAGAGCTGCCAGGTCGGGTCGGGCGCCATGCCCCCCGACACGAACACGTATCTGGGCAACACCCAGGGCTGCCGTGACGAGTACACGTGTTTCTGGGCCGGGGTTGCCGACGACGCCACGGGTGCGTGCGTACCGGGCGAGTTCAACGACGTGGTCGTCAATAACATCGGCGCAGACTGCACCGAAGACAGCCAGTGCTACTCGCCGTTCGGCCAAGGAGGCTGTGCCGACGCGGACCTGCTCTGCGCGCTGGCGGGGCAGCCAGCCGGCACCTGTCCGGTCGGGTTCGGATGCACCGTGTTCGATTGCGCGGTTCCGGGGATGCCGGATGACGTATGCGGTGCTGACGGGGAGTGCATCGCTACGGAACAGGGGTTCTCGTTGTGTGTCGCAAAATGCTCTGCCGCCGAGACGACCTGCCTTCCGGGAGCGGCGTGTGCCGACCTCGATGGCGACCCTCTGACGCTCGATGCCGTCTGCTGGCCTTTTTGCACCGCCGATACCGAGTGCAGGCCCGGGGAAACCTGCGAGTCCGGGGAATGCACGCCGATGCTGTGACGGCTTGCGAACCGGACGACCATCCCCTACACACCCGCCTTAGGAGCAATTCATGTACTTGAACATCGTCAACAGCGACCGGCCTCGTAAGCGCAACAAGGCCGCGCGTCGGAATGCGAAGCGCAAGGCGAAGAACCGCCGGCGCGTCAATCGCATGCACGGGCGCAAGCTGGGCCGTCGCGGCTGAGCCATGCTCCGATGGATGCGAAGGTCATCTACGTCGTCAGCGACTCGACGGGTGAGACCGCCGAGCGAGTAACGCGAGCCACTCTCCTTCAATTCCCAGACCACAATGTCAGACTGAAGCTCGGACGGCGCATGCGGGACCGCCGCGGGTTGACCGCCATCCTAGAAGAGGCATCCGTCCAGAAGGCGATGGTCGTCTTCACGTTGGTACGCCCGGAGCTTCGCGATCACTTCAACGAGCAGGCGACGAGGCTCAACGTTCGGCACGTCGACGTGATCGGCTCTCTGATCAGCCAGATCGGTTACCACCTGCAAGCCGATCCGGTGAACATCCCAACCGCCGAGATGCCGCTGTCGCAGGAGTATTTTCGTCGCGTGGAGGCGATCGAGTTCGCGGTCAAGAGCGACGATGGCAAAGAACCACGCAATCTCCACAAGGCCGACTTGATCCTGGTCGGGGTGAGCCGCACGAGCAAGACGCCCTTGTCGACGTACTTGGCTGGCCGCGGGCTCAAGGTCGCGAACGTGCCCCTCGTGCTTGGCGTCGACCCGCCGGCTGAGCTCTACGAGCTTCCAGGTTATCGGGTCGTGGGCCTCACGATCGACGTCGACCAATTGATGGATATCCGCAAGCAGCGCCTCCAGCAGTTAGGGATGCCTCCGGACGCGAACTACGGCCATCGCGATCACGTCCGGGCCGAGCTCGAATACGCGCACACCATCCTTCGCGACAACCCGGAGTGGATGGTCGTCGACGTCACCAACTGCGCGATCGAGGAGACCGCCACGATCATCCTCGATGCACTGAAGGATCGCGAGGAGCTGAGGGGGCTAACCACGCCGCCCCCGCGGGTGCTCTAGCGTTCCAACGCGACATCAGCGTCGGGGGCCGGGACTGTACTGGTGAGAGAGCGCTGCGTAGAACTGGGCCAGAATTCCGTCCGCCACCCGAAGGCGGCGACTGAGCTCGCGCGCGATATTCATGATGAAGAGCGCGTAGTCTTTGACGTCACGCCGGTAGAGTAGATTCTCGACGTGCTCTGCGGTGATCGAAAGCACCAGGGTAGGGGCGACGGCCCGTACGCTTGCCGACCGTGGTTGGACGTCGATGATCGACATCTCGCCAAACCAGTCGCCCGGGCCGAGCACCGCAACGCGCACGTCGCCGCCCGACTCACCCTTCTTGACGACCTCGAGCTCACCCCCGACGACCACGAACATCTGCGTCGACAAATCGCCCTCTTCGACGACTATCGCTCCGGCTTCGACACGACTTGCGGGAATCGACGATGCGAGGATCTCGAGCGTCTCCTTGCTCAAGCCTCCGAAAAGGCCGATGTTGGCCAGGTGGTCCGAATTGAGCTGTGGTGTGGGTGGTCGACTCATACCTCCAGCATACGCGAACCATTCGTTTACGTCATAGAATCGAATTGGATAGATTAGTGGTCGAGCGCCCCATGCTGAGCCCAGACCTGCCGCGACCCTTCGGACCCTATATGCTCCTTCGGCGCCTTGCCGCAGGCGGCATGGCAGAGGTGTATCTTGCCAAGACTGCGGGCGCTGCGGGGTTCGAAAAGCAGGTTGCCATCAAGCGGATGCATCCACACGACGTGGCCCACGAAGGTTTCGACTCCATGCTTCTGGACGAAGCAAAGCTCTCGGTCTCGCTGAGCCACCGGAACATCGTTCAGACGCTAGATCTCGGCTGTGTCGATGGGGCCCATGTCATCGTGATGGAGCACGTCGAAGGCTACGACGCTCAGCACGTGCTCGATATGCTCCGGGAGGCGGGTCGCGTCTTTCCGGTTGCTCTCGCCGCCCATGTCATCGCCGAGGTGTGCCGCGGGCTCGACCATGCGCACCGACATCGAGATGAGGAGGGCCACCCGATTGGGATCGTCCACCGCGATGTCTCCCCGCAAAACGTCCTCTTGAGCTTTGCTGGCGAAGTGAAGATCGCGGACTTCGGCATCGCGAAAGCCAAATCGAGGCGAAGCGACCCGGAGGCGGGAGTGATCAAGGGGAAATACTTCTACATGTCGCCCGAGCAGGCGTGGGCGGAGCCCCTGGATCATCGGAGCGACATCTTCTCGGCGGGCATTGTGTTGTGGGAGCTCCTGGCGGGTGAGAGGCTTCATCAGGAGAAGGACATCCAGTCACTTCTTGCGGCCGTCCGGCGCGCCAAGGTGCCAGCACCGTCGTCATTACGGGCCGACGTTCCGAAAGAGCTCGACGAGATCGTCGCGCGTTCGACGGCTTTGGATCCAGCTGAGCGCTACGCGGATGCCGGGGCGATGGCCGATGCCCTCGTCACTTACCTCGCCAGGGGTCCAGCCATCGTCGCATCCCGGCGAATCGGAGAGCTGTTGGCGGATCTGCCGCCTCCATCCCTCGCCAGTGTTCCGTTCTTCTCGGCGGACATCCCCCACACACGGGGCCAGGTGGTGACGCAGGCCCCCGACCAACGACCCACGCCGACCGAACCGCCGCTCCGTTACGACCTCGAAGAGGGTGAGCCGACCGTGGCGGGTTTGCGAAGCCCCGAGGCGCGCGCGGTTCGATACAGGTGGCTGTGGGTGCTCAGCGCTGGCTCGGCTCTCGTTGGTCTCGCGGCATGGATCCTCCACGGGCCGTGATCGATCGCCCCCTACGGGCGTGGATCTTCACCGAGCACGACGTTGTCGATCAATCGGGTGGCCCCCAAGTGTGCGGCGACGGCGATCAACAGACGGCTCGTGAGCCCCTCCGTCGCTGCGAGGGTATTTGGGTCGACGGCTGCCACGTAGTCGACTCGGTCGAAATCCGACCGGACCGCTTCTTCCGCGAGTGAACGAAGCGTATCCGGTCCGCGCTCACCGAGCTCCCAGGCATCGTACGCGCGCCGGAGTCCGGACACGATGCCAAGCGCACACTCGCGCTCCGATGCCGACAGGTACCGGTTGCGTGAGGAGAGGGCTAGACCATCCGGCTCGCGAACGATGGGACAGCCCACGACCTCGATGGGCATGTCGAGATCTTCAGCCATCCGCGAGAGGATCTTCCATTGTTGGTAGTCCTTGCGGCCGAACATGGCGACGCAAGGTCCCACGAGGTTGAACAGCTTGGCCACCACGGTGGTCACCCCGTCGAAATGTGATGGGCGAAACTCACCCTCGAGCGGCTTGGCGAGCTCCCCGACGAAGACCTGCGTTTGGAACTCTGGCGGGTACATCGAGCCGGGTTCTGGCGCGAACACCAAGTCGACGCCCCGATCGCGGCAGCCTGCGAGATCGGCTTCCAGGGTTCGCGGGTAGCGGGCCAAGTCTTCACCGGGCGCGAACTGCAGCGGATTGACGAAGATGGTCGCGGCGACGAAGTCAGCGCGCGTTTTGGCCTGGTCGATCAGGGACAAGTGACCGTCGTGCAGCGCGCCCATGGTTGGCACGAGCCCCACGCGGCGAGAGGCGGCGCGCGCATCATCGCAGGCCTGCCGGAAATCGGCAGGCTTGCGAACGAGGGTTGTCATCCCTTGGGCCCGTAGACGGTACCCGCGTCTCGAACGAGGCTCAGGCCCGACTGGGAAGCCGGCGCCTCGCTCTTCTTCACATTGCCGAAGCTGTGCTCTTCGTCCGGGAAGACCCCGGCACGAACTTCGTCTCGGTAGCGGCGTGCAGCGGCCACCCCTTGGTCGAAGAACTCGGCGTACCGCTTCACGAACTTCGGCTTCAGGTCAGGCGTGAGGCCGAGCAGGTCGTAACAGACCAGCACTTGGCCATCGCAGTGGGGGCCCGCGCCGATTCCAATCGTCGGAATGTCCACCTCTTCGGTGATGCGCTTCGCGAGGTCCGTGGGAATACCTTCGAGCACCAACGAGTATGCGCCCGCTTCAGCGACGGCCTTCGCGTCGGCCAGTACACGCTCGGCCGTCTCCTCGGTCTTGCCCTGCACGCGAAAGCCACCCATGGCGTGAACGCTTTGCGGCGTGAGGCCGACGTGTGCCATGACCGGAATGCCGGTGCGCACGATGCGCTCGATGGTCGGTGCCGCATCGGTGCCACCTTCGAGCTTGACCGATTGCGCTCCACCTTCGGAGAGGAACCTGCCGGCATTGCGAAGCGCCTGCTCCGGGCTGACCTGCCAGCTGAGGAACGGCATGTCGCCGACGATGTGCGCATGCTGCGTGCCCCGAGCGACGGCGCGACAGTGGTAGATCACCTCGTCGACGGTGACCGGGAGGGTGGAGTCCTGACCCTGAACGACCATGCCGAGCGAATCGCCCACGAGCAGAACGTCGATGCCTGCCTCGTCGAATAAGCGTGCGAAGGTGGCATCGTACGCCGTCACCATGGTGATCCGCTTGCCATCACGCTTCATCTTGCGAAGGCGCGGCACGGTCACAGGCCGCTCGTCGGACGCGTGTCCTCTTCCGCTCATTGATTTGATTCGCTTTGGTCGCGGCCAGGAACGATTCCCGGTCCACGCCGCTGCGCCCGATAAACATAGCACCGAATTCGATGCCGTCATCGGGCCGGAAAACGGCATGAAATCGGTGGATTACGTCCTAGGCCTGCAACAATGCCGCGATCTGACCGCTCAGCTCCGGGTCCTCGGCTGATGCAAGCGCGTCGGCCCGCGTCAGCATTCGCCTGGCTTCGTCCGCCAGCCCGAGCGCGTGAAGCAGCCGCCCGGCTTCGTAGTGATAGAGCGCGTGCCGCTCCCGGTCGCTTCCTTGGCTCAGCGCCCGATACATGTCGGCGGCTCGGTCCAGTCGCCCATCGGCCTCGTAGAGCTTCGCTAGGGTCGTCGCCGTCGTGGGCGGAAAGTCCGTGATCTGGTGATTCGTAAAGAACTCCACTACTTGCTCGAGAAAGCTTCGGGCATCGTCGGTTTTTCCTGCCAGTTCCGACGCGAGGCCGAGCTCCTCGAGAAGGCGCCAGTCGGTGCCCGCCGTCTTGCTCAAGTCGAAGGAGGTCCGCAGGACCTCGAGGGCCTCGTCGCCGTGCCCCTTGTCCCGCAGGAACGCTCCCATGGCGAGGTAGGGCCGGTAGTCCTCTGGAAGTGCGTGCACTGCACCCTCGAAGTAACCGGTTGCCTCCTCGAATTCCCCGGCTTCGTCCGCCAGGCGGGCAAGGGCGAGGTTGGCGGCTAGCTTTGTTTCGCCTCCCTCGTCATCCCGGAGAGCGCCGAGGAAACTTTGCAAGGCTTCTTTGCCTCCGCTCACGTCCTCGGTGAGTAGTCGCGCACGGCCGACCTCCAGCCACAGATATCGGGGCTCGGGCGCCTCGGCGACCAGCGCTTCGAGCTGCTCGCACGCCTCGGCGAAATCCTCTTTGTGCATGGCGACGAGCGCGTCGAGCAGAGCGTCGCCGTAGCTGTCGTACTCGTCGGCCTGTGCTTCCTGCCACTGGCCCATCAGCAGCGCGATGCGTTCCTCGTCGGTCATTTCCGGAGGCGCCGCTTGTTCCTGTGCCTCTTTCGCCTCGAGCCCATCGAGCAATGCTTGGGCCTCTTCGCGGAGCGCTTCGTCGAGCGCAACCTCCAACGCACCGTCGAGCTCCTGCGCTGCCAGCTCGATCGAGCCTTGCGCGAGATAGGCCTTTGCTTCGTCGATCCGCTGTCGCGCAATGCCATTGGCGCAGCGTTGCGCCTTTTCGGCGAGCGCGGCGTGAGCGCTCTCGGGCGACGCGGCGAGTGCCTTCTCGTACGCGAGCTTGGCCGGGCCGTAGTCACCGGTGGCGTAGAGGGCATCGGCCTTCTTTTCGAGCCCCTCGGGATCAGCGGAAAAGAGTTTCTTCAACAAGCTCATGACTCACTCGAACTGTTTCGACCTTCGCTTGGCGGCCTGCTTGAGCGGCCCGGGAATTCCTCTGCTTCGCGCCAAGGTCTTCAGGTCATTGCGGCGAAGGTGCGCGAGGAACGTCATCGAAAGGGCAAGCGGTGTTTTGGGGTTGCCGCAGAGGTGACGTTTGATCTCGTAGCTTCGAAGCCACTCACGCTTCCTGCCGATGTATCGGAGCACGTCTTCGGAAACCTCGCGGCTCTGGGCGGCGTTCTTGGCCTCGCTCTCGCCCATCGCGGGAGAGGAGATTGCGGCTATGGCAACCACGCGGTTCGGATCCCGTACCAGGATCGACCGGGCCGCAGCGTTGCCGAGAAGCGCCATGCGGATCTTCTCGCCGATGTTCATTCCGCGAATCTTGCTTTGAAGGGGGACGAACTCCTCCTTGGTCTCCTCGGTGCCATCGATCTTGTCCCTCTCGACCGCGTCCTGGTCGGCGTCTTCTTCCAAGGCCTTCGCGAACGCGTCGTCCGTCGGAAGCGGCTCGTCGCTCGGCTCTGGGATCAGCTGACCCTGGATCGCCTTTTTGAGCTCGTCGAACATCGGGATGCCGGTCAGCTCGACGTCATGGCGGGCGGCGAGCTCGACGAGGCGATCCGCGGTCGACATGCGGGTGTTGCGGTTCCTGTACAGGGCTTCGATGATCTGGGGCGCGCCCAGGAGCCGTTGCTGGTTGATCGAGATGATCTCCGTGATGCGCTCGGCGCAATGCGTCGAGATCGTGGCGATGGTCCCGTCTGCCACGGCGTGGTTCGAAGCAAGCCGCGCCAAGACTTCGTCGTTGGTCGAGAATCGAAGCGCGACCTCGTGAAAGACGGCCGCATGCAGACTCTCGGTGCACGCCGGGAGCAGCACCGTTTCGGGCAGCCCTTTCAGCGTGTCCCCGGCCGCCTGGGAGACCCCGGGGTCCGCGTCGGCGGTGAGCTGAACGAGAAGTAGTACGAGGTCGCCGCCCTTGACCGGGACCATCCCGCGGGCGGCCATCATCCTCGCGGCAGCGGGACCGTTGGGATCGGCAAAGCGCCTCAGCTGCTCGGGGACAGCGTCGATCGGTATCGGTAGCTCGGGGATTGCCAGCATTGGTCCTCGCGACAAGTCGATCTTAGCGCCTATCTGCCCGTGAACTCAGGTTCCCGCTTCTGCAGAATCGCGCTGACGCCCTCCTTGGCGTCTTCGGTGGTCAGGCTCGCCGCTTGAAGGCCCGCTTCTTCGAGGGCGGCTTCGCGAATCTCCCATCGAAGGCCGCGCCTGATAGACGCCTTCATTTGTTGCACCGCCATCGGAGCCGAAGCGGCGATTGCGCGCGCGAGCTCCATGGCAGTCGGGAGCACTTGGTCGGCCTCTTCAGCGTGTGTGACCAGCCCGATACGGAGCGCCTCGCTCCCACGGATCAGCTTTCCCGTGAACAGAAGCTCCGACGCATGGGCCACTCCGGCCAACCGGGGGAGCAAATAACTGATGCCGAGTCCAGAATGGATTCCTAAGCGGGCGAAATTGACGCCGTATTTTGCGTCGACGTTCGCGACACGGATGTCGGCAAGCAGGGTGAGGCCGAACCCGCCGCCCACGGTGTGACCATTCATCGCAGCGATGACCGGGACTTCGAGGTCCAGGACTTGCAGGAACGGTTCGTACATCGCGAACGACGTGTCGCGAGATGGCTCTCCGAGATCGCTACGCTGCAGCGACGAACGGAGATCGGCCCCCGCGCTGAAACAGTGGCCTTTGCCCGTGATCACCAGGCATCGGATTCCTTCGTCGCGTCGCGCCTCCCCCATGGCCTCGGAAAACGCGTCCAAAAGCTCCGGAGTCATGGCGTTCCGCTGATCGGGACGATTCAAAGTGATCACCCCGACCCGGTCCGACGCCCCGTACAAGACCGCTCGCTCGCCCATGGCCCGACGACTCTAGCCGGAGCCGAGCCCTCGGCAACCGCCAATTCTTGGCCGATTTCTTGCCCAAGGGGAGCTGAACGGGTTAGCGGGACTCTATGCAGGGAACCAAGGTTGTTCGCCCGTTTCCGTTCTTTCGCGCCGGCGCGCGCGCGAGCCAACCCCAGCTGGCAAAGCCGATTCTGGTGTTGGAGGACGTCTACAAGTTTTTTCGGCCCGACCAGCCGACACTGCGGGGGGTCGATCTCGCGGTCGAGCGCGGGGAGTTCGTGTTCATCACGGGGCCAAGTGGCGCCGGCAAGAGCACGCTCCTGAAGCTCGTCTACCGCGAGCTCACCGTCGACGAAGGCCGGGTGCTCTTTTGCGGCCGGGACATTGGGCGGCTGACCGACAAGTCGATTCCGTTCCTTCGGCGCAACCTCGGAATCGTGTTTCAGGATTTCCGGATCATCGACCACTGGACCGTTTTCGAGAACGTCGCCGTGGCCCTCGAAATCGTCTCCATGCCGCAGCGGCTCATCCGATCGCGCGTGGCTGAGGCGCTCGAGCGTGTGGGGTTGGCCGGCCGCGGTCCGGAGCAGACCAGCAATCTCTCCGGTGGCGAGAAGCAGCGTGTGGCGGTCGCCAGGGCAATCGTCCCAGAGCCTGCGCTCATCCTGGCAGACGAGCCGACTGGCAACCTCGATCCGCACCTGGCAATCGACATCCTGACTCTCTTCGAAGAGATCAACTCGACCGGGACGACTGTGCTGTTCGCGACGCACGACCATTCCCTGATCTCCAAGCGGGACCACCGTTTGGTCTCGATCGACGACGGCCGCGTGTCGGAGGCCCGGCAAGGCCTCAAGCACTGGCAGGGCAGTAGTGGCATTCACACGCTGGTGGGGTGAAACAATGGACGTGAAGAGCGCGATCACGCGGGCGAGGCGGGGGCTTCGCGAAGAGCGACGGTTGTACATCGTGGCGGTCACGAGCCTGGCCGTCGCGTTCATATGCCTGGGCGCGACGTTGCTGGGCGTCACCAACCTCGACGCAGCAGCTACGCGGTGGGGGCAGAGTGGACGCATCACGCTGTTCTTGAAGGACGATGCCGACCCGCAAGACATCGCGCAGCTGCGCGTGGTGCTCGAGGGTCTGGGCGACGTCAGCGATCTGACGCACGTGACGCCGGCGCAAGCCCGCGCGTCGTTCCTCGAAGAGGCGGACGTTGGTGCGGACTTGAGCGCGCTTCCTTCCGAGGTGTTTCCCGCCTCGCTCGAGGTGACGCTAGTTCAAGGCGTGACGCGCGAGCGGAGTGAATCGATCGCAACGCGGCTCGGGCAGTTTCGCGCTGTCAGCGACGTAGAGAGCTATCGAAGCTGGTTCCAGAAGCTCGACCACTTGTTGTGGGGCGCGCGCATGCTGGCCGGTGGGCTTGCTCTATTGGTGATGTTCTGCGTGGTGGCGGTGATCGGCAACACGATCCGGCTGGCGGTCGCTCGACGGCGCCAAGAGATCGAGGTCATGAAGCTGTGCGGCGCGACCAACGGCTTCGTCCGCGGGCCATTCGTGCTGGAAGGCATGTTCCAAGGGTTCGCGTCGGCGCTTCTGGCAGTTCTCGCGCTGTTGGTTGGGTATCTCTCCCTTCACGAGTCTGTCGATTCGACCTTGGCGGCCTTGACCGGCAGCCGGGTGGTCTTCCTCGGAGCATGGACGCTAGTGGCTCTCCTGGCCGGTGGTGCCGTGATCGGCGCGATTGGGAGCGCTGTCTCGGTCCGACGTTATCTTTCGGTGTGACATGAAAACCAAAAGTAGACTCTGGGTTTGGATCGCCGTCGGGCTCCTGTCGGCTACGGGCGGGGCCGGGGCAGAGCAGGACCTCGGGGTCAGCGGCTTGACCGACGTCGCTGCAGTCGAAGGCAAGATCGCGGAGAGCCTGGCCCGCGTCGAGCATGCCCAAACACGGCAAGCGCAGATCGATACCGAGATCTCTGGCCTAGCGGACAAGCGCGAAGAGGCCGAAGGTCGTTTGCATGAGCGCGCCCGAGCCCTCTACCGCATCCGGCGCGCAGGAATGCTCCCCGTGGCCGGTGGCTTTGATGCTTTGATGGCGCACCTCGCGCGGGTGCAGCGGCTGTCGCGGATGGTGAAAGGCGACCTCGACACGATGGACTTCCTCGGGCATCGCGGCGCGGCGCTCAGGGTCGAGAAGAATGAGCTTGCCGACGCGCTGCAAGAGGCGCAGGTCGCCCTACGGGCGCTCGAGGCGAAGAAAGAGGAGCTCGAGCACAGCCGTCGCAGCGCTTCGCTGTTTGAGGACACGCTGCGCGGGGAGCGCCAAGACACGCCGAGCACGGACGTGAGCTACGGCCGCATCCGTGTATCTGGCGACATGGATGATCTCGGCGATGGGTTTGCCCAGATGCGAGGCCAGCTGGCGTTGCCGGTGCAGGGGTCGATGAGAATCGGCGAGAGCTCGCGCGAAGGCGCGCCCGGTCTCGAGTTCTACGGACGCCCAGGCGGCCCGGTCCGCGCAGCGGCCGACGGCAGGGTGGCCTTCGCTCGCAACTACGGCGCCTACGGCCTGATGGTCATCATCGACCACGGCAGCAGCTTCTACACCGTCTATGGCGGCCTGGGCTCCACCGATGTCCAAACGGGCGACTGGGTAGGTATGAGCACCCGAGTCGGCACCCTCGACCCCGGGGGCCCCGACGCGATTCTATTCTTCGAAGTCCGAAGGGGCACCCGCCCCCTAGACGCAAGAAGCTGGCTGGGCCTCTAGGCGCCCCCAAGCCACCGGCGGCAGCGCGAGCCCGCCCCAAAGCGCCCCCAAGCCACCGGCGGCAGCGCGAGCCCGCAGGGCGAAGCCCGGCGCGCAGCGCCGCCAAGCCCGAAGGGCGCGGCAGGGAGGACTACGGGTGGGGGTGGGCGGGTGGTGTAACCAAACTCGGCGGTGTAAGTAGACTCGCACTCGCACTCGCACTCGCACTCGCACTCGCACTGACGCTGGCACTGACGCTGGCACTGACACTGGCACTGACGCTGGCATTGACGCTGACACTGGGACTGGAGGCAGAATGGCCTATCGGGATTTCATCAATTGGTTTTCGGTGACGTCGGTCGGGAGATGGATTGCGATCACGTTCTCCTCTCGGCTGGATCCGGTTCTGTACAAGCTCAGCGGAGGGCGTTTCACGTCGGTCGGGCCTCAGGTGATTCCGCAACTCGTGCTGACCACGACCGGGCGCAAGTCGGGCAAGGAGCGCACGGTTCAACTCGGCTACACCGAAGACGGCGACGACATCCTGATCGTCGCGAGTAACTTCGGCGGAACGAACCACCCCGCATGGTCATACAACCTCGACGCGAATTCAAAAGCGAAGATCCAACTAGGCGCCGACGCAAGAGAAGTCGTCGCGACGCGTTTGACCGACTCCGAGAAAGCCATCCTGTGGGAGAAGATCGCCGACACGATTCCTCAGATGAAGTCCTACGTGCAGAGGACGGAGCGGAATATTAAGGTGTATCGGTTGACGGCGGTGTAGACGCGGCTTGCTGCCGTTCTTGGGTTGAAGCGGTGGGAGGGGCGGATTGCCTGGTTTGGTTTAATTGCATCCGACCCGCCCACCCCCACCCGTAGTCCTCCCTGCCGCGGCATTCGCTGCGCTCTGCCTTGGCGGCGCGTTCGCGCCGGGCTTCGCCCTTCGGGCTCGCGCTGCCGCGCATGTCTTGAGAGGTGGTGGGAGCGAAACAGCAGGGACATGCTCCCCCTCCAAAGGCGTCCTCTTTCCAGATACTTACAACCCACACCGCGAAAAACCGCGGCAGTTCAGTGCCAGCGCCAGGTTTGCCGGCGCCTGGCCGATAGACTAAGTGGCCGCCTCGAGGTGCTTCTTGCTTAAGATTTCCCATTCCTCCCTGGTCACGCTCACCGCTCTCGTCATATTCATGACGGCATGCACGAGCGAACCTCGTGCTGAACCCGCCTGCAACACGGGCGACTTTCGATGGCCGGACGACGCGGAGCCGCTCTGGAACAACATCGAGGTGACCGAGGTCAATCGGGAGCGGCCGCACGCGACCCTCGTTCCCATGGCCCTCTCTGGCGAGGATTTCGATCCCTTCCGGATGTCACTCAACGGTTCTTGGCGTCTGCAGTTCGCCGAATCACCCGATGCCCGTCCGCCCGGCTTCGAGGCAGCGGATTTCGATGACGCCGCGTGGGAGAGCGTCGAAGTCCCTTCGAACGTAGAGATTCTCGGCTACGGGGAGCCGGTCTATCTCAACATCCATTACCCATTCGACCCCGAGCTCCGCTCCGCTTTCGACTTCCCGACGATCCCCACCGAGGGCAACGGCGTCAGTTCTTACCGACGTCGATTCGAGCTACCGGACGATTGGAGGGGCCGCCACGTGTTCATCCATTTCGACGGCGTCGATTCGGCCTTCTACCTCTGGCTCAACGGCCAGCGAGTCGGATACAGCCAGGGCAGCCGTGCAGGCGCCGAGTTCGACCTGACACCGTTTCTCCGGCCCGGCGAAAACGTGCTGGCCGTCCAAGTCTACCGCTGGTCCGACGGCACATGGCTCGAGAAGCAGGACATGTGGAATCTGAGTGGCATCTTCCGCGATGTCTATCTTCAATCCTCGGGAGCATCACAGGTCCGAGATATCGAGTTCCGCGCCGACTTGAACGAGACCTATACGCAAGCCGAAGTGACGGTGAGCGTTGACCTTCGACGCCTCGTTCAGAGCGGATCGGAAGTGAAGGTTGCCGCGGTGCTCGATGGCAGAGTGTTCGGAGAGGAAACCGTCTCGCTCGGGTCCTGCGGGGAGGCGCGTGTCGAAATAACGGGCGTGGTGTCGGACCCTGCGCTCTGGTCCGCTGAATCGCCGAATCTGAGCACCTTGGTGATCGGAGTGGACGACTCGCCGGGTCAGAATGAGATCTTCCTCCAGAACGTCGGCTTCCGCGACGTCGCCATTCGCGACGGCGTCCTCGAGGTCAACGGCGAACGGGTCTTGATTCGCGGCGTGAATCGTCACGAGCACAACCCCGACACCGGGCACTACGTGACCGAACAGCAAATGATCGCCGAGCTGAAGCTGCTCAAACAAAACGGCTTCAATGCTGTGCGCCCGGGCCACTATCCGCTCTCGCCACGGTGGTACGACCTCGCCGACCAATACGGCATCTATATGGTCGACGAAGCCAACCTCGAGTCGCACGGACTGTGGCAGCTCCTCCTCATCAACCTGGGGCGGCTTCCCGAGTGGGAGCCGATGCACCAAGAGCGTGTCGAGCGCATGGTCGAGCGCGACAAGAACCACCCCTCTATCATCATCTGGTCGATGGGGAACGAAGCGGGCGACGGCGAAACATTTGACCACATCAGTGACTGGCTGCACACACGTGACCCATCACGCATCGTCTCTTACGAGGGCACCGCGATGGGTGGGCACAACATCGTTGCCGATCACAGCGACATCCAGTGCCCCATGTATTGGAGCGCTTCGGACGTGCGGCAGTACGTGAGCGAGCCGCAGCCGCGCCCGATCATCTTGATCGAGTACGCGCACGCGATGGGCAACAGCAGCGGAAACATGAAAGAGTTCTGGGAGGTCTTCTATGCGTACGAGCAAGCGCAGGGTGGGTTCATCTGGGATTGGGCCGATCAGGGGATCCGACTGCCGGTCGCCGGATCTCCGACCGAGACTTTCTTCGCGTTTGGTGGCGACCTCGGTCCGTCCGTCCCGGCCACCGGCGGGCTTGGCAGCGTCTTTGGCAACAACTTCTGCATGAACGGGCTGCTCGGGTCCGATCATGCGGCTCATCCGGGCCTTGCGGTCGTGAAGAAAGTGATGCAACCGGTTGAGGTCGAAGCGATCGACCTCGCCTCGGGGCGGGTGCTGGTTACGAACCGCTACGACCACATCGATTGGACCGAGCGGCTCACCGGTCGCTACGAGTTCACCATCGATGGTGACGTCCTGGACGACGGGCCGCTCGAGCTTCCGAGCTTGGCGCCTGGTGAGAGCGCCGAGCTCAGTGTGCCGATCATCGAGATCGCAGTGCCTCCAGGCGCCGAGCCGCGGATTCGGTTGTCCTTTCAGTTGAAGGAGGACCGACTGTGGGCCGACACGGGTCACGAGGTCGCCTGGGCCGACTTCCTCCTTCCCTCGGCTGTGCCGGGGCCGGCGATCGATCCTTCCGGGGCGGCTCCGCTTGCCGTGGTGGAGGACGAGAGCTCGGTCGAGGTTTCGGGAGACGGCTTTTCGGTCGAGGTGGACAAAGCGACGGGGGCCGTCACCTCTTTCATTGCTGGTGGGACCGAGCTTCTCAGCGAGCCGCTTCGGCCCGACTTTTGGCGGGCGGTGACGGACAATGACTTCGGCAACTCCCTCGGCAGCAAGGCAGCTGTTTGGCAAGACGTGGGCGATGGGCTCGCCACGACGACGCTGAATGTCGACACGACCTCGGACAGAGAGACGGTAATCACCGCGGAGCTCGAGGCGAGCGGCGTGGCTGCAGCCTTCACACTGACTTATCGCGTGTTTGCTTCGGGCGAGCTCGGTGTCGAGCTCACGTTCGCACCCGCCGAGACGCTGCCGGAGCTCCCGCGCTTTGGGATGAGCACCGCGCTCGACGGCCAATTTGATCGGATCCAATGGTTCGGGCCCGGCCCGGAGCCCACGTACTCCGACCGGAAGTTGCTCGCAGTCGGGTTGTACGGTGGTTCGGTCGCCGATCAGTTCGTGCCCTATGCGCGCCCTCAGGAGACCGGCAACAAAGTGGACGCCCGCTTCGTCGCCCTCACCGACACGTCGGGAAACGGCCTCCTTGCGGTGGGTGCACCCCTGTTGAGCGTCAACGCCTCACCGTTTGCCGCTGAAGCCCTCGAGGCGGCGGCGCACCCCCACGAGGTCGTGGCCGATGGCCACGTGCACCTCAACCTGGACCGAGCCCAGCGCGGCGTCGGAGGCGACAACTCATGGGGCGCCAAACCTCTCAACGACTACATCATCCGAGCGGACGCCCAGAGCTACCGCTTCTGGATGAGGGCGCTTCAACCGGGGGATGACCCAGTCGAGCTAGCGCGAAGAACACTGCCCTAGGGTCAGTGACGGTTCAGTTACAACCCCCCCCCCCCCCCCCCC
>Ga0209567_10000615_pt1 | contig 19422 bp, 23 predicted proteins | sample COG_12_FD_184756 | JGI IMG/M metagenome (GOLD analysis project Ga0209567, IMG submission 184756) | Pelagic marine sediment microbial communities from the LTER site Helgoland, North Sea, for post-phytoplankton bloom and carbon turnover... | ecosystem: Environmental > Aquatic > Marine > Neritic...
CAGCCTCCCTGAATGGTGAAGCGGTTCGTATTATATTTGTCAAGGTAGACGATCGAATTGCACAATGATAAGGGCATTCCAACCATAAGGGCAGGAGTGCTTTTTTAGTTTTACAGCAAGCGAGCATACCATTATCGGACCCGTTGCCTGCTTATACTGCTCAATGCCTGGCTGCAATATGACCGCCTCCTTTTTGGACTTACCGGAAAAGATGATTAGGTTAGCTATTGAATCAAAAGTAAGAAAGATGGGTTAATGCACAGTCTGGCTCGCAAAATAAGTCTGGTATTTGCCGCCGGTGTGTTAGGCGGCTTGCTCAATAGCCTGGCGGTCTGGGGTGCCGGAGAGTTCGGCATCACAGCCGCAGCGGGGGTAAAAATAGCGCCCAAGCTTTCGGCAGCGTGGTTATATCCACGACTGGTATGGGGCGGCATCTGGGGGATGTTGTTTCTGTTGCCGATGATGCAGACGCGCATCTGGTCCCGGGGTTTTCTATATAGTCTGGGTCCGACCCTGGTTCAGCTTTTTATGGTATTTCCGATGAAGGCCCATAAAGGGGCCATGGGTCTTGAGCTGGGCATGCTCACGCCCCTGTTCGTGGTGGTGTTTAACGCCATCTGGGGCTGGACCGCAGCCATCTGGTTGCGCTGGACGGGGAGATAGACATTCAAATGTCGCTGCCGAAATGATCCAGACTGAAAAAGATTAAATCACACCCAATAACAATGAATTCCGCTTTTCTTGTCCTATCCATTGAGTACCTCTGTCAAACCTATCACCACAATGTATCATATGATTTTAATATTATTGACATTAATTACCGTTTTTATTAATTATCAGAAGTTTTGGTGTTAAGCCCATAGCGCCATACCGATTGACACTGCTGGCCTTTTTCCGGTTTTCCAGAAACACTCGTAATGGATGTCGGTGGATTATGGAACCCATTGAAAAAGATAAGTATCTGACCCTGTTGAGCAAGGCGGTGGAATGCTCCATCAATGCCATCGGCATGACGGATCTGGAAGGCAAATTAATTTATGTTAACGACGCTACCGTAAGGCTATGGGGCTATGATAATAAGCAGGAAATTCTGGGACGGTACCTACTTGAATTCTGGGAAGGGCAGCGTATCGGCCAGACCATTGAGGAACTGCACTGTAAGGGATTTTCAGCCGGACAGGATCTGGCAAAAAGCAAAGATAACTCCGTATTTAATGTTGAATTCAGCGCCAACCTGATTAGAGATGAAAACGGAGAACCCCTGGCGATGTTCGGCGCTTTTGTCGATATAACAAAGCGCAAAACTGCCCAAAAGGCTTCAAAAAAAAAGCAGCAAGAATTGGAAACCAAGTCCCAAGAACTTGAAGAGGTCAATGCGGCCTTACGCGTGCTGTTAAAAAAAAGGGAGGAAGACAAAGCTGAACTTGAGGAAAGGGTGCTCTCCAATGTAAAAAAGAATATTGATCCCTATCTGGAAAAGCTGCACGGAAGCAACCTTAATTCAAGACAAAAAACCTGCCTGGAGATCATTCAAACAAATTTAGACGAGATTATTTCACCTTTTGCACGCAATTTGTCTTCAATTTATTATCATTTGACCCCCCAGGAAATTCAAATTGCCGGCCTTGTCAAACAGGGAAAAACCAACAAAGAAATTGCCACCATCATGAGCCTTTCCCTGAAAACCATCGAGTTTCATCGCACCAATATTCGTAAAAAACTGGGATTAAAAACCAGAAAAGCAAACCTCAGAACCTATCTGATGTCCCAGGGCTAAACCCTAAATAATACTAGGGTTTTACAAGGGTTATTTTCGGTTGTGCTATTGAGCTGATGATTATTATATAATAAACCTAGGTTTGCACCTTCATGCAACCTACCACCTGCCGCCCCTGAAGTTCGGTTTGGCCTTTTCCGCTTCAGGGGCAATCTGATAACCAAAGGGAAACCATTCTCCCTTTTAGGAATAAGGTTCCGGCAGACATCGGTAATTTACAGTTGTCATCCATATTTCAAAAGTGTCTGATATTTTAAAAAGTGCCCTGGGTGCACGGATAAAAATCATATCATAAGGCATTGAGTGGGTTCAGGGGGGACATTCACGCCGGATTGATTTCGCTCTTGTGCACCCATTATTTTGTTTCCGGTATTCGGTCTGCATCCAGGTCGAACTTGTCCGCCTTAGCTTCGCGCTCGCCCCCCCCCTTTGTTACCAGCGACGTATTCCTTATGAATAAAGAGCCTACACTTGCTTCCTATCGCAGCCTTGCCTATACGCTGCGTCCCATCAAACCACTGGGAATGTGCTGTGGCAGCACCCTGCTGGATACGGTTGCCGTTGAACCTTTGGCGGGAAGATCAAAAGCCCAGGTCAAACGAACATGTATTGTTGAATGCCCGGAATGCAAACAAAAGTATGTGAGTAAGTGGGATTAAATCCTGATTCTGATTAATGAAACCATTTTGAAAACCGCTTTTTAAAGAATGTCGATTTATCCCACACTTATAGCCTCGCTCGATCTCAACCAGCAGGTTATATTTAGGCATATTTTCCTTTGCTGGTAATTTTGACAAAACCCGATTTAGAACACCGATCACCATAATAATCTCAATAAATGCTTGACTTTTATAGACGACCGGTCTAATTATTAAACAGAACCTTATTTATGAATCCAAAGGAGCGCATTAAATGCCATTAAATACAAGAGACCGAATCATAGAGACCGGCGCTGACATTATCCATCGTAAAGGATTCAACCACACCGGTATTCAGGAAATACTGACCACCGCTGGAGTGCCCAAGGGATCTTTTTATAATTATTTCAAGAGTAAAAGCGATTTCGGGCTGGCAATTGTAGATTATTTTTCAGACCATTTCACACAAATTGCCAGCAAAACACTCGCTGACACCGCCATATCGCCGTTGAACCGGATTTATCAATTTTTAACGGTTTTTATGGAACATTTCAAATCCCAAAACTATGCCGGTGGCTGCCCGATAGGCAATTTGGCCCAGGAAATGGGCGATTTAAGCCCTGAATTTCGCACAAAACTCAAAGAATCCATCGATATGATGATCGATGCGCATGTTCAGGTTCTGGCAGCAGCTCAGCAAGACCGTAAAATACCCAAAAATTTAAACATAAAAGACACCGCCAGCTTCATCGTCGCCGGCTGGCACGGTGCCATTATCCAGATGAAACTAACCAAAAGCCTGACACCCCTGAAAATTCATCGAAACCTTATCTTTGATCATATTTTAAAAAAATGAACCTGTAATTTGAACCTAAAATCCAGAATATTGGGCCTCGTCTATGATTTCAACAATTAGACCGGTCGTCTAGAAAATTTACTTTGTCGGGATTGTAAAAGTGCCGCCCCATATCCATATTAAAATGAAAGTCACGAAGCGTTGCTGAAACGTTTTAAAATTATATGTGAGAGAACCCAAAACCATTCAATTTTAGGGAGGATCTTATGGAAAACAAATTCAAAACACATGGTGCCTTTAGCTGGTGTGAATTGATGACCACCGACGCCGATGCCGCCACCCAATTCTACGCCGAATTATTCGGCTGGTCTGTTGAAAAGATGCAAATGACGCATATGGATATGACCTATACGGTTGTCAAAAGCGGTGAAGAAGGCATCGGGGGGATTATGCCGATACCACCTGGATCTGAAGGAATGCCGCCGCAGTGGGGGGTTTATGTTACCGTCGATGATGTGGACGCAACGGCTAAAAAAGCGGAAGCGCTTGGCGCCAAAATCGTGATGCCCCTGACCGATATCCCCAACGTCGGGCGCATGTGCGTATTTCAGGATCCCCAGGGAGCGGCTATCTCCATCATCACCTACGTCGATATGGATTAAGGGCAAGCTATCTGGTGTTATGGAATTTTTGTTTACATCCACATAAGGAGGTGATCATGAAAGCGGGCAAACCAGAGCGCCATGTAGACAAGATAAAAAACCTTGTGGATAACGTTTACAACGGCCCGGGTCATAGCGATATCCAGCTTCGCCAGGCGGTGAAGCAAAAGGTTGCTGATCATTGCGGACGGTTTTCGGCAAATGACCTGCGATTGCCTGAGGTGCTTGAGGCCTATGTGGACAAGATTGCCCTGCATGCATACAAAGTCACCGATGCGGATGTTGATGCTTTGCGCGCTGACGGCTTTTCAGAGGACAGTATTTTTGAGCTAACCATTAGTGCAGCACTGAGTGCCGGCATCGCAAGGCTAAGATGTGGTATGGCGGCTTTGACGGGAGGGGAAGATGCGTCTTAAAAAAGTCGAAAGCGGTCAAAAGCTCTCCAAGAAACTGATTCTGGCCCTCATTGGGTTAAAACTGGGCGAACGCGCTCCGGATGTGCTTCGAACGGTATGGTATCGCCCGGATTTCTTCGGCAAACATTACGGCCGCTACCTGAATGCCGTCATGCGGGGTCCCTCTGAGTGGTCAGTGGGAGAACGCGAGCTTTTTGCTGCTTTTGTATCTAAACTAAATGAGTGTGCCTTTTGAACCGGCGCCCATGGCGCGGTCGCGTCAAAGGCATTGGGTGATGAGACCCGCGAGGCAGTTTTGAGAGACTGGCGCACGGCCCCCATTGGCGAAAAACTGCGGGCAACCCTGAGCCTGATTGAGAAGCTGACCCTAAGGCCGGATGACGTTAATTCCGGCGATATCGATGCCCTGCGGGCTGAAGATCTCAGTGATGCGGCCATCGAAGATGCCATTCATGTGACGGTCTTGTTTAGCATCATCGACAGAATTGCCGACGCCCTGGGTTTTGCCATTCCCAGTGAGAGCGGTTTTGCTAATATGGCAGAAGTACTACTAAAGCGAGGCTACTAAAAGAGATGGGATGCATTTTTGATTTATTCTCACGCAAAGACGCAAAGATTTTTTAATGTGTAGTTATCGCTAACACGTGCCGGGATTCCAGCACACTTAGTTTTTAGAAAAACAGAATATGTTCACTACTTTTTTTCGCCTGCGCTTGACCGGCTGGATTGCAGGTCATAGTTTTAGACCACTCATATACGCGGCATCGAGATAAGAATGGGTTTGGATATAAAGGAAACCACAATGACATCCGACAAAAACAAAACCAAAGAAGAGCTTATCAAGGAACTAAAGGCGCTTAAAAAGAAGTTCAAAGAACACACCACTTCTTTTGAAAAAGAATGCCAGGTGCGTGGTCGCACCGAAGAAGAACTTCGCCTGGCCCAGGTGATCATTGACAACAGCCCGGTGATTCTCTTTCGCCGGATGGCCGGCGACAAACCGCGACTGGTATATGTCTCCGACAACATTCGCCAGATGGGCTATACCGCCAAAGAATTTATGGAAGAAACGACTACCTTCAGAGAAATCGTATATCCCGATGATATGGATCGCGTCGCAGAAGAAATCAAGCAATATACCGATGACGACGTGGAAGAATACACCCAGTTTTACCGGATCATGACCAAAGACGGCCAGATACGCTGGGTTGAAGACCAGACCTCAGTGGTGCGTGATGAAGACGGCAACAAAATTTTTAACCAGGGGCTGCTGGTGGATATCACCAGCCGCAAACTGGCTGAAGAAGAGGTGCGCAAAAGTGAAGAAAAGTTTCGCCGTATTGTGGAAACAGCCGGCGAGGGGTTTATCCTCATGGACGGGGAGTTAACGATCATCGATGTCAACGAAGCTTACTGTCGCATGCTCGGTTACACCCGGGAAGAAATTCTGGGTAAAAGCCCCATTGATTTAGCCTCTGAAGATTTCAGGCAATTTATGCTGGCCAACCGCGAAGAAATTCTGGCCAAAGAATCTCGCGAGTTTGAAGGCACGGTGGTGGCCAAAGACGGCCGCCATGTACCGATTTTAGTTCACGGCAACACCTTAAGAGGTGATCAAGGAGAAGTCATCGGTAATATGGCATTCGTTACGGATATGACCGAGCATAAAAAAGCCCTGGCCCTGGCCGGCGAAGTCCAAAAAAGTCTGCTGCCCCAAAGCAAACCGGATGTGCACGGCCTGGATGTGGCCGGGAGAAATGTATCCTGCGATGAAATCGGCGGGGATTATTTTGACTTTCTGTGGCGACGTGAAAATCCGGATGGCCCTTTCAGTGTGGTGGTGGGCGATATCACCGGCCACGGAGTGGATTCGGCGCTGTTGATGACTTCGGCCCGCGCATTTTTGCGCATGCGTGCCTCCCAGCCCGGCAGCATCTCAGATATCGTGGGCGCCATGAACAGTCACCTGACGCAGGATGTGCTGGAGACCGGCCGCTTTATGACTCTTTTTTATCTGACGGTTGACCCGCTCAAAGACCGCATCGATTGGGTCCGCGCCGGTCATGACCCTGCCCTTTTATATGACCCGCAACAGGATGCTTTTGAAGAGCTCAAGGGCACCGGGGTGGCGCTGGGTCTCAATGATGCCTTCAAATATGCTGAGAATCGCCATGAAGGGCTAACCAACGGGCAGATTATCGCCATTGGCACCGACGGCATCTGGGAAGCTTTTAATAGAGAGGGCGCGATGTTCGGTAAACAGCGCTTTAAACAGATCATTCGCCAGAACGCTGCGGCGGGAGCCGATGATATCCTCAATGCCGTTTACAATGAAATCAATCAATTCACAGAAGGTCAAAAAACAGAGGACGATATTACCCTGGTTATCATAAAGATTAAGAGGCCTTAAAATTCCAGCCGGGCAATAGCAGGAGGTTAACTTGCTGAGGCGCTCAAGTGGACTTTTGCCCATTTGCATTACAAATTTTGTTTACTCGGATGCCAACACCACGCGGGCCTGTTCGCACGATTTCACCGATCAGCAACTTCATCGTATCCGTTTTGTGGTCTGGTAACTTCAATTCTATAGTTTGACCCACAGACAGGACCTCAGGCGTCTCAATAAAGAGGCCGTTGGGGCAAACATTTTTCACTACACCCTGATGCTGTTGATTGTGCGAAAGAAAACAGACCGATTGGTTACAGGTCCATCTGGGGTGTTTTCTCATATTCCGGCCACCGTTGACGTGCATATTTTCATCCGAATCCGCTAATAATTGGGCGCCATAGCCGTAATTGTAAAAATGGGATTGAACACGTTTCCGCCACAGGATTCTCGCCCGATACACGTCAATGACATCCGAACCATTTGAATAGGGTGAGTTTTCGATACCCAGGATGATCTCGGCGTTCTCTGCCAGGATACTGTTAGACTCGAAATACAGACCATTATCGCAATAGTTCACCATACGGGCATTGCTAAATGTGCCGCTTTCTAAATTTTTCAATTTAAGCGGAGACTTAAACGCAAGGCGTGCTCCAGCTCTTCTTTCAATATAACGCGACATTTGATCTTTCCTGTTTAAGTTTCGGTTATAATCGACGCAAGTTTCCTGCCATCGTGGCAAATTGAATGAATCAATTCTATAATCTATTGATATTAATTGGTTTATTAATTATATGTAAAAATTTTAAGGCTGTCATAAATGCGGGAAATAACCACTATCTGGGGCATTTAGCAGGTATGATGGTCATCTTATTCTGCGGGTTAATCGTCTCCTGCCTTTGGTTTCCCTTTCGTCAGGATTCGGGGCCATCTTGTTGCTTGATCAGAAAATAATCATTTGCGTTTTGGGTCTCAAACAACGTAAATGTCTTTAAGGCTGAAATCCCTGAACCAAAGGAGGAGAAAAATGACACTTGAAATAGTGCGTGGCATGCTGGCTTGGAGTACCGTTATAAACTGGGGGTTATTGCTTTTGTGGCTTTTGTTTTTTATCGGAGCCCACGATTGGATGTATGGTCTTCACAGTAAATGGTTTAAGATCTCTGTTGAAAAGTTTGATGCCATTCATTACAGCGGCATGGCCCTTTTTAAAACAGCGGTTGTCATGCTGAACCTGGTGCCCTATCTGGCTTTGCGCATTGTGGGCTAATCAACTTTGCTGATCAGCAGATCTATCGACAGGAGCCCATGCGGATTTAATCCTAACCGAGGTCAGCAAAAGCATGCTACGACAGATTGAAACGGGTCGGTCGAACCCTACAATTGCGACCATCTGGAAGCTCGCATTCCATTGTATTTAGGATACAACTGTAAACCATCGCATATAAAATCAATCCTCGATTTTGATAACGACCAGGGTGACGTCATCTTCTAAGTCTGTTTCCTGCTGAAATCGTTTCAGGTCATTAAAAACAGTATCTAAAATCTGCTTTGCTGCGGCATCTTTAAATTGATGGACGATCTTGGCAATAGCGTCCTTTCCAAACATCCTGCCTTGCGGATTGCGCGCCTCCAGAATGCCGTCTGTTGCCAGCACCATAATCTGGCCTTTTTTAATATTAGACTTTATATTTTGCTGATACTTTAAACTGGCGTCTACACCCAGCGCCACACCGGGACCGTTTAGCTCTTCAACAGCATCTGTTTCGGGGTCATAGATAAGAGCCGGGGCATGGCCGGCCCTCACCCACTTGATGATTCCCTTCGGTTGATCGACGATCAGATAAAATAATCCGATAAACTGGCCGGATTCTTCAACGTCGGATACCAGCTGGCGGTTCACATCCGAGATAATGTCTTTGAGGCTTCCCTTCAAAGCAATACGCTGGCGCAGGGCGGCACGGACAGTGGCCATCAGCAGAGCAGCTGCAATGCCGTGGCCGGAGACATCGCCGATCGCCACACCCAGTTTTTCATGATCGCCTTCACTCAGATCATGGTAATCAAAATAATCTCCGCCGGTTTCATCGCAATAGATACTTTTAGCGGCAATATCGAGGCCTTTAAAATCGGGGCAGTTTTTCGGAAGGAGGTTTTGCTGAACTTCCTTGGCCAGATTCAAAGATTGACGCATGCGGCGGTGTTCTTTTATACGCCGATCGACTTTGACATAACCTTCTGACGGAATATAGCAATCCGCATCTTGATGGTATTGATATCTGGAAACGGTTGAATTGGAAAGATGGCTACACCGGCATGCCGTCTGTAAAGGGCGGATTGATTCCTTTGCTGACCCTATTGTCGTGTTGGTCATGGTTTTTACCTTTGCGCATTCGTTATGCACAACTACACCCGGCTGCCTTAACGGGAGCATCGCTTGCGGCCTGCGTTGTAGCCGATTTCTCATTTGATTCCATCGGACAATCGACTTGATCGTGCGCTGCCTGAAGATGAGTCCCTAAAAGCTCATCTGATTTGGCCTTCATATGACCAGCCGGCTGGTCTTTGACGAACTGGCCGATGATGGCCGCCGCGCGCATTTTTTTCTCATCGATTCCTTCAGAACGCGCCATCGCGCTGATACTCTCCAGACAGGGAATGCAGCCCGAAGCGATTGCCGAGCCTAAAGCAACAAGTAATTGGGTTTGTGTGTCTAAGCCTTTGGTGAAGGGTTTCATAATAACCTCCCTAAATTGATTGGAGCGTTGGAGTATTGCCTTAATCGTACTTAAATGAAGAAGTAAATCCATTTTTATCCATTACTCCATCACTTTCATACTCCATTACTCCAGTAAATGGTTATTCGCCCTAAACAAATCGCCTTTTTGGTCGAGCTCTCTGATAAACAGCGCGATTTGTTCTGCGCCGTCGGCCACGCGGGTAAAGCATTTATCATGCTCCTTTGATGCATGAAACGCCAGCGCGGCGTCAAGATCTTTAAAATCTACGCCGGTCAACTCTTTGCAGGAATGGCTGCCGATTTTAGCATTCAGCCGCCCGATGAGTTCCTGCCCTGGAATTGCGATGGGAAAAACCCCGTCCAGTCCCTCTTCGATGTTTTGCCTGCCAATTAAGAGCCCCAGGACCATCAAACCCGCCACGTGAACACCACAGGTATAGGAGGACAGCATGCCGCCTAAAAAGGCGGTGGCGGATCGGGTCACCAGGGGGTTGTGTATGCCCCATTCCTGCATGAAGGCATCTACAATCACCTGCGCACAGCCGTCATAGCGTTTCATATTTTCAAAGGCTTTTTCCCTGACACGCGCTATCCACTCATCTCCTTCCGGTAATATAATTTCCGGAGACACTTTTTTTGTATTCAATTTCTATTCTCCTAAACCTTTTTATTTAGCTTTTCATTGCGTCTTTGCGTGAGGCTTTCATCAATATAATCTCTTCACGTTCCGCCTTTGCGTGTGGCCTAAACCGGTTTCCGCGCTTCAATCGTGGCCGAGGCCACATATTCTTCCAGATTCTTTCCCGGAAACCACTCCCGGATACTGTCACGGCTCTCAGCCTTGGGTTGTATCTTGATATCCTCAAAGCCGGCTTCGGCGAGCGACGTTTTGATAACTTCGATTTCTGCGGTGCCCCCGACGCAACCGGATATCAGCGCTATATCGTTTTTGATTTCAGGCGGCAGGGTTTGCAGAGCCACCACATCCAGAATCGCCAGGCGCCCGCCGGGTTTGAGCACCCGCATGGTTTCCCGGAAGACATTCATTTTATCAGGAGAAAGATTGATGACGCAGTTGGAGATAATTACATCTACACTGCCATTGGATACGGGTAGGTGCTCAATCTCACCCAGCCGGAATTCAACATTATTAGCGCCCAGCTTTTCGGCATTTTGGCGCGCTTTGCTGACCATGTCGGCAGTCATGTCCACACCAATAATACGGCCGGATTCCCCCACCGACTTTGCCGCCAAAAAACAATCGAAGCCGCCGCCGCTGCCCAGGTCCAATACCGTCTCGCCTTCCTTCAAAGAAGCGATTGCCTGGGGGTTGCCGCAGCCCAGTCCCATGTTGGCGCCTTCGGGAACGCTGTCCAGCTGCTCTTTGGTATACCCGAAAGCCTGCGACATTTTGTCAATGGTGACCGGGTTGCTATCGCAGCAGGATGCAAGATCGCTGCAACCGCAACCGGACCTTTTTTGTTTGGCAATTTCTCCGTATCGACTTCTGACTGCCTGGCGAATTTGGTCTGAATTTTTTGTTTCCATTTAGATTACCCTCCATGTTTTTATATTTCGACAACTATCGAATTTATTATCCAAAAAAAATGGCGCTCGCGGCTAAAACGAAAAAAAATATTTCAGTTCCTCCAGTATTTTCGGATCTACCCAGCACTCTATGTTCTGCCCCTTACGCTGGGTTTTAATTAACTCAGCCTGTCGTAACTCTTTGATATGATGTGAAACCGTAGATGGAACGATATCCAGGTCCTTACCGATATCACCCACGCAGGCGGTGTTGTCAGGTTCAAATATACCAATGGTGCCCGGTTTACAGCAGGTGGCCAGACTAAAGAAAATTTTTAGGCGGTTGGGATTGGACAGCGCCTTGAAGATGGCGGCGTAGCGCTTAAACTTTTTTTCATTATTCGACATATATCGAATTATAAGACAAATAAATATTTTGTCAACAATTTTTTTTTGCTTTAGTTAATTACGCAGGTTTTTCAGCAACTGCTGCTCTTGCCGTGTGCCGATAATATATTGGTATATGGACATCGGCAAGCAGGTGAAGGCAAATACGATTGAAAACAGCAGGCCCCAGAATGAGGACAGGACGGCTTTGGCGATTTTACTGCCCGGGCCAACATAGGCGGGTTGAATAAAAATAAAGGCAATTATCAGAAACGTGAGACCGATACCCAGAAATCTATTTTTATTCATAATTCACCTCGAGAACAAAGCTGACATGAATAAAAAGCAAAAATTATACCATCAAGATAAAATTAAACTTTATTGTTTGATTTCAGCAGGTTAAAGCTTTTCAGAAAATGTCCGTAGGCGGGAAAATTACAAATATTGTCATTTCAATCGGCAATAAATGCCAACAACACGCTTGCAGAAGAGATGATAAATGCCTGCAAAGCGGGTTTATTTTTTAATCGGTTTATCCCAGATCTTGATTTTATCGGCTTTCTCTAATCCGGAGATAATCTCGATGTTGATGCCGTCAGACAGCCCGGTTTGAATACGGCGCTTTTCAAACTGCTGTGGCCCGCTGGCCACTTCCACAAAGGGTCTGTCGCCCTCAAACTGCAACAGGCTTTCATTGACGGCCAGGACGTTATCCCTGCGGTCCAGGACAATATCGGCATTGGCGCTATAGCCCGCTCTTAAAAAATGTGATTTTTTGAGCTTTACATTGGCCCTGATTTCAAATTGAATGGCACCTTTTTCCTCCACCCCCTTGGGTGAGATATATTCCAGGGTTGCATCAAAGGTTTCGTGTTCAATGGCGCCGACCGTCAGGATCAAATCCATGCCCGGCTTGATTTTGCCCACTTCGGATTCATCGACCTGGCCCTCGAAAATCATCTCTCCCATATCAGCCACCGAGGCAATGGTGGTGCCCGCATTAAAATTGTTGGTTTCGATGACAAATTTGCCGACTTCCACCGGAACATCCAGCACCATGCCGTCAATGGTGGATCGAATGAGGGTATTGGTGGTCGTTCCCATGGTTTTGGCAATGCCTTCTTTGACCAGCTCCAGATTGGTTTCGGCGGCTACCAGCTCTTCCCGGGCGCTATCGTAGGCCACTTCATATTGCTGCAGCTCAGACTCGGCAATGATGCCTTTTTTAAACAGCTTGCGGCGGCGGTCGCATGATTTTTGGGCGTCTGTCAGCTGAATTCGCGCGATCTTGAGGCGCGATTCGGCTTTATTCAAATTCACCAGGTTGGGGATAATTTCTACTTTGGCGAGCAAATCGCCCTCCCTGACCCGGTCGCCGGCCTCAACATGGATTTTTTTAACCACCCCCGAGACCTGGGGCTTGATCTCGATTTCCTTGCGGGGCACAATCGCGCCAGTCGCCACCGCCTTTTTAATGATGGAGGTCATCAGCGGCGATGCGGTTTTATACACAACCGTCTTTTTGCGGGATTTGTTGTACAAAAATGCCAGCGTCCCGGCAAAAACCATCAGAATAAGCAGCCCAATGAATAGTTTAAGTATTGTTTTCATGGTCCTGTTTTCCGATTTTTTTTGTTCCCTAGCCACATTTATTAGACACTAGTTTTCAACAATTGCCTTTTTGCTTTCCAAAGTATCTTATTGGTTCATGAGTTCTGGCAGAGAAAATAAGCTTAGAATGCTTTTACCACAGAATCTATGTAATGAAATCGATGTTATACCATCAAAAAAGAGCAATTGCTTCTTAATATTAAGTAAAAATGGATTCAAGGTCTTTAGATTTTCTTCGCTGGCAAGGCGGAATCCAATTCAAAAGTGGAGTGTACACGTCCGTACTCGAGCATTTTGAATTGGATTTCAACACAGCCAGCGGACAAAAGATAGGGGCATTGAAGCCATTTTTTTAGTCGCGGATGGCTTCCACTGGCCTAACCCCAATTGCGCGCTTGCCGGGGATTAAGCCCGCCAGCGCCCCGGACAGGATTAGGATGCCCAGTGCCATCAGGGCAATGGTCAGGTCAACTTCCGGGTTTTTAAAAAACTCGGCCCGCGACCCGCTGCTTTGCAACGCCGTGGCAACAAATTCAACCGCACCAACTGCTGCAACCAGCCCAAAATATCCGGCAAAGGTGGTCAGCAAAATGGATTCCAGCACAATTTGCCCCACGATCCCGAAAGGCGTGGCGCCGATGGCCCGTCGAATACCGATTTCTCTGGTACGCTCTTTAACCACAATCAGCATAATATTGCTGACGCCAATCACACCGGCAATTAAGGTGAAAATGCCCACAAACCAGGTCAAAAAATTAATCCCGGCAAACAGGTTTATCATTTGATTGAATTCTTTTTCGGTATTGTAGCGGCCAAATGCGGGGGCATCATCGGGCGATACCTGGTGGCGCTCGGCCAGCAGGGCCAAAGCCTGGCGTTCGACTTCAGATGCCGACACGCCCTTTACCGAAGTCAGCGAAAACCAGCTGACACGGTTACCGTAATTAAAGACCTGCTGGAAGGTCGTAAACGGAATGAAAACGGTCTGCATGTCCTCATCGGCTTCGTCGCCTTCCCCTTTGGATTCAAAAACACCGATGACCTTAAAATAAACGCCTTTGACCTCGATATTCTGCCCGATGGGGTTTTCCGCGGGCTCAAACAAAACTTCAACGACCCGCGAGCCGATGACTGCTACCTTGCGTTTTTCATTGAGGTCCAGGTGGTTGAGAAATCGTCCTGCCGTCATATCCATCAACTTGATGTGAATAATTTCCGGGTAGTCGCCGTTAATCGCAAAAGCACCATCTTTAAGTCCCCGGGTCACATTGGCAACCCCACGGTGCCCGCCCAGTTGATTGCGGGGTGCGATATACTCGATGACAGGGACTTGCTGCCGCAGGGCTTTGATGTCCTCATTGTCAAAATAGAATTTGCGCCCTCGCGGAAATCCTTTGTAAGGAATCGTCGTGGTCCGGGTCCAGACAAAAACACTGTTGCTGGCCAGGCGGTTAAACTCATTCATGGCGCCCTTGTACAGGCCATTGCCGGCACCCAGCATGATGATCAGCATAAAGATGCCCCAGAACACCCCGAATGCGGTCATAAATGAGCGCAATTTGTTTTTCTTCAGGGTGCTGAATATTTCATGCCAGCTATCGCGATCAAATATCATCTCATTTTCCGCTTCGCGTAAATTGGGTTAAACCTGTTTGCCCGCCGAAGGTCCCCGTAAAAGGGGATTGAGCCGGTTGAGCCGGTTAATAAGGAATACTGTCTGATCTTGTGTCCTACCGGCTAACGGGCTAACCGGCCAACAGGCTCAACCTATTTTAGTTTTAGAATCAGCTTAGAATTATTAGATTTTGTTCGTTGGCAAGGCTTAATTTGCTTCAGAAACGGAGCGTACACGGTAGTACGCGAGTATTTTGAAGCAAATTGTTGAACTCCTTAATATTCATATTATTAGATGTGAAATCCCGCGTCGGCGGGGAAACGCAGCCAGCGGACAAAAGATGGTGATTATAAGCTGATTCTTATTCGTCGCGCAGGGCCTCCACCGGCAATATCCCCGCCGCCCGCCTGGCCGGAACGAATCCGGCGATCGTTCCCGAAATCACCAGCAGCACCAGCGCCCCGATGGCAACCCGGAAATCAACTTCCGGATGCTGAAACAAATCAAGCTTGGGAAGATAGGCGGCAGCCAGCTCGACAACCGCCACCCCGGCCACCAGGCCGATATATCCGGCCACCGCCGTGATCAGCACCGATTCGGTTAATATCATTCCCAGAATGGCGCCCGGTGTCGCACCCAGCGCCTTGCGAATGCCGATCTCCCTTGTCCGCTCTTTAACGGATATGAGCATGATGTTGCTGATGCCGACGATTCCGGCAACAATCGTTCCGATGCCGATAATCCAGATAAAGATACGAATACCGCCAAACAGATTCACAAATTTCTGAAAACGTTCAACGGTATTAAATACTCTGAGCGCTTTGGGATCATCCGGAGAAAAGTTGTGCCGCAGGGCCATTTTAGCGCGCATGGTTTTCTCCATGGCCCGGCCCTGCTCGACACTGGCATTGCCGACCGTAAACATGTAGGCATGAATCTGATTGCCGCCGCCAAAAATTTTCTGAGCCGTGGAGACCGGCAGATAAATCAGCCGCAGGTGCATTTCACGGCCGTCATCGAAATGAACCCCGACGACCTTAAAGGGCACGCCATTGATGGTGATAAATTTGCCAACGGCGGGTTCATCTTTAAACAGTTGCTCTTTGACCAGGGTCCCGATGGTGGCGACTTTGCGGGCCCGGCTGATGTCCAGTTCATTAATCAGCCGGCCCTCTCTCAGAATGGTATTTTCCAGAAATTTGTGATCCGGGTGAAAGGCAATGATATTGAAAGCACCGTATTCTTGCTTGTAGGTGATCAGATTCGTATTCCACAGATAATAGCGTGCGGTAATGTGCTCAACCCCGTCTAAATTGGTTTTGATTTCATCATAGTCTGTGTTGGTAAATTCAATCTGCCGTCCCGGCTGGAGACCTTTATAGGGTTTGCTGGTTTGCCCGGGATGAACCCAGATGCTGTTGGTCGCCAGATTGCGAAACTCATTTTTAACCCCGTTTTCGATACCGGTGCCGGATCCCAGCAACAAAACCAGCATGAAAATACCCCAGGCGACGCTGAATCCGGTCAGCACCGTTCGCAGCTTGTTTTTCTCAATGGTGCTGTAAATCTCCTGGAGTCGGTCGATAAAATGCAGCATCGTTTTAGGCCTCAGGGTTTTGATGATTTTCGATGACGCCGTCTTTTAACCGGATCACCCGATCGGTGCGGTCTGAGATGTCGTGCTCGTGGGTAACGATAATAATGGTAACGCCATCTTCATTGATGGTTTTCATCAATGCCATCATTTCATAAGATGTATCGGTGTCCAGCGCACCGGTGGGCTCGTCGGCTAAAATGACTTTAGGATTGGTGACCATGGCACGGGCGATGGCACATCGCTGCTGCTGGCCGCCGGATAATTCTCCCGGCAAATGATCGGCCCACTCACGCATACCCATTTTATCCAGATAATCCATGGCCATCCGCAGGCGCTTTTTGCGGCCCATTTTCTGGTAGTAAAGCGGCAGCGCCACGTTTTCGAGCGCATTTTTAAAGGGGATTAAATTAAAGGATTGAAAAACAAAACCAAAAAATCGGTTGCGCAATTGCGCGGCCCGGGATTCGGTCATGTTTTGAATGGGCTGATCGTTCAGCTGGTATTGACCTGAATCGTGGGTGTCGAGCAACCCGATGACATTTAGCAAGGTGGATTTTCCGGATCCGGAGGATCCCATCACCGACACCAGCTCGCCTTCTGCAACGTGCAAATCAATGCCCTTTAACACATGCAGCTGATTACGGCCCATGGTGTAGGATTTATGCAAATTCGTGAGTCGGATCATGGGTAACCCGCAATTTGCGATTATGGTTTGCGACCGGGAGCCACCGATAATTCTTAAAAATACCAGACGCAGGACGGAGACAGCAAAAGCATCATTCGGATTGGATGAATTCAGTATTTATCGGGTAGCGCAAACAGAATCCAGGAGTCCTCCTGCTTTTGGGTTTAACATTCTGCCTTGATCCAGGCAATAGAATATTTTCGAATACACAGTCTTAAAGCAAACTTTTTTCATGATCCAGCAACCACTGCTTGCGCCAGATACCGCCGCCGAATCCGACCAGTTTGCCGTCGCTGCCGATCACACGATGACAGGGAATAATCAGGGGCACCGGGTTTTTGTTGTTGGCGTTTCCCACGGCTCGATAGGCCTTGGGACGGTCAATGGCCCGAGCCACATCGCCATAGGAGGCGGTCTCACCAAAGGGAATCTTTTGCAGCTGTCGCCAGACGGCTTTTTGAAAATCGGTTCCTTCCAGCACGAGCGACACATCGAATTTTTGACGTTGACCTTTGAAGTATTCTTCCAGCTGCCGTAGACCTTCCGTTATGCTGGCCGGCAAGTCGTGATCCGTCACTAATGGGTCCTTATTAAAGGTGATCGTCAAAAGGCCTTTAGAAGTTCCGACAATTTCAAAAGGTCCAATTTCAGACCAGTAGCAGGCCGTGTATGTTTGCACAAATTCCTCCTTTTGTTAGGTTTGCCGGTTATGCCTGTTGAGCCCGTTTAGCCGGTTGAAAAGAGCTTCAGATCATTTGAGATATTTTTACACGAAGCCGCATGCCGCGCCATAGCTAAAGCGACGGCGGACTAAGTTGCAAAAAATTATAAATTAAAAATCCTTGGCAACTTTGCGAGAGGATTTATACTTCCTTTCCATTTCTGAGTGGGCAATTGCCAAGCCCCGGCCATATCCTCACCATCCCAAATACCGCCCGTATGGTAATCCAGGCAGCCGTAATGAACCAAATCCAGGTCAGGGTTCCTGGTGCAGTTTCATCGAGCAAATAAATCGCAATGCCGCCAAAGGCAGTGGCTGAAATCATAACATTGCGCAGGAAGCCAAAATCACTGGTGCCCCAGTGAATGCCGTCGGTGGCAAAGGCCAGGGCATTGATCGGCTGCGTAATCACTGCCAACCACCAGGCTGAAAAGAAAATAGGTATCGCCGACGGTGGGAGCAACAGCCGGACCACTAGATCCTGACCCAGCCACATGGCCGCACTTAATACAGCACCGGTGGCAGCGCTCCAACCGCAAACCAGCCAGGCGACACGGCGCGCCTGCTCCAGCCGACCGGGGCCCATAAAAAAACCAATCAGGCTTTGCCCGGTGATGGCATAGGCATCCAGAAAAAGCGCGGTAAACACCCAGACCTGCCGTATGGCCTGGTGGGCTGCACCGGCATCCGCACTGCTGCGGGTAGCGGCCCGGGTGCTAAATATAAAAAATGCCGTCAGCAAACCCGTACGGATAAACAGGTCGCGTCCGATTTGAAACAGTTTTAAAATATCTCTCATCTGAAGGCATTTTGGCATTCCCAGACGGCGCAAAACCACCGTTGTTGCCCACACGGCGCCCAGCCACTGGCTGAAGACGCTGGCCAGACCGGCACCGAAAATGCCCAGTCGCGGAAAGGGTCCGTAACCAAAGATGAGCAACGGATCTAAAATAATATTTAACAGATTAATGCTAACCGCCACCCAGAACGGTGTGCGCATGTCCTGCAAGCCCCTGAGGATACCAAAGACCGCCAGACTGACCAGGACCGCCGGCGCACCAAACAAGCGCACCTGAATGTATTGAGAAGCAAGGTCATGGACTGCGGACTCGGCGCCCATGAGAGTGGATATATAAGGTACCAGCGGCAGCCCGCCGAGTATCATCAGGACGCCAATGGCAGCGCTCAGGGCAATTGCCAGACCGCCGATTTCAGCGGTCCTTTTGATTTCCTTGCGGCCATAAGCCTGGGCCACTTCGGTCTGGGTCCCGATACCTAAGAAATTAAAGGCCCAGAAAATGCTTGAAAGCGCGACTGTACCCGCGCCCAGGGCCGCCAGGGATTCTGCACCCAGGCGTGCGACAAAGGCTGTATCCACCAGACCTGTTAAAGGCTCTGCCACCAGCGACAACAGCACCGGCACCGACATGTACAACAAGGTTCGATGCGGCGACTTTACAAAAGGATGATCATTTTGCTGGTTGTTTGCGATCTTCACGCTGGGACCCGGCGAATAGGGTTGACGGGGTAACAGCACCTATATGATCCGTGTGCGTTGCTTTTGATCCGTTGCAAGCTTTCAGTGATAGATAAAATCGCTTCCAGGAGCAATAAAATAAATTCATTTTGCCATTTAAATTATAAATCCAGGGCTTGTAAAGTCCGGGCCAGGTCTGTTATTGTTATCCGCAACATTACGAAAAGCGGATTTAATTTAATCTTTTATTCTTTTAGAACCCATCTCAAAAATAGTAGATCACACTCAAGGGCGCGACGTAAACCGATTCGAAAGTGGAGCATACACGCTAGTATTCGAGCATTTCGAATCGGTTTACAACAAAGCCATTGGGCGTTAGATGCATTT
>Ga0209567_10000616_pt1 | contig 19419 bp, 14 predicted proteins | sample COG_12_FD_184756 | JGI IMG/M metagenome (GOLD analysis project Ga0209567, IMG submission 184756) | Pelagic marine sediment microbial communities from the LTER site Helgoland, North Sea, for post-phytoplankton bloom and carbon turnover... | ecosystem: Environmental > Aquatic > Marine > Neritic...
TCGACCCATAGCTACGGCTATGCATCTCACTCCAGCCCGGCGTTCATCGGCACCTGTCCTGCGCAATCGCTCGGGATCCTGGTGAGAAATGCGGGCTAGGTCAATTTTTCCAGCAATCGATCCATCATTGCGTCGCATCGCCGCATCTGTTCCAGGGTGATGAATTCGTCGGGGCTTGTTTCGAGGCCCGGGTAGGCGTTGGTTGCTTCGATCCGGATATCGGCACCCGGAAACGATGCCCGCGCCGTTGCCACCAGTCGAGCCGCGGCATCTTCGATCCAGTGCAGGATTTCATCGGGACTATCGCAGGGAAGATTTCGAATTTCGAACTCCACGGTGCAGCGGTCCGGCACGATTTTGAGCTCGGTTCCACCCGTTATCACGCCGGCATGTATGGTAGTAAAGGGGACATCGTAGTTGTCGTCCCGTGCCCCGTCGCGCTCAATACCGGATTTCAATTTCAACTACCCAAGGAAACCGGGCACCGGGTATGACCTGTGGGGAAACGCCCTGAACGATGCACTTGAAAACATCCGAAAATTCGGGGCGGAAGTGCTGGTCGTGTCGCTTGGCGTGGATACCTTCGAGACAGATCCGATCAGTTTCTTCAAGCTCAAATCAGACGACTTCACGACCTATGGCGCCGCCATTGCCAGCCTGGGTCTGCCTACGCACTTCGTCATGGAAGGTGGCTATGACATCGACGAAATCGGTCTGAACACCGTCAACGTACTGCAAGGATTCGAAAACGGCGGATGATCGGCATGATATAAAACAATACCACCGGATTCGTGCAATATGCGGATTAAATCGGGGGTATGCGCTCGCGGATACCAAGTCCCTCTTCAGACATTCTTTTGCAAGGAATCGATCAATTCGGGAACCGGACTGTCACCCAGGCCCTGCGCCATTGCCTGATCGAATACCCGGTGGATGGCATTGGCGGCGACTGCAGGTACGCCGAGATGCGAGGCGAGACTGCGATAATAGCCGATGTCCTTGGCGCTGTTGGAGATCGAAAATCTGAAGCCTGCCGCGTCGCCGTCTCGAACAAACGGGCTGATCCGCTTCAGGGCCGTGCTGTCCCCGCCGCCGGTTGTCAGCACCTCGATAAAGGTTTCGATATCCACGCTGCTTTTTCTGGCGGTGGCCACGGCCTCCGCCAGCAGTACGCAATTTCCGAGCGAGATGAAGTTGTGCAGCAACTTGAGCGTCGCCCCCGCTCCAGTCGGTCCCGCGTGATAGATGTTCTCGGAAAACGTTTCAAGTATCGGGCGCACGCGTTTAAGCAAGGCGGCGTCTCCACCAAACATCACGTTTGCTTGTCCGAGTTCAGCTTCCCTGGGCGTGCGTGTGAGAGGCGCGTCGATAAACAGCGCTCCTGTCTCATGCAATTGCGCGGCGATGGCCTTGCTGACCTGGGGCTCCACCGTTGAGCAGTCGATGACTATGGCCCCCGGCTCCAGGTCCCGCAGCAGTCCCTCGCCGCCCAACACGATCTCCTCGACCTGGGCCGAGCCGGTTACGCACATCACTATCACGTCGCTGTGCCTGGCAATAGGGGCGATGGAAGCGCTGGAGTTCGCACCCAGATCATAAAGATCTTGGACGGGCTGATTGCCGGGGTGTTCCAGGAACAGCAGCGGGTATCCGGCGCGGGCAATATTCTTTGCCAGCCCGTGTCCCATAACTCCAACGCCAATGAATCCAACATTATCTATTTCTTTCATCTCATCCTCCATAGTTTGCGCAGCCGTTTTCGATCCGCGGCTTTCGCAAGAATCACTGGCAAGTTAATACTATCTCTATCCGTGTCATTGGCAAACAAAATGGTGTGCAATCCCCAGTTTTGATATTGTATTCGAGACAATCTGATCAGAGCGCCTTCTATGACGGATCCGTTCAAATCGGCAAGTGCCTACGACTACCCGTTGCTTATCAAGCATCTCCTGCATACACCGCTGGCAAATTATCCTGATAGGGAGATTGTGTACTCGGACCGGGGACGCTACAGCTATCGAATGTTTGGAGAACGGCTTGCCCGTCTCGCCAACGTGTTGAAGGAACTGGGTGTCGGTCCCGGCGACACCGTGGCCGTAATGGACTGGGACAGCAATCGTTATCTCGAATGTTTCTTTGCGGTACCTATGATCGGGGCCGTGCTTCACACCGTGAATGTCAGGCTCGCACCCGAGCAGATTCTTTACACGATCAATCACGCTGAAGACGATGTCCTGCTGGTTCACTCGGACTTTTCCACCATTGTTGAGTCAATCGCCGATAGATTCGAAAGGCCTGTCAAACTTGTCGAAATAGCGGATCGAGGTCAGTCTAGTTCGAATTTGGAGTCAGCCGGCGAATTCGAACGGCTAATGGACGGGGTCGGTGCGGTATATGATTTTCCGGATTTTGACGAGCACACCCGGGCAACCACGTTCTACACGACGGGTACCACAGGAGAGCCCAAAGGCGTGTACTACAGCCACAGGCAGCTCGTACTGCATACCCTGGGCGTGGTCGCCGGCATGGCACCCGCGGTTGATCAGGGGTGGTTCAGGCGCGACGATGTCTATATGCCCATCACTCCCATGTTTCACGTCCACGGCTGGGGTGTGCCTTACGTTGCGACGTTGATGGGCGTTAAACAGGTATATCCCGGGCGCTACGTTCCGCACAAGCTGCTTGAGTTGATCGACCGTGAGAAGGTGACGTTTTCTCACTGCGTGCCGACCATCCTTCACATGTTGTTGAACGAGCCTTTGGCAAAGGAGATCGATCTTTCCAAATGGCGGGTAATCATTGGAGGCGCCGCGTTGCCCCGCGGACTGGCTGCCGCGGCGTTGGACCGGGGGATCGACGTGTTCAGCGCCTATGGTATGTCGGAAACCTGTCCGTTCATTTGTTCGGCCCAGCTGGAAGCGGATGTCATGGCACGAAATCGTGATGAGCAGCTGGACTATCGCTGCAAGACCGGCCGCGCAGCACCGTTGGTCCAGATGCGAATCGTTGATGGGAATATGAACGATGTGCCCCATGACGGTAAAACTACCGGTGAAGTGGTGGTGCGTACACCCTGGCTGACTCAGGGTTATTTAAAGGATCCGGAAAAATCGGACGAGTTGTGGCGCGGTGGCTACCTGCACACCGGCGATATCGGCAACATGGACAGCGACGGCTATTTGAAGATTACCGATCGTGTCAAGGACGTCATCAAATCCGGCGGTGAATGGATATCGTCACTCATGCTCGAGGACATCGTATCGAGCCATCAAGCGGTCGGCGAGGTTGCGGCCATAGGATTCCCGGACGAAAAATGGGGTGAGCGGCCGATGCTCATCATCGTTCTGGCTGAAGATGCCGGTGAGGGTGTAGACGCGGAATCTATCAGGCAACACGTCTCGGGATTCGTCGAGTCCGGTGCTGTTTCCAAATGGGCGATTCCGGAGCGCGTAGAGTTCGTGGATTCGATCGCCAAGACCAGTGTCGGAAAAATTGACAAGAAACTGCTGCGCCAGCGCTTCGTGCGGACTAATTAGTCCTGTCCAGAAAAAGCTTGAGTCATTGCGAGTAGTGGAGCGACGCGGCAATCCAGAAGTCCTTGTATGACAACAATGCTGGATTGCTTCGCTTCATTCGCAATGACGAAATACTGAATTAGTCAGGGTTACCCCACTTTATTTGGTTTTGACTGAAAAACAGTCTGTATCGGCAACGCCTATTCCGGCGCATAGGGTCAGGATTACGGGGTAGGTAATCCACAGCGACACGCGCCGTCGATCGGCTACGAGGCAGCCGAGCCCGATGCCCAGGAAGCATGCCATCAAGGTGAGGTTCTTACTGAGGTAGAGGGATCGGACGTGTATTGGAGTCAGAAAACCCCAGCCTCCAGGCCCGCCGCCATGGTCATTCCCAGTTCCTCGCACTGATCGAACCATATATTCTGAAAACTGCCGCGAAAGATTAGCGGTTCCTGTATCGGTCTCCATTTCAGCCCCGAAGTGATTTTTGTGACCGCAACGCGGGTGCCGGTCCCGTCCATCCCGGCACGTATGTACAGCGCGTAGGGCAGTCCTTGTGTTTGCTCCAGGCAGGGGTAGTAGATCCGGTCGAAAAAATCCTTGAGCGCACCGCTCATATATCCAAAATTTTCAGTGGTCCCGAGAATGATGCCGTCGGCCTGAAGGACTTCCTTGGGCCCCGAGTCCAGGGGTTTGACATGCTCAACCTCCACATCCTCGATTTCCTCGTTGTGGGCACCGCGCATGACGGCGTCGAGCAGTCGCTGGGTGTTTGGGGAGGGCACGTGGGAAACGACGAGCAGTTTTTTCTTTGCAGAGGGCATGGGCGCATTCTACCTCCCGCTACTGCTTTTTACGTTAGTTGGGGAGTACAATAGCCCTGTCCACGGCTTGTTACGCTCGAGGAGGAACGCGGTGATTATCTATCCCGATATAGAGATTCAGGACGGCAGGTGCGTGAACCTGTCCCGGGGCGGAATTGACCAGCCGAATGTTTACCATATCCCACCCATGGAGGCCGCCCGGGATTTCCAGCAGGCTGGCGCGAAGTGGCTCCACGTGGTCGATATAGACGGTGTATTTCAGGGCGGGCGTCACAACGCGGACCTGATCTGCCGGATTATCGACCAAGCCGACATACCGGTACAGGTGGCCGGCGGAATCCGGACCATAGACGCGGTCCACTGGTGGTTCGATCATGGTGCTGAGCGAATCGTTCTTGGCACGGCGGCAGTCAAGGACCAACACCTGGTTGCGGAGGCCTGTGCCCGCTATCCCGGCCGGGTGGTGGTCAGTGTAGATGCCCGCAGCGGTTTTGTCGTGATCGAGGGCTGGAGGACCAAGACAGCCTTCACGGCACTGGAACTGGCCAGGCACTTCGAAGAGACCGGCGTAGCCGCGATCATCTTTACGGACATCGATCGCTACGAAAACGTGCCTGAAAGCAGCTTTGCGGCTACCGCTGAGATGGGCACCGAATTGAGCCTGCCGGTTATTTCCACCGGAACCGTGCATGCGCTGGATGACGTGTCGACGCTCAAATACCTGCCTAACATCTCGGGCGTAATAATCGGCAGGGCGTTGTTCAATGAGGTCTTCCGCCTGGAGGAGGCAATCGGGATCGCCAGTTAGCCCGCATATAGCGACACTTCCGGTGGTTCTGATGTATTGCGTGGGTCAGGCTTTGGCGGTTTGCTCGCCGTATCGGGCAGTGTATTCGGGATCCTGAAGAGAGGGATTCGAAAATACTTTCCTCAGTATCGGTTCGAAAAACTCAAGCCGCAAAGTATCGTAGTCGGGGTCGAAGCAGTTCTGGTCGTATTGCTCGCAGAATCGCACGGCGTCATCGAACCATTCGTGCTCCCTGAACACATCACGTGCGTTGCGGTCTCCTCCCAGATGGTGAGCGTAGTAGTACATCTGAAACAAACCGTGGTGCTTGATGATCCAATAGGTCTTTTCAGACACATACGGCCTCAGCACCGCCGCGGCGAGTTCACTGTGGGAGCAGGGCGCCAGATCGTCACCGATGTCATGCAGCAGGGCGGCAACCACCATTTCGTCGCTCTCGTCCGCCCGATAAGCACGGGTTGCCGACTGCAGCGAATGCTCCATCCTGGATACCCGCAAGCCACTCGGAAGATCGAGACGTTTGAGAGCCGCGATCAATCGATCCGGCAATTCGGCGATGTATTGTTGTTCCAGCCCCTCGAGGAATTCATACTCTTCCTTTGTACCCTTGCCCATTTCGGTGAAAGCGACTGTATGCATGCTGCGGCTCCGATGACTTGAACGCCTTGACTGCGCGTGAGGACGCAAGTTTATCTGAATTTGGCCAAACAATAGAACACCAGAATATGAACCAAAGATGTACATTGTAGAAAAAGATCTGATAGATACCCTGGAGTCTGGCAGAATCCGCGCGGCTACTGATTCGGGAATACGAACTTTATGACCATCAATTTGCGAAATATCGCGATCATTGCTCATGTAGACCATGGCAAAACCACGCTCGTCGACAAGCTGTTGGAACAGTCCGGCACGCTCGGCAGCCGGAACCGGGTCGAACGAGTGATGGATTCCAACGATCTGGAAAAGGAACGAGGCATTACGATTCTGTCCAAGAACACGGCGATCCAGTGGCGCGACTACCGGATCAACATTGTCGATACCCCGGGCCACTCGGATTTCGGCGGCGAGGTCGAGAGAATTCTTTCAATGGTGGATTCCGTGCTGCTTCTGGTCGATGCGGTCGAGGGCCCCATGCCGCAGACGCGCTTCGTAACCACAAAGGCCTTCGAACACGGATTGAGGCCGATCGTCGTAATCAACAAGATCGACCGCGACGGGGCAAGACCCTACTGGGTGCTGGATCAGACTTTTGATCTGTTCGATAGGCTGGGCGCAACCGAGCAGCAATTGGACTTTCCGGTGATCTATGCATCTGCCTTACGGGGAATAGCGTCTTTGGATGCGGAAAGCCCCGGGTCGGATCTGACGCCTTTATTCGACGCCATTGTCCGGTATACGCCACCTCCAGACGTAAACCTCGAGGGCGGTTTTCAAATGCAGATATCTTCCCTCGACTATTCGACTTACGTGGGTGCAATCGGCATCGGCCGCATCAAACGCGGTGAGATAAGCAGCAACACCGCGATCAGTGTAGTCGATCGCAACGGCGTGCAAAGGACCGGCAGGGTATTGCAGATCTTCGGATTCATGGGTCTCGAACGCGTTGAGGTAGGATCCGCCCGCGCGGGCGACATCGTGGCCGTGACGGGTGTGGAAGGCCTGGATATCTCGGATACGCTGTGCGACGTGGATCAGGTGCAGGCACTGTCTCCACTCAAGGTCGACTCGCCCACGGTGCGCATGACGTTTCAGGTAAACAACTCGCCGTTCGCCGGAAGGGATGGAAAGTACGTGACCTCGCGCCAGCTAAAGGATCGACTGTTTCGCGAAACCGTGCACAACGTTGCTCTCGAGGTAAATGAAACGGAAGACAGTGAGAAGTTCGCCGTCGCCGGCCGGGGCGAGCTGCACCTGTCGATACTTCTTGAGACCATGCGGCGCGAAGGCTACGAGGTTGCCGTATCCCGTCCGGAGGTCATCTATCGTCAGCTGGATGGAGCGAGAGAAGAACCCTACGAACAGCTCGTGGTGGACGTGGAGGAGACCCACCAGGGCGGAGTCATGGAGGCGCTGGGCATGCGCCGGGGCGAGCTCCGGGATATGCAGCCGGACGGGCGCGGCAGGGTCAAGCTTGAATACATGATGCCGTCTCGAGGATTGATCGGTTTTCAGTCGGCATTCATGACCCTGACTTCGGGATCGGGGCTGCTCTACCATGTTTTCGATCACTATGGCCCGGCGTTCAGCGGAGTAATCAATCGCAGACCCAATGGCGTCCTCGTGTCTGGTACAACCGGTAAAGCCCTGGCTTACGCACTGTTCAACCTGCAGGAGCGCGGGCGACTGCTCATCGGACCAGGGGACGAGGTCTATGAAGGGCAGGTCATCGGGATCCACAGCCGGGCCAACGACCTTACGGTCAATCCGCTGAAAGCCAAACAGCTGACCAACATCCGTGCCGCCGGCAAGGACGACAATGTGCTGCTCAATCCGCCTTTGCGAATGACCCTGGAGCAGGGACTGGAATTCGTCGAGGACGATGAGCTGATGGAAATCACGCCATCACACATCCGCATCAGGAAGCGCTATCTGAGAGAGTTCGAACGCAAGCGCGCGACCAGGCAGAAGACCGCTTGAAAATGCGGATGACTGAATGGCCAACACGAACTCGGTGCAGTTCTGGTAATTGGAGTTGAACGGGTTTGACAATACCGAATAACGCGGGTTGTGAAGGCTGCGCGCCCGCGGTAACGTCGTCAGAAAGTGACTACGCTGCGGATCGATTCGCCCTTGTGCATGAGATCGAACGCATTGTTGATGTCATCAAGCGGCATGGTATGCGTTATCAGATCGTCGATATTGATCTTTCCTTCCATATACCAATCCACGATTTTTGGAACCTGGGTGCGTCCTTTGGCGCCACCGAAAGCGGTGCCGCGCCATACCCGGCCCGTTACTAGCTGAAAAGGCCGCGTGCTGATCTCCTGTCCCGCACCCGCGACACCGATGATGACCGATTCCCCCCAGCCCTTGTGGCAGCATTCCAGTGCCTGACGCATCACTTCGACATTTCCAATGCATTCGAAACTGTAGTCCGCTCCGCCCTTGGTGATGTCGACGAGGTGGGCGACCAGATCTCCATCCACGTCCTTCGGATTGACGAAATGCGTCATGCCGAAATTCCTTGCCAATGACTCCCTCGCAGGATTGAGGTCGACGCCGACGATGATATCTGCGCCCACCAGGCGCAGTCCCTGGATGACGTTGAGGCCGATGCCCCCCAGTCCGAAAACCACGCAGTTGCTGCCGGGCTCCACACCTGCGGTGTTCATTACAGCGCCGATACCGGTGGTCACGCCACAGCCGATATAACACACCTTGTCGAACGGTGCGTCCTGCCTGATTTTCGCAGCGGCGATCTCGGGCAGCACCGTGTAGTTTGAAAACGTTGACGTGCCCATGTAATGAAATACCGGGTCGTTGCCCAGTGAGAACCTGCTGGTGCCGTCGGGCATCAGACCCTGTCCCTGGGTCACCCTTATGGCCTGGCACAGATTTGTCTTGCCGCTGGTGCAATATTCACACTGGCGGCATTCCGGCGTGTACAGTGGGATGACGTGATCGCCCTTTTTAAGGCTGCTGACGTTGGGTCCGACATCCACTACAATGCCAGCGCCCTCGTGGCCGAGGACTGCGGGAAACAGTCCCTCGGGGTCCGCGCCGGACAAAGTAAATTCATCGGTATGGCAAACTCCCGTCGCCTTGATTTCAACCAGAACCTCGCCATCTCTCGGGCCATCGAGCTGGATCGTTTCAATGCTTAATGGGTCGCCGGCCTTGTGTGCCACCGCTGCTCTGGTTTCCACGCCTAGTCTCCTTCGGGGTTGATCTGTTGAGGGGCGGTCATTGTTTCAATCTCCCGAGTTTAACGCAAGGAAAAACGCAGGCCAGGACAAAGCATGGTCGGGTTGGCGGGTTCCCTGGCCCTGGATGCCTGCGACAAGTGATGAAAGGCCAGTCTTTGTGTATTTGGTCCGGGACATGTGTGCCTCGTTGTCGGGACCGGAATCGTTGATGATCGTACCGATATCGGAAGTAAGGGCGTAATGGTGAGTTCAACGGAAAACGAATGCCGCCTTGCTGGACGCGTGATTCATGAGGCCAATGCGTCGGTGTAGCCCGACAATACCAACCGGAGAATACTGATGAGCAATTCATTTCCAGCCAATGCGCAGGTAGTCATTATCGGCGGTGGAATCATGGGTTGCAGCGTGGCCTACCATCTGACCAAACTGGGCTGGAAGGATGTCGTGTTGCTCGAGCGCAAGTCCCTGACTTGCGGCACCACGTGGCACGCCGCGGGACTGGTAGCGCAATTGCGCGCCACCCACAATATGACCCTGCTTGCAAAGTATACGGCGGAACTTTACCGCGGGCTGGAGGAAGAGACGGGGCAGGCCACGGGATTCAGACAGGCGGGGTCGCTGACCGTGGCTTCTACCGCAGAGCGATTCGAGGAACTGAAGCGCAGCGCATCGATGGGCCGCTGTTTCGACGTCGATGTGAATGTGTTGACGCCGGAGGAAGCCAAGAAAATGTGGCCGCTGGTCAACATCGAAGACATTGTCGGCGCTATACACATCCCCAAAGACGGCATGTGCAATCCCATTGACACGACCACGGCGCCGGCCAAGGGCGCGAAGATGGGCGGTGCTTCCATTTTCGAGGACTTCAGCTTCGACACGTTGCCGGAAGACTGGGATCATTTCGAGCCGGTCATGGAAAAAGCCATACACAGGCTGCCTGCGCTGGCGGAAGCGGGTATACAGCTGTTCTTCTGCGGTCCGGAGAGTTTTACTCCCGACGACCGCTATCTGCTGGGTGAAGCGCCTGAACTCAAGAACTTCTTCGTCGCGGCAGGTTTCAATTCCGTCGGGATTCAGTCCGGCGGAGGCGTGGGCAAGGTGCTGGCCTCCTGGATCGTGGACGGGGCCCCGCCCCGCCGATGGATCTGTGAGATGTGGATATACGGCGCATGGCACCGTTTCAGGGCAACAGCCGGTACCTGCACGACCGGATCATCGAGGCCTACGATCTGATCGTGGAAAGAGGGCATTCGTTTCTACCGGGACGGGGTCAGCAAGGACTTTATCGAATCTGGAAATTTTGAGATCGAGTTGGCAGCTCAACGTATTCCTGCCCGCGCTTCGATGCGTTGTTTCTATGATCCGCGGCATGAAAGAATAAAGATTTAAGTGAACGCGGTCGAAGCGTCGGTTTTGCGCTATTTGCAGGGGGCATGTCGCCGACTGCGATTTTATGGGTACGCACCGGCAGTGTACGGTCAGTGTTTCGACCCTCGAAGAGCTGTTGAAAATAAGGTTACCGCAGTCCCGGGACGTCAAGCCAGGTGATCCTATATCGCTGTATGTCGATCCCGGTGATATCATTCCTCTGATAGGATGAATTGGCCTGGAACTGCCAGCCTGGTCGGAATTCAAGCAGCCTTGGCATCAAGGTAGTCGCGAATGAGCTGACGATAGCGTCGGCCGTCGAAGCTCGGCAAATGTCCGCCGTGCACGACGCGAACCGGCAGATCGAGTATTCGTTTCATGGTGCTGAGGTAATCGTCGATATTGGAATGATAGGCGTCGTCGATCAACGGGCCGTCGTACACCGTGTCCCCGGAGAAGAGTACCGCCGACGAAGCCTCCCACAGCATTATGCTTCCGGGGGAATGGCCCGGAGTGTGGATGACCTCGAAGTGCCGATTGCCCAGATCGATGACATCTCCTTCATCGACCTGCCCTGTTGAGGGTGCCGCTTTGACCTGATATTGCTCGGAATCATAGGGCGCTGGTGGGAGCTGGGTGAAGATCTCATTCGTCACATAGGGATCCGCCAGGGTGCTGGCCCGGTCGGGAGCATCCAAGATCCCCGATTCACTCCTGTGAACCAACCTTTCGGAGAATTCGTGGTGGGCGCCGATATGGTCGAAATGGGTGTGGCTGGCAACGGCAATGGTTCGTTTTCCAGAAAGCAGGGTGATTTGTTTTCTGAGTGCCACCGCGCCCATCCCGCTGTCGACGAGCATGTTGGTAAAGCGGCCAAGAACATGCCAGATATTACAGCGATAGAATTCCTTGATATAAGGCTCAGTGATCAAGGAGACGCCGTCACCGAGGTGGTGCACGGAGTACCAGTTTTCCGCTAAAGTTCTTTTCATCGCCGATCTTCGAAACGGTAACAGTATACTTTTTATTCGGCATATGAGCAGATATTATGAAGTGCATGATCAACGAGGACCAGATCGAGCAGTACCATCAGAACGGTGTCACCTGTCTTCGCGGCGTGTTCGCGCAGGAGTGGATCGATCTGGCCCGTAATGGTATCGCTCGCAATATCTCTAATCCGGGTCCGTTTTTCAGAGACCATACCAGCGAGGGTTCGACGGGGCGTTACGTATTCGACTTCTGGAACTGGCGAGAAATACCGGAATTCGGGGATCTGATATTTCGATCCCCTTTGGGAGAGCTGGGTGCGGAAGTTCTGGGCCGTGATCGCGTGCTCATGCTCATGGATAACTGGTTCATGCGTGAATCGGGCTCGGTAAACGGCGCGCCCTGGCATCACGACGAACCTTACTTCGATTTTATCGGACCTATGTGCATCGTTTGGATCCCGCTCGAGAAGGTAAGCGCAGCGCACGGACTCACTTTCGTGCGCGGCTCTCATAACTGGGGCCGGTTGTACGCAGCGCCGCAATTCAGCGACAACGTGCCTTTTGACTGTGTCGGCGACGAGTATCATCCCATGCCGGATTTCGACAGCCGTCTTCACGAATTCCTGAGCTGGGACCTGCAGCCCGGCGACTGTCTGGTGTTCGACTTCCGTACGATTCATGCTGCCAGCGCCGAGCACAGTGCACCCCTGACTTCACATCGAATGACGTTTCGACTCGGAGGTGACGATGTGATCTTCGAGCCACGGGGAGCGTGGACGAAGGAGATCAGTGACCACCTCATCAGCCTGGGGCAGGCGTCGGGCAAACCGCTGGACAATCCCCTGACCCCGGTCGTTTTCGAACGCCGATCTTGACAACCGCCGGGGTCAGAGCTCGTGGATCGGCTCGTCGGGAATGCGGCCGGGTAAGAGGCCCGGCACGGTGCTGGTATGCAATATTCAAAATTAGCGTTTAGGCCTAAACCCATTTAAAGTAGTGCGACTATGAACAAACAGGTACACCAACGCCGGCACCCGGGGTCCGGTCGTGGCAAATCCCACAAAACACCCAAAGGCCGCCAGGTCGACGAAGAATCGCTGGCCGAAGTCAGGGCGTTGTTGGGCGACGAATCACGCCAGCGCGATCTGCTGATCGAGCACCTGCATACCATCCAGGACCACTGCGGTTGCCTGAAGCACCGCCATCTGGCGGCTCTGGCTCAGGAAATGAGACTGGCCATGGCCGAGGTATTCGAGGTAGCCACGTTTTACGCTCATTTCGACGTGGTGTCCGATGACGCCGACGTGCCCGAGTTGACCGTACGGGTGTGCGACAGCGTCGTATGTGAAATGAAGGGCGCCAACGAATTGCTCGCCGATCTTACGCAACGCGCGCCCGATGGCGTCAGGATTGTGGCTGCGCCCTGCATGGGACGCTGTGCTGCTGCGCCGACACTGGAGGTGGGGCATCGTCATGTCGATCATTGTGACGTGGACAAGGCGATCGACTGTATCGCACGCAGAGATACTGAACCGGAGATACCGGACTACCCGGATCTGGACGGATATCAGAACGATCGCGGCTATGTGCTGCTTCGATCCTGCCTTTCAGGAGAGCACAATATTGACTCCTTAGTCGAAACTTTGGACCGATCCGGACTGCGCGGGCTCGGTGGCGCGGGATTTCCAACCTCGAGAAAATGGACGTTCGTGCGCGGATACCCCGGCCCGAGACTGATGGCGGTCAACGCCGACGAGGGTGAACCCGGCACGTTCAAGGACCGTTATTACATGGAGAATGATCCGCACAGGGTGCTGGAAGGCACGCTGATCGCGGCGTGGGCGGTCGGTGCCGAAGCGGTTTACTTCTACCTCAGGGACGAGTACCCGGGGATAAGAAAGATCCTGCAAAAAGAAATCCACAGACTCGACGCCGCCGGCCTCACACAACACGCTCCCATTATCCTGCGAAGGGGTGCCGGCGCGTATATCTGCGGTGAGGAGTCGTCCATGATCGAGTCCATCGAAGGAAAACGCGGGCTCCCCCGGCACCGTCCCCCCTACGTCGCCGAGGTCGGAATATTCGGCAAACCGACGCTGGTGCAAAATGTCGAGACCTTGTACTGGGTCAGGGATATTTTGGAAAAGGGTGCCGACTGGTTTGCTGATCAGGGTAAAGGGAACTCGAAGGGGCCGCGAAGCTATTCCGTCTCCGGCCGGGTTCGTGAGCCCGGGGTAAAAATAGCCCCGGCGGGTACGACGATCAGGGAACTGATCGAAGATTACTGCGGAGGCATGGAAGAGGGTCACGTCTTCAAGGGTTACCTGCCGGGTGGCGCTTCAGGGGGTATTCTCCCTGCGTCAATGGACGATCTGCCGCTGGATTTCGGGACCCTGCAAAAACATGGGTGTTTTATCGGGTCCGCCGCGATCGTGGTATTCAGCGACAAGGACAGTGCCAGAGACGTCGCATCGAATCTGATGCGTTTTTTCCAGGATGAGAGCTGCGGTCAGTGTACGCCGTGTCGATCGGGCACAGAGAAGGCGGTGACGTTGATGTCTGAAATGGACTGGGACGAACCGTTGCTCGCGGAGCTGGGCGCCACCATGACGGACGCCTCCATATGCGGTTTGGGGCAGGCGGCCGCCAATCCGCTGCTTAGCATTTTCCGGTATTTTCGCGAGGAACTATAGATGAACGATAATTTTCAATCCGGGGCCGGAATCCAGTTCACTCTAGATGGCCGGTCGGTCGAGGCGCGCTCCGGGGAAACGATTTGGCAGGTTGCCCGGCGACTGGGCAATGAGTTGCCGCACCTGTGTTTCAAGGACTCACACGGATATCGTCCTGACGGCAATTGCCGGGTATGTATGGTCGAAGTCGAAGGTGAGGCCGCGCTGGCCGCATCGTGCCTCCGGAAACCAGCGCGGGGAATGGTGGTGAATACGGCCGGGAAGCGACCGGAAAACGCTCGCCGCAGCGTGATCGAAATGTTGATCGCGGATCAACCCGGGCGCGATAGCGGCCCCGAGCACGATTCCCGTTTGTGGCAGTGGGCAGACCGCCTCGATGTCGGGAAAAGCCGGTATCCGGCTCGCGACTATGTTGAACATGATGCATCGCATCCAGCCATGTGGGTGCGTCTCGATGCCTGCATACAGTGCAATCTGTGCGTGCGTGCATGTCGCGAGGTCCAGGTCAATGACGTCATTGGCATGGCTTACAGAGGGCATCATTCTAAGATAGTTTTCGATTTCGATGACCAGATGGGGTTCAGCACCTGTGTTGCATGCGGTGAGTGCGTGCAGGCATGTCCAACGGGTGCTTTGATGGAAAAGTCGCTGGTGGACGAAACCGGCCGCGACCAGCGCATTCCGCTAACGGAAATCGACAGCATATGCCCTTATTGCGGGGTGGGTTGCCAGATCACTTATCAGGTCAACGACAATAACATCGCGGCGGTGCAGGGGCGGGACGGTCCGGCCAACCAAAACAGACTGTGCATCAAGGGCCGGTTCGGCTTCGACTACATCAAGCACCCCCATCGACTGACCCGGCCGCTGATTCGCCTGGAAGGCGCGACCAAGAGCCCGGATTGCGAGGTGGATCCCGCCGACCCGTCCACGCATTTTCGTGAGGCGACATGGGAAGAGGCGCTCGATCTGGCCGCGCGCGGTCTGAAAAAAATTCGCGACCATGAAGGATCGGACGCACTGTCCGGATTCGGCTCTGCCAAGGGTTCGAACGAGGAGGCGTACATGGTCCAGAAGCTGGTCAGGACCGGCTTCGGTACCAACAACGTTGACCACTGCACTCGCCTGTGCCATGCCTCGTCGGTGGCTGCGCTGCTCGAAGGCATTGGATCCGGCGCGGTGACCGCGCCGTTCACGGCCTGCCTCGATGCGGATGTGATCATTCTAATTGGCACCAATGCCGCCGATAACCACCCGGTGGCGGCGACGTTTTTCAAGCAGGCGGCAAAGATGGGTAAAAGGCTGATCATCTGCGACCCGCGGGGCAATCCCCTGCGGCGCCACGCCGACCATATGCTGCAATTCAAGGCGGGAACGGATGTAGCGCTGCTGAATGCCATGCTCAATGTCATCGTGACCGAGCAGCTGTACGACGAGCAATACATTTCCCAGTTCACCGGAGGATTCGAGCATCTTGTGCGGCACATCGCCGACTTCACGCCGGAGGCCATGGAAAAGATCTGCGGTATCGACGCCGACGTCATACGCACGGTGGCGCGTACCTATGCCACCGCTGACCGATCCATCATATTCTGGGGGATGGGGATCTCCCAGCACATCCACGGTACGGACAATGCGCGCTGTCTTATCGCCCTGGCGCTGATCACGGGGCAGGTCGGCCGGCCGGGAACGGGTTTGCATCCCCTGCGCGGCCAGAACAACGTGCAGGGTGCATCCGACGCGGGTCTTATTCCCATGATGTTTCCCGACTACCAGTCGGTGGAATCGGAAGACATACGCAAGCGCTTCGAAGACGTTTGGGGTGCGCCGCTCGATCCAAACAAGGGCCTCACCGTGGTCGAGATCATGAATGCCGTTGTGGCCGGCCGAATCAAGGGCATGTACATAATGGGAGAAAACCCGGCGATGTCTGATCCGGATTCCCAGCACGCCCGTGAAGCGCTTGCCAAGCTGGACCATCTGGTGGTCCAGGACCTGTTCCTGACGGAGACCGCGTTCCACGCCGATGTCGTACTGCCGGCATCCGCTTGGCCGGAGAAAAACGGCACCGTGACCAATTCGAACCGGCAGGTGCAGATAGGCCGTGCGGCGCTCGACCTTCCCGGGGATGCCCGCCAGGACTGGTGGATCATACAGGAGCTGGCCAGGCGCCTTGACCTTGGTTGGAACTATTCAGGCCCGGCCGACGTATTTGCGGAAATGAAGCAGGTCATGCCTTCTCTTGACAATATCAACTGGGATCGTCTGCTTCGGGAAAGCGCGGTGACCTATCCTTGCCCGGATCCGGACGCGCCGGGTGAAGATATCGTATTCGGTGACGGCTTCCCGACCCCAACCAAGCGCGGGCGCGTGGTTCCAGTAAGCTACAACGCGCCTGGGGAACTGCCGGACGAGTCATATCCGTTCGTGTTAACCACCGGGCGGCAGTTGGAACACTGGCATACCGGAACTATGACCCGCCGGTCGGCGGTCCTCGATGCCATAGAGCCGGAAGCGGTTGCCAGCCTGTCGCCGCGGGATATCGACCGCCTGGGAATCCGCGCTGGGGAACGCATCCGTGTTCAGACACGGCGGGGCGCCATCGAGATGAAGGCGCGCCGTGATACCGGCATTCCCGAAGGAATGATATTCATTCCTTTCTGCTTTGCCGAAGCGGCTGCAAACGTCCTGACGAGCCCGGAACTCGATCCGATCGGGAAGATTCCCGAGTTCAAATTCTGTGCGGCCAGGATAGAAGCGGTATGAATTGCATGCACGCGGAATGGCCGCGATTAGCGAAATTCAAATATAAGCGCCGGCCGCCAAGCCGGTCGATCTGTTGCCGATTCCGCTTACTGTACGCTGCTCGACATGTAATCAACCGCGGCTTTCACGGCGTCGTCGCTCAGGCTCATGTTCCCTCCCTTCGCGGGCATGGCGTTCAAGCCTTTAATTGCATGTTCGTACATGGTGTCGTCACCCTGCGCGATCCGCGGTTCCCAAGCTGCGGCATCTCCTAATTTCGGGGCACCGGCGATCCCCGCCGCATGACAGACCGCGCACGCGCTCTGATAGACCTGCTCGCCGGAAAGCGTCTCGGAAGAAGGGGCCGCTGCGGTTTGTTCCGCGACCTCGCCGACCACTACGCTGCCCGCGGGCGCCGTTCTTGCCAGCGTCACCTCATCCTTGGCTTTTATTTTCACATCGGAATCAGCGACACCCCCCCCGACGATATGCGCGAGAATGATGAGAAAGATTGTCAGGGCGACCATTCCGGCTAGGGTGCCGGCGAATACCTTGCCGAACTTGGCGTCGCTCATGTGTTCGCTCATTGCATTTTATCTCTTGAATAATTGACGGTTACGATTGGTGGTGGCCGAATCGTAAATTGATATTTGATATGGGCCGCGAGTATACCTCAAAATTACCACTCGCCACACGGGCGGAGCGGGCCGAATCCGCGCCGGGTGAAATCGTTGCTGATCGGACTTACAATATCCCCGCTCATTTTGCCCTCAGCGCGCCTGTAGCTCAGTTGGATAGAGTGTTGGCCTCCGAAGCCAAAGGTCACAGGTTCAAATCCTGTCAGGCGCGCCAGTTCTACTCCCAAGCCGCAGCCAGCCTTGAATCGTCCTTGCGGTAGGGCAGCCAGGTCAGGCCGACCAGGTGGACCTGTATATTGGTGCTGGTGGCTTTTACCGCGATAGATTCCAGTTTTTCCGTCTGTGCGTCGAACGACAGCTCCAACTGGTCCACTTCATTTTCGAACTGAAAATCCATTTCGTCCATGGTCAGTCGGGTTTCTGCCAGCACCTCTTTTGCGTGGCGAAGATCATCCGAGTGCTGTCCCATTCGGCCGGCTTTCTTGATCGCGCTACCGACACGGCTGGTACTGGTGGCGCTGATGCGTTTTCGCCCGAGAAACGCGCCCAGTATTGCCGAACCGATGGATACGGCGGTATCGATTTTGCCCTGATTGGACTGCGCCTGCTCCGTCTCCAGTCTTTGTTGAGCACGGAGCAGCTTCCGCTCCTGCACGGCCAGTTTGGCCTCGTACTTCTTCCTCAACTTGCCGAGTGCGATATCCCTTTGCTCATGTGCGAGAACTTGCAGGCGGGCGCGAAAGTCTCCCTCACTCTCGCCGATGTTTGAGACGGTTTTGTACTTCTTGCTGTACAAAAGCTCCAGCGGGTTGTCGGTTCGCACCCAGTGCTTGAAGGACTTTTCCCATTTGGAGTAGTTCTTCGCCGTGGACGCGGCCTTTGGAAGTTCGGTATACGAAGCGCCATCAGCGGGGCCGGAGGCCACATCGTCTATGCGCAAATCGACGAGTTCGCTGTCCGACCAGTCTACGGGCACCGGCTCGTCGTTGAATTCGGTAAGCGCCACGAGCTGTTTTTCAGCATGCACTTTGTACTTGGCGGACGAGTAGACGATGTCAGCCGCCCCGAGCAGGCGGGGGTAGTAGATCAGCCCGGCATCCGCTTTGGTGCCGCGGGCGACGGGATAATAGAACTGCGGTATGGCGGGCGGCAGCGCGGGCGGCGTGCCGGCTGACGGCTTTATCTGCCTTGGCACATTTTTGGCGGGGGATGCCTCGACACCGGCTTCGTCGGCGGTGATCTCATATCCGGCCGAAAGGAGCTTGATCTGATCCCGCGTCAGGGGCCCGGCCAGGTAGGACAGCACCCAGCGGGTCTGAAAAATCACCTGGCCGCTTTCGTGCACGTTGTGCAGCAGGAAACGGCGCTTGCCGAGCCCGGCGAGCGTTTTCTCCATTTTTTGCCGGTCGAATTCACCACTCGCCCCTGCACCTTCGAGTCCATCCATGACGCGGGCTTTGTCGCGTTCGGTCTGCAGGCGGCCTATGAACCAGGTTCCCGTATTGGACAATCCTTTATAGTCAAGGTCGACCGGATTCTGCGTGGCCAGTACCAGGCCCAACCCGTATGCACGCGCCTGCTTCAGAAGCGTGAGAAACAGCATCTTCGAGGGCGGGTTGGCGGTGGGTGGCATGTAGCCGAAAATCTCGTCCATGTAGAGGATCGCCCGCAACGTGCCGGTTCCCGGCTGACGACGCATCCAGCTCAGGACCTCGTTGAGCAGCATGGTAACGAAGAACATGCGTTCGGAATCCGACAGATGCGCGATTGACATCACCGAAACACGCGGTTTACCGCCCACCGTATGGAACAGGCGTCCGGCATCGAGGCCCTCGCCTTCCAGCCAGACCTCGAAACCCGGCGCCGCCAGCAAGTTGTTCAAACGCATGGCCAGGGTAAAGCGGTCCTGCGGCGAGAAGAACGAATCCAAATCCAGAATGCCGACCTTTTCCATCGGTGGATTCTGAATT
>Ga0209567_10000618_pt1 | contig 19401 bp, 15 predicted proteins | sample COG_12_FD_184756 | JGI IMG/M metagenome (GOLD analysis project Ga0209567, IMG submission 184756) | Pelagic marine sediment microbial communities from the LTER site Helgoland, North Sea, for post-phytoplankton bloom and carbon turnover... | ecosystem: Environmental > Aquatic > Marine > Neritic...
GCCGTACGTCGGGAAGCCCTCCGTCATGATCAAAATGTTGCGTTCCTGGTGGGCCAGATCCGCATTGTTGGTGCACAGGAATCCGCCGATGTTGCCGAAAGAGTCCTTCTTCGCCGACATCGTGCAGCCATCGGCGTAGCTGAACATCTCGCGCGCGATATCGATGGGCGCGGCATCGGCATACCCTTCTTCGCGGTGCTTGATGAAATTTGAATTTTCTGCAAAACGACAGGCGTCTATGTAGAACGGGATGCCCGCGGACTTCGCAATCCGGCTGATCTCCCGGATATTGGCCATTGACACCGGCTGTCCACCGCCGGAGTTGTTCGTGACCGTTACCATGATGACGGGAATCTTTTCCGGCCCGTGTTCGGCGACAAGTCTTTCCAGCGCTTGCGTATCCATATTGCCTTTGAACGGGTAATTGGAATCAAGGTCGTCCGCCTCGGCGCAGGGAAGGTCGACCGGTTGGCCGCCGACGAAATCGATATTGCCGCGCGTCGTATCGAAGTGTGTGTTGTTGGGCACGATCTGACCGGGCTTGACCATGACGCCGAACAATATGTGTTCGGCAGCACGGCCCTGGTGCGTGGGTATTACCTGTTCAAAGCCGAAGATGTCCTTGACGGTGTCTCGAAAGCGATACCAGCTTCGCGCACCTGCGTAGGACTCGTCGCCGCGCATCAGGGCACCCCATGCATCAGAGGACATCGCGCTGGTGCCCGAATCAGTCAGCAGGTCGATGATCACGTCTTCGGCACGCAGGAGGAAAGTATTGTAGTGGGCATCCCGAATCAGATTTTCGCGTTCCTCGCGCGTGGTGAGCTTGATTGGCTCCACCATTTTGATCCGGAAAGGTTCGATTATCGTCTTCATGTGGCCCATTTTGGTTGCAGTGGTAACTGTTTGAAATAAGGGAAATTACTGCGCCTGAGGGAAATCAGTAATAGTCCTGATGCCCTTGTGGTTCTCCTTTCATATTATTGCTTCCCATCATGGCTACCAAAGATCTGACCCAGCGCGCTGACCTGACGCGCCACGCTCGAGGAACGGGTGCTCTGCGCACGCGTCGCCCCGAATACATTGACTTCCTGCCGCCCTGTAACGATGCCTGCCCCGCAGGTGAGAACATCCAGGCGTGGCTGGCGCTGGCCCAGGATGGCAAGCACGAGGCCGCATGGCGTGAACTGGTTGAAAACAACCCGTTGCCGTCGATCCACGGCCGGGTGTGTTACCACCCTTGCGAGAGTGTGTGCAATCGGGCGTTTACCGACAGCCCGGTGAGCATTCACGCGGTGGAACGCTTCCTCGGTGACCTCGCGCTGGAGAAGAACTGGCAATTCGACAAGCCGACGACGAGCACGGGCAAGAAGGTCCTGATCGTAGGTGCTGGCCCAAGCGGGCTGTCCGCTGCCTACCAGCTGACGCGAATGGGGCACGCGGTCGAGATCCGCGAGGCGGGCCCGGTGGCTGGGGGCATGATTCACTTCGGGATTCCGGCCTATCGCATGCCAAGGGACGAGCTGCAGGCGGAGATTGACCGCATCGAGAATCTGGGTGTCAGGATTACCCTGAATCATCGTGTCGAGGATGTTCTGACGGAAAAAGAAGAGGGCGGTTTCGACGCAGTGTTTGTCGCGGTTGGCGCGCACATCAGCAAGAAGATCGATATTCCGAATCGCGACGCCGGCAAGATCCTCGACGCCGTGAGCTTCCTGAGCCAGGCCAAAGAAGGTGAGGCGCCGAAAATCGGGCGCCGGGTCGCTATTTACGGTGGCGGCAACACAGCCATGGACGCGGCACGCACAGCGAAACGCCTTGGCGCGATGGAGGCAATGATCATCTATCGCCGCGATCGCGGCAGCATGCCGGCACACGATTTCGAAGCGGACGAGGCCCTCGAAGAGGGCGTCAAGATCAACTGGCTGCGTACGATCAAGGAGATCGACAAATCCACTTTCAAGGTCGAAGTAATGGAACTCGACGAGAACGGTCGACCGCAGCCTACCGGAAAGTATGAAGAGCTCGAAGCTGACTCCCTGATCCTGGCGGTCGGGCAGGATACTGATACCGCTTTCCTGGAGTCTGTCCCCGGCATCGAATTCGAGTGGGACCACACCGTCATAGTCGACGACAACATGATGACCGGTCATGACGGCATCTTTGCGGGCGGTGACATGGTGCCGACGGATCGGTCGGTAACGATTGCCGTAGGGCACGGTAAACACGCCGCCAGGCACATCGACGCCTATCTCAACGACTCCAGGTATCGCCGCAGTCCCCGCAACGAATTGATCGGTCACGAACGCCTGCATCTCTGGTACCGCACGCACGCACCGCAGGTTGAGCAGGAACGTCTGCCGATCGCCGATCGCGAAGGTTTTGACGAGATCATGCAGAACCTGTCGGAGTCCGAGGCCCTGTTCGAAGCAGGACGCTGCCTGTCCTGCGGAAACTGCTTTGAGTGTGACGGCTGCTATGGCGCGTGCCCCGAGGGCGCGATCATCAAGCTCGGCCCGGGCAAGCGCTACGAGTTCGATTTCGACAAATGCACAGGTTGTGCCGTGTGCTTCGAGCAATGTCCCTGCCACGCGATTGAAATGTTCGACGAGCCTGGCACCGAAGGAGCGAGCACATGACCGAGAAACGTGCCCTGGAGGGCAATGAAGCGGTCGCGCGAGTGGCCTACGCCGTCAGTGAGATCTGCTCGATCTATCCGATTACACCGTCTTCGGCGATGGCGGAATCCGCCGACGTCTGGGCAGCGAATGGCAAGGAGAATATCTGGGGCCATGTGCCCGATATCATCGAAATGCAGAGCGAGGGCGGTGCGGCCGGTACCGCGCACGGTGCCTTGCAGACGGGCGCTTTGACGACGACTTTCACGGCGTCGCAGGGCCTGATGCTGATGCTGCCGAATATGTACAAGATCGCAGGCGAGCTCACCTCGGCCGTATTCCATGTCGCTTCACGTGCATTAGCGGCCCAGGCCCTGTCCATTTTTGGCGATCACCAGGACGTCATGGCAGCACGCACGACGGGCTTTGGCCTGCTCGCGTCTTCATCGGTGCAGGTTGCACAGGATCTCGCACTCGTCAGTCATGCGACGACGCTGGAGTCACGCGTGCCTTTCGTCCACTTCTTCGATGGCTTCCGTACATCGCACGAAGTCAGCAAGATCGACCTCGTCAGTTACGACCAGATACGCGAAATGATCGACAATGACCTGGTCTACGAGCATCGCCGCCGCGCGCTGAACCCGGACAATCCGTTCATTCGCGGCACCGCCCAGAATCCGGACGTGTACTTCCAGGGCCGCGAAAGCGTCAACCGCTTCTACCAGGCGACGCCCGGGATCGTGCAGGCCACGATGGACAAGTTCGCGACGATCACGGGCCGGCAATATAAGCTGTTCGACTACTACGGCGACCCGGATGCGGAACGCGTCATCGTTCTCATGGGCTCCGGCGCCGAGACGGTCAGGCAGACGCTCGATGCGTTGCCGGCGAAGGGTCTTGGCATGATCAACGTGCGCCTGTTCCGGCCGTTCTCGAACGAGCATCTGCTCGCGGCCTTGCCGCCGACGGCAAAGAGCATCGCCGTGCTGGATCGCACCAAGGAAATTGGCGCGAGCGGCGAGCCCTTGTACCAGGACGTCATCACTGCGCTTGCCGAGGCGCTGGGGAATAGCGCGATCAAGGCCATGCCACGCGTGATCGGCGGGCGCTATGGGTTGTCATCTAAAGAATTTACGCCTGCGATGGTCAAGTCGATTTACGAGGAACTTGAGAAGGGCGAGCCGAAGAATCATTTCACGATCGGCATCAATGATGACGTCACGCATACGAGTCTCGAATTCGATCCCTCGTTCCAGATCGAAGGCGAGGGCGTCACGCGCGCGCAGTTCTTCGGCATGGGGGCGGACGGAACCGTCGGCGCCAACAAGAACAGCATCAAGATCATCGGCGAGAACACGGACCTGCATTGCCAGGGGTATTTTGTCTACGACTCGAAGAAGTCCGGTTCGCGCACGGTATCGCATTTGCGATTTGGCTCTGAGCCGATCAACGCGCCCTACCTGATTCAGTCGGCCAACTTTATCGCCTGCCACAAGTTCAACCTGGTCAACAAGATCGAACTGCTGAAAGACGCAGCAGACGGCGCCGTCTTCCTGCTCGATAGTCCTTACGCGGCCGACGAGATTTGGGAGCAGCTGCCGCAACAGGCTCAGCAGATAATTATCGACCGGAATATCAGTCTGCACGTAATCGATGCCTCGAGTGTTGCGCGCAGAGCCGGTATGGGCAAGCGCATCAACACGGTCATGCAAGCCTGCTTCTTCGCCTTATCAGGAGTATTGCCGCGCGAGGAGGCGATACAACAGATCAAGAACGCGATCGAAAAGACGTACATCAAGAAAGGACGTGAAGTCGTCGAAAAGAATTTCGCCGCAGTGGATGCAGCACTTGATCATCTGCACGAGGTCAAAGTGCCGGATCGTGTGACCAGCGAGCGCGCGCTGGACGCGGTCGTGCCTGACAGCGCACCGCAATTCGTGCGCGAGGTCACCGCACAGATGATGCGCGGGCACGGCGATGATCTGCCGGTAAGCATGTTTCCCGTAGACGGCACCTACCCGAGTTCAACCTCTCAATTTGAGAAGGGAAACATCTCTGATCTCGTACCAAAGTGGGAGCCGGACCTTTGCATACAGTGCGGTAACTGTTCATTTGTTTGCCCCCACGCGGTCATTCGAGCAAAGTTCTTTCACGAGAGCAAACTCGAAGAAGCACCGGTTGGCTTCCCGTCGGCACCGATTTCTGCGCGCGGCTTTCCCGAGACGCGTTACTCGTTGCAGGTGTATGTCGAAGACTGCACGGGATGCAATCTTTGCATTGACGCCTGCCCGGTCAAGAGCCCGGATGACCCTGAGGTTCGTGCCATCAACATGACTCATAAGGCGCCGTTATTCGAGCAAGCCAAAGCAGACATCGAGTTCTTCGAGACGCTCGGGTTTAACAACCGCGCGGAAATTGAATACTCGTCAGTGCGCGGCGCGCAGTTCCTGCAGCCATTGTTTGAGTTCTCGGGCGCTTGCGCGGGCTGTGGCGAGACACCCTACGTCAGGCTGCTGTCGCAACTGTTCGGGCCGCGCCTGATTGTTGCCAATGCGACCGGTTGTTCGTCGATTTACGGCGGTAACCTGCCGACCACTCCGTGGGCCAGGAACGCCGAGGGCAGCGGCCCCGCCTGGTCGAACTCGCTGTTTGAAGACAATGCCGAGTTCGGGCTGGGCATGCGCATCGCGGCCGATCATCACATGGCGATTGCCAAGCAAATGGTTACGGAACTGGCGCCCGAGATCGGTGAAGAAATCGCGCACCTGCTCGTTCATGGCGGACAACGCGTCGGTAGCGAGATTCGCGCGCAACGGCGTCGTGTCGCGGATCTCAAGAAACGACTCGAAGCGCTGCTTGAAAAGAGAGAGAGCCAAAAGGCAACGGCGCTGCTGTCGATTATCGATCACCTGGTTCGCCGCAGTATCTGGCTCGTTGGTGGTGATGGCTGGGCTTACGATATTGACTCCGGTGGTCTGGACCATGTGCTCGCGAGCGGGCGCAACGTCAACGTCCTCGTGATGGACACCGAGGTGTATTCCAACACGGGCGGGCAAATGTCAAAGGCGACGCCGCTCGGCGCATCCGCAAAATTCGCGTCGGCAGGCAAACGTGTTGGCAAGAAGGACCTTGCATTGCAGGCCATCTCAAGCGGTAACGTGTATGTCGCCCAGGTTGCCATGGGCGCGAATCCGCAACAGACGCTGTTGGCGATGCGGGAAGCCGAAGAATACAACGGTCCCTCGTTGATCCTGGCTTACAGTCATTGCATCGCGCACGGCTACGATCTCAAGGACGGTCTCCGGCAGCAAAAGCTTGCAACGATGAGTGGCTACTGGCCGCTGATTCGTTACAACCCGGCATTGCGCACAGCGGGCAAGAAACCATTCGTTCTCGACTCCCTGGCGCCCAGCATTCCTCTGCGCGAATACGCGTACAACGAGAATCGCTACAAGGTGCTGACCAAGACCAACCCGGAGGAGGCAGAACGGCTCATGCAGATGGCACAGGAGACTGTTGACCGGCGTTGGGCAACGTACGAGCACCTGGCGAAGCAGGAGCCTGGCGAATTCGAACAGGCGAGCTAGGCCGTCGTTTTGCCCGGAGCGCGAGCACAAAAAAAGGCGGGTCCGTGAGGACCCGCCTTTCGTTCCAAACTAGTGCTAGCTTAGATGGCTACGATGTTCTCAGCCTGCGGGCCTTTCTGGCCAGCTGTTACTGTGAACTCGACCTTCTGGCCTTCGGCCAGCGTCTTGAATCCGTCGCCTGAAATATTGCTGAAATGAGCAAATACATCGGGACCTGATTCCTGCTCGATGAAGCCAAAGCCTTTGGCTTCGTTGAACCATTTTACTGTTCCGGTTGTTCTGGACATAGTCTTTTCCTATTTAATCAATTTTGATGTGGCCCGTTAACCTGGGCCGGGTCGCGAGAAGAGATGTTGGTACTTATGAATTAACAGGACGGAGACTTTTCTAAGGAACTTCGAAATGGAATACACAAATATCAGCCGATCGTTCTAGCTGCGGGCAGTATAGTGCGCCTTTGTGACAAATCAATGAATTTCGACACTTTTTTTGGGATTTGTGTCTCATTACCGGGCCAAATGAGCGCCCCGGTGCAAGGATGATAGTATCGCGAAAGTCATCTACCTGGGGTATCTGGATGGAAATCAGCAACACGGAGAGTATTCCCGGCCGACGAATCGTTGAATTCTTCGGCGTCGTATCGGGAAACACGGTTCGAGCAAAGCACATTGGGCGTGACATCATGGCCGGCCTCAAGAACGTGGTGGGTGGGGAACTCAAGGGTTATACCGAGCTCCTGCAGGACTCCCGCAAAGAGGCGACCGACCGTATGCTCGAGCAGGCGCAGTCGATGGGGGCCAACGCGGTCGTCAACGTCCGCTTTGCGACGAGCTCCATTTCACAGGGAGCAGCCGAGCTGTTCGCCTATGGGACGGCCGTGCGAGTCGAATGATATGGACGGTAACACTGTCGAAAGCATCAGCCTGTTCATGAATTTCGGCTTTCCGCTGTTACTGCTAATGCTGGCGTATTTCATTGGCAGCATGATCGAGCGGAAGCACTTTCGAAATATCCGCCGTCGCGAAGAGGATAACGTCGGTTTCCCTGTCGTGTCCTTCGACACCATGCCCGATGACTGGAATGCCTCGGAATCGACCCTGGTCGCGGGCAGCATCGTCGTATCACTCGATTACTTTAAGCGAGTCATAGCCGGTCTTCGTGCCCTGGTTGGCGGTCGCGTCAAAACCTACGAGCCGCTGCTCGATCGGGCACGCCGCGAGGCGCTGCTGCGCATGACCGAGGCGGCTCGCGAGCAGGGATATGACGCCGTCTTCAATGTGCGGCTGGAGACCTCACGACTGGCCAATGCGCGCGGCGATGGCAAGGGCATAGCGGGCGTCGAGATGCTCGCGTTCGGGACCGCCGTGAAATTCGCGTCGCGCTTCGCCAGTAGACCGTGAACAGGTAGTTTGTGAGATTCAATCCCAAACTACCCAGGGAGGGAGTCAATGTCAGCGACACGCATCCGCTCGTCGAGGCGGGGACGCTGGTTGTTGGCCTGACCGCAATATTCATCGTCATCGCGCTGGCGCTGGTCTTCATTATTGAGATCGCGCTTTACTTTGTCCCGGTTGAGAAAGAGGCTGAGTTCTTCGAAGACTGGTTGCCCGAGGACCTTGTCACCGTATCTCCGAGGGATGAACGGCTCCAGAAGACGCAGTTGCTGGTGGACCGTCTCGCATTTCACTGGCAGGACGCACCCTACGAGTTTCGCGTGGAGATCGACGATGCTCCTGTGGCCAACGCGATGGCGCTGCCGGGCGGGCTGATCATCGTGACCGAAGGCCTGCTGGACCAGGTGGAGTCCGAAAACGAACTGGCGTTCGTGCTCGGACATGAGCTTGGCCACTTCAAGAACCGCGATCATCTGCGCGCCCTTGGCCGCGGGATCGTGCTCACGCTGTTCTTCTCCGTAGCGACAGGCAGCGACGTATCCGGCCTGAGTATCAAAGTGACCGACCTTGCGTTGCGTGGGTTCAGTCGTGAACAGGAGTCCGAGGCTGACGAGTTCGCGCTTGCGCTCGTCTACACGCACTACGGCCACGTCGACGAGGCGTGGCGACTGTTCCAGCGCTGGGACGAAGAAGACGATTCGCTTCTCGATGTTGTGTCATACCTGTCGACACATCCCGCTGCCGACGATCGAATTGAAGAGCTGGAGGAACAAGCTGACCGCGAACGCTGGCCCGTCGAAGGTCCAACGACGGCCCTCGAATGGAGATCAGAATGAACTACCGACTTCTCCCCCTGTTGATCGCTACAGTCACCCTGCTATCAGCCGAGGAATTGAAAGCCGATGACAAACGCGGATTTGCCGTCAATTTCGGCGTCGGTACCAGTGAAATCAGCGACGAGGACGGCGACGACACTTTCAACGGTAGTGCGTTCGCTTACAGCTTTGGTGTTGAGTATCGCTTCAACGAGAATTTTGCGCTTGGGGCAGGCATTTTTTCTCTCGGAACCGCTGACGACGACTTTGGCGGGACGGAAACAGAAATCGAAGTCAGAGGCGGCGATTTCGTTATGCGATTAATCGTGCCGGCGGGCGATTCAGTCGAGATCTTCGGGCTGTTTGGCGGAGCGTGGTATACGGCGGACCTCGAGCCCGGCGGTAGTAACGGGCCGTTTGGTGACACTGCTGTCGAATTCGGGCTTGGGTTGGACATTGGCAGCGGACCGCTTTCGTTTCGACTTGCCGGTCGCTACTTCGACGGTTCGAAGGACGAGGCCGGGGCGCTCATTTCTGCCGGATTCAATTACCGCTTCTAGTCCTTGCATTTGCACACTCGACTCATAGAAAAAGCCCCGCCACATTGCTGCGGCGGGGCCGAGCCATTGCATAAGTCCTGCGGGGGAACAGGGGGCTTATTTCGTCTTAAGGCTCAAGTAAGTAAACGCCAATCTTGTAGGCCGTGAACACGTTGGTGTCCACATCGTATTTACCGCGCGCGTGCATCGAACGCGCTGCTGTGGCGCCGTCGAGGCTCGTACTCAGGTCATTGACGAAGTCAGTGAAGTCCGAATACATGCGCAGGCTGTCAGGCGACTTGATGTAGAACGCCATGCGGTCGGTCTCGTGCGGCACAATCGTCGTATTCGAATCCAGCGTGGTCAGATCGATGAGCACAGGACCCTGCTTGATGTGATGCCGGACGTCGATGTCCTCGTTGGCATTGTCGAGCAACAGGCCGTCCGGGCCGATGCTTACAAACGGCGCGACCGTACCCTTGGCACCCCAGCCTATTCCCAACGCGCTGCGGACATCAGTGAAGTCGATGACTGTGCGTCCAAAGAAGTCAGGCGGTGCTGCACCGAACGCGTTCGGGTAGCCCTTCGCGACGATCGGTTTGCCCGAGGCAAATGCCGCAAGCGTCAGGTTACCGGTCGCGACTTCGTAGTTATCCGGGTCGGCGTCCTCGTCCGGCGAAGCACCCGTTCCTGTGAAGTCGAAAATGCCTACGCGACGGCGATCGATGCCGTGCAAGGTAATATCGGTCTGGCCCGGCATGACGGTATTAACGATTCCGGTCAGGCGCGTCATATGCATCCTGACGGCACCCTCCGTGGCATCGAACAGGACCTGGGGCGCAGTCGCGTCAGTGCTTGGCGTCGGCTGCGAACCGCGAATCGTGACACGCTGGCCAATCGAGATGGCATCAATGCTCAGGTCGCTCTGGCGATGGCCGTCGCGGAAGACTTTTGTTTCCGGTCCAATCTCGACGACAACATCGTCATGGAAATGCGCACGGCGATCTGCAGGTATGATCGTGGCGCCGCGAACTGTCAGGAAATTTCCGTCGCGCTTGATGACGTTGCCGACAACGGCGTCGCGATTGAAACCTGGAACACTGGAGCCAGCAAGGACTATGTTGGCCGTGAACTCGTGGTTGGCGACGTTCAGTGTGCCACCTGCGACAGTCGGTGTGCCCTGGCCGGCGGCGTTGAGTGCACGGAGCCCATCGACACCTGTGAACAGCTCTTCGTTAACTTCGAATTCGGTCTCATCAGTCACGTGAACGCGTACCCGCCCAAAATCGCCAACCCGGTCATGGAACGGACGAATCGCGACGGTGTACGTCATTGAGTCTTCGCTGACACTGACCAGCGGTCCACGTACGCGGATGTCTTTCTCATCGACCGGTGCAACTTCGGCAATGATGAATTGCTCCGACAAAGCGTCCGCAGGTGTTGGCACGATATCCACCTCATGCGAGGCAGCGAGATCAAAATCGAGTTGCAGGAGCGCGGCGCGTCCTTTGCTTATGCGCAGCTGGTGCCTGTTCGACAGGTGAATCTTGAGTTCAGTCTGCGTCAGTTCTTCGCCTTTCATATTCTTGACGACGGCTTCCTTCGACTCATCTCCATCTTCGACAAAGACCTCGGCATTTGTGTAGTCGAGACGAATCGTTCCGGCAACATAGACCGCAGGGGGAATTGCCGCAGCAGTGACAAGTTCTGTCAGGTCCACGTAGTCGGTGAAGTTAATGCGTGTCGCACGCGGCAACGTCTCGACGATGCGGCCGTTGGCGGTTTCCAGTTCCAGCGACAGGACATCAACGGTGTAGTTGAGAAAATCTCCGTCCGCATCCGTCAGGGCGACCAGCACCGTCCCGCATTCCGCGTGGGTACTGGGGTCGCCGGGGTCACATGCGGCTGTTGGATCGGAACCCGTTATCTCGTTTGTTCCGCTTCCGCCGCTACAGGCGGTCAATATCAGGGCTACTGAGAGTAGCAATCCTCGGTACGCGAGTTTCATAGCAATCTCCTTGTGCACTTGCGTGTCGGTTCTCAGGAGATAACGGCGCTCCGGCGCATTGGTTGACGCCGAGCGTCAATTCGCTGTTATGTAAATTGGGCATTTTGTCCAGAAAGCAAAAAAATACAGCGACTTAGCTTGTATTCCTTTCCTATCGTGTCAAAATGTTCTCCCGTAATGACGAATCCGTCCGACACCACAACGACTACGGGAATCCGCCACCGCAAACCACGTGCGGGGGAACGCACCCGCGGCGCCGTCGATGCCATGCAAACCAAGATTGCGGTTGGCATCCAGAATCTCGATCCGGCCTGCTACGGCGAGCAGCTACAGTCCATCGTTGATGAATTGCCCGATGCGGCAGGTGCTGACGCTGCCTTTATCGCGATGATCGATGAAGACGGCAGGGCGATAGAATCCGTCTTCTCATCGGGTAGCGGTTTCGCTCAGTGCAGTCCGGGCATGCTGGCCAACGAAAAACTCGAAGACTGGCCATGGCTGAAGAAGCGCCTCGGCCATCTTCGTGTTGTCGAGGTCGCGGATACGATGAGCGGTCCGAAGGCAGCGAGGGACGATCTCGAGCGCCTGAATGAGCTGCACATTGGCGCCGCGCTGATGATCGGCTTCTCGGTACACGGGGAAATTGCCGGCTTTCTTGGAATCGCGGATGAACGTCCGGTCGAGAGTTGGGACGCGAACCTGCACCTGCTCATGAAGTTGTTCGGCTCTTCTCTTGCGGTCGGGCTCGAACGTGTGCGCGACAAGGAGATTCTCGACGAACTCCAGGAACGCAACTCGCTGGTCGCGATGACGGCGAATGACGGAATCTGGGACTTCGACGGTGACTCCAAACGCATCAATCTCTCGCGTCGCTGGAAGACGATGCTCGGCTACGATCCCGATGACGAAGATGTGATGCTCGACTGGTACAACCTCGTTCATCCTGACGACATTGCTCGCGTGCAAACGCGCATGCGCGAGCATCTCGAAGGCAAGATTCCGTTCTTCGAATCCGTGCATCGCATGAAGCACCAGAGCGGCGACTGGCGCTGGATGAAGAGTCGCGCGAAGGGCATCCTCGACGACAACGGCCGTTTGTTGCGGCTGCTCGGTGTTGAGGTCGACATCACCGAGCGCAAACTCTACGAAGACGCATTATTCCGCGAGAAGGAAAGCGCACAAATTACCCTGCAGTCGATCGGTGACGGCGTAATCACCACCGATGCCGCATGCAATGTGGAGTATGTGAACCCGGTGGCCGAGGAGCTGACCGGTTGGAAGGTTGATGACGCGAGCGGCAGACCCATCGATGAAATATTCCGCGGTTTCCACGAAGAGACCTGCGAGCCGCTCGAGAATCCGCTGGCAGTATCAATTCGTCGCGATCGCGCGATCAAGTCGGTGCGCCCGACGCTGCTCATTCGCCGCGATGGTAACGAGCTGTATATTGAAAGTACGGCATCGCCGATTCGTGATGGCAAAGGCAGTGTCACGGGTGGCGTGCTTGTTTTTCATGACGTTTCCGAGTCGCGCGATCTCAATCGACGTCTCAGTTATCACGCGAGCCACGACATTCTTACGGGTCTCGTCAACCGCGCCGAATTTGAGAATCGCGTGGAGCGCGCCCTGAAGAGCGCGAAAGCGCGCGAAACGTCCTATGCGCTGCTCTATCTCGATCTCGACCAGTTCAAGATCGTCAACGATTCCTGCGGGCACAGCGCAGGCGACGCATTGCTCGGCCAGCTCGGCACGCTATTGAAGTCCAAGATTCGCTGGCGTGACACGCTGGCGCGCCTGGGCGGCGATGAATTCGGCGTGCTCCTTGAAAGCTGCAGTCTCGACGAAGCCATGAATACGGCGGAGACGCTGCGTATGGCTATTGGTGAGTACAAATTCGTGTGGGAAGAGCGGACCTTCCGTCTTGGTGTGAGCATCGGAGTCGTGCCGATCACAGCGGATAACGAAGATGTTGCGGCACTATTGACCGCGGCCGACAGCGCTTGTGCTGCGGCGAAAGAGGCGGGCCGCAATCGCATTCACAGCTTCCAGGAAAACGACATCGACCTGATGCGTCGTCGTCGCGAGATGCAATGGGCGGCTCGTATCAACAATGCGCTCGAGGAGAACCGCTTCGAGCTGTTCCGCCAGACCATCCTGCCGTTGCAGGCCGAGGAAGAGGGCGCCCACTACGAAATCCTGCTGCGCATGCGGGACGAGAACGGTGGCATTATTTCGCCGGGACTGTTCATCGAGGCGGCGGAGCGCTACGGGATAACGCCGAGTATCGATCGCTGGGTGATTCGCAGCGCGTTTCGCTGGCTGGTGTCAGAGGCCGACGAACGCGAGCGATTGTCGCTGTGTTCGATCAATCTGTCGGGCCAAAGTTTTAGCGACGAAAAGTTCCTGCCTTTCGTCATTGACCAGTTCCAGATGAGCGGCATCGACGCAACGAAGATATGCTTCGAGATTACGGAGACAGCCGCTATCGCAAGTTATTCGCAGGCGAATCGCTTCATCAATGCGCTCAAAGAGCTCGGTTGCAAGTTTGCGCTCGATGACTTCGGTACGGGTCTTTCGTCATTCGGCTACCTGAAGCACTTCCCCGTTGATTTCCTCAAGATTGACGGTTCGTTCGTCAAGGAAATCCTGCACGATCCGATCGACCGCGAGATGGTTCGATCGATTAACGAGATCGGTCACCTGACCGGCAAGCAGACCATCGCCGAGTTTGCAGAGAACGAAGAAATCATCACGATGTTGCGTGGCATGGGCATCGACTACGCGCAGGGCTATGGCGTGTCCGAACCGAAGCGCGTGACCCGCGCTGTCGCGTAGGAGCGGCCATTGGCCGCGATTAATCGATTCTAAATAACATCGACAAATCCGCGGCTTCGACATTCTTGGTCAAAGCGCCCGTCGAGATGTAGTCCACGCCGGTCTCGGCAATGTCCCGAATCGTCGCAAGGGTTACATTGCCCGAAGCTTCGAGCTCTGCCGCGACATAGCCGTATTCCCGGTTTGTCTCAACGGCCTTCTTCAAATCGTCAATCGAGAAATTGTCCAGCAAGATGCGTTGGGCGCCGGCGTCCAATGCCTCCAGGAGTTCCTCGTGATTCTCGACTTCGACTTCGATCAAAACGTCGGTACCCAGATCGCCTGCAGCGCGCAGCGCAGCCGTGATACCACCCGCGGACTTGATGTGATTTTCCTTGATCAGGATTGCATCGAACAAGCCGGTGCGGTGATTGAGCCCGCCACCGCAGGTCACGGCGTACTTTTGTGCGAGCCGCAAGCCGGGAATTGTCTTGCGCGTATCGAGGACCCTGGCCTTGGTACCAGCGACAGCTTCGACGTAGGCGGCTGTGATTGTTGCTGTCGACGAGAGCGTTTGCAGGAAATTCAGCGCGGTTCGCTCGCCGGTCAGTAATGTGCGAGCGGGGCCAACCAATTTGCAGATGATGTCATCGGCTTCCGCACGGCCGCCGTCGCCGATGTACCAGTCGATGATGATGTTCTCATCGAGTTGCCGAAAAACCTCATTGACCCAGTCCTCGCCGCAAACGACTAGCGACTCGCGAGCGATGATCTGCGCGCCCACAACGGCATCGCCGTCCACGAGGGACGCCGTAAGGTCACCGGCCCCGACGTCCTCGGCAAGTGCTGCCGCGACGCCAGGGCCGATAGAGGCTTGCGTATTGTCTGGCAGCAAGTGTTCTTAAATTGCCCAGCCGTGGCCGGCACCAACCATGCTCATGATCATCGGAATGGACATCAGCGTGTTCGAGCGCGACGCGAGGAATGCCGTGTTCTTGGCTTTCGCGACCTGCTCCGCCGATGCTTCGACCATGCCAAGCACCTTCTTCTGGTTTGGCCAGATCAGGACCCAGACATTGAACAACATGACTGTGCCGAGCCAGGCGCCGACGCCGATCGTCATCGCGTACTGGTTAACCGGGTCCGTGTTCAGACCGAGCATGAATGCATTGTGCAGTTGACCTTTGTGCAACAGGAATGCTGCGCCGGTCAGCCATGTGGCAAGCGCGCCCCAGCGGAACCAGGCCAGCGCGCGCGGGGCAACGTACTTGGATATTCCGGCGGGCCCGGGACCATCTTCATCACTGGCCGCTTCACCCAGCGCTGGAACCTGCACGAAGTTGAAGTAATACAGCAGGCCGATCCAGGTAATGCCGGATAATACGTGCAGCCAGATCGTAATCGACTGCGAAATCATACCAGCCACCATATGATTGCCTTTTGTGGCAAACATAATAATGACCGCAAGGACGACGCCACCGATGATCGTGCCGCCAATAGTCTTCAGGGGATTCATTGTTTGTTTCTCCGGGTTGTGTGATTTCTTGATAGTTTCCGGATGGTTATCGGGAATCTAGCCCCCACCAGGCTGCGGCCATTATAGAGATTGCATTCACGAAAGGCGAAAAATGTCGGTACAATCGCCGCTTCGCGTGGAGGATAGATATGCGAATTTTATTCATTCTGTTGATGGCGCTGCTCCTGGCGGGCTGCAGCGCACTTGCGGTCGGCGGGTCAGCGGGTGGCTATCAGCAGAGTAGCGACCGGTCGGCCAGTATCGTGTCGGCGGATAATGCGATTACGGCAGCGATTCAGGCTGAATTCGCCGCGGATTCGCTTGTCGGAGGTTTTAATCTCGGCGTTCGTACCTATAAAGGTGCGGTTACGTTGTCGGGCTCGGTCAGCAGCCTTGCAGCTCGGGAACAGGCGGTGAGACTGGCCAGGAACACAGATGGTGTCGTCGCGGTCACCAACCAGATTAATATCGAGGACTAAGATCAATGAGTGTCAAAGAACGTATTGAGGAGCAACTCGGGTCACATGATGTGTTGCTGTACATGAAGGGATCGCCCGATTTTCCGCAGTGCGGATTCTCCGGGCAGACCGTTGCCGCGCTTAACGCGATCGGCAAGCCGTACGCATTCGTGAATATTTTTGAGGATCCGGAAATTCGCGAAGGCTTGAAAGAGTATTCCAACTGGCCGACGTTTCCGCAGCTCTACGTCAAAGGTGAGCTTATCGGCGGTTGCGATATTGTCATTGAGATGTACAACTCCGGCGAACTGAAGGAACTGCTCGACGCGGAGTAGGAGTTCGGGGTCAGTTACCTAACTCTTCTGGAGTTAGGTAACTGACCCCGAACTCTGACCCCGAACTCTCGGGGCGGCCTCGAATAGCCGTCAAGGTTGCGGCGGGGCGTTTCGCAGCGTTATTTCGAAGATCTCGCGGTAACGATTCACAACATCACAGAACAGATCGGCGGTCATCTCGGCGTCGTAGGATGCCGAGTGCGCCTGCGTCTCGTCCCATCCCAGTCCTGCGGCAATACAGGCGCGCGCGAGCACCGTCTGTCCATAGGCCACGCCACACAGCGTCGCCGTGTCGAAACAGGAAAATGGATGGAATGGGTTGCGTTTGATCGCCGAACGTTCAACCGCCTCATTCAGGAAACCGAGATCGAAGTGAGCGTTGTGGCCGACGAGTACAGCACGTGAACAGCGGTTCTCACGCACGGCCCGGCGGACCTCCCGAAAGGTGCGCTGCAGCGCGTCACGCTCATCGATCGCGGGCCGCAGCGGATGATGCGGGTCGATACCATTCACGGCGAGCGACGCTTCTTCCATGTTGGCGCCTTCAAACGGCTTGACGTGATAGCGAATGGTCTCGTCGCGTTTCAGGAAACCGTCGGCATCAACCTCAATGAGCACGGCGGCGATCTCGAGGAGGGCATCGGTCTTGCAGTTGAAGCCGCCGGTCTCAACGTCCACAACGACGGGCAGGAAACCGCGAAAACGGTCCGCCATTCTGATTTCATCGGTCACTTATCGTTCAGCCTTGAACAGGTTCGCGTCGAGGATGGCGCTCATCGTGTAGCGGACGCCGAAGCCGGTGAACTTCGAAGCGATGTGGCCGAGGCCGCCTTCGTTGTCGCCTGCGCCAAGGTCCATATGAACCCAGGGCACATCGTTCTCGATGAACTCGGCCAGGAAACTCGCGGCGAGAATATGATCGCCATTGCCCTTCGGCGAACACTGCAGGAAATCGGCCGTGTCACTTTTCAGGTCTTCCATAAATTCCTTGCCGATCGGGAATGGCCAGACTCGTTCACCGCTGATGCGGCCGACTCGTTTGAGCGCAGGATGCAGCTCGCTTCGATTGGAGAAAACGCCAGAGTACCTCGTCGTCAAGGCACGAATACAGCTGCCCGTCAGCGTCGCAAAGTCAAATATGATGCCGGGCTTTTCGCGGCTCGTGAGCACGAGTGTGTCGGCCAGCGCCATGCGACCCTCTGCGTCCGTATGCACGGTCTGGATGGTCTTGCCGTTGGCGGCCGTGACCACGTCCTGGGACTTGTAGGCATTCGGCCCCGTGCGGTTTTCGGTGATGGCTAGCCAGCAATCGACGGCAATCGGAAGCTCCAGCGCACTGATCGCAAGGAACGTGCCCAACGCGACGGCGCTGCCCTGCATGTCACCGTGCATGTCGAGCATGAATTCGAACGGTTTCAGGTTGGTGCCGCCGGTATCGAAAATGATGCCCTTGCCGACGAGGCTCAGGTCGGCTGTTGCCGATTTTGCCGCAGGGCGATAACGCAGACGCACGATACTCGCGCTGTCATTGTCATTTCCCTGTGCCACGGCCAGGAAGGCGCCGCAACCCAGCTTCTCGAGTTCCCGGGTGCCGAATCGCTTGTATTGCCACCCATGCTCCTTCGCCAGGCTTTGAGCGACTTTGGCCAAACCAATGGCATCAAGGAAGTTGGGGGGCTGGGCCGTCAACCAGCGCGCAAGGTTGTTGCCTTTGGCCTCGGCTTCCGCGCGCCTCGTGTCGATTTTCTCGGCCAGGCCCAATATCCGGATGCTCCCGATCTTGACCGGATCGGGCTTACTCTTGTAGGCGGGCATTGCGAATGCCCCGGCGAGCGCAGCGGCCAGGACGCTGCTGACGAGCTCTGCCTGCTTGTCCTCGCTGAAGCCGACAGCGCAAATACCGAGGCTGCCCGCTTTTTGGGCCGCGGCCGCGGCGACGAGCTTGCGGCCGAGCGTAAGTTGCTCGAACTTGTCGCTATCTGCGGCGATCGTGCCGCCAATAACCAGAGTTTGCTTGTTATTGGGCAGGCGAGTCGTCAAAGCGGGCGTCCCGTCAGCTGCATGCTTGCGGAAAACCGCCTGCATTTTTGATCCCTGAGGGAGCTTTCCAAAATCGGCCTTGGACGGCTTGGCCGGTAGTATCAAAAGTAACTGATCGACGGACTCGAGCGCCTTGGCGTCAACACGGCCAAGTTTTTGAAAAACACGAACATCGCGCGTGTCGGGTAGCAGGTTTTGCATCGGTGAATTGTCCCCCTCGGAAGCTTGACCCTTGCAGCACAAACACCGAATATGTCGCCCCCATATGCGACCCGATCAGCCCGTGCAAGAATGCGGGCATCCTAGCAGGACGCATCACGTAATTCACGCGCAGCGCAGCGGAACCTGGACAAAGGCCGGGCGGACAAAATATGAGCAGTTTCAATCCCTTCGACGACATCGACCCGACCGAGACCAGCGAGTGGCTGGAGTCTATTGATTCGGTCTTGTCGCAACATGGCCCGGAACGGGCTCACTTCCTGCTGAACCAGATGATCGACTTCGCACGTCGCTCTGGCGCGTACCTGCCGTACAGCCCGAATACCGCGTATCTGAACACGATCAGCAAACGTCGTGAGCCCGAATACCCGGGGGATCGTTCGCTCGAACGTCGCATCAAGGCGTACAGCCGCTGGAACGCGATGGCCATGGTGGTCAATGCCAATCGTGTCAATACCGAGTACGGCGGCCATATCTCGAGTTACGCCTCGTCGGCGACGTTGTACGAAGTCGGCTTTAACCATTTCTGGCGTGGTGCGACTGACGACCAGGAGGGCGACCTCGTCTTTATCCAGGGACATTCGGCGCCCGGTATCTATTCGCGAGCGTTTCTGGAGGGCCGGCTGACGGAGCAGCACCTGGACCGGTTCCGCAAGGAAGTCGGTGGTGGCGGCCTGTCTTCGTATCCGCACCCGTGGCTCATGCCCGATTTCTGGCAGTTCCCGACGGTATCGATGGGCCTCGGTCCCATGATGGCGATCTACCAGGCGCGCTTCATGCGTTACATGGAGCATCGCGGGATGATCGAGCCCAGCGATCGCAAGGTCTGGGCTTTCCTGGGCGACGGTGAGATGGACGAACCGGAATCGATGGGCGCGATCACGATGCCGGTGCGTGAAGGACTCGACAACCTGGTATTCGTCGTCAACTGCAACTTGCAGCGCCTCGACGGGCCCGTGCGCGGCAACGGCAAGATCATCCAGGAACTCGAGGCGGCATTTGGCGGCGCCGGCTGGAACGTCATCAAGGTAATCTGGGGATCGCGCTGGGATCCATTA
>Ga0209567_10000620_pt1 | contig 19397 bp, 19 predicted proteins | sample COG_12_FD_184756 | JGI IMG/M metagenome (GOLD analysis project Ga0209567, IMG submission 184756) | Pelagic marine sediment microbial communities from the LTER site Helgoland, North Sea, for post-phytoplankton bloom and carbon turnover... | ecosystem: Environmental > Aquatic > Marine > Neritic...
AATTCAAGGCGCATTCGCGAAGCACTAGCGAGCTAATGGGAGCGGATGCAACGCCGAAGGCGGGTGTTTGTCGATTCGCCCTGCGGGAGTCCCCCAAAACACCACGGCTACTGCGTTGCCCCTCTGGCCAATATCTAGATATTGCCTGCGAGGCGCGCCTTGTCCCCGTGCTCTTGGGGGGCTCTGAATGTCACAGAATTTACGACGGGGTACACTAGCGCCCGTCCACATCACCTGTAGCCGGCATCGCGGGTTCATTATCATTTCCGCTCAGATGCGTCTTCAGCTTTTGTATGAATCCTTGCGGCTGCGGCTCGGGTGCGACCTCGGGCGCTGCACTCGTGACCTCGGCCAGCACGACCACCGCGCCTCGCTCCTGTAACGCCAGTAGGCCCTGATGCCCCGGTTGTACTCTGAGGCCGCGCGCAATGTAGCGGCGCGCCTCTTCATCCGACTTGAGTTCGAATGCGTCCTCGGCCAGCTCGATGTAGCGCTCCACGATTCTGTCCATCCCCGCCGACGCCTCTGCGCTGGCGGGATCGACCTCGAGGATCTTCTTGTAATAGTAAAAAGCACTGTCGTCGCCTGGAATCGACAGGCGATCCTGTTCAAGAGCCAACTTTGCCGCCGACAAAAGTTTTGGAACCGCGTCCTGTCCCGGCTCCGCTGAACCGTCGGGGTCCTCGGACACCTGGTTTGGCTCAGCCAAGGTGGCGGGGGCAGATTCGCCATCGATGGCCGACATCGTCGAGTCCGCATCACCGCCCCGCGGTGTCGCTACGAAAGTAGCGAATTCGTCACTCGGTTGCAGCAATATATATTGCATTGCGCGGTTGTCGGAGTCGACGCTCGTCAGCGCATCAAATCCTTGCTGCCACGGCAGAGCCGAATCCAAACTGATCTCCACGCTGGGCGCGAATCGATGCGCGTCCGATTCGTCATCCGCCTCGCCACTTCTGTTTCGATCGCCCGGGCTCGCAGTTACAGCGACGGTATCGTGGTTCGACTGCGCGTCAGCGGCCAAATCTTTCCATACCACCACGGGGGCCCCATCGGGGGTCTCGTAGACCGTGATCGGCTGCTCCATGAGACCTTTAATCATGCTTTTCCCGAAAAGGACACGGCCGAAATCCGTAACCACCCTCACATAGTCGCCTTCCGCTACGTCTACAAAGCGATAGATACCCTCGCTGTCCGTCACGCTGGAGGCGACAGCTTCGCCGCTTAGATCCCGCAACTCGACGGTGACATCGGGGATACCGGTTTCGATGCTCGTTTCGTGGGCACCGTCCGGATCGAGATCGTAAGATACCTTGGCGCTGATAACAGCCCCCGCGTCCGGAGCCATCGCTGCGGCGACCGCAGCCGCAAACGGGTCTCCACCAGAGTAGTCTGCTGTTTGCAGATACGACGCTACCACTTGGTCCACGGGCTGTTGTTCCGTTACAGAACTGCTCCGCCGGTCTGAGATAGCCAGTTCCCCTCCATTCTGTTCATTCGATTCATCCGCAGTGGGGTGGCGTTCGAGTTCTTCCGTCAACGATTCCTCCTGCCCCACGAGCGTGTCGGCAGGATCTGCGGCATCACGCCAGGCTTTCGTCCCAACAAACCAGAGCGCCACAGTGCATAGGATCAGCGCTGCCACCACGGCGGGCGCGGCACGCCTGGTCTCGAGCTGCAGGAACTGCGTCCGCACCAGACCGCGACCCCGCGACACGAATGCGCCACCGGACGCGAACATTTTCTGCGACCATTGTTTATCGCGCAGGAAATTCGCACCGCGCGACACGCTTTCACGAAACCCGTTGTCGAGGCGGGAGGCGTACGCTGCGAGATCTAGCCGTTGCCATAGCTGACCCCCTCTTTTGACGGCGAAAAACCATGCCACCCGCAACAAGCGCAAGACCCGCAACCTGTCCTTGATACGTCTTCTGGTTCGACTTGGTCTCTGCCGAGGCCGTGGGCTCTCGACATACTCGTGCATGAACTGGGACTTGGCTTGAACATCGAAATCCGAATAGACCGGGGCATACACCATGTCACGTTGCTGCGGGTGGCGGGAACGACCGGTGCAAGGTTCCGCGGGCATTCGCAGTTCGCGGGTTTGCTCTTCCGCTGACGCCTCGACTGCCAGATCGTCAAACCGTTCGGATGCGCAACCGGCAGCGGAGGTCTCGGTTAGGGCGTGGCCTTTGTTTTCAAACTGCTCTTGACACAAGGGCGAGAGCTGCTCATCGTCCAGCTCTTCAACGATAGCCATGACGTCCTCCTGGCCGAGAACGTGCTTCTCCTCCGAGTCGCCGCGTAACATCAAGCGGCTGCAGACCTTGTTGATGTGCCTCGGTAATCCTCGGCTGTGCAAATGTATGGACGAAATCGCCTCGCCGCTTATTACTGGATCGCCCTTCCAGTTCGCGCACCGCAGACGATGTTCGATGAAATCTCTGGTTTCCTCCAGACTGAGATTCGCGAGATGGCACGCGGATAGAACCCGCTGCTGAAATTGTTCCATAACCGGCGTGTCCAGAATACGGAGGAGACCTTCCTGGCCGATCAGGAACATCTGGAGCAGCGGTCTTCTCTGTGATTGCAGGTCTGCCAGCAGCCGCAATTCCTCAAGCGCTGTGTCGGAAATACCATGCGCTTCATCGATGAGGAGTAACACTCTGCGGTTATTTCGGCACTGACCGATCAGATATTGCTCGAGCCGGTGGATGAGTGTGAATCTGTCGGAGGTTTCCGAGTCGACGCCGAATGAATAAGCCACGGAACGAAGCAGGTCCATGGCGTCGAGCTTGGTACCGTTCAGCTTGCGACTCATGAAAGTCATGGATTTGCTGTACTTGATGTCTTCGAAGTGGTTGAGTTCTTCGATCAGAGCTTCGATCAAAGTCGTCTTCCCGGTTCCCGGCTGCCCCGTCACGATGGTAAAGCCTTCGCCGACCTGCAGCGCATAATGCAAGTACGCCCACGCTTTGGCATAAGCCTGATGATGAAAACAGAAACGGGGGTCCGGCGTGAGCCTGAACGGATCGGCACTCAGGTGATAGAAGGTCTGGTACATGTCATTCAGATCCTGCTTGTGCGAAAATCTGGACCGGCTTCGGTTTGCTGACAACAAATACAGTAAAAACCGAGTGTTAAAGCAACTTATTCAACTAAAAGCTACGCTTTTTACAAGGTCCCGTCAACTACCTGAAACACGTCCCGGCAGTTGACCTATGGGACGTCTACACCCCCACGACCCACAGGCCATGAATGCCGGAACCTACAAGGTTTAGGCGGGGCGCCACTATTTCTGAGCATTTCGAAATCCTCGGATAGGCAACCAGCCTGTTGCCAAGGGCGAAAAAATAGTCGACGGGCGGTTCCCCCGGGCCGGTTCTTTTTACCCAGTAACCGCAGGTTTGGAGACGAGGTGCCCCATTGCGGACAAATGGGATGTTATACAAGTGGTGGTGCTCCGGCCCGCATAAGAGACAAATTCAGGGGGCACTCGGCCAAAGGAGGATTTGAATTCGCGCGGGATTCGCTCGCAGTTCTTATTTTTGGTCGGGGCGAGAGGATTTGAACCTCCGACCACCTGAACCCCATTCAGGTGCGCTACCAGGCTGCGCTACGCCCCGATATACAGTATCCGCGCTGGCCGGAAGAGATCGGCTTCTTCCGTCGAGTCCGTGGTGTCGCAGATCATATCAAAACACCAGTCTCAGCGTACAGCGAAGCGGGCAAATTAGACTGGAATATGCAGGTTAAAGCGCAAGCTCGTGTTCTACTGGCTCTCCGCCTGTTTATCGAGTTTCTCCTGGTATTGCTGCAAAGTGTCCTGGACTTGCTGCTCGACCTGCTCCGCGGTGCCTTTACGTTGCGGGTCAGCCGGCACGTGCTCTTCGACACTTCGGACATTGAGGTAACCCACGAAAACCACGCCCAACACCAAAACCAGAAGAGAAATGCCGCGCATCAGTTGGCGATCATGATCGGTTTATGTTTTCGGGATTGAATTTACAGAAGTACCAGATGGGCATTCGAACAAAGTAACATTCAGTCTTTAAGGATGGACACGATCTCGTCGATCTCCCGGATCAGGTCGGAAACGATCTCGGTACGATAATCAGATACCAGCGGCTTGCCATCGACCTCGCTGTCGTGGTCCAGCTTGTTTCGTGCGCCGCTGATGGTAAAACCGTCAACGTAAAGAAGCGTTCGTATCTGCCGGATCAGCTGCACCTCGTGACGCTGATAGTATCGCCTGTTTCCACGCCGCTTGACCGGTTTGAGTTGGGGGAACTCCTGCTCCCAGTACCTCAACACGTGCGGTTTGACAGCGCAGAGTTCGCTTACTTCTCCGATAGTGAAATAGCGTTTGCTGGGTATCGGTGGCAGGTCAATATTTTCACCGGGATCTAGCACGTATTCGTATCTCTTTATGCCTGTCTTTATTCTTCATGTTTTAACGTGTTCTTCCTGAGCATATCCGCGTTCGCAGCGACCCGATCTTTCAATTTCTGGCTCGCTTTGAACGTAACAACCCGCCTCGCCGTTATTGGGATTTCCTCACCGGTTTTAGGATTCCTTCCCGGTCGCGGGTTTTTTTCCCGCACCCCAAAGTTGCCGAAACCGGACAACTTGACTGATTCCCCCGTTTCAAGAGCAATCCGGATTTTCTCGAAGAACGCTTCAACGAACTCTTTTGCCTCGCGCTTGTTCAGCCCTAACTCATTAAACAGTGTGGTCGCGAGGTCTGCCTTAGTTACCGCCAAAACCAGTACCCCGTTATTCTATGTTCTCAGTTCTGCGCCATAATGATCATGCAGCTCACGTAGCGTTCGGTCGATTATTGATTCGACATCGCTATCTGTAAGAGTGCGCGAAGATGCCTGTAAGGTCAAGCTAAACGCCATGCTTTTTCTCTTGGAATCAATATCTTCGCGACGATACACGTCAAATAACTCGAGGTTTATCAGGTATTCGCCTGAGGTAGTTGATATCAAATCGAGCAGTTCACCGGCTGAAACGGCTTCATCGACCCATACCGCCAGATCACGCCGAATGGCCGGAAATCTGGAGATACCGGCGTATTCCGGCATTTTTTGACGGGTAAGCGCAGAAAGCTCTATCTCGAACAGGTAAACCGGCTGCGGCAGTTCCAGGGCTCGCTGGTGTTCGGGGTGCAGTCGGCCAAGATATCCGATCTCGGAGGAATCTTTTCTGATCACCGCCGCCTGACCCGGATGCAGTCCCGGATGATGTTCAGTTCTTTGGAAACTAAATCGGTCGGACAACTGGGTGAGCGCAAACAGCGCTTCTAGATCGGACTTGACGTCGAAAAAATCCATACCTCGCTCGCGGCATCCCCATTGTTCCGGCCAGACCGTGCCCGTGACGACGCCGCTGATACGCTCTTTCTCGACGATTTCACCCACTGTCCCGTGGAAGGTCTTGCCGACTTCGAACAGGCGTATCCGACGATGCTGCCTGTTGATGTTGTCGATCATCACCTGCAGCAGGCCCGGCCACAAACTGCTGCGCATGACCGAGAGATTCGAAGCAAGCGGATTTTTCAGATCGATTTCCTGCTCTTCGGGCGACAGTCGATGTTGTAAAATCGGGTCGACAAAGCTGTAGGTGATGATTTCCCGATAGTCACGATCGACCAGCACCGATTTCACGCGATCCGAAGCGACGTTTGTGTCGCTTGCATCGATACGGTCGAGCCTCATCGTGGGCACGCTTGCCGGCAGCCGGTCGTAACCTCTGACCCGTGCGATTTCCTCGATCAGGTCACATTCGATTGTGATGTCGAAGCGGTAGGAAGGCGGCTCGACGTGCCATCCCGTTGCCGAGTCCGTGATCTGCGACCCCACCCGGCTCAATATTGCTTCGATATCCTGCCGGGGGATATCCACACCAATCAGGCGATTGACACGCTGGTGACGAACCGCGACCGGCTTAGGATCAGGTAGAAACCGGTTGTCCACGGCCTCGATCACCGGCCCGGGCATGCCCCCGGTGATTTTTTGCAGCAGGGCGGTAGCGTAATTTGCGGCAATACGAGGGAGTTCAGGGTCCACACCGCGCTCGAAGCGGTGCGAAGCGTCGGTGTGCATGGCATATCGCCTGGCGTGGCCGGATATTGCCTGTGGGGCGAAGAATGCGGCCTCCAGCACGATCGATTTTGAATCAACCGATATGGCCGAGTATTCCCCGCCCATGATGCCGGCGATCGCAACCGCGCCGCCGGCGTCGGCTATGACCAGGATATTCGCGTCCAGTGTATGGACCGATCCGTCGAGAAGTTCAATCGACTCACCTTCTCTTGCCTGACGGACCAGGATCCGTTCGTTCAGCCGATCCTTGTCGAACGCGTGCATGGGCTGGCCGATCTCCAGCATCACATAGTTGGTCACGTCGACCACCGCACTGACCGGCCGCACACCGCAGCGGCGCAGGCGCTCAGACATCCAGCTGGGTGTCCTCGCTTTGGCATCAATTCTATCGATTACCCGGCCGACGTAACGAGGGCAACGCTCCGGGCTGTCCAACTTGATGGGGATGCCGGCGTCACTCTCCGGCTCGATGATCGGAAGCGCAGGGTGATTCAGCGCGGATCCCGTCAACACGGAGAGTTCGCGTGCGACGCCCAGCATACTGAGGCAATCTCCCCGATTCGCAGTTAATTCGATTTCAATGATCGAATCACCCAGTGACAGGCAGTCATGAAGTGATTGGCCCGGCCGGGCATTATCATCCAGTTCGAGCAAGCCGTCCGCCTCATCACCCAGGTCGAGTTCCCGCGCGGAGCACAACATGCCCAAAGAATCGATCCCTCGAATCGTCGCCAGCTCCACTAACCGACCGCCCGGAAGCTCGGCACCGGGCAGAGCCAGTGGGGCAAATAGACCGGCCCTGGCATTTGGGGCACCGCAAACGATGCCTACGGGATGATTGCCGCCCGTATCGACCTGGCACAAGCGCAACCTGTCTGAATCGGGATGATTTTCCACCGATACGATGCGACCGACAATAACATTATCAAGCTGCGGACCCGCCGGGTGAACCGCATCCACCTCCAGCCCGCCCATATTTAGAATTCTTACCAGTTCCGTCGTGTCGACATCTAGATCTATCCACTCGCGCAGCCAGTTTTCACTGATTATCATTGTCGGGTGTTTAGAATTGCCGCAGGAATGACAGGTCGTTTTCGAAAAACAAGCGCAGATCATCGACGCCGTAGCGCAGCATGGTCAGCCTTTCGACTCCCAGACCGAATGCAAATCCGGTGTAGCGTTCGGGGTCGATATCGACGTTCCGGTATACCTGCGGATGAACCATGCCGCAGCCGAGCACTTCCAGCCAACCTGTCCTTTTGCATACACGGCAGCCTTTGCCCGAACAGAACACACAGCTGATATCGACTTCCGCCGAAGGTTCCGTAAATGGAAAGTAGGATGGTCGCAGACGGACGTTCAGATCGGTCTCGAAAAACGCACGCAGAAACGTGATCAATACGCCCTTTAGATCTGCGAAGCTGATGTTTTCGTCTACCGCCAGCCCCTCGATCTGGTGAAACATGGGCGTGTGGGTCTGATCGGAGTCGCATCGATAAACCCGCCCCGGCGCGATGACCCGGATTGGGGGCTTGTGGTCACGCATATATCGGATCTGGACCGGCGAGGTATGGGTTCGCAGCAGCGTACTTTCGGCAACGTAAAAGGTGTCATGCATTGCCCGGGCCGGGTGGTTTGGAGGAATATTCAGCGCTTCGAAGTTGTGGAAGTCATCCTCGATTTCCGGCCCGTCCGCGACCTCGAAACCCATTTTCCCAAAAATGTCGATCAGTCGGTTCATCGTCCTGCTCAGTGGATGAAGCCCTCCTATGCGGCTGCCCCGGCCCGGCAAGGTCTCGTCAATTCGCTCGTCGCGCAGCTGCTGTGAAATGGACTTGTCGGACAGGAGGCTTCGGCGCTCATCGATTAGTGCCTCAACGGTTTTCTTCGCATCGTTGACCGCATGCCCGAATACCGGGCGCTGATCGGGCGGCAAGGACCCGACCCGCTTGAGCTGCTGTGTTAGCACTCCTTTTTTGCCGACGTAGGCAACGCGCAGCCTTTCGAGATCCGTGATTTTCTCGGCGCCGCCGAGTTCGTCACGGATCTTGTCCACAAGATTTTCCAGCTCCTGTGTAGGGAGATTGCTCATTGAATTACAAACGGGACATAAGGGGAGGCATTTGCCTCCCCTTCGAGTTCAAGATGGACTGCCAGTTAACTGGCCAGGGCCGCCTTGGCCTGATCGGCCAACTGTTCGAACGCCTTGCTGTCGTTGACGGCAATATCGGCCAGAATTTTCCGGTCGAGGCCAATATTTGCCTTGGTCAGTCCGTTGATGAAGCGGCTGTAGCTCAGGCCATGCATTCTGGCGGCGGCGTTGATGCGCATTATCCACAGCGCGCGGAACTGGCGTTTCCTCTGACGCCTGTCGCGGTAAGCATATTGCTCCGCCCGATTTACGGCCTGATTCGCAACCCGAAACACGTTTTTTCGACGGCCACGATAGCCTTTTGCCCGATCCAGGACCTTGCGATGACGTGCACGTGCGGTAACGCTTCTTTTAACCCTCGGCATGTTCCATCACTCCTCTAACTGTACGGCAGCATTCGACGCACGAGCGCGGCATCGGCGCTGTGCACCATGGACTGCGCACGTAAGTGTCGCTTGCGTTTGGTCGATTTCTTGGTCAGGATGTGGCTCATATGCGATGACGAGCGTTTGAAACCGCCGCTCGCGGTTCTCTTGAACCGTTTCGCTGCACCCCGGTTTGTCTTGATTTTAGGCATACTGCCTCCCGATGTTGATCACTTCGATTAGAACCTGACTCAAAATGCGTCTCGCTCACCAGTGCAGCGTTGCGGACCGTTCTGCGGTGCTCATTTACTGCGTGTAAACTCCACTGCTCGAACATCCCGTGCCTTGCCCCGGCCGTCGATCCACTATTTTGATGCGGGTTTCAGTTATGTTTTTAACAGATGTTTTTGAGGCAATCTGCCTTGGCCTTCAATCCTGCGCTTCTGTTTCTATTTACGCTTGGGACTGATAATCATCACCATCTGGCGACCTTCCATTTTAGGATACTGCTCAACAGCACCATACTCCTTGAGATCTTCTTCCACTCTAATCAGCAATTCCCTGCCCAGCTCCTGGTGTGCCATCTCCCTGCCGCGAAAGCGGAGAGTGACCTTCGCCTTGTCTCCGTTCTCCAGGAACTTCTTAAGATTCCTGATTTTCACGCCGTAGTCGCCGATATCCGTACCAGGACGAAACTTCACCTCCTTGACCTGCATTTGTTTCTGCCGCTTCCTTGCCACGGATTTCCGCTTGCTGTCCTGGTAACGATATTTACCGTAGTCCAACATGCGACAGACGGGCGGATTGGCATTGGGCGAAATTTCCACCAGATCCATCCCTTCTCCCTCGGCAAGCTTAAGGGCTTCTTGCGACGATACCAGCCCTAGCTGCTCTCCTTCCGTGTTGATCAATCGCACCATGGGTGCGGTGATCTCTTCATTTACTCTTAGCGGCTTTTCAGTCGTAATAATCCAGTTCCTCCCAAAATATTTTCAGCATGCGCCCGTAATAAAGTTTGCCAAAGCGCGCGGATTTTAATGCGCACGATCACGTTTCTCAAGCGAATATTGGCTGAATTCACTGATTTTGCAGGCTTTTATTGCCGGAAGTCGTCGAATCAGGTGGTAGGCGCGAGTGGGATCGAACCACCGACCACTACCATGTCAAGGTAGTGCTCTACCACTGAGCTACGCGCCTATAGCAGAATCCCGCAACATATCATACCTGTTGCAATCCGTTCAATTTATCCAATATTGCGCTGCTCCTCGTCTGCGTTCATCCGACTTTTTGACGGGTTTGAACCCCGGGCTCCAGCTCGAAATGCTGTTTCCTGATCGTCGCTATCCTGTCCCTGATAGCAGCCGCCTCCTCGAATTCGAGGTTATGGGCGTGCTCGTGCATGGTCTTTTCCAGCCGCTCAATCTCACGGCCCAGTTCCCGGGCACTCATGGCCGCGTACTCTCCGGCGAATTCGGCGACCGCCAGCGAGCGCTGTTCTTCACGCACCGCGGCGCTGACCCGGCCCCGCCGCGTGGGATCCGATACGCCCTCGATGATATCCCTGATGGCCTTCTGAACACTCTTGGGCGTAATGCCGTTGGCTACGTTGTATTCGTGTTGCTTCTTACGGCGGCGATCGGTCTCGTCGATGGCTTTACGCATCGAATTGGTCACCCTGTCGGCATACAGAATCGCCCTGCCATTTAAGTTTCGTGCCGCACGGCCGATGGTTTGGATCAGCGAACGGGTCGAACGCAGAAAACCCTCCTTGTCGGCATCCAGCACTGCGACCAGTGAAACCTCGGGAATATCCAGCCCCTCACGGAGCAGGTTGATACCGACCAGTACGTCGAATTTGCCCGCCCTGAGGTCTCGGATGATCTCGACCCGCTCCACCGTGTCGATATCGGAGTGGAGGTAACGCACCTTGATATCGTGCTCGGTCAGGTAGTCCGTCAGGTCTTCTGCCATGCGTTTGGTCAGCGTGGTTACCAGCACACGTTCCCGGCATTTTGCACGTTTGTTGATTTCCGACAGCAGATCGTCCACCTGGGTAAGCACGGGGCGCACCTCAAGCTCGGGATCGACCAGCCCGGTCGGTCGCACGACCTGGTCGATGACCTGCGGCGAACGGTCCAGTTCGTAAGGACCGGGGGTCGCCGAAACGAATATGGTCTGGGGCATCATGGCTTCGAATTCATCGAACCTGAGCGGGCGATTGTCAAGCGCGGACGGCAGGCGAAAGCCATACTCGACCAGCGTTTCCTTCCGTGACCGGTCACCCTTGTACATGGCGCCCAGCTGCGGCACGAGAACATGGCTCTCGTCGAGAATCATCAGGGCATTTCCCGGCAGATAGTCGATAAGCGTCGGCGGCGGTTGTCCGGGTGAACGTCCTGAAAGATACCGCGAATAGTTCTCGATGCCGTTGCAATACCCAAGCTCCTGCATCATTTCCAGATCATATCGGGTTCGCTGCTCCAGCCGCTGGGCCTCCAGCAGCCTGTCCGAGTCCCGCAGCTGATTTAGTCTCTGTACGAGTTCCAGTTTGATATCTTCCAGCGTGTTGAGGATCGTGTCGCGCGGCGTAACGTAGTGGCTCTTCGGGTAAATGGTCATCCGCGTTACCCTCTCGTCCGCCTCGCCGGTCAACGGATCGAACCGAGACAGCTTTTCGATTTCATCCCCGAACAGCTCCAACCGCACAGCAAATCGCTCTGATTCCGCCGGGAAGATGTCTATCACATCCCCTCGCACACGGAACGTACCGCGCCTGAGATCATAGTCGTTCCTCGTGTATTGAAGCTCCGCCAGTTTCTTCAATACCTCTCGCTGGTCGATCATGGCGCCTTCCCGCAGATGCAGGATCATACCGTGGTACGAAACGGGATCGCCCAGACCATAGATCGCGGATACGGTGGCAACGATTACAACATCCTCGCGCTCCAGCAACGCCTTCGTCGCCGAAAGCCGCATCTGATCTATGTGGTCATTGATCGACGCGTCCTTTTCAATATAGGTATCGCTGCTCGGGACATAAGCTTCAGGCTGGTAATAGTCGTAGTAGGATACGAAATACTCCACGGCATTTCCCGGAAAGAAATCCCGCATCTCCGCGTATAGCTGCGCTGCAAGGGTCTTATTCGGCGCCAGAACCAGGGTCGGTCTCTGGGTCTCCTGGATGACGTTTGCGATCGTAAACGTCTTGCCGGACCCCGTGACGCCCAGTAGGGTCTGGAACGCCTCTCCGTTGTCGATCCCATCGATCAGCGCTGTTATAGCTTCAGGCTGGTCACCGGCCGGGGCAAATTCGCTGGTCAATCTAAATTTTTTCGACAACTCGCAATCCCCTCTTTGTCAAAAGCCGGGTTTAATGATACAAGTCACTTCAAATTCATCCTCAATCCATAGGGTCCAAAGTGAATAGTGAAAAGCTGTCAAAAAGGGTAGGTCTGATCAAGCCCTCCCCCACCATCGCCGTGTCCACACGTGCCCAGGAACTGCGCGCCGCCGGACACGACGTCATCGGGCTCGGCGCCGGCGAACCGGATTTCGATACACCCGAACATGTCAAAGCCGCTGCAATCAAGGCAATCGAATCCGGTGCCGCCGCGAAATATACCGCAGTTGACGGTATTCCGCCGCTCAAGGCGGCGGTACGGGAAAAATTCTCCCGGGAAAACAACCTCGACTACGAGTCCGACCAGATCCTGGTATCGGCAGGAGCAAAACACAGCCTGTTCAACATGTTTCTTGCCCTGCTCGACGACGGCGACGAGGTCGTTATCCCTGCACCCTATTGGGTGTCTTATCCCGACATGGTGGCTCTGGCGGGCGGCAAGCCGGTGGTTATCGATGCCGGTGTCGATCAGCGGTTCAAGATCACACCGGGTCAACTGGAGGCGGCTATAAACGACCGCACCCGGTTGCTGATTATGAACAGCCCAAGCAATCCAACGGGCGTTTCGTATGAACAACGTGAACTGGTTGCACTAGCCGACATCCTGCTTAAATATCCCCAGGTTTGGGTCGTGAGTGACGACATCTATGAGCACGTTCTGTGGACAAGCAGTCCGTTTGTCAATCTGGTAAACGTTTGCCCCGATTTGTCCGATCGCGCGGTTGTCGTCAACGGGGTTTCCAAGGCCTATGCAATGACCGGATGGCGGATAGGCTATGCGGCGGGCCCTTCGTCGATCATCCAGGCGATGAAAAACATCCAGTCGCAAAGCACGTCAAATCCCTCGGCGGTTTCACAGTACGCCAGTCTAGCGGCACTCGCCGGTGACCAGCAATGCGTCGAAGACATGGTGGTTCAATTCAAACGCCGCCATGATCACGTAGTCAGCAGATTGAACGCGTTGAAGGGTGTGAACGCCTTGGAAGGCGACGGCACCTTCTACAGCTTCCCGGACTGCTCCGGTGCGATCTCTGCTCGTGACGATATCAGCAATGACGTCGAATTTGCGTCCATGCTGTTGTCCGAAGCCGGCGTCGCGCTCGTTCCGGGATCGGCGTTCGGGCTGGAGGGCTACGTCAGGTTATCATTTGCCACGGATATGGACACGCTGGACAAGGCCCTGGACCGGCTTGCAAAAGCGCTGGGGACCAAATAACCTGTGACGAAGCACACGGCAATCAACCGGCTGCGTTAGCCGGAAACTGGCGGGGTTCCAGGATGGCGACCCCACCGCGAATCACAAGGAGAGTGATATGCAAATGCGGCAACCGGCAGACGTCCGCCTGCTCCCTGGGTATACGTTGATCGAACTGATGCTCGGCCTGGCTCTGCTCGGCATCCTGCTCACCTGGGGTGTGCCGAATTTCATTGATCTTTACCAGCGAAACCTTATTGCCACCCAGACCCAACGGCTGATGGGCGATCTGTTCCACGCACGATCGGAGGCAATCAAACGAAATAAGCCGGTCGTGATCTGCCGCAGCCAGGACGCTTCCCACTGCACCCCCAGCAGCAAGTCCCAAGCCGACTGGAGCATGGGCTGGATCACCTTCGTAAACGAGGACGAAGACAAAAACCGGGAACCCGATGAACCCGTCCTGCGGGTCGGAGGATCCGTGCCCCGGCAGCTGTCAGTGCAGTTCAATCACTGGTGGCGCATGACTTTCCGCCCCAATGGCCGTGCCGGAAACGGGACCTTTACGCTGTGTGACCGGGCCCGAAACGAATACAGGATTACCGTTTATCACAGCGGAAGGACACGCGTCAGCAAAACCAAGGCGGAGAACAGTACCTGTCCCGCACCTTGACCAAATAGCGGTGTCCAAGTAGCATTCGCCCTCCCTCTGATCCCCGGTAGCTCAGTTGGTAGAGCAGGTGGCTGTTAACCACCCTGTCGGCAGTTCGAGTCTGTCCCGGGGAGCCAATTATCAGAAACGCCGTTTCTCGACCCCTTAGCCATTTTTTTCGTTTTCAGCGCAATCACGTTTTTCGCAAGCAGATCAAAAGGTTGTCGGTATTCGGCTGTCAATCGTCCGTCTTTCCAACTACAGTTCGATAGTACGAAGCCGAGCAGCCGGCGTTTTTCGACCGAGGATTGTTTGCGAAATAGCGCGCCGGCCTTCTGCGCGAGTTCGAGCAGGCGGATGCCCTCGTCGAGATAGGTCTGGTTGGCGTCCTGGTGCTCGTGGATGAGTTCGAGACACTTCTGCTGTTCGCCGCGCCACTCCACGGCCTTGCGGCGCGACGCACTCGCCCTGACAGAGCCCTGGGGGACGATGGCCAGGCCTTAGTCTTGCGCACCTTTTCTGCAACCTCATCGTCGAGGGCGCCCAGAAGGTCCGAGGCCGTACCCTTCCACTCCGTCTGCGTATTCATCATCGAGCGGATGGCGGAGCCGATCAAATCGGCCTCAATCACGCTGTCGACAGCTTCGTCCCGGTTTCTGGCATAAGCGGCGCCGAAGGTACCGGCCGACCAGAGCGCCGTCTCACAGGCGGTGGCCCACAAGGCGAAGTCAGCCATCCGGGGCAGGCGGTCGAGGTAGATATCCGGCAGCCTCTTGAGGCCGTGGCAAACGGCGTCGAGGAGTATGCCGAGTAGCTGCGGCCGGGCGGTATCGAACTCCGCCCACAATTCCTTTTCGGGACGGCGGAGGTTTTCGGGAATCGGATCCAAGGTCAGGAAGATGGCCCGGTCGGCTAGGTCCGGCCGTGTGACGATGTCCTCAATGCCGTTGAGGATCATCGGCCTTGCCGCGTCGAACAGCACCTCGTCCTGGTCGGTGTAGAGCTGGCGAACGGCGAAGCCGCCGCCGGTGGCGAGCCGGCACAGGGTGTCGGAGATCCACGTGGGCAGTCCCGAGACGTTATCGAATGCCAATACGTGGCCGTTGTTCGCCGCGATGAAGAGGTCGCGATCCTCCCGCGGTAAAGCACGCAGCGGCGCGGTGTTGGGGTCGAGCAACGAGCGTAGTACGGCAGAGAAGGTGGACTTCGCCGAGCCCTGCTCGCCCGACAGCACCAGCACCGGGTATGGTCCGTGGTCGCGCAACACCGCCAGTACCCAGGCCACGACTAGGATGAAGTCCCCATTGCTCTGGACGTTCAGGTAGTTGCGTAGTGTCTCTACCGAACCGCCTCGCGTGGGCGTGGGCAGTGGCTGCATGCCGGCGGCGCGACGAAAGCGGACCGGCGGGTTGTCCACGATCCGCCAACCGTCGGCCCCGACCTCCACCGCCCGCCAAGCCTCGTCGCCCAGGTCGAGGTAGAGCTTTCCATCCAAGCCCCCGACGCGGATATGCACCTCGCGCTCGGGACCGTCGAAGTGGGCCTTCGCCTCGATGACGTTTAGAGCCGACTGCAGAGCCTCGGAGTTGGGTGCACCGCCCGTCGACTCGAAGAACCGCCTTGCAAGCCAGCGCCGAAATCCCTTGGTGCGAACCGGCCAGGTTTCGCGATGGGCGCTCACCTGCAGGTCGGCGAAGCCGGTGGCGTCCGGGCTATGGAATAGCTCTGTCTCTTGTGCCAACTCGATCAGCATATCCGCCTGCTTCGGGCCGCGTCCGGCTTTGTCGCCGGCCTCTTCCGCGAGCGCGTCGTCAAGCGAAGTCACACGGCAACCCGCCCGTTTGAGTTGGGCGCGGAGCCCCTCGAAGCGGGCGCGATCCTCTTGCTGCAAGGCAACGAGTTGCTCGAGCACGTCACGTGCGAAAGGCGCGCCCGGATCGGACTCGGTGCGTGCGGCCAGGTCATCCAGCGGGTCGCAGACTTCCTTGGCGTTCTCCACAGCGGCGCAAATCAGTTCTTCCGTTGCGCTGTTCATGCTGTGCCGCCCTGCTCGGCGGCGTTGCGGCCCAGCAAGACATCGTTGAAGTCTAGGCCGGCGGGTGGGTGGGCGATGCGCACCGTTCTGCCCACGCACTTCCATCGCCTGGCCGCGTCAAGTGCCGCCGATTCACCCGGGTCGTCGCCGTCCGCAAGGACGATTACCTCGCGGATTTCCGCGGGTAATTTCAGGGCGCGTAGGCCAGAGGTTGAAAGTGCGGCCCAGGCGGGCAAGCCCGTAGCCTGCATCGCCGCAAGACAGGTTTCGATGCCCTCGCCCACCATCAATTTCCAATCGGGTATGGCGAGGCATACCGCGCCACCGCGGCAGCGGCCGAGCATCATCTTCTGCGGGTTGACGGGCGCCTTTTCGCTGCCCTCGCGGGAGAGATAGGTGCGATGGATCGCCAGCGGCATCCTGTCGTGGCCACGGGTGACGAGCGCAACCATACCGGGCAAGGTCCCACCGCCTGGGTGCTTTAGACAGGGATGGAAACGGATCGTGGGAGGTAGTGCGAGGTTGATTCCGCGTGAGCGGAGATAGGTCTCTGCGAGCGTATCGGCTGCCGGGATGGCTGAGCGCCAGACGCGCAGCGCGACCGCCGTTCGGTCGCTGTCGTCCCGCGCTGGCGGCGCGTTGGGAGACCTCGCCGGTCTTCTTGTCGTGGGTGGTCGGCCACGCTCGCGGGCGTTATCCCAGTTATCCCACAGGCCCCGTAAGCGGAGCTCGCCGATGACGACGTACTGTTCGCATCCAGCATGGCAGTGCACCAGGACCTTGCCGTCGTCGGCATCACTGATCGAAAGGCTCGGATTGCGATCCTCATGGGTGGGGCAAGGCGCCATCCAGTGGCTGCCGGTCCGGCGTCCACCCAGGGCGCGGGCGAGGGTCTCGGCATTCATGCGTCGATCCCTCCGCTGTCTTGTGTGTCGGCACGCTCACACCCCTCCTTGCGGGACCACTCGGCAAGGATGTCGAAGAAGCCCGTGAGATTTTCGGTGATCTCGCGCGCGTCCTCTTTGCTGAGACGGCGCGAGGTGCGTGGCTGCCAGACGGCGATGGTGTGCTCGTTCAGTTCGTTCTTCGTCATTCGCATCGGTGGTTGCAGAGGGCTGCATCCTTGCGGATGTCGCGACTCCTCCCGCCCACCACCTCGGAATCACACCGATGGCGAGTGACATAACGTTCAAATCATCGCGCCCCAGTCTCAGGGGTCGCTGCAATTCTGGTTCCGGTTACTCGATCTCTTCCTTGGAGATCGTGAAGCGGTGGTTCTTGCCGGCCTTGATAGTTAGTCCCCGCTTCCCGCCCTTCACGATTTCGCATGCGACGGTCAGCTCGAAGAAGCCGTGCCGCAGACCGTCACGCACCTCTCGGTTCAGGCGGTCCATCGCCTGCTCCAACGCCGGTTTGTTGCTGGTTGCCGGTATCACCTCGTTCACTGCTTCCCCGCTACAGGTTGTAGATCAAAGCCTTGAGGTCCTTGATGGGCGCCGATTTAGTCAGCGGGCGCACCGTTCCCTCGTTGTTGAAGAAGTCCAGCATGGCATTCTTCCGATCTGCGCGGTCCTCGAACCGGAACACCGAGCGGGTACCGTCCCGCCGGATACCGGCGAGCCGAAAGCCATCGCAGCACAGGCAGCAGGCCAGGTAGAAATCCGTCGTCTCGAAGACGTTGACTGCCTTGGCTCCTGCCCCCCTGCGGCATCTGCTCTATCCGATATGGTTTAAACACTGAACGCGCTCCTCAAGAAAAAAGCCGTCCGTCAGAACCCGCCGACCAGGTCCTGGTCGATGGGATGGTCAATCCGCAGCAGGCCCAGATTTTCCAGGCGAATCCGCATGGCCTGGATCGAGGCTCGGAATTTGGGGGCGAACTCGGCGGCGACAGTTTCGAAGGTGTAGGCGTGTGGCTCGAAGGCCTGCTCGATGGCGTTGCGCAGAACCATGCCTACCGGTTTCAAACCGCCCCGGGTCGGCCGCCGGGTCCAGATCTGATCGGCGTTGTCCGCGTAGACGATCGGCTTCATACTTCCGAAGCGGTCGTACCAGGCTCCCAGCACACTCTGCCGGGGCATAAGGAGGCACGACGAGAAGTAGTCGGCCTGCCATTCAATCCGCTCCTTAGCCTGGCTGGTCCGGCAGATCACTGTCGGCTCGGGTTGGCTGTTGGTAAACACGGCGACCTGGTCATCGGCGTTGGTAAGGTACTGACGATGTAGGCGCCAGTGGCCGATCTCGTGGCCGACGCTGAAGTTGTAACGACCCTCCATCTCCGGGTGTTCCTCGGGCTCCAGGCTCTGGTCGATGAAGACCTGGCGCTTGTCGGCCCATAGCGCACCGAGCACATCGGGGATGCCGAGGACAGCCTGCAGGTTGTCGAAGTCAAGGGACAAGCCAAGATGCAGTTCGAGGATGTCCTCTGCGGGCACGGGAATGTGAATCGGTCTGCTCAGATCATGAAAATAAGCTTCCAGGAGACACAGCGCATCGCGCTCAATCTGCTGCTTGGTAAGGAATTTCACCTTTATCGTCATTTCATATGCATCCGTCTTTCTCGCGTGTATCGTGGAACCTGGATTGTTCAGGTATCCTCCTCTTTCTTGAGTCGCCACGCCTCGTCCGCTAAGCGCTGCATCTCCTCCGCGGACAGCCCATTTGCCGCCCGCAGGAACGTCGCCATCTCACGAGGGTGGCGCTGAATAATGTCGGTCAGATCGGAAGGCACCCGGCCCGCCAAGGCGAGCAACTCATCCGGGTCCTGGCCCAGCGCCTCCGCGATGGCCTTGACCTTCTCCTCGGTTGGCGGTTTGAACTCGTCGCGCTCTACCTTCGACAAGTAGGTCGGACTCATGCCGACCGTGTGCGCGAATTTACGTAGGCCGATCTTCTGGGATTCCCTCAGCCACCGCACGGTGGCGCCGAAGCTACCGTCTTTGTTGATCATATTCGCCTCCGCAGATTGTGCCCTGTCGTGTAAACACTAAACAATCTTGATGCAAACCTTTTCTCAAGATATCGCGTTTAATGCGGCATAGAACACCTAGATAATGTGCTGAGCAAGCAGCATCTACCTACGATACGTGAGGCTCGAGGTTGCGTAGTTACGGAAGACTCCGGGTGTCCGATGGCTGGTATAAGCCCGCGTCACTACCGAATAATGCGGTAGTGACGCGGACGCAAACGGGGCCGAGGCGCGCGGGGTACGGGGGATTTTTGAAGACACGCCCGAATGCCGCGCGGATTACGGTGTAAACCACGCCGTCTTGCGACGGGATTTATCAGTGACAAGAATGCGACCGCCACTTATACTGGGTGCCCTGATTGGTTTCATCCGTGGCCACTGCGGTACAGTGGCAAACAAGGCACCACCCTAGGACCGTGTAACGGGTGCATCGGCGCAAGCCGCGGTCCATCTTCCACAGCAGGACAACCCTTAAGGGTCTGTTCGTCCTGGCGGGCATCCGCCTGCCTTTCATCTTTCG
>Ga0209567_10000621_pt1 | contig 19378 bp, 21 predicted proteins | sample COG_12_FD_184756 | JGI IMG/M metagenome (GOLD analysis project Ga0209567, IMG submission 184756) | Pelagic marine sediment microbial communities from the LTER site Helgoland, North Sea, for post-phytoplankton bloom and carbon turnover... | ecosystem: Environmental > Aquatic > Marine > Neritic...
TTACCTATCACGGACCGGGGCAGCTCGTAGGCTATCCGATTCTGGATCTGAGCCGCTGGAAGCGAGACCTGCACTGGTATCTCCGCCAGCTGGAGCAGACCCTGATCGAGGCGCTGCGTGAGCTGGGTCTGGCGAGCTTCCGCTATCCGGACTACACCGGTGTCTGGGCAGGCGACGAGGGGGCACTCGACGATTCGAGCCGGGCGACGGGGCGGGTGCGCAAGATAGCCTCGCTGGGAGTGCACGTGAGTCGCTGGGTCACGTGGCACGGTTTTGCTCTCAACGTGACGGATGAACCGCTTCACAACTTCGGTCTGATCGTTCCGTGCGGTATCGATGAGGTTCACATGACGACGCTGCAATCCGAGGGTGCGATCTGCGACTGGAATGCTGTCTCACGGGCAGTCGGGAGAGGATTCGCGGGAGCGTTCGAGTGCGAGGTGATCGCGGCCCCGCCGACGCTGGCCGGCGATCGACCGGTGCTCGACACGGCGCACGTGCCGACTGCCCGACGATGACTACACTCTTCGACATCCTGGGACCACGCATGGTCGGTCCCTCGAGCAGCCACACGGCGGGCGCCTGCCGCCTGGGATATGTCGTGCAGGCGATCCTGGGCGGCATGCCCGACCGGGCTACCGTCGGATTGCACGGCAGCTTCGCCATGACAGGCGAAGGCCATGGGACCCGCAAGGCCATCACGGGTGGACTCCTGGGTCACGGGCCCGACGACGAGCGCCTGCGCGAGGCCGAAACGGAGGCGCTGGACAGGGGGTTCGAGGTCGAGTTCACCACGGTCGATCTTGGGGAAGATGCGCACCCCAACAGCGCCGTGTTCGAAGTGGCGCGCGGCGAGGAACGGATCACGATCACCGGGTGCTCGATCGGAGGCGGCCGGATTCGGGTCCTGGAGATCGACGGCTTCCGTGTGGACCTCTCCGGCTCTCTCCCGGCGATCGTGGTCGTGGCGAACGACGTTCCGGGTACGGTCGCTCGCATCACGGGTCTCATCGCCGATCGCGGACTGAACGTGGCGACGGTCCGGGTGGACCGGACGGGCCGAGGCGAGCGGGCGTTGATGACGATCGAGACGGACGAGGACGTGCCGGGCGACGTCCTGGCCGAACTCGCCGATCAGTCGTGGGTCCACTGGATCCGCAACGTCCACCAGTTGAACGCGTGAGCGGGGAGAGGGCGGGATGATCCGCTCGTTTGCGGAGTGGTTCGAGCAGGCCGGGGCGAGCGGCATCGGCCTGGCCGAGTTCGTGGAGCGTCGGGAAGTGAAAGAGACGGGTGTGCCTCGCGAGGCGGTTCGCCGGCGCATCGAGGACGCGCTGGCCGTCATGCGACACGCGGTCGAGGAGGGACTGGAAGAGTCCGGCACTTCTCCGTCCGGGCTCACCGGTGGTCGGTCGGGAAGGCTGGCGACCGAGGGGCCGCGGCTGCTCGGCGGTGATTTCACGGCGATGCTGTCGCGAGCCATCGCCACGCTGGAGACCAACGCCCGCATGGGCCTGATCATGGCCACTCCCACGGCGGGTGCGGCGGGGGTCGTCCCGGCCGTGCTCCTCACTCTGGCGCCGACCCGTGGGTGGTCGGAGTCCCGGCTGGTGGACGCGATGCTCGTGGCCGGCGGGACCGGGATCATCATCGCCGAGAGGGCGTCGATCGCCGGTGCCGGCGGCGGGTGCCAGGCCGAGACCGGGAGTGCCGCGGCGATGGCAGCGGCAGCCGTGACGTGGATCGAGGGCGGAGACAACGAGCAGGTGGCGACGGCGGTGGCCCTCACGATCCAGGGGATGCTGGGCCTGATCTGCGACCCGGTCGCCGGCCTCGTTGAGATCCCGTGCGCCTACCGAAACGCATCGGCCGCCGTCAACGCCGTCGCGGCGGCGGAGATGGCTCTCGCGGGACTCGATTTTCCGATCCCGGTGGACCAGGTGGTGGACGTGATGGGCGACGTCGGAACGAAGATGGATGTACGATTCAGGGAGACGGCGCTGGGCGGACTGGCGGCCACGCCCGCCGGGCAGGAGATTGCCGCGCGCGCCGGGATGACGGAGCTTGTGCAACTGCAGCGAAAGGGCCGTACGAGAGGCGAGGGATCGGCCCGGTTCGGACCCTCGTAGACCCATATGAACCGCGTTGCGGCGCTCGAGGCGTCGCTTCGACACGGGAGCACGAATGGTACTCGGAATATTGCTGGCAGCCGCGATCGGACTCGGCGCCATCCTGGGGTTCTTAGCTGAAATGCCGCCGAAGCAGATCGCGATGCAGTGTGCGACCATGGGCGGCGCGGCGCTGGTGTTCTACGGGCTGGTGAACCTGCTGTAGGACGGAGACCCGCCCAGTCAGGATCGGGCCCGGTCAGGCGTCGCTCGACTTCCGTTCCCTTCTCACCCGACGTCGGTTCGCCAACTCCAGGCGAGCCGCCCGACGTTCCTCGGCGTCCCGATGCCGCCGAAACTCGTCCTCGGTCCTGATTTCCAGCTTGGGAACGGCGCACGGGCGACCCTCGGGATCCAACGCCACCATGGTGACGTAGCACGAATTGGTGTGCCGGCTGTTTCCCCCGGTCACGGGCTCGGCGGTGACTCTCACCCCGATCTCCATCGAAGTCCGTCCGACGGTGTTCACGGAAGCCCGGACCGTGACCACCTCTCCAATCTGAATAGGCGAACGAAAATCGACCTGGTCGAAACTGGCCGTGACGCACGGGCGTCCGGCGTGGCGCGTGGCACACACGTAGGCGATGCGGTCCACGGCGGCCAGGATCACGCCCCCGAACACGTTCCCCATCAGGTTGGTGTCCTGGGGGGCCATGAGCTGCGTCATCGTGACCTGGGACGGAGGCACGGGGTGGGACTCGTCGCGTCCGTCCCCGATCAGCACGGGTAGATCGGGTATCGATGGGCTCATTTCACCTCCACGGCGTCAGTCGAGTGGACGAGGGCGGCCGTCACGGCCTCCGAAGTCGGCGCGCCCTCTCCATGCACGATCTTGCCTCCCCGGAAGGCGGAATAGCCTACGAGGCCTGCCGCTAGCGCGCCCACGATGAGAACGAATCGGCGCAGGCGCCGGTCCTTGGGCTGAGCCATGGAAAATCCGGCGAAGATCCCGCAGGTGACCAGCATGATCGCGGCCCAGGTAGCCCAGGTGCGGTGATCCTGCACCAGGCCCGGTTCGACGAACGTGCGGCCTGCCAGGTCATCGGCCGTCGAGATGCCCGTGATGTAGGACGGGATCGCGGCCACGGCCGCGATGAGGAGGGAGATCAGTCCGTATCGCTCCAGTTCGTCTCGACCCGCGACCCAGCCGGCGAGCCCGACGACAGCGCCCACGATCGGAAGTACGATCGCAAAGGGGTGTGTCACGAGATGCAGATATTCCCAGTTCACTTCCGTCGCTCCGGGTACGTGTCTTCGGCGCCATTCAGCCCGTCGGGCGGCCGACAAGATAGGGGTACGGAGGCCGCTCCGGGCAAGAGGTCCGGTCCCTCCAGGCGATTCGGAATCGGGGTTGACAGAAGGGCCTGAAAATGTAGAATAGGCGTCCCTGCGGAGGCAGGGCGGGCCCCCTTCGTCTAGTGGCCCAGGATACCTGGTTCTCAGCCAGGAGACAGGGGTTCGATTCCCCTAGGGGGTATCAGCGGGCGCTTCGACGCGATCGAGGCGCCCGCTTTTCTTCGCACAGTCCCACAAGCGGTGCTAGCTTACCGGTTCTTGCCTCACGGTGTCCGGCCGATCCGCGGTAGCTCGCGGCCGGCTCTCGTCAGTAGTCCACCGGCCGCAGGTACCACTCCCCAATCGTAGTGCCCGACAGCATGGCCACGGTGGGAAGGTTCCGCTTCCAGTGCGTTCCCTCGAGGCGTTGGAATACGATCTCGACCTTGGCCGGGTCGAAACCGGCCTCCTGCAACCAGTCGGGCGACCGGCCGTAGAGCAGGTGATACAGGATAAGGTCGGCCTCGGGGTAGGAGACGCCGAGGTCGACCTCGTCGGTCTGCCCGTGGATCAGGTCGGCCGTGGCCGGCTTGTCGACGACTTCAGCCGGAAGCTCGAGATGCCGGGCCAGTGTCCACACCTGGCTCTTGAACAGGTCGCCGAGGGGATTGATCGGCGGAGAATCGTCAGCGTGCCACGTGAAGTAGCCGAGCAGGCGCTCGGACTTGTTGCCGGTACCGATTGGTAGGGCCCGCAGGTTGGCCGACTGATCGAACAGCACGATCATGCGCATGCGGGCCATGACGTTACCGCGCCGCGTGGGGTCGGCGTCCGGTTCTTCGTTCTCGAGATAGCCGTCGACCGCGGCACTGATATCGACCGTGCGGGTCGCGATTCCCAGGCTGTCCGCTACCAGCATGGCGTGCGCGGCGCTCTCCGGGCTCGAGGTCCGGTAGGGCATCAGGAAGCCGGTCACGTTCTCAGGGCCCAGGGCCTGTGCGCACAGGGCCGCGGTGAGCGCCGAGTCCACTCCGCCCGACAGCCCGATCACGGCCCGCTCGAATCCGCGGCGCTCCAGCATCTCGTCCCGGAGGAACCGTACCAGCCATTCGGCCACCAGATCGGGGTCGATCGCGATCAAAGCCGGATCCATGGCGCCGGACAGCCCGGCACGCAACGGTCGTCCCGCCCACTCGCCCTCGTCTTCCGAGGCCGTCGTGGGTTCCGGTCGCGCGGCCGCGACACCGACTTCCGCGGGTGACAGGTGCCGGCTCTGCAGCAGACGAGGCAGGGCACGTTCGAGGTCCGCGAGAAGCGGCTGATCCGTGCGGGCGGCGGTCAGTTCCTCCAGGTCCAGGCCGGTATGCAGTACAGCCTCGTCCCACAGCGGGCCCTCCGCCAGGAGCTGGCCCCGTGGGCCGAACACCAGCGAGCCACCGGCGAAGCCCTTCCCACCTTCGAATCCGGTGAGCTGTGAAACGGCCACTGCCACTCCGTGTTCCTCCGCCGCTCCCCGGGCGAGCCTGCGCCACCGATCGAGGTTGGACGGAGTGCCGCTCCCCGGCTTCGCACCACGGGCGGGCGAGGCGCTCGGCACCAGCAGGAGTTGGGCCCCGTCCAACGCCGCGAGGGTAGCCGAGATCGAGTGAAAGAGGTCCTCGCAGATGAGCATGGCCGCCCGGCCCCAACGGGTGTCGAACGCCCGGACCGCATGACCGGCCTCTACGAACCTCTCTTCCTGGAACACGCCGTAGGTCGGAAGGAATACCTTGCGGTGAACGTGCGCGATCCGGGGTTCGGCGGCCCCCAACTCTACGTAGATTGCCGAGTTGTAGAGGCGATGCCCCCATACCTCGTAGAAGCCGAGCGACACGTCCAGTGGGCGCCCGTCACCGCCGGCGCGCGCGTACCGCTCGGCAAGATCCGAAGCCAGGCTCATGGCGGGGACCGCGTGTTCCCGAACTCCACCTTCCAGGAAATAGCCGGTGAGCGCCGTCTCAGGGTACACCACTACATCCGGGGTGGATTCCCCCGCCAGCAAACGGGCGAACGACTCCTCGATCCGGTCCAGGCTGGCTGCCGGGTCTCCCTTTGCGGGACGGAACTGGGCTACCGCGATCTCGATGTGCATATGACCAGGGCCCACGGATGGGGGTCTGTGTTCGGGTGTGGAACGTCAGGTTCGCGGGCCCCGGTGTCAATCCGGGGGCCGTTTCCCACGGAACGCGTCGCGTGTATGGTATGCCCCGGGCGGTGACGCCCGATACCGTTTTCCGTGGGAGAGACAGGTTTTGACCTTCACACCGCTCGTGCTCGGCTACGCGATCGCCCTGGCGGTCGGGCTTCCTTTGCTCGCATTCCGAACCGGTTTGCGGGAGGAGCACGTGGCGGAGGTGACGGCGGCGCGACCCGCCGTGTACTTCTCGGCAGCCGTATCCATTGGCGTACTCGCTGCCGTCACCTTCGGGATATCGGCGTGGCAGGCGATTCCGCCCGTCGCAGTGGGATGGAAGGTCGGAGCGGCGGGACCCGCCTTCGCCTGGGCTGCGCTGGTAGCGAGCCTGGGCCTGGCGACCGTGTGGATGATGGTACGGCTCGGTCAGGCTCTGAAGCTCCCGGAGAGTCGCCTGTCGTTCGTGCTGATGCCGCGGACCAGCGAAGAGAAGCGCGCCTTCCTATTGGTGGCTGCGGCTGCGGCGATCGGCGAAGAGTACCTGTACCGCGGGTTCATGTACCACGTATTCGCCGGCACGATGGGCGGTCCGTGGACCGCGGCGATCCTCACGAGCGTGTCCTTTGGCGTGGCACACGGGTATCAGAGGACGATCGGAATGGCCCGGGCGGCTCTGTTGGGGGGACTCCTGACGGTCCCCGTGATCTGGACGGGGAGTCTGTTTCCCTCCATCGTTGCGCACTTCTGGATCAATGCCGCGATCGGATTCGGTGGCTGGAAGCGGCTGTTTCCAGACCTGGCCGCCGCCGAAGCTGGTGCGGCGTCGGACGACTTGAGCCAAGGCACATAGGAACGGCGCATAGATGACCTCACATGCGATTCGCAGGAACCTGCTACGCTCGCTTGGACTGGCGATTCTGCTCGGTCCGGCCGCGCCGCGGGCGATAGCGCAGGAACTGCCGGAGCTCGAGCTGGACGGCCTTCTGAGGACGGGGCTTCGCCTCGAGTCGTCCCGCTACGAAGGGGTGAGCGGGTTCGATATCTACGACGCCCGGCTCGGTGTCTCGGGGAAGGTCGGCATCGTATTCGACTACGCCTTTCGGGCCGAGTACCAGTTCGAGGCCGATGCGGTGCGTCTTCTCGACGTCAAGCTGTCGGTGCCCCTGAGCCACGAAGCGCTGCGGCTGGATGTGGGCCTCGTGAGGTCGGGCTTCGGCCGGGAGGCGATGAAGCCGAAGGACGCGATTCCCTTCGTCGAACGGTCGCAGGGATCGCTAGCCCTGGCTCCGGGTCGGCAAGTGGGCGCGACCCTGCGTGGGGTAGCGCTGGAAGAGCGGTTGAAGTACTGGGGCGGCCTGTACAACGGAGAGGGCGCCACTTTCGGGAACGATGACCGACGATTCCTGTTTGCGGGACGGGTCGAGTACAACTCCGTGGGCGAGGTGGAGTTCTTCGAGGATTTCGTCTACGAGATCGGGTTGGACGTGGCGATGGCCAGCGACAGCGCCAACCCGGTGCTACCGGTGAGTTTCCCGGCCGGAGATGAGGAAGGCAGTGGCGTCGGGATCCCAGGATACACGGAATTCACCGGAAACCGTTTCGCCTGGAGCGCCGACGCGGGCATCCGTTATCGAACGTGGTCCTTCGCGGCCGAGTACGCCCGGGCCGAGTACGATCCGCGTGGGAACGAGGCCGAGGTAACCGCCGATGCCTGGTACCTGCACGGCGGGTACAGCCTGTGGGGGGCCTTCGACCTCCTGGCTCGCTACGATTCGTTCAAACCCGCCGTGGGTCTGGGCACCGAGCCGGAGCGCACGCAGTTCCTGGCATTCGGTTTCATGGTAAATCCCGGTTTCAACGCCAAGATCGGGTTGCAGTATTCGGTTGGAATCGACGGGAGCCTGGTGGGCGTATCGCAGGCCATCGACCGGACCAACACCGGGCCGGCCCTGGCGGACAACCAGTTCCTCCTCAACCTGCAGCTGGCGTTCTAGAAGTAGAACTGGAGTCTCGCCTTGAACGAACTCTCGCTGCGATACACATCGGTCGTCGGATTCCCGATGTCGTAGTTCAGGGCCAGCTTGTTCCGGCCGTAGAAGAAGATCTGCATACCCGGCGTGAACCCCCATACTTCGTCGTCGTTCAGATCCGTATTCACGTCTGCCCAGCCCACCCTGAGCACTGGTTCAAGGGCCATGTCGCCCGAGCCCACCGCGAACCGCCAGGAGATGATCGCCTGCCAGCTCGCGATCTTCGCGAAGACCTCACCGGCCTCGAGGTCGATGTCCGCTCCCGCGACATTCTGGAGCGGGTTGTCACCGAATACGAAGCCGAGCTGCGCGTGCGGGCCGTCTGAGAAGTCCCCCCAGTCCGCGAACAACTCATAGTTGTAGTAGTACTTCGACTTCATTCCTTCGGCGACGGACGTGTAGGAGGCGTCTGTCGCCGCTGCTGCCGCCGCGATCTTCAGGTCTTTCGGCCCCGCACCAAACTTGAGCTGTCCTCGACCGACGAACTGCTTGGAGTTGTTCGAATCCTGGAACTTCAGATCCGAGTTACCGGTGAACCCGCCTACCCAGTAGGTGAACAAACCGTTGTTCGTGGATCCGTTGAGCTCCACCCCGACGTCCCGGTCGGACAGGTCGAAGGCGGTCGTGAAGCTCGTGACGTTGGGCGCGAGGATCTTGTCCAGCCCGCGAATGGCGAGTTCCCGCTCTACGGTCAGCGTCTGGGTGGACGAGATGAGCACGAATCCATCAAACGGTCGTTTGAAGTGTCCGGCCTTGAGCCGGAACGCCTTGCTGAACGTGAAGCGCCCCCACGCGTCTTTCAGGCCGACCTTGTCGATCTTGTTGAAGTCCGGCTGAATCCGGAAGTCGATCTGGTCGTTGATCTTGGCCGTTACCGTAAGGCGGGCGCGCCGCAGGAACAGATCGGTGGCCGGCACCTGTCCCTCGCACGCGGAGTCGTCCGGGATGGGGAACTCGTTGCACGAACTGGTGCCTGCCTGTACCTGCACCCGCCCGTTGAACTTCAGCTCCATCGCGCCGGTCTTGAACGTGACTTCACTGCTGTCCTGCGCCTGCGCCGGCTCAGCAAGTGCCAGTGTCACCGCCAGAACGGCCAGGGCGAGGTCCCGTTTCACGCATCCCTCCGGGGGTTGATCAATCTACGTGGGACTGGGACTGTCCGATGTGCCCTCTTCGAAGTCGCGGAACCGGTATCCGACCCCGCGAACGGTCTGGAGAAGTGTCCCGTCATTCCCAAGCTTCGCCCGCAGACGCGAGACGTGCATGTCGACGGTACGCGTCTCGATCTGCGCGTCCGTATTCCAGGCTGCCTTGAGCAACTGCCGTCGAGTCTGGACTCGTCCGCGACGCTCCAGGAACACTTTCAAGAGGCGGTACTCAAGTGGCGTCAGGTCGATCACTTCGCCGCTGACGAATGCCCGGTGGGAATTCTGATCCGCATGCATGCGGATGCGTTCTTCGGCCACGTCTCAGTCCGGGAGCAAAGCGGCGAGGAACTGACGAAGCGTGGAGGCCGGCAATTCCGTTGCCCTGCGCACGAGGTCGTCCTCGGACTCCTCCACCAGGACGGCGTCCGTGTCGTATCGCTCTTCACCACGTCGGAAGGAGATGCGGCCCCGGCACAGGTCCGCTGAGGCACGTTCGGCTACGACAACCAGGCTCCAGGTCTCATCATGGTCGTGCAGAGTGCCGACTTCGTACTCCCGGGTTGCCGTGTCCCAGATCTGGAGCTGGGGCGGGTCGCCGTTGGTTCTTCCCGACTCGTTCACCGTTCCTCCCCCTGCTGACCGTGCCGATCCTGCTCTTCCGACTCCCACAGCCCGAGAAGGAAGGGATCATAGCGTCCAGGGTCCTCGGTGTATTCCGTGACCCACGTCTCTATGTCCGGTAGCGGGACGCTCTTACGCAGCTTTCGGGTCACGAGTTTCATCATGGCCTGGAAGCTCAACGCTCCCACCGTGAGATCAGCTTCGAGAGCAGCCTCTTCCATGAGCTGGTACGTATGTTCGTCGGTGAGAGACAGAAAGACTTCGGAGATTTGAGCCGAGCAGTAGTCCAGGTACTTGGCCCGAAGAACGGGGTCTACATCCGCGCGTCCCTGCGCACCTGCTGAAGTGCCGAGTCGATCCTCATCGGAATTCTGTCCCACGTTTGGTATCGCCTGCGGCTCACTCTTGAACGTCAACGTGTCCTTGCGGTCCCTAAGCGGATGTAGCGCGGGGCGGTGGGAGCGTCAAGCGGTCGCCGGCCGGAGACCGAGACCGCGTCAGGAGTGAACGAGAGGTGGAAAGAGGTCGCCGGAGCTTTGCAGTTCCCGATACACGGCCCGTCTCACGATCGCGTACCGGATGACCCTGTTCAGATATTCGGGATCCCTCTCGCGGACCTCCTCGACGGAGTCAGCCATTTCGTTCGGGAGCCGCAGCACCAATTCCACCGGTCGAGTATCTGACATCTGAGCGCACCTGTAGCTGAAAGTACGGCGAATGTTGTTTCGATAGAACCGGATTCACTCGTGTTTCGGAACGTGAACTGAGGTCTGTGAGCCTCGGAATGTCCGGTGACCCAACATTACATTCCGCAGGCCCCTTGAGCAAGTGCCGATAGGCAGAAATCGAGGGTCAGACGGAAGCTTAACTGCTAGGATAACAAGAGGATACGCAAAATGTCGAAAACTCGTCTCTTGGTGTGGATTACGTGTGCAGATCCTAGACGGCGACCGCCTGTTCCCGGGTCAGATATCCCTGTCAGACGGGCCTCAATCGCGGTCGTACGTGGTTCGATGGCCCGGGGTAGGCCGGGCAAAGTTTTGAAAAGTTCCACGCCAAACGCCTGTGAGGAAGGCCTCCGCAAAGGAGCCGGCGCCGAGTGTCGACGCCGGCCCTGGTCAGCCCGTCAACTTCGCTGAGTTGACCCGGATTCCTACCCGGGCCACTCGTTGTTCGCCCGGTCATCGTCCGGGTACGCCTCCCGTGGATCGAGGACCACGCCGATGACTTCGCGTCCGGCCGGCACCCGGTACGTATACAGTGGTCCGAGCTTCCACATCTCGATGGGCAGGCGAACCGTTTCTGACGTGCCGTCCGCGAATCCGAGTTGCAGCGTCGCCGGCATGATCATCTGACCCAGGCTTTCAAGCCGGATCTCGGTCACCCCGTCGTCAGTGACGCCGACGCCGGTCACCGCCTGGTCAAGGCGCGCCGTCGAGAAGACCCACGCCCGCCAGAACCAGTCGAGGTTCATGCCGGCGGAGTTCTCCATGGACCGGATGAAGTCGGACGCCGTCGGGTGCTTGAAGGCCCAGGCGTGCGTGTATTCCCGTAGCGCGCGATCGAAGCGGTCCTTTCCGAGCACCTCGTACTGCAGCAGGTGCAGCATAAGCGCGGGTTTGAAATAGCCCGCCCAGAACAGGTCGTGCTGTTCATCCGGGGGAAGAGCCATCGCCTGCTCGATGCCTGCGACCGAATGCTCCGTCCACAACTGGAGGGGCTGCACCGAAATCGCTTCGGCGTAAGGCTCGCCCTCGAAGTAGACCTCGACCGATTCGATGTCGATGAACGTGTTGAAGCCTTCGTCCATCCAGGGGTGCAGACGCTCGTTCGAGTTCACGATCATCGGGTACCACTCGTGCCCGAACTCGTGCGTGAGTACCCAGTACAGAGCCTCCCGCGTCGTTTCCGTGGGGACGAAGGTGAGCATGGGGTACTCCATGCCGTCGTTCGGTCCCTCGACCGTGGTGGCGTGGGGCCACGGATAGCGGAAGAGCCGCTCGGAGAAATGCTTGATCGAGACCCACGACATCCGGTTGGCTTCCTCCCACAATTCCGCTTCCGGGCGGTAGAAGGTCTGGATGCGCACGCCATCCCACGAGCTGGCGTCCCAGCGAAAGTCCGGTGCCATGGCGAACGCGAAATCGCGCACGTTCTCGGCAGTGAAGCGCCATGTCTTAGTACCCGAAGCGCGGCGACCTCGATTCGAGCGGGCCTCGGACTCCGTGATGATCGCGACGGCTTCCTCCGAGGCGTCCGCGCGCTCGAGGCGTGACTGCTGCTCTTGAGTGAGTACCGCGTCCGGATTCACGATCGTGCCGGTAGCCGTCATCACGAAATTGTCGGGCACCGTCAGGGACACCTGGAAGTCACCGAACTCCTGGTAGAACTCCCCGGCACCGAGGAACGGTGTCAGGTTCCAGCCACTCACGTCGTCGTACACGGCGACGCGAGGGTACCACTGGGCGACCTGGTACAGGGTGCCATCACGTCCCGTGCGGCCGTATCCGTACTCGGGCAGAGTGGTGGTCCAGTCGATCTCGATCTCCGTGCGGGCGCCCGCGGGCAGAGGATGGGGAAGGTCGACGCGCGCGATCGTTCCCAGCACCTCGTGCTCGAGGTCCCGATCTCCGGCCGCGACGCGCTCGAGGGTCATTCCATACCCGTCGCAGGTGAAGTCGAACACCGACTCGCCGAACATCAGCGGTGGCACGGCCAGCACGTGGGACTTGCTGTCCGGGTCGCACAGGTTGCTGTCCAGCTTGAGCCACAAGACCGTCAGCGGGTGCGGCGAGTTGTTGTGGTATCGCATGGTCTGCGATCCGGTCAGCACCTGGGTGGCCGGGTCGAGCGTCGCTTCGATGCGGTAGTCGACCTTCTGCTGCCAGTAGTCGGGCCCCGGAAGGCCCGCCCCGGTTCGGATCGTGTTCGGCGTCGCCAGGTTCAGCGGCCGAAACGGTGAGCGGACCTTCCAACCCGGGCCCTCCTCCTGCGCCGTCGTCGAGCCGGGCATGAACAGGAGCAGCATGGCTGCGAATGGTGCCAGGCGGACAGCCCTGGAAAGTTGCGAGCGGCGCTGATTCATGGGAGCCTCCTCTGCGTCCGCGGTAAGAACCGTGATCGAGATCCCGCAACATGCGATGAAGCGCACCCGGCGCTCAAGGGCGAAGAGGCCGGAATTGCCCGTTCGGCGGGAGATGTCCTATGCTGCGTGGGCCCGGATCGCGTATCCTGCATCGGAGAGTGAATGGCCGACCGACGAAGCCGCCGATGGATCGGGGTCGTGATTGCCGTGCTTCTCGTGGCCGGCGGCCTCGCCGCGAGCGGGCGCTTTCCGACCAACGGGACTCACTACGGGCTCTGGTCCATCCTGCCGCCTGTCGTCGCCCTGGTCCTCGCGTTTACGCTGCGCGATGTGATCGCGGCCCTGTTCATCGGGATTGTCCTCGGCGGTGTGATCAGCGGCGAGTTGAACATCGTCCAGGAGTTCCTGATCCCATCGATCGGATCGCCGGGATTCGCCCTCATCCTGCTCGTCTATCTGTGGGCCCTCGGCGGACTGATCGGCCTGTGGACCCGGACGGGAGGAGCGGTGAGGTTTGCCGATTGGGCGGGTGCCAGGGTGGCCCGCGGTCCGCGCTCGGCGAAGTTCTTCGCCTGGACGATGGGGCTGGTATTCCACCAGGGAGGCACGATCAGCACGGTGCTGACCGGGGCCACGGTGCGACCCGTGGGTGACCGGCACAGGGTGTCGCACGAGGAGCTTTCCTACATCGTCGATTCCACCGCGTCACCCGCCGCCACCATCATCCCGTTCAACGTGTGGCCGATCTACGTGGGTGGTCTGGTGGCCGGGACTGTGCCTGTCATCGCGACGCAGGAGGCGGCGATCGCGTTCTTCTTCAAGGCCGTGCCTTTCAACTTCTACGCGATCTTCGCCGTTCTCCTGACGCTGCTGGTGGCGTGGGAAAAGTGGCCATGGCTACCCCGAAACATGCGCCGGGCAATGGAACGCGCCCGCGCCACCGGAGAGCTCGATCGGGAGGGAGCGGAGCCCATGGCGGCTGAGGAACTCACGGTCCTCAGGCTTCCCGAGGGCTACACGCCGAGCCTGGTCGACTTCTTTGGGCCCATCGGCACGTTGCTGGCCGTCGCGGTCATTCCGTTCGTGGTCACGTTCTACATTCAGGGAAACCGCGAGTCTCCGTCACTGCCGATCGCCGAAGCCTTCGTCCTGGCGGTCCTGGCCGGGATGGCGATCGCGCTGGCCCGGGGAATGAAGCTGCGCGACGTGATGGACGGGTTCATCGGCGGGTGCAAGGGAGTGACGATCGGGGCCCTGGTCCTCGCTCTGGCCGTCACCCTGAAGTCGGTGGCCGATGCCTTGGGAACGGCCGACTACGTCGTGCAGACCGTGGGACCGTGGGTGAGCCCGGTAGCGCTGCCGGCCGTCCTGCTGCTGGTCACCATGTTCGTGGCGTTCTCGACCGGAACTTCCTGGGGCACGTACGCGGTGCTCTTTCCCGTGGCCATGCCCCTCGCCTGGTCCGTCCACCCGGAACCCGCTTTTCTCACGCTGTGCTTCGCCGCCGTGACCGGAGGCAGCGTGTTCGGCGACCAGTGCTCCCCGATTTCGGACACGACCATCCTTTCGTCTGTGGCCACCGGGTGCGACCTGATGGATCACGTGACGACGCAGCTTCCGCTCGCGATGATGGCTGCGGGGGGAGCCGCCGCGCTGTACACGGTGCTGGCCGCGTTCATCGTGTAGTCGCTGGCCTGCCGTCGGGCAAGACGACATGAGCGCGGATCGTGACAACTCCCCTCCCGGAAACTACGTTCGGGGCGGGCACAAGAGTCTTTCCGGGGAGGGTGCATTGAGTGACAGCGGAGCGAAGTCAGCTCTGATCCTGGGGGCGTCCAGCGGTTTCGGTGAGGCCGCGGCGCTCGAATTCGCCCGAGCGGGCTACGTCGTCTTCGGCGTTCACCTGGATCGGCGAGCCGGATTGGCGCGTGTCGAAGAGATCCTGGCGGCCATCGAGGCCGAAGGCGTGCGTGCCAGGTTCTTCAACATCAACGCCGCCAGCCCGGAGAAACGCGACCAGGTGCTGGACGAGATCGCCGCCGAGGTTGGACCCGGCTCGGTGCGCGTACTGCTGCACTCGCTCGCTTTCGGCACACTGAGGCCTTTCGTGGCCGCGGACGATGCGGGCTCGATGACGATGGAGCAGATGGACATGACGCTCACCGTCATGGCCCATTCGCTGGTGTACTGGGCCCAGGGCCTGGTGCGTCGCGGCCTGATGGGACAGGGTGGCCGCATATACGCCATGACGAGCTCGGGCGGCGACCGCGTCATTCCCTCGTACGGTGCCGTGTCCGCCGCCAAGGCCTCCCTCGAGTCCCACTGTCGGCAATTGGCACTCGAACTGGCGTCCCACGGGATCACGGCCAACTCGATCCGGGCCGGGGTGACGGATACGCCCGCGCTCCGGAAGATCCCGGGTGCACAGCACATGATCGAGGAAGCCCGTCAGCAGAATCCGTACGGCAGACTCACCACGCCTGAGGACGTGGCCCGCTGCATGGTCGCGCTGGCGGCCGAGGGCACGGCATGGATGACCGGAAATGTCATTCGAGTGGATGGTGGAGAGGACTTCGTCGGATCCATGCCCTCCACCGGATGATCACATGACGAGGAAGAGAGAAGACGAGGAAGGCCTCGCCCGGCTGGCGACCTGGGCGGTACGGAATCGGGCGCAGGCCCTGAAGGACGAGATCGCGCGTCCCTGGCACAGGGGCCGGCGGCTGCCGGAGGCTGAAGCCGGACGTTGGGTGGGGCTCGGCCTCGCGGTCGGCGCCCTGCTGGCCGGCGCGGCCCTGGCGCTCATCGCGACGCTCTCCGAGGACTGATGCTCTCGGTCTGCGGGGTGCAGATGGCGCCTCGTCGGGGAGAATCTCAAGCCAACGTTAGAATCACTCGAAAGGCCATCGAGGCGGCGACCGGCGAGGGGGCTCGCCTTGTCGTGTTTCCCGAGGCCTCGATTACCGGGTACGTGTTCCACGACAAGGACTCCGCCCGGGATGCGGCCATCGGCGCGACCGGACCTGAACTTTCCGAGGTGGCTGACGTTTGCCGGAAGACAGGCGCGTGGACCGTCGTCGGGGCGATCGAGCGCGCCGAAGACCTTCTGCACAACTCGCTGTTCCTCGTCGGTCCGGATGGTCTGGCCGGTCACTACCGCAAGCTTCACACGTTGTGCCTGGGAGTGGACCGTTTCACCACCCCGGGTTCACGGCCTCCCCCGGTGTTCGAGACACCGCTCGGCCGGCTCGGTCTCAACATCTGCTATGACGGGTCGTTTCCGGAGACCGGCAGGGCCCTGAAGCTCGCGGGCGCCCAACTCATCGTGCTTTCCACGAACTGGCCCAACCTGAGACTGAAGCGGGAGCAGGTACGGATCCGAGCCTACGAGAACCACATCAATTACCTGGCCGTGAATCGAGTCGGCGTCGAGGAGGGCGTCGCGTTCCACGGGGGCAGCATGGCGGCCGACCCCAGCGGCGAGATGCTGGCCGAGATCGAGGATGGTCCGGGCTTCCTGCACGTCGAGTTCGATATGGAGGGGGCCGATGCGACCCGGGTAGTCGAGGTGGACGGGGAGTACGAGTACGATTACCTGGCGGATCGCAGACCCGACATGTACGGGAGGCTGACGGACGCGCCGGCCGCGGGCGAACCCAGCGGGAGCCGGCGCGCCTAGACGTCCCTGGATGCGGGGATCGACAGGGTCACGAGATGACCTGACGGCAGCCGCACGCGGACGAACGCACCTCCAGGTCCAACAGCGGTTCGAGGGCTATCGGCGGCGGCGCCGGGTGCACCGGGCGCTCCAGGTGCGGTAGCTCGAGCCGAATCTCGTCCGGCATCTCCACGGCAGCCGGCACGTCCGGGGCGCGAACCTCCACGGTTGCGGCCCAGGCCGGGACCGTCCCTTCCAGGGTCTCCACGCTGAATCCGGCGAACAGCAGGGCCGCACAGGTGCCGGCCATTCCCAGGATCTCTGATATTTCGACTCGCCCGATCATCATTCCACCCCTCCGCTTCGGTCCCCCGCGGGCGTGGCGACGGCCCTTCGTCACCTTCTAAACGTTTGGACAACGCGAGCCGTCCGATCGTTGGCTCTCCTTACGAGATTGGACCCTCGACGGTTTCGATCGATTCCGATCGAGCGGCTGGAAAACAGCCTATTCGAAGGAAATGCGCACGATCCTTCCGTCCGGTCCGACGAGCCAACCGGCCGCCGGAGAGGCGATGTCGAGCCCCCAGTAGCTGACCGTATCGGCGGACGTCCACGTCAGCCCCTCGTCGACCGACCAGTCCGCACCGTTCGGACCGACGGCTACCAGGGTCGGTGTCGGAGAGCCGGGCACATAGGCGGCGCCGTACACGGCCCCGGCCAGAACGGGCCTGCCAGCCAGGCGCCAGCTTGCACCGCCGTCCGATGTGAGGGCCACGTTGTCGGTGTGCTCCTCGGGCCGGGACAAGTCTCCGCCGAGGATCACCCCGTGCAGGGAATCGCGGAAGGCAAGCGTGAAGATGCCGGCAGCCTCGCCCGCCGGGAGCGGTGCCGGGACCGCGGTCCAGGTTCGCCCGTCGTCGAGCGTTGCGAGAACGCGCGCCGTGTCAGCCGCTCCCGTGCCGATCCAGGCTCGCCCGGCGGGACCCAGGGCGACACACGTTCCGCTGGCCGCGAACCCACCTTCTCCCGCTAGCGCCGGTGGGATATCGAGGGAGCGCGTGTACTCCCACGTCTCTCCCCCGTCCCGGGTGCGGAGGATGCGCAACTCGCCGTCCACGGCGTCGCCGTACACTATTCCGTGCGCAGCATCCCGGAATTCGAGGCAATCGTAGAAGCCGTCCGGCTCCGGATTGAGGAACTGAAGCTCCCAGGTGTCTCCGCCGTCCTGCGTGCGGTAGATGCGGGACAACTCTCCCGATCCGGCGCTCAGGAGCCAGGCCCGCTCGGAATCGAGAGCGAATACGTCGCGAAACTGGAGGGTGTCCGCGTCGGGCATCACATGCGCCGTCCACGTCGCACCCCCGTCGAGGGTGCGAGCCCACGTGCCGCCGTGGCCGCTGACCCACACCACGTTCTCGTCCACGGCGCTGACGGCCTGAAGCAGGACGTCAGTTCCGCTTTCCTGCGGCTGGAGTCGAATCCCGGACAAGGGTCGAGGCGCCTCTTCTCTCGCGTCGGGCGCGGAGCAGGCGGACGCCACAAGGACGAGGACGAGAAGGAGCAAATACGTGCGGTTCGCGCTCATCGTGTTGCCTCCAGGTACACAACCACCGTTGGGCGTTTCTGCTCTCCATCCGGGAAGTAACGTCCAGCTCGGAAGCTCAGGTCCCGCCGAACGTGAGCGTAATCTCGATGCGGCGGTTCCGGGTCCGGCCGGCCTCCGTGTTATTCGGCGCCACGGGCCGCAACTCGCCGTACCCGACCGCCGTGATCCGATCGGCGCTCATCGCGATGTTCGACAGCAGGTACTCACGAATCGCTATGGCGCGGCGGCGGCTCAGACTCTGGTTCAGGGACTCGTTACCCTGCGAGTCCGTATGGCCCTCCACCACGACCCGGGCTTCGGGGAACTCGCGGATCACTCGCTGCACCTTGGTCATCAGGCCGAAATTGTCGGGGCGTATCTCGGCCATTCCCGATGCGAAGGTCAGGCCGAAGAGCCTGAGAATCAGCCGGTCCTCCGATCGAAGAACCTCGCCCTCCGCCGGCGTGAAGATCGCCTCGACCTCGCGGAACTGCTGCTCACGGCGCTGCCTGCCCCGAAGTTCGGCGCTGACCGCGGCCTCGCGGACTTCCAGCTCCGCCAGCCGCGCATCCAGGGAGTCGACGCTTCGATCCAGCCGGTCGATCTCGGCGGCTCTTCGCGTTACGTCACCGCGCAGGGCGTCCCGCTCTCCGTACAGGCTCTCGATCGCGACCAGGGCATCGCCGACGGCCGGCGCCGCGCCCTCGGTGAACCTCGCCTCGAATTGCAGTGCTTCGGTGATCCGACGGATCTGCCCCTCCCCGCGAAGTGCGACGGTCTCCACCGAGAGTCGTTTTCGGGAGATGCTGTCGGCCAGGCCCGCCAGGCGCGCCGCGTGCCGATAGGCTTCCGCCGCCTCCTCCGCCAGGGCGCCGGCGCTCGAGGCCTGGTATCGGTCCCCCGAGAGCACCGCCTCGGCCGCGCTGACCAGCGAATCCGCCCCGCCGAACAGGACCGGGGACAGCCTGTCGGCTTTGACCTCCAGGGCCGCGGCCCGCTCCGTCCGCGTCCGTCCCAGCACGCCGGCCCGGATCGCGTTCAACTCGGCATCGCGGTACTCGCTCTCCGCCCTCTCCGCTCTCTGCCTGGCTCCGGCCTCGTCTTCTCTCTCGATCCGCCGGCCGGCATCGCGGGCCGAATCTTCGGCCCGTTCCCAGTCCTCTTCCGCGTAGTTCGGGGCTCCCGCCTCGAGGGCGTCAGCCCGGGCGGCCAGGGCATCGCCGAGAATGGTTCGCCCGGCCGGGGCCAGGTCCTCGGCTTCGTCGAGCGCCGCGAGGGCCTCGTCGATGAGCCGGTCGATGTCGTCGACTCGACCGCTCTCATCGTACTCTTTCCTCGCGTCGGTCAGTCGGTCTTCCGAACGTTCGAACAGGCGTGGAGCCATGATTTCGAGATCGTCCGCCCGGGCCTGCTCGATGCGTTCGGCGGCTCGCTCGATCCTCGTCTCCACGCTCTGGGCCCCCAGCGCGGCCGGAACGAGGAGAATGAACGCCACGATGGCCGCGAGCACGACCTGTCTATCCGTCATGTGAGCCTCTCTGATCTCTCTGATCGATCTGTCAGCCGGCCTCCGCCATGACCGCCAGGAATTCCCGCAGTGTCGTTTCTCCGTGGTCTCTGGCGTACCAGCGCCTG